>Ga0078972_1001528_pt2 | contig 53870 bp, 38 predicted proteins | sample YelNatPaOPGAMG01_FD_67568 | JGI IMG/M metagenome (GOLD analysis project Ga0078972, IMG submission 67568) | Hot spring thermophilic microbial communities from Obsidian Pool, Yellowstone National Park, USA - OP-RAMG-01 (SPADES assembly) (version 2) | ecosystem: Environmental > Aquatic > Thermal... | reverse complement strand
GGCTACGAGTAATCCCCCCTTCTCGACCGACAACCCGCGAACCGAATGCCCGGGTATTTCCCTTGTTCCTCCCTGCATTCGGGGGCGGGGATATAAAATGGGGGGCTTGAGCCAATTACGTTAGAATGCCCAAAGGGAGAAGAAAAATTTTCGATTGTAAAGGGTTTCAGGTCTCCTGGTTAGTTTCTATAAATTAAAAATATATTGGGTTTAAGAAATATTTAGATTTTTTTCATTTTAAAAGTAAAATTCTTATCCTTTTTTAAAGGGGTAATTAATGTTTATTTTGTGCTCTGGTTATTGCAATCGAACAAGCGAACAATCGATCAATCAATCAATCAATCAATCAATTACTTTTCTAATAATTTCATATTGCAAATGGTCTATAAGAAGTCCTCCAGATTTAATTTTTTTATATTTTAAATTTTAATTTTTTAAAAGGGGGCAAGTTCAATTTTTTATTGATTTAAGTGGAGCATAAGAAAGGATGCTTTTTTATGTATGGGATTAGCATATAATGAAAAGAAGAAAAATCATAAAAATTATTCTTTTTATTTTTCTTAGTGGTTGTTCAAGTTGTGGAGAAGTCTATTTAACGGGAGATCTTTCAACACACGAAGAAGGGTTGGACAGGATGGAAGAAGAGGGATTTTTTGATGGAATAGAAGAATTGAAGGAAACAGAGCAGATTCCTTTTTGTGGTAATGGGATAGTTGATTCTGGAGAGGAATGTGATACTTTGATTCCCCAATCCTGCACGACGACATGCAATTCAACTGGGTCGAGGTTTTGCGAAAACTGCAGGTGGAGTAATTGCAGGGTTCCACAGGAGTCATGTAATGGGGTTGATGACAACTGTAATGGTATAGTGGACGATGTTTCAGGTTCGCCTTTTTGTGGTGACAGTTGTTGCAATGGAGGAGAGAATTCGTGCACCTGTCCCGGTGATTGTGGTCTTCCACCTCCACCATCTGCTCCTTCTCCACTTTCTCCTCACAATGGGCAGAGGCTGGAAACCAGAAGGCCACTTTTCAGGTGGTTTTCTTCTACTGGTGAATGTGGCGAGCCCGAGTATTCAATTCAGGTGGATGATTCCTGCACAATCCCTGGTTTCAGTTCATGCGATTTTTCTTCTCCTGAAATATATGAATCTGATTTACATGAAACTTTCTATTCTTCATCTTTTGATTTGCCTGTGAGAACTTCGCCACCCGTGGGAAAGAGGTATTACTGGAGAGTGAGAGCGTGTTATGGTGAATCCTGCTGTCCATGGTCCGAAATCTGGTATATTGATGTGGGGATGGTAGAAAATGATTTTAATGGCGATGGTTTTAGCGATTTTGCTGTCGGTAATCCAGAAGGTGCCTATAATGATAAGTTTGGGAATGTGTTTTTGTATTACGGTGGTATTAATGGTCTTGAAAGTTATTATCCATCAACGGTTTTAGTAAATCCACTCGGAAATGACCTTCGGTCAGCTTCTCATAAGTTCGGAAAGAATCCGGTAAGTAGTGATATAAATGCCGATGGGTATAGCGACCTTGTTGTTGGAGCAATTAATAGTCCATGGTTGAAAAAGGTTTACATTTATTTAGGGGGAATTATGGGACTTTCTTCTGATAACTTTATAGCCCTTGAAGTTCCATACGGAAGAATTGCTTCCTCTTTTGGTGATGGTCTATCCGCAGGTGGAGATTTAAATCTTGATGGTTTTAGTGATCTTGTAGTTGGGGACCCGAGTTATGATGGAACTTATACTGACGAAGGAGCGGTGTTTGTTTATTACGGAAATTCTTCTGGAGTTGAAAACACACCTTCTTTGATTATACAAAATCCATTTCCTGAAATGGATGATTGGTTTGGTTCGAAAGTCGAGACAGTTAGAGACGCGGATGCAGACGGTTATGCAGAGGTAATTATAAGGGGTGAAAAAATTCTTGAAAAAGGAAGATTGTATATTTACCGTGGTAGTTCTACGGGAGTAGAGATTGCACCTTCAACTATAATAAATAATCCTTTTTCAAACCCATTAGAAAACAGTTTTTGGGGGTGGGATTTCAAAAGTGTGGGTGATGTAAATGGAGATGGATTTGATGATTTTTTAGTAGGATATCCCCTTTACGAAGTTAATATGGGTCAAAAAGCCTACCTGTTTTGGGGCTCAAAAACAGTTCCGCTTGAGGAATCCTATACTTTAATTTATTTACCTGCTGAGTATAATTTTTGGGGTTTTGGTGGGATTGTTGGGAGCCTGTGCGATTTTAATCTGGATGGATATAATGATATTTTCTTGCATGGCATAGATTCCCAGAATATATCTTATCTTTTGATTTATTCTGGAACCTCTGATGGAGTCAGCGAAGCACCTTCTTTAATTCTTCAATGTCCCGAGCTGGATATGGAAAATCATGGAGGAGAATTCGGAGCAAGTGAAGGAAATGGTTGTATTGGAGATGTTAATAGAGATGGTAATTATGATATTGCTTTTGGAGCATCAGAATTACCTACCGAAAATACAAATCACAGAGGTAAGGTGTTTGTTTATTATGGAGATGGTAACTCTATTTCTTCAAATCCATCCCTGACATTGATAAATCCATTTCCTACTCCCTTACCCTTTGCGGAAACTGGAGAATTTGGAACATCTATTGTGAACTGGTAGAAGAAATAAAATTTTGCCAAATGAAATCTAAAAATCATTTATCTATTTGTTTTCAGAGATTTAAATTTTATTAAAAAGATGGAAACGGGGAAGGGAAATTTTACGATAAAATCGAAATAAGAGGTGATTAGCATGGAAATAGAAAAAATAGCAAGTGCAGGTGAAATTTTATCCTTGCAGAGAAAAGAGATAAAGTCTGGTGAAGTAAAGGGGAAATTTGTGGATTTTCTCAAGGAAATTGACCGTGGTGAAAGATTCATGGATAATGTAATTAGAAAAGGTGCGAAAGGGGGCGATTTTTCACCACAGGAACTTATAGCAATTCAGGCTGGAGTTTACGATTATTCTTACAAGATAGAATTATTTGCAAAAATTGTGGATAAAGCAGCATCTTCAATTCGTCAGGTTTTATCACCACAATAACAGTTAATGGGTGAGTTTTGCCCATCCACCGGAAGAATTTAAGTTTATTGATTCCTGCTGCAGTTTACCCGTGCGAAGGCAGGGGCAGGAATGACAATTTACCCCCATGAAAGCGGAGAAGGGGGTGGCATATTCACTTAAAAAATTTTGAAGGGTGGCAATTCATAATTTGCTGTTTACAATATTTTGATTTCAAATATAATGTAATAATATCAGATAAAATTTAAGGAGGTAAGAATGACCAGAAAGAAAATAATGGTATTTTTTTTCTCTTTTATAATTTTTAATTTTTATTTTTTCACAGGGTGTGGAGGGGGAGGGGGAAAAGAGGATGGAGATGCAGGTGGTGAAGCGGAGGAGCCAGTTGATGGTGGGATTGAAGAGGTAGGTGAAATACCTTTAGATATTCTTGAAGAAGGAAAAGAGGAAACTGTTGAAGATGGAGGGATTGATTCAACAGATTTAGATGTAATTGAAGGGGAAATAGATGTAGAAGAAGGTGATGTAGTGGAAGAAGGAGAGGAAATTCCCGAGAGAGAATTCAGGCTGGTTCTCCAATTTTCTTCTTATGTAATTGAAACACAGATTGAGGGAGGTTTTGTGGATGTCGAGTGTTTTTATGAGGATAGGTTAGGGAATGTTTTGCCTTCTCCTTCCGATATGGAAATTTACACTACTGCAACTGATTTCCATCTTGATGGGGCGAGATTTTCGTTTGATGAAATAGGTGAAAAGGAATTTGTTTGTGCTTCAGGTAGCCTTGGACTGGAAACCCGTGATTCTGTGATTGTTGCTTATGAAGGGATTGACCGCTCGACTATAAGATTGAGTGAATTTTCTAATTTTGCGAGACATACCTTAAAACAAATTCTTGCAAGTGCAGACATGGATGACCCTGATGGGTATCTTGCAGGGATACAGGAAATTGAGACGAATATTTCTTCGATAAGAGGGGAATATTTCAATGATTATACATTTTTTGTTTACAATCCTTTAGGGTGGCCGTCGAGAAGCCAGCTCGAATCAGCAGGTTTTGCACCTAACTCTGATGATTCAACATACATGACGCAGTTAAACGAACTTTCTAATCGTCTTAACCTCCTGATGGATGAGTGGCAGAGACTTGATTCCCATGCCCTTGATTCAACAATTGTTGGAAACATAATCAGCCGAACTATAGATGTCCGGAATACTGTTGAAAATATTGGAAGATTATCCCCTTCTGAAATTGGGTTTATGGAATCTCGTTCGGTATGGAGTGACATTGTAGCGAGGAAGCTTGCACCTGTTGTGCGTGTAAGTGAAGAGAAACTTACAGAAGCACTCCGCTGGTACGGTCCTGGGGGAGGGGGACTTGGAGGGAGTAAATTTACACTGGTTGAAATGCTTGTTGACCTTGCAATAAGTGAGATAATTGATGCTCTTCCCAGTTATGAAAAACTACTTAAAGATGCAGGAAAAGCAGCAACTGCAAGTGCTTTGATGATGGTGATTTCAGGATTAATTGATCGGCAGTGGCCTGCTCTCCCGGATGGACCAGTATTCGACAGCGTTCATGGTTCCGCAGCGGGATTTTTGCTACCTGGAAATCCATGGATAGCAGTTGGTTCGAACTTTAATCGTGACACAATGAGGAATATGGCAATTTTTATTCCTCCTTCTGTTGGTCTTGGTTATGTTGATGTTGTAGATGACATATTAAGTGCAGGTGATGGGCTTCTTTCAGACCCTAATATTCTAAAGAGAGTCAAAAAATGGGTTGATATAGTAAGAACACTTGTCTCACAGGTGGTTGATGATGGATTGGATCCGACAATAATCACTCTTTTCCCGGAATCAGTGGATATTGGTCCGGATATGGAATTTATGTATTTTGGACCATGTCCAACTGGAGTAAATCCTTCGATGTTTCCGGTTGTTGGAATTTTAATACCTGTAAACCTTGATGTTGGACGAGGTCCAAGCATTAATGTTAATGTTCTTTCAGGGTAATAATTCTTATCGGAATTAATTTTTAGAACAATATTGAATCCATCCATTGTTCAAGGAATAGCCTGTTGCAGTTACTGCGGATGGCCAGGAGGGATTGCATGCAACTACATCAGGTTTCCATCTACCTCTTGCTGTTGTTCCAGTCGGACAGGACACTCCTGAAGAACCTGTGCAGTTGTCAAACCAAAGTTGCAGGCTTTCGATACCTGTTCTTGAACAAAGGTGGAGCCAGCCTGAACGAAGTTCCTGTCCATCGTAAGTTGAACCAGTAATTCCTCCAGAGCATGAGCCTGAATCCACTTTAAAACTTCCCCTGTCTGAATATCCCGAAGGGCAACCTCCTCCTGTTCCTGTGCAATCATCCCACCCCTTTGCAAGAATCACATCATTTGTTGGCGAACAGAGGCACATCCATCCCGCTCTCATTACATAGCCTGAATAGTCAACCCCAGTTTCTCCTGAACCACTGCATGAAATTGAATCTACTTTGAAACATCCTGTTGCATAATATCCTGAAGGGCAACTCGCACCTGTTCCGTCACAATCATTATAACCTCTTGCAATCAGGGAATAACCCTCATCAACAGTTCCATTGCAGTTGTCATCACGGAAATTTAATGTTTCTTCAGGAGGAACACAACTTCCCCATGTGCATGTTGGAGAACATGTCTTCGTTCCTGTAGTTCCGCATGAGGTTGTGCATGATGAAACTTCCCCTGGAGAACAAACTCCTTCACCGGTGCATGTTCCCCATGTGCATGAGCTGGAACATGTCTGTATTCCACACCTGCCACACGAGCGGGTTGCTCCGGGCTGGCATTCACCCTCACCAGTGCAGCTACCCCATGGACCCCATGTGCAATTATTTAAGCATGTTCTTGTATGACGACCGCAATTACCGCAATTTTCTTCCTGCATTTGATTGGCACAGCACGCAAGTCCCAATCCATTATCACATATTGTATCGCAATTATCATCCACGCCATTGCAAATTTCAGACGGTGGAACGCAATTACTCCAGAAGCAGGTGGCTGAACATACTTTTTCTCCGGTAGTTCCGCAAGGAGTTGTGCAACTGGTTCTCTGCCCCATAGGGCATTCAAAGCCATCATCTACCTCGTTATTGCAATTGTCATCGACACCATTACAAATTTCACCCTGAGGTGTGCAGGATGAACCGGAAGGAATTCTACATTCTACCCCGCAAATACCTCTTCCATTTGTTCCACAGATGGTGGTGCATGAAACCTCCCGTCCAAGAGCGCATTCAAATGCTTCATCTATCCGTCCATCGCAGTTATCATCAATACCATTGCAGATTTCGCTTCCAGACGATGGAACACAGTTGGTTTCGCATGAGCCATCGCCATTGAGGTCTGACCATCCCGAATCACAAACAACCTGACAGGTTCCGTTTACACATTCAGGTTTTGCGTGCAGCCCCGCAGAACACTTTACTGCGCAGTTGCCACAATTTAAAATATCTGTTTTTACATCAGTGCATACTCCTGAGCATGCTACTTTTCCGGGAGGGCACTCATACTTGCATTCACCGTTATTGCATACCTGAATTTCAGGACATGCATTACCACACGAACCGCAATTTTCGTGGTTAGAAGAAAGGTTTACACAAAATCCCCCACAATTGGTTAGCCCATCTTCGCACGAACTCCCGTCTATCGATTCTGAATATTCACCCGAATTTTGGTCGATATAAATATCACCATAACCATCGTTTTCATGATTGGTCCACCCTAATGCACACGAGCATAAAAAAACTATTGATAATAGCAGCAAGGAAATAAATTTAATTTTTTTCATTTCGATTATTTATTTTTTATGTGTTACTATCTTTATTATTCTATTATAAAAATATATTAAATTATTTCAATGAAAATTACATGGCTAATTGGTTTGAGATTTCTCACTTCCAAGCAGAAATCTCATCTGTCTTTTATTACATCAATGGCTGTCGTAGGAGTGACTATTGGTGTTGCTGCTCTTCTTGTTATTATCGGGATTTCTTCAGGATTTTTAGAGGAGTTTAAAAGGAAGGTTTTAGGTGTTAATGCTCATGTTATAGTTTTGAAGATAGGTGAGAGTTTTCATGAATATCGTGATGTTACGAAGATAGCATCTAAAGAGGAAGGGGTAATTTCAGCAGCCCCTTTTATAATAACTGAGATGATGCTGGTAAAAGGGAGGTCAATTTCAGGTATTCTTATTAAAGGTGTCGACCCTGATTTAGTTGGTAAAATACTTGATCTTCCACAGCAAATGAGGGTAGGGAGTATTTCGACTATTGTGAGGAAAACTCGTAGCTCGACTAAATTACCTGCTACTTCCAGCATCGAGACTGAAGTGAAAGATATCCTTGACGAGGAAATTGATGGAATGAAGGATGAAGAGAAGGCAAAAGAGAGAAAAATTCCACGCAAGGATATTTCTTCTGAAAGTTTACCTGGAATGGTCATTGGGGAGACTCTGGCTGAAAATATACATGCGAAAATTGGTGATACTGTCCAGGTTATTTCTCCACTAATGGGACTTGATGCATCGTTTATGGATGAGAAGATTGATACCTCAGTTTCTGCAGAGTTTAAAATAACGGGCATTTTTTATTCAGGTTTTGATGAATATGATAGTCGTCTGGTTTATGTGAATCTTTATGATGCTCAGGAACTTTTTAATTACGGGGATTCTGTTACCGGGGTAGAAATGAAGGTAAAAAATATTAACGACGCAAAGAAAATAGCAGCTTCGATTGATTCCAAACTTTCAGGTGGTCTTTACAGAATAATAGACTGGGAAGAATTGAACCATCCTCTTTTCACAGCCCTGCTTGTTCAGAAAATTGCCCTTACAGTGGTACTAATGCTAAGTATTTTAATGGCTACACTTAATATTATAAGCATGCTCATACTTTTCATAATTAATAAAAAGAGAGATATTTGCATTTTGAAGGCTATGGGGGCAACGAGGGGTCAAATAGTTTCGATATTTATGACCATAGGAGTTTCAACCGGTTTAATAGGGCTCTTTTTAGGTTCATTGCTTGGGTTAGGAACATGCAAATTTTTAATGGCGTATGGATGGAGGCTTGACCCAAAGGTTTATCTTATAGACCATCTTCCAATAGCCCTTAGTACTACTGATTATTTAATTTGTGTAAGTGTGACAATGCTCATTTGCATCCTGTTTACTGCAATTCCCTCTTTTAGAGCTGCTTCGCTTAATCCAGTAGAAGGTATAAAGTACGAATAAGTAATTGCAATGATTAAGCAACGTTTTATTATTGTTTGTGGTAAGGGGGGAGTAGGAAGGACATCGGTAGCATGTGCACTTGCAACTGCTCTGGCAAAGAGGGGAAATAGAACACTCATTGCAACATCTGATTCAAGTTCAAGAAGATTATCGGCACTACTGGGCAAAAAGATAAACACGAACATAACTGTGGTTGGAGAAAATCTCTGGGCAGTTAATGTTGACCCTGTAGAAAGTGTAAAAGAGTATATTTTAATGACATTAAAACTCCGTTCCATTCAGAACCTTTTAACCGGTACAGCTTTTATGCAATCTTTCATCACAAGCATTCCCGGAATTGCAGAATGGGCTGTAATTGGAAAAGTCACATGGCATTTGATTGAAAGAAAGAAAGGTAACTATGTTTACGATAAAGTTATACTTGATGCGCCAGCAACAGGGCACAGTTTTTCTCTTCTTAAAATTCCACTGTACATTAATAAGGTCATACATTCTGGTCCTCTTCATGAAGTTGCTAAAGAAAGATGGACAATAATTTCAGATGGATTTACAACAGGTATTGCTGTGGTGGTAGTGCCGGAGGAGATGGTAATTACGGAAACATTTGAATTTCTAAAAAATATTAATTCGAGCCTTTCCATTCCTGTTATAACAGTGTTTGTAAACAGAGTTATTCCTCCTTTGTTCGATAAAGAAGAGGTGGATTATCTAAAAGAGATAAAAAATCATGATGAAGGAGGGGAAGTGGATGCTGCACTATTTAGAATAATGAGAACAGAAATTCAAAGGAGACAAATTGACAGATTAAAGGATAAATTCAAATTGGTAATAATTCCTGATAATATGGGTAGCGAATTTATACCAGATGGCTTTGGCTCCATGGTGGAAGTGGTTGGTGACTGGCTTGATAATAAAAACGGAAATGTTTACTGAGCCACATAGCCAAGTATCTGAAGTTGTTTTTTAAGGCTTTCATCCCACTGGACTTCTTCCACCTGAATATCACCAACATTTTCTTTAGATAGCGTTGAAGATTTCCATTCTTTTTTATCTGGTGCTCCCATAAAAAGACCGAGCAGTGACTTCATATAGAAAAGAGTTATCTGATGAGATTTTTGCAGGTTTGTCATGCACATAGGGTCTTTTTCTAAATCATAGAGAAAGGTTTTTAGAGGACCGTGCATTTGAAGTTTGATTTTTCCACTCCATACCCCCATTCTTTCGCTCTGGTGATTTGTCAGCCCTGCATGTGGATATTCATTATGCTGCCCAAATATTCGAGGAAGCACAGATTTTCCTTCAAAATAATTGGGGAAATCAAGTCCAAGAGCATCCATTATAGTTGGTGCTATAATTGTATGGTCATAGTTTTCTGATACTTTTGAGCCGGGTTCCAATTTTCCTTTCCAGTAAACTACCAGCGGTATATGAACAAGTTCCTGATAAATTGAATGACCATGTCCAACAGAACCATGTTCCCAGAATTCTTCTCCATGGTCTGCTGTCGCAATAATAATTGTATCTTCGAGCATACCCATATCTGCCAGTTTTTGCATGAACCACCCTAAATATTTGTCATGATAGGAGATTTCACCTTTATAGAGTGAAACAAGCCTTTCTTTGTCCCTATCTGTTACATCCATCTTTCCTTTTTTTATTTCTTCGAGTTGAATGTGTGTCATTCTGGGTTTTATGGGACCGCTATACGGAGCAGGGTCATAAAGTCTTAAAAAATCTTCCGGAGGGTCGTATGGAACATGTGGGTCTATTGTATGAACATATGCAAAAAATCTCGAATCCTTGTTTTTTTCTATCCACTCAGTTACTTTGCCATAGACATTTTCTGCTTCGGTTGGTTTTCCTTCTCTGATATAGTTTTCGTAGTAGTCCCATCCTCGTTTGAAGCCGAATTTTTCTGATATATACCCATTTGCTATGAATGCCGCTGTTTGAATTCCCCTTGCTTTAATTTCTTCTGATATCATCTTTACATTTTTAGGAAGGACGACATTTTCTGTCTGAGTCTTATGAGTTACTGGATATAGACCTGTTAACATGGTAGCACAGGATGGCTTTGTCCAATCTTCTACTGCACAGAAATTTTCAAACATTACCCCTTCTGATGCCAGTTTATCGAGAACCGGAGTTTTCATGTTTTTAGCTCCGTAGCAGGTATTAAAATCAGCTCTCAATGTGTCTATCATTAGCAGGATGGCATTTTTTGCTACAACTCTGTTTTTACCTCTTATAATTTCAGGTGCCTGAACATAATTTTTGCCTGATACATACAGACCTGGTTTTGCAAGAATGAGTTTTTCAGAGTTGTTCTGATGATTTAAATCAGAAGAAAATTTTATGTCAATTTTTGCAATTTTTCCAGCAAAGTTTGTTAGCATTACTCCTAATGGTTCGAAGGAATCCAGATCAGAAGGAGAGATTTTTTCGTCAAGAAGAACTGTTTGCGGTTCAGAATCAGTTCTTACAGATATTGTAAGTCTGTAATTGCTATTTTCTAATTTTCCCTGTTGAGCAGTGGAGGTGCTATTTTTGGTAGGAGTAGAGGAAAATTTTAAATAGAATCCCAGTTCAGGTTCTTCTTTATCATCGGGGATTGTAAGATAATATGAAAGAGATGTGTTAGGATACAAAAACAGGGCGGGAACCATTCCCTCTTTTTTAAATTCAGTTTTTCCTGCAATCGAATTCTGGCTGGGAAGAATGGGGGGTGTTTTAATTGGTTGAGTGTTATTTTTCCCTCCATCCTGGATATAAACATAATCAACCCATGCTGCTTCAGTTGTTTCCGATAAATCTTGCTCACCCATCCATCGAATCAGTACACTGTTTTCCCCCTCTGTCAGCATTGCTGGTGCTATTTGAACATTGTAAGTATTCCAATCCTGATTCAAAAAATCTATTTTGGAAACTGGTTTGTTATTTACATATAGCGATGCAAATTTTGCATTTCTGGGAGCAATTCTCAAATAGATTGTCGCACCTGTTTTTCCAGACCATGGAAAGAAAATTCTGCTTGAAGAACCGATAGCCTGTGTGAATGAGATTCCTTCTTTAAAGAGACATTTACCCCAACCTGACCGCCACCTGCCAAGAGTATATTTAAAATGGTCGCTGGTTCCAAAATCTATGAATACTCCTTGGCACATTAAAACGGCAAGATTTATTCTATCCACCATATTGAATCCGAGAGACTTTTTAATCCATCCATCCTTTTTACTTATTATATCAGAATTGTGCGAACCCGGTTTTCCGCTTTTTATATTTTGCCCCTTTCCTTCTTTGCATGAAGACGCCAGTATCGCAGTTGGAATAGTTACCCCTGCTGTAATACACTGAAGGGCTTTTCTTCTATGCATTTTCATACTCATTTTAAGGTCTCCAGTTTAAAACGCTGAAACTTTTCTTCAGATTATATTTACCTACAATACCTACAAAAAGTTTTATGCAATGTCAAATTTTTGTAAACGATATATTATTAAAAGGGTTAATTTCTACGAATGAAGATTTGCATGGGTTCTGTTTGCAAATCAGAACTTTTTTCGTTAACGGCAAGAGAATCACAGATGCCAGAGTATCCATGTAAGGGTGGTGGCGACATATAGTGTTCGAATCTCCATTTTCCTTGCCTTCGTGGTCTTTTGTTATTTTTAGAATGTCTTCGAGTGAAAATTTCTCTTTTAGAGAAAGGAGTAGATTTGCTCTTTCAAGCCTGCGAACATTGGTTTCTTGAATTGAGATTCCTCTAACTCCGCGGGGTGCATTGCTGGAAAACTTATCTTTTATATTGTAGTTAAATTTTTTCATTTCTGGTGTTAGAAAATGATTTGTGGCGGCTGTAATACCAAGATGTGGGTACCTGACTGATGTGTCAAAACCAGCCTTTTCTATAACGCAAATATTTCCGTCAGCGTCCATAACTGTTATTATACATCCATGAGTTGATTTTTGTTCTAAAATCCACTCGGTTGCTTCTTTGCATTTTTGAAAGTTTTCGATGGCATATTGGACAAGATACGAAGGAAATATTCCATCTTGAGGGTAGAATCGCACCATCCCATAGTTATAGGAGATGCACAGACCTGATTCATTCATTGCAATATGACTTCCTGGCATTAAATTTAGAGCCATTTCGAAACTTTTCAGCCTGTTTGATGGACAGCTAATTCGTAATATTGTTGTATACCTGAAATTTTTAGCGAGGTCATAGTTTTTCATCATGATTGGTTCCCGGGTAGAACTTCTCGTGGGTGCTATAGCGATTGTTGTGCATCCAGTTACTCCTGCAGGAAGTGACAGGACTGATTCAAGTGCCTGGATTCCTCTAATCAAAGAAGAATTAATATTTGCTCCTTCTCCGATTCCATCAACCCTTTCAAGCCATTCATTTATTGTTCTGGATTTCGATTTTTTCAATGAAATATATATGGAAACTATTTTTCCGAGAAAGGATATTAATTTTTTTGCATTGATACCGTATTTCCCGGCGGTATCATGGTATTCTTCGAATTTTGGGAAAACAGATATTATATGTTTGATGGAATCTTTGAATTCAATACCCTGGGTCATTCCCATGTTTCGATGGGAACCTTTACATTTTATGCATCTAAAAGGTGCCATTAAATTAAATTTATGGTATATAAAATATTATTAGTAAAATGTATAGCGTTTTTTATTTTACTGGGGGAATAGACCCGAGAAAAATTGCCCAATCCCTGTCTGTTGAAGGAAAGACGCACTGGACATCGGCAGGTGAATTGCTCGTAACCAGAATTGGAGATGACGAGAGCCCTGAAAGTTCTTTTCGATTTGTATTTCAAAGTAATGCTGGAAGGGCACTTCACGCGCTTACACATCGTGCATTTGATTTACTTATTGTTGATGTAAGGGAAGGTATCATTGAGGAGTGCGAGAAACCTTTTCTGGAAACGAATGGAGGCAAACTTCTATCGTCTTTACTTGGGATTTCCAGTACATCTTACTGCGGAGTTAGAAAGAGGAATATCCTTGTTATTTTAAGTGACGATAACAAAAGCAATTATTCTTTTGAAGCAGGGAAATTAAAGATTGGGGGGATTCTCGTAGAGCCATTTAAAACAGGGGGATTGTTAAAGGCTATCTTGCCCTATCTTAAATCCTTTGGGGGAGGGAAAATCGCTCTTTGTCTTGCTGGAGGGGGCGTCGAGGGTCTTATTTATGAATTGGGGGTTTTAATGGCTCTTGATAGGGTTATGAAAAACCGTAAGGTCAGGGATTTTGATATCTTTTGTGGAATTTCAGCAGGAGCATTTATAAGCGCGTTTCTTGCAAATGGTGTTGGTTCGGAAGAGATTGTAAAGGGACTTCATAGAGGTACGGGGAAAATAGATAAAATTAACAGGTTAACTATTTTTTATCCTAATTGGAATGAAATTATTCCAAGAATTTTTAGAATAGTGGGGTATACATTTAATAAAAAGAACATTGATATTGAAACTTTGGTATGGGGATTAGTTCCATCTGGAGCAATGAATAATGAGTACCTGAGAGTGTATCTGGAAAAACAATTAACAAAACCAGGTATGACGAACAACTTCAATCAGTTGAAGAAAGAACTTTATATTGGAGTAACTGAACAGGACACTTCAAATCATGTTGTTTTTGGAGAAACTGGAGCAAAAGATATTCCAATTAGTGATGCGGTTGTTGCATCTTCAGCGTTAGTTCCCTTTTATCGCCCAAAGCAAATAAAGGATAAGTGGTTTATAGATGGTGCATTCACGAGAACTGCAAATGTTTCAGTTGCTGCGAGGCATGGGGCAAGGTTAATTATAGTTGTAAATCCATGGGTTCCATTCAAAAGCAGAGAACCTGGCGTTGCTATGAGATTAGGAGGTGCCTTTACTACTTTACAGGCTATCAAAACTCTTGTATCTGCAAGGTTTTTCCATGATTATGAGAATGTTGATGAACTTTTTCCTGATTCTGCTATACATCTTTTTTACCCTGAGGGTGATGAACTTACTGAGATGAAAGGAACCTTGATGAAATTCTTTTATCGCATGAAACTCGTCGATATTGCTTACAGAAGGACTATTCAAAAAATCAGGGACCGTTATGAATTAATTGTGAGAGATTTTAAAAAGTTCGGAATAGAGCTTGAAGATTTATCAACGCTTGAAGAGGAATCTGTATTGAAAAAAATCACTGAGGAAGAAAAGCTGAGCGAAGTGGAAGAAAAAGGTTTGTTGAGCAGGGTTAGGCTAAGAAAAATGTAGTTTGAGAAAATGTCATCTTCCTGAATTTGGAGACTCCGTGTTTGGAACTTTTTTTTGATTCATTAGATTTTATTGAAATTTTCATTTTTAAATTACTATAACATTGTGTAACTGGAATCCTGTCATGTCGCTATAGGTATATGGTCCCTGACCAACAGGGAACTCCTGAACCTCGTAAGTTACAGGGTCTATTTTTATTGCTTCATTTCCCCCCTGAGATACTGCCCAGATGAAGTTCTGAAAATCTACTGCAACCCCAACTACATCAGCCGGGCCTACATGAAAATCATTTACTAATTCAACAGTATCTTCTGTTACCTGAACTACATTACCTGAAGTTACAGCTGCCCAGACATATCCATTGTTATCAACAGCAATTCCTCTATTGAAATGGGTAGAAACTGGAAAATTAAGAGTTTGACTCGTCTGGGAAGCCGGGTCGAAGCGGTTGACACAGCCAAGTCCAGCCGTCCATATTCTTCCCCATTTATCAACAGAAATACCATATCCACAGGGAACATTATAAGGTGTGACCTGAAATGTATTCATATCAAGTCTTGCAATTCTGCAAAGACCTATCGTGCACCCCATTGCTACTACCCAGAATCCTCCTCTTCCGTCTACAGCTCCGCCGTAGGCACCTATGCCGAGACTACCTGAAACGAGAATCTCGCCTGTGTTACCGTCGATTTTGAAAAATTGCTGGGTGTCCACACTTCCTATCCAGACATTACCACCCTCGCCAGTTTCAGGGTCTTCAGTTCCATCCCATGCGGTTGCCCTTGCGCCAATAGACCTTGTTGCCGAGGCATCGGGAAGGGGAGTATTCCATATCATGCATTCATCTTCTCCCCATGGTTTTACATCACGAGGACCCATGGATGTATCTATCCTACCATTTCCATTTCTGTCGATACAGTCGTGAATATTAGCAGCAAATTTTGTTACCGAAGAGGGTCCGGTTTGTGGATTGCGATTTGTAACCACCATGTCTCCGTGAAGGTTTACGGAAGTCCTCGAAGGGTCACCAACCGCCTCCTGAGGGCTTGTATAGTAGCGAGCCATTTCCTCTCCTGTGATTGTACATAATTTTGAAAGAGTACCCTCTGCGCTATTTGCTATCCAGATGTAAGATTCCTGAGGGCATCTGGGTGGTGAAGGGTCTGTTATTACATCAGTGGGAATATCTGTTAATACGGTTTCTTCCTGTACAATATCATCTTGAGAAAAATCGGTTGTATCAATGCTCCCTTCTGCTTTTTCGCTTCCGACATTTTCTGTCCCTGAAGAACATCTTAACAGAAATATAAAAGTGGGAAATAAAAAAACAATCAGGACGCATTCCTTTACTGGAAAAATTGTTAAGAGATGCATTTTATTGGTTTTTTTGTTTTCCATTTGTTCTCTCCGGTTTATATAAATAATTTACACTCATTTAATATTTTATCAACTACCTTATATAATATATAATTAGGTCAATAAATTTTATATATTGACACCCTTAAAAATCTTATAGGTGAATATGTCACTCGCGGCTCTGCTTTCACGGGTGTAAACACTGTTTCTGCGGAGGCAGGCATCCCCTATCCATGGTGTTGAGGTGGAATTTATGAATAAAAATTATCTTTGACGGAACCGATTAATAGCATTTTTAAATTTCCTGAAAGCGTGACTATTGGTATTTAAAACTTTAAATGTGATTTCGAATCGTCGGTTGCAAGTAAAATTTTTTATTTTTTTTCGTTTTGAGGTTGAGTTTCACCCACATCTTTTTGCTCTGGAGAGATTCCGATACAATCTTTAGCATGGGGGCACCACTGGGCACAGTCCTGTGGTATTTTAGGATTTTTAATTAGTGAACCGCACTTCTTGCACTTCCTCAAACCATCATTTTTAAAAAACTCAATTGGGTTTTTACAAACAGGGCAGGGGACTTCGAATATGTCATCGGGTTTCCAGTATCTCGTATCCTGTCCCGGACACTTCATCGATGTTTTTCCTTTCCTTGTTGTTTTTCCTTTCCCATGTTATTTTTTTATTATTCTGTAATATCTAATTATGTACTATAATGCACAAAATAGTTTTGTCAATAATTTTCAAAAAAATTTCCAAACACCCATCCCCTCAATCCGTCCCATGTTATTTTTGTCTCTTGTTGCTTGATTGGCTTTCATTCTAACTGCTGTTTCTTTCTCTTCTTCTTTTCGTTCCTTCTTTTCTTCTTCTTTTTCGTTCCCATGTTATTTTTGTATAAAATAGCATTACAAAATAACAACGGTTTTTGTGATAGTATAGTGGGGGGGTAGAAATTTTATAATTTTTGAAAAATGACCTGGGTAGGAATATGTGAATTTTTTTTATGTGAATTTTTTTTAAGTAACCTGGATAGGAATTTTTGTAATTTAAGGAAAATAACCTGGGTAAGAATATGAGGGTAAGAATATGAGGGTAGGAAAACGAGAGTAGAAATTTGAGGGAGGAATTTGGGAATTTTTGAGAATTTTTTTGTAGAAGCTTGACAATTAGTACATATTGTCTATATATTTAGTAGATAATTAATTGAAATTAATGGAGATTGAAAATGGAAAATGCTTTTGAAAAACTGGAGAACGGGAATGGTAATTTTGCAGTGCTTATAGATTCTGTTGCTACCAGGCTCGCTGAAGAATTGAATATCTGTAATTCAGATAATTTGGTAAATAACGCAAATTTTTCTTTTTCAATCATGCCATCAGTTACTGTTCTTGAAGAATTTATGGCTTTAGTTCGTTCAATTTTATTTCCCGAATATTTTGGACCTCCAGATATGGCACCCAAATCCCTTCGCTACTATATTGGAGCTACACTTGATAGAATGTCTCAATTGTTGGAGGAACAGGTCATAAGGGGATTAGAATCTTCGAAATTTTTATGTGCAATTAATAATGTTAACGAAACTAATGGAAGTCTTTCTCCAAGGATAATTGTGGCAAAATTTTTGGAGAAATTGCCTTCAATAAAGTCATTACTTCTTATGGATGTAGATTCTGCCTATTATGGGGATCCCGCAGCGAAAAACAGAGGGGAGGTAATATATTGTTATCCAAGCGTTAAGGCTTTAACACATTATAGAATTGCTCATGAATTACATTTGCTTGGTGTTCCACTCATTCCAAGGATAATTACTGAAATGGCTCATTCCATTACTGGAATTGATATACATCCTGGTGCTGAAATAGGAGAACGGTTTTTCATGGATCATGGAACAGGAATTGTAATAGGTGAAACTTCAGTCATAGGCAATAATGTGAGAATTTATCAGGGAGTTACATTAGGAGCAAAAAGTTTTCCACCAGGAGAAGATGGTAAGCCTTTAAAAGGGATGGCAAGACATCCTATCGTTGAAGATGATGTGATAATTTATTCTGGTGCAACGATACTTGGAAGGGTAAGAATAGGTCGTGGTTCAGTGATTGGTAGTAATGTTTGGATTACTGAAGATGTGGCACCTGGAACAAAAGTAACTTACAGTAAAACTCACGAGCATTTTTTTAATGATGGAGGGGGTATTTAATTTTTTTCTCGAGGTCAGAAATGAAAGTTTCAACGAAAGCAAGGTATGGCATTCGTGCTATGATAGAAATGGCAATTAATGGTACTGAGAAACCTGTTATGGCAAAGGAGATTGCTTCAAAACAGAGGATTTCGAAGAAATATCTTGAGCAAATTTTAACAATTCTCAAAGAAAATGGGTTTATCCGTACAATTAGAGGGAGCAGAGGGGGGTATATTCTTTCAAAAAGTCCTGAATCCATTTCATTAAAAGAAATTTTTGAAGCTCTTGAAGGTCCTATTGAATTCGTAGATTGTGTAGGTAGCATGAAAATATGTCCTATGTCTGAAAACTGTCCAGCAAGAGATGTCTGGGTAGAAATTTCTAAAGCAGTTTCTTTTAAGTTAAAAGAAATGACTCTTGCAGATTTGGTTAAAAGAGCAAATCAAAAAAGATATACCGGGGGATATATTTATTATATTTAAATATTTTATTGAAGGAGGATATAATGATGAAATTTAATGGTTCGACTCCGCTCACCAATCTAAGAAAAGTTAGACCAAAAATAGCTGAAGATATAACTGAAACAATAGGCAATACTCCCCTTGTAAGGTTGAAGAGAATTGGTGAAGGACTAAAATGTGACCTTATAGGTAAACTTGAATTTTTTAATCCAATGTCAAGTGTAAAGGACAGAATTGGATTGGCAATGATAAAGGATGCGGAAAAGAGTGGAAAATTGAAACCCGGAATGCGAATCATAGAACCAACGAGTGGAAACACCGGAATAGCCCTTGCATTTGTTTCTGCAGTGAAAGGTTATAGACTAACACTAACTATGCCAGATACAATGAGTATCGAAAGAAGGAAATTGCTCAAAGCTCTTGGTGCGGAAATCGTTCTTACACCTGGAGAAAAGGGTATGAAAGGGGCAGTCGAAAAAGCAAAAGAATTGCTCGAAGCTGACCCGCAGGCATTTATGCCCCAGCAGTTTGATAATCCTGCAAATCCTCAGGTTCATAGAGAAACTACTGCAGTTGAGATATGGGAGGATACAGAAGGGAAAGTAGATATTTTAGTTTCTGGTGTAGGAACTGGAGGCACCATAACAGGTGTAAGTGAGATGATAAAAAAATTGAAACCAGATTTTAAGGCAATTGCTGTTGAGCCTGCTTCTTCGCCGGTGCTGTCAGGTGGTTCTCCTGGTCCTCATAAAATTCAGGGTATTGGTGCAGGTTTCGTTCCTAATGTCCTGAATAGGGATATAATTGATGAAATTATAAAAGTTACCAATGAAGATGCAGGGAGGGCTGCGAGAAAACTTATGGTAAAAGAGGGTATATTTGCTGGAATATCTTCTGGTGCTGCACTATGGGCAGCAATTGAAGTGGCAAAGAGACCGGAATCAGAGGGGAAAATGATTGTTGTAGTTTTACCTGATACTGGAGAAAGATATTTAAGCACCTGGCTTTTTGACGATGGCTTCGGCGTTTGATAGATATTCGAAACAGATTCTATTTTCAAGGATTGGGGTATCCGGACAGGAGAAACTTTCCTCAAGTTTTGTGGTAGTGGCTGGTTGTGGTGCTCTTGGAAGCGTGGTTTCATCAATATTAGCACGGGCAGGAGTGGGTAAGATTCGCATAATAGACAGGGATTTTGTAGAAGAAAATAATCTTCAGCGTCAGATGTTGTTTGATGAAACTGATATTAAAGAGATGTTACCAAAAGTGGTAGCGGCAAAAAAACATCTTGAAAAAGTAAATTCGCTAATTGAAATTGAAGCCCGAGTTGCTGACATAAATTTTTCAAATGCTGAAGAACTTCTTGGCGGAGCGGGTGTGATTGTTGATGGATTGGACAATTTCGAGACCCGCCTTTTGATAAATGATTTTGCACTAAAAAACAATATTCCCTATGTTTATGGAGGAGCGGTGGGTTCTTCGGGGATGACAATGAATATCATTCCGCATCGTTCTCCATGTTTCAGATGCTTGTTAGGAGGAATTCCTGGTCCACAGCCACCTATTACCTGTGATACTGTTGGTGTCCTTGCATCCGCTCCGGTAACAATAGGTGCTCTGGAAGCACTTGAAGCAATAAAAATTTTGATAGGAGGAATGGAAATAAATGACAAATTGATTTACATAGATTTATGGAATGGCATTTTTCATTCATTCAAAGTTTCTCCAGATCCCGATTGTCCTGCATGCAATGGTAAATATGATTTTCTTGAGGGCAGGGAAGGAATAAAAACAACGATTCTTTGTGGAAGCGATAGTGTTATGGTTTCCGGTGGGAAGGCGTGGGGGTCATTTGAAGAAATTGCTGAAAGACTCAGTCATTTAGGAAATGTAAATTATAATGAATTTATGCTTCGTTTTTTTGCTGAAGGGATTGAAATGACCTTATTCCTTGATGGAAGGGCAATTATGAAAAATACGAGGGATGAAAGTTTTGCTAAAAAACTCTACGCTAAGTATTTTGGAGTCTGAATATCCTTGTTTGACTCTTGAGATAGCAGAGGTTATCTTAAAAGTTTCTTCTGAAGGAATTCCTTCAACCTGGATTGAACCTTTTTCTTACGGGACCAATTATCAGGAGCATCAGTAAATCATTTTCCTCCATCGCTGGGTAATTGATATTTTTGCTTATAATTTTTTTCGTTTACACTTCGTAATACGATTTTGCAAAATAGCCGAAAAAAAATAATTTTTAAAAATTTTTGTAGAAGTTGTTGACAAAAGTGGAATTTAGTTTAAAGTTCAGAAAAATATCATTTAAAAGAAAGGAGAGAAGTCATGGCAAAAAGTGTAAAAGGTGTGTTTTTAGTCTGTTTGTTGATTGCTTTTGCGGGGTTTTTCTCTGCGTGCAATGGAGAAGAGGGAGGAGGAGACGGTGATGTGCAGGAAGAGGATGTCCTGCCAGAAGATATTCAGCATGAAGACATTCGACCTGAAGAAGTTACTGTAGATGAAGTTCCTGTAGAAGAAGATGTGGTAGAGGTAGAAGCAGAAGATGTGACAGCGGAAGAGATAATAGATATTACCGTGGAAGAAGAAGTTCCAGCATGTTCAACTACTCCTAAAGCCTGTGGAGATGAGATAAGTGGCAGTACAACAGCAACAGGGATACTCGATGGATATGTTTGCAATGGAAGACCTGTTGATTACATGATGTCAGGTGGAGAGGATGTTTATGAGTTTACACCAACCTCCTCCGGTAAAGTTTTGCTAACTCTATCGTATGATACTCAATCAGCGGGTTTAGTAGCATTTGTTCTTACGGGTAGATGCGACCCTGCAACATGCATTTCTTCTGTTTATGATGTTGGGGTGTTTGATGCAACTGCCGGAACTACCTATTATATAGTTGTTGATACTTACAGGGAATATCCTGGTGCTTACACCCTTACAATTGATTGCACAGGAGCAAATCTCGAAGATTGCACAAATGGAACGGATGACAATAATGATGATTACATTGACTGTGAAGATTCTCAGTGCATGATGGTTCCTCCATGTTTCGAGCCTATTTGCGACGACAATAATGACGATGATGGTGATGGAAGAATTGACTGTGCCGATTACGATTGCTTTGGTGCAATTGCATGCAGGGGTGGAAGTGGGGATGTAGGTGACCCATGCGCAAGACAGGATGATTGTAGTAGTGGTCAGTGTATTACTGAAGCAGATGTGGGTTTTCCGTCTGGATATTGCACAGTTTTAAACCAGGATAAAGATTGTACCGAACTCGCATGCCCTGCAGGAAGTACCTGTGTAGAACTTGGATGGTTTGGTGGTCCACCATCAGGTTGTTTCACTGATTGCTCTTCTTCTTCGTGTAGAGATGCGTATGAGTGTGATACATCTGATAATACCTGCTGGCCTGCCTGCACAGCTAATACCCAATGCACCGTAACCAACTATTGTAACACAGAAAGAGGTAGGTGTGAAATACACGAGTTTTGTAATAATACTACTGATGATGATGGTGATACATTTGTTGATTGCGAAGACCCTGATTGTTATTTTGTTGCTCCTGATTGCTATGAAGAGCCTACATCTCTTCCTGGTGGAGATACATGTGCAAATGTAGTAGCCCTGACCTTGCCCGATGGTGAGCGCGGAACAATTGGTGTTACAGGAACTACAACAGGGACTACAGATGATTATGAGCCTGGTTGTCAGAGTATGGATTCCCTTGATGTAGTTTATTCTTTTACTCTTACAAATCCTGCAGATGTTATAGTTGACCTTGTAGGAAGCGGTTCATTTGATGATACTGTTTTGTTTGTAAAAAGTGGTGATTGTGCTACTGGCACAGAAATCGCTTGCAATGACGATTTTGGGGATAACTATAACCATTCTCAGGTTACTTTAACAAATCTTTCTGCAGGAACATATTACATTTTTGTAGACGGATATGATGGAAGTGCTGGCGATTATACACTTGCCCTCAGATTGACTGATCCAACGACACCGTAGATAAGATAAAAAATCAGCATGCTTCAAAAAATTGGGCGTGATAAATCACGCCCCTACAAAGAACAATGGATTGTTGCCTTTAATATGGTCTCTTTTTAAGGTCCCACCAGTCGGAATGCCTCCGCAGTTCCGTCAAGTCCTGCAGTTCCTGAATTTCCAGGGGAAAAACCTCCGTTTCCTCCTCTACCTGCAGGGGCAAGAACATCAACCGAATTTGCCCTCTGTATTGCCTGAATATAATTTATTGAAGATGGGTTTGAAGATATTACATGGAATCCACTAACATTACCTCCACAACCGCCACCGCCGCCACCGCCTGCTCCCCCTTTTCCGCCATCTCCACCTCTTCCTCCTCTTCGGGTGCACCAGAATGTTCCCTGTCCTCCCTCTCCACCTGCACCACCTGTCCCACCACTTGCTCCAATACCTCCGTCACCACCTGTGCCGCCTGACTGTGTTATCACATGAATGTCAGTAAATATTGGACCAAAAGCCTGATTGGATGGGAGAACAACTGCAATTCCAATTGAAGAACCTCCTCCCTGTCCACCATCTGCTCCCGGTGCTCCGCAACCACCACTTCCACCTCCGCCTCCAGAACCCCCTAAGGCATCCCCGCAACCTGTTACACCTTCAATCACATCATATCCACTTCCGCAGGTTCCCCCACCCCCTCCACCGCCGTCCGTTCCATCACTTCCATTTTCTCCATTGAGTGACCTCCATGTGCCAGAATCATAATCGAATATTCCCATCCTGTCTGTGCAACCATTTCCTCCGTTACCATCATTTCCGGGAGAACCACTCTCACCATTTGCCCCTTCTCTTTGTAAAGTCGGATTATCATCACAGAAGTGGCAGGAAAATCGATTCGTAACCGCGTCGTATGTCTGTGCGCCTGCAGAGCCAGCACCTGGACCCTGTCCATTTTCAGCAGGAGGATTTGGAACTGCAAGTCTCAATACCGTTTCCATATCGCAAACTCCATTTTGAGTAAAATCGGTGCAACCAGCGTTTGCACAGGGCTGACCTGAAACACACCCAGTGTGCGGACAGATAGTATCCCCTCCATCTCCTCCATCAAGCCTGTTTCCTGTACCGGGACAAAAGTTTTCACCCCCTCTTCCTCCAGGAACTCTCATTCCGGAGCATCTTTCTGTTTCTGTTGTAATTCCGTTTTGCCCTGGATTCCCATTTTCACCATTTAGTTCCACTAAGGAACTCATTCCCCATCTGCTCAGATTATCCGAAGAACTTCGACCTTCAAGACCGTCTTTCCCTCTTGCAGCATAGACTATGGAACCTGAAAATTTAACATTTGAACTACAGTTATTGAAATAAACTGCAGTAGCACCTTCTCCATGCCGAGCAGGTTCACTTCCAACAATAGTCACCCCCCCTATTTCTGTGCTTCCTGAAATGTTTCTGCAAATTAGTGTCGGGTGCCCTGGCTCACCATTTATATTTTCAATAACAACAGGGTAAAGTGATGTGTCCCTTTCACTGAAATCAGGACTGTAGCCACCGTAAAGAGAGACCCCTTCTGCCATTTCTACAGGACCAGCATAGTTTCCCCACGCAACGAGTACAGTTTTCCCTGTTTCCCTTGCTCTTTGAATAGCCGCAGGTATTGTTCTCATTGGAAATACAAGTGTTCCCGGACCACTATCGTTCCCTGAAGGTGTTACAAATATAAATATGGAACTATCGTCTATTTCTCCGTCACAATCTGCGTCAACACCCAATCTCGATGGTGGCCATGAACCAACGGAATACTGACATTCGCACCCGTTGGCGGGGATTTCATCAAGGTCAACAAAATTTTCTTCACATTCAATATTGCAGGATGGTGGATTTGCAGGGAGACATGTTGCAATCATGTGAGGACCTGGTGGAACGCATGGTGAATTGCATTTTCCACAGTGCTGAGGATGAACATATTGTCCTCCTACCATGAAATCTTCATCAATTGAACCGTCACAGTCATTGTCAAGTCCATCGCATATTTCTTCAAAGGCGGATTTGCAATCATCTAATACAGGTTCTCCGGTTTCAGATAATTTGCATTCCTGATATCCAGCACACATTTGACCGGTGGGTGAGGATACCAGGCACGCAAATTTCACACCTGTGGTGTCATTTGTGCACGCACAGTAACCACTTTCAGGAAAACAAACTTTTAGATTTGTGTCGCACAAAAAACCACGGGGGCAATCTATTCCATTTGTTCCACACGGAGGGAAACATCTTTTGCTATCATCTGCAGTACTTATGCACTTTGAATTTTCCATACGGAGTGTGCAATCCGAATCGTCAATACATGGAAGACATAGCGGTGTTGTTTCGGGAACACATGCTCCAGAACCAGCAAGGTGATAACCTAAAGGGCATGAGAGAATCTGGCATTTGTATTCTCCCTGAATGTTAATACAACCCACTTCAAGAGCAGTAGGAAAAACTTCCCTGCAATTAACTCCGCACCCACCGCAATTTTCTATGCTTGAATATTTTCCGTTTGCATCCTTGAAATCTTCGTCAACAAGATTATCACAATCATCGTCGAGATAATTGCAGACTTCTTCGTGACCACAAGGTGTTGATTTATTACACGCCAGCTGTAACGATGCTATTACGCAAATAAAGAGGCAAATCATGTATTGTTTCAGTTGTATTTCCTTATTGTATAACCACATTTTGTCTCACTCCATTTATTCCATTTCCCCCTGGAACCGCACCACCTCCCCCTTTTCCTCCTTCTCCAGGAGTTCCGATGTTGAAAGTACAATTATTTGTTAAAGACTGTGAAATTCCCGGGTCACCCGCTCCACTTAAAACAACCCATACACCTGCAGTTGAACCTCCACAACCTCCCCCTCCACCCCCTCCAGGACCACCGTTTCCCCCTTTACCGCCATGACCTCCTCTCGTTGGTCCTGCAAGTGGAGGCGTTGTCCTCTGCTCAAGTGGAAGGTCTCCGCCAGCACCTCCAAGTCCACCTTCTCCTCCGTCACCACCTGCACCACCCCTACCACCTTTCCCTCCATTACCCGTAATTATGGTGACATTTTCAAATTCAGGGAAGGGTGCTACGGAAGGTGGTGAAGCACTCCACTCATAATAGACCATGATTCCAACGCTTGGTGCAGCGCTTGTCCCCTCTGTTCCACCTTCACCACCACATCCACCGGCACCTCCACCCCCGCCACCTCCACCGAGACCATCAGGCCATGGACAATCAACTGGATACCATGTCATTACTGCACCACCTCCAGCACCTCCTCCACCTCCTCCTGCACCTGGATTTCCAGATGTTCCCTGAGTCGCTCTAACTGGTATCCATAAACCACCGCTTATGGTTCCAAGAGGGTCATTACACCCGGAACCTGCACTACCCGGTGTTCCAGAGGCTCCATTCAATCCATCTCCTGCAAGTTGATATTCGAGAGGAACAGTAAAATCTGCCAGTCCGCAACAAATCCATGTAGGGCATGGACCCGAAGTAACAGGACCTTCGCAATCCCATCCTCCGCTTCCTCCTGCTCCTCCTGGTGTTGATGGGGAAGGTGAGTAGCCAGAAAATCCTGCAGACTGGTATGACCCGAATGTCGGACAGGATGCAGACCCCCCTCTTCCACCTGAAACATCAATTCCGCCACAGGTGTTATGTCCTCCTTCACCCCCTGCAACCGTATTATTCAAATCACCTGTTATGCAATTATGGAATGAATCTTCTACTGCGGCTCTTGGTGGTTCACCATCTCTTGCCATTACTGAAGGAATACTTCCTGCCCTTCCGTTTCTTCCATTTATTCCTGGTAGTGTATCAGATGATTCAACTACAAGATTTCGAATGGAAAGATTCGGACCTGGAGATTGAATGTAGATTCCATAAGATGGCTGAGCTGTTGCTGTGGGAGGTGCACCAACAAATTTAATCCCTTCTACAACTGCTCTGTTTTCTCCTCCGTTTTCTATTACCAAAGCTGCCCCACCTGGAGCAAGTGAATAATCAGGTGCGATAACCACGGTGAGGAAACTTTCAGAATCAAGTGAGAGAAAATCTTTTCTGTATCCTCCGTGAAGGCTTATTCCGTCAGGAAGATTTATTGTTTCGAAATAGGTTCCTGCTGCAATGTAAATATCAGGTCTTGGGTTTTCAGTGGATAGCGATTCTATCGCCTTTTCGATTGCAGCGCTTATTGAAGCAAGAGGATACATGAAAGAGCCGGGATGAGAATCGTCACCGTCAGGAGCAACATAAATACTTTGCTTTGCATTTCCGTCCGCTCCATCACAATTTCTGTCGAGGTTTTCCCCTGAAGTTTTTTCCGGTCCTGGTTCGTCAGTTAAACTCGAAACCATACATTCGCAACCGGTTCCTATTATTAAATCAGCGTCAACATAATCCCCTATTTGAATCCCATCTGTTGTATCAGGGCAAAGGAGGTGGCAGATTGGATGGTAAGGGTCTCCTCCACAAACCAGGGAACCTTCCGGGACTACACTTCTTGTGCAATCAACACCGCATCTTCCGCAATTATGGTCGTCTATGGAATATGCTCCAAGACTGTCTTTAAAATCTTCATCAATTTTCCCGTCGCAATCATTATCAAGTTCATCGCATATTTCATCTCTTCCGGAACATTCACCAAGATTTCCGTTAACACAATGGGCTACTCCTAAACAATTTTCCCCTTCAGGAGTCAGGATGTTACAGGAAATATCGAATGTATCCGAATCATCACAGGTGCAGGAATTACCAGGTGGAATACATATAGAGTTTTCACAAATTGTTCCTGAAGGGCATGATGAAGAAGAGGTGCATTTTACTGTACACCTTTTTTCTCCTCCAATATTCTCACATGTGGCTTCTTCAAATCCACCACAACCATCGTCATCAAAGCAGGGAAGACAGAACCTTAAATCGGTTCGGACGCACCTTCCTTCGGAAGTCAGGCTGTAACCCTGCTGGCAATTCAGTGCGACGCATGCTGGTACTGAAGAAACTACTTCGCATGCAGTTTGTACTGCGTGAGGAACCGCACCACTACAACTCTGTCCACAACTTCCGCAGTTTTCCATATCGATATACCTTCCTATTTCATCTCTGAAATCTTCGTCAATTTTTCCATCCAGGTCGTTATCAAGACCGTCGCAAATTTCAGGTTTCGGCTGGGGAGGTTCGGGATGGTGAGAAGGCTTAGGGGGTTTCATGGGGCTTCTTCCACAGGAGATGTTAAAAAAAACTGAAACAAAAATTAAAAGTATCGAAGATATTTTTTTCATAATTTTTACCTTCCAAAACAGGTATAATAATATCAAAATAAAAAATATCAAATTTTTTGGTATGGTGATGCTTCATTACACTACCACCTTCAGCCACCCGCGCGATAACGCCATCTTCCACCATTTGGGCGTGATAAATCACGCCCCTACAAAATGGTGGATTTTTGCCACTTTTTAATACTTTTTTTGAATAATGCCAATTGTTTTTAAGACATTATTTTAAAAAGATAAATTTTACGGAATTCCTGTTACATCAAGTTGAAATTCACCACAGGTGTGAATGAGGGGACTTTCCTGATAATATCCATCAACAAAAACAAAATATAAACCGCGATTTAAAGTAACATCTAGTCTTGAAAGATAATCGTCATTTGCCCCTGGTCCACAATTATTATCCTCACTGCAGCCGAGTTGATAACCAGGTCCGGTGTTATTACATATTGACCTTATGTATATTGAAGAATCAACGATATTTCCTGGCATGGAAACCGAAGGACAGGTTGTTAAAGTAACAGAAGTTCCATTATTTGGAACCCACATATAAAATACAATGTCTTCAGCTTCTCCGGTTCCTACATATTTACACTCACTTGGGTCTTTAACTGGACTATAATCCGAGGATAAGAAACAGGTTGAATTTGGAGCGGAATATATATAACTTCCACCTGTAAGTCTTATCGGGTCACCGCATTTGTCACCTTCAAGTCCTGGTGGGGTTATGTATATATGGGCTTGAATTGGTCCTGCATCTGATGAGGTTTTTCCATCTATAAAAATATTATAAGTTCCTGCGGGTAAATCACGAAGGTGGATAACTGAAGTATTCATTCCGTCTGCATTGTCATTGCAGGCAAGTTCGGTTCCTCCACAGGTGCATTCCCTTACATAGACGACAGTATCAATTGTGGAACCATGAGTTGTAATAAACAAATCGGATGTCTGGGTTAAAATGGCATAATAGACAGCTTCGGGTGCTGAATCACCTCCGCATGAACCTGAATAATTACTTGAGCCGGAAGTATTAGCAATAAATCTTCCTCCAGTTGGGTCAGGTGAGGTTACAGGGGTGGCTGAGGGACAGACATCACCTTCGTCTGTGGAACCATCACAATCGTCGTCTATGCCATTGTGACAATCTTCTGTTGTTCCTGTTCCTGGTTGACAATCTTCAACACCATTAAGGCAAAATGAAGGCATTCTGCATGCCCCTGTTCCACAATAACGGGTAGGGATATAGTCCTCGTCAATCTGCCCATCACAATCGTCATCATAATTGTTGCAGGTGGTATCCATTAGGCTGAGTGGTGTGCCAGGTGTGCAACTCTCCTCACCAGAAATACATTGATAATATCTTGTGCAGGGTCCAACCCCGCAGGTTCGTGTTGTAGTATAATTTTCGTCATTTACTCCATTGCAGTTTTCATCAATTCCATTGCAATTGGAATCGTTTTCGCCTGGAGCCGGGGTACCGGGTGTACAGGATTCGGTGCCTGAGTTGCACACCCAGTCTCTCTGACATACTCCCAATCCACAACGAGGTCTGGTTGGAATATAATGGTCGTCTGGCACTCCACTACAATCTTCATCTACACCATTGCAATTTGTATCATCTCCTGTTGGGTCTCCTTCGATGCAGTCTTCAACACCATCTATACATATTGAATTTCTGTGGCAGACTCCGACTCCACATTCAAATGTTGGGACATAATTGTCATCAGGAATTGTATCGCAATCATCGTCAACATTATCGCAGTTTTCATCCGGTAAAGTGTAACAGACCCATTTGCAGTTTTCACATTTTCCTGTTCCTGTGGTTCCACATGTTGTTGTGCAATCCCTGTCAGGGTCTCCATCACATTCTTCGTCAGGTGGTTCTACAATTCCGTTTCCACAAACCGGGGTTATTATGTCTTCAGAAGGGATATCCTCAGAAAGGATGTCTTCTGGTTGAGTATCGGTTATTTCTGCTTCTTCTTCTATTTCATTTTGAAAATCCCCTTCAACATCTACTTCCTCAATTGAATCCACTTCCATATCAGGAGTAATTTCATCATTTTCCACTTCAGTATTTATTTCAACTTCAAAAATATCAGGGTTTTCATCGGTTTTTAAGTCGTATCCAGGCAAATCTTCTGGATTGTAATTAAAACATCCCTGCAAACTGAGAGTGCCAAAAAGAAAGCAAATAGTTATAAAATTTTTTAGCATTTAAAAAGCTCCTGAATTAAAATTTTATAAAAATTAACCCCCCGTTTAATGTGGGATTAAAACCAACATCCACTTCTTCTGAGCCTTTTTTCTTCAATTTGCCAAAATCGGTAAATGGGGCAAGTGCAGCTCCTGTTACCAGACTTGCTCCAGTAACTGCAATAAGAGCAATGAAAGCAATATTTAAAGTTTCACCCTTATCTTTTAAATCCTGCCACTTGTCTTTTTCTGAATAAGGGGTGTCAAGAAATTCGTTGTGGTTGGATATGTTGAGCCCTCCTGCTACCGCCGAGCCAGCACCTGTTAAAACTGCTATTCCAATCATACTCAGGAAAATCGCAGGATTAAGTTTCTTAGCCTTCTTTTCTTTTTGAGGTGTTTCGACTGGAGCAGGTGGTTGCGGCTGAGGTTCCTCTTTTACAGGTTCTACCTTTTCTACAACAGGTTCCATATTTGCTTCAATGGTTACAGTTTTGCCTGAAATCAATTTAAAATTCGTAGTATAGTTTACATATTTTTCCTTGATAATTGTAAGAGTATGGCTTCCAGTTTCAAGATAAAAATTTTCGATTGGAGTAGTTCCCATTTCGTTTCCGTCTATGATAACTGTTGCCCCATCGACATTACATTTTATGGATACAATTCCAAGTAAATCGCTCAATTTCGCAATTCTCTCTTTTATTTTTTCTGCCTGTTTTTCCGGGACTTTTTTAGATTCTGATAGAAATTTCTGGTAATATTTCATAGCAAATGCATACTGGTGCATATCATCATAGCATAGTGCCATGTTGTAGAGAATTGCTGGTGAGGGGTAAATTTTATAGGCTTCTTCGAATTCTACAACTGCTTTTTTACAATCACCTTCGTCAACGAACATCAAACCTTTTTTGAATCTCGCTTTTGCTTCATCGATTTCTGAACCGCTGAATACTCTCTCTGGCATAACTAAAATCACGGCAAATGCGAATGCAAAAAAGGTAAAAATTTTTCTTTTGCTATTTTTGTTTTTTTTCATATTTTCCCTCAAAACTCTCTCATAAAATCCATTTTACCCTTTTTCTTTTTTTCTTCTCCTGTCCGTTTTTCCACCTGAGTTTTCGCCTTCGTTTTTTCTACCAGACCCATTTGCGGTGTTGGTTTTATTACTTCTTCTGTTTTTGTGGTGCTCATTTTTAAAGTAGCGTCAAGTTCCATGTCCATTAGCGGGACAACAGTAATTTCCTTACTGTCAAATCCCTCTGCGGATATTGTGAGTGTCATAGGGTTTGAGCTCTTCGTCAGGAGGATAACATCTCCTGTGTATCGTTCCTTACCATCAGTTATTATTGCATTAACTGGAAGAGATTTTAGTTTTATTTTAACTTTCTGTGTCTCTTTATTTTCATTTACCTGTACTATGTTTTCAGAATTTAGCCCAGCAGGCTTATTTTGTTTTTGTGCCAGTGCATGTGTAGAACTATTTTTGCTCTTTTCAGTGTTTTTGCCATTAAAAGCAAAGAATCCTGTTACAACTCCACCTCCAATCAACATCAGAAGCAAACCTGTAATAAATGCAATTTTTGACTTTCTCGTAAATCTTGATGGTTTTTTTTCTATTGGTTTAAGAATAAGATTCTCTATGCCAGGTTTGTAGAGCGCTTCTATTGTATCTCCCTGAAATTCTTCGAGGGCTTTTTCAATATCTTGCAGACACTCTCCTGCGTCTGCATAGCGAAGACGAGCCTCTTTTTCCATGCATTTTTTTATGATTTTTGCTACATTTCCCGGGAGCCCTGCAACGAGATTTCTGGGGTCAATTAAGGGGTCGTTAACCACTTTTACTGCCACTTCTCCAAAATTTTCGCCATGGAAAGGGACTTTACCAGTAATCATTTTGTAAAGAACTGCTCCACAAGCATAAATATCGGTTCTGTGGTCCACAGTTCTGCTTTCCATTATTTGTTCAGGGGAAAGGTAAAAAGCGGTGCCAAGAAGTGTACCAGTTGTTGTTAATCCCAAATCTGTTTTTCCCCCTGATACCATTTTGGAAATTCCAAAATCGAGTATTTTGCTTATTCGTGTTCCACCTTTTTCCTTTACAAGATAAATATTGCCAGGCTTTATGTCTCTATGAACAACTCCAATTGAATGGGCAGCCTGGAGCCCCTGCATAGTATGTTTTGCTATCAAAAGGGAGGCACCTACGGGGAGCCTTTCAATTCTTTTCAATACCGATGCTAAACTTTCCCCTTCGAGAAATTCCATTACTATAAAAGGGGTTCCGTCTTCAGTAAAACCAAAATCAGAAACGGCGCAAATATTAGGATGGTTCAACTTACTTGCTATTTGTGCTTCCTGTTTGAATCGCGCCTGAAATTCTTGTTTTCCAAGCAAATCTCTATTCAGGAGTTTTATGGCAACAAGTTTGTCAAGATGAATATGCCTTGCTTTCCACACCTCGCTCATTCCTCCCCTGCCGAGGAAGCTCAAGAGCTCATACCTTTGACTTAAAATTGTATTTTTTTCCATAGATTTTTATATAAACTTAACCTACTATTATAAAATACTTTAAAAATAATAAGAATTCAATTTTTTTTGATTAAAATTTTATTTCAAAATTAGTTTGAATCATGATAAAAATAAATAAAGCACATAAATTTATTGGCATGGTTCAAGAGGTAGGGGCGAACGGCCGTTCGCCCCTACAAAAGTGTTAAAAAGTGGCAAAAATCCACCATTTTTTGTAGGGGCTTGATTTATCAAGCCCAATTTTTTGAACCATGCCAATTTATTACATCCTGCAGAATGGAAGCGAACAACCCTCCATGCCATTCGGGCAATATGTTGTGCACTGCTTGTACTGGAAACAGTTCGATATTGTTTCCAGAGGCAGGCAATTATAACCAACCACCTGTGTTCCGCTTGTAATCTGGTAACATGTAGCCCACGGGCTTGAGCATGTTCTGGTTTCAGAACAATCTTCACCGCAAACAGTGTGATATTCGTCTGGAAATCCTATGCAAAAACCTGTTTTGCAATCGGTAAAGTCTTCACAGTTATCACAAATAAGACCTCCACCTGAAGGGTGAGTACAGGAACCTTTTCGTGGTCTGCATTGATTGTCTTCGTTGCAATAATATTCGTCAGGAGCAGGGCATGATGGGTCATTGCAAGGAACTCCACAAAATTTTACATGTGTGTAATAATCTTCGATGCATTTTCCACCCTGAAGGCAGTCTCCATCGGTTTCGCATGGTGAACATAATTCTCCTCCTCCTTTGCATGAATGCCCTTCGTAATCAGGCATGCACTGAAATACACCTGCTTCGATTTCTACGCAACTTGAATCAACCGGGCAGGTTTTTCCTTCGAGGGTGCACTGCTTTGAACAAAATTTATTTCCGTTGTCATCAGTTATGCATTTGTCACCTGCGTATCCGCATTCATCATCGAAAAGGCACCTGTCGCAATATCCTCGTGGCATGCAATATGCTCTCTCCCCTTCCCCGAGGGATTTACAAATCATGGAAGGGGGGCAATTACGGTCATCAAGGCATTCTTTTGTACAGAAGGCATAAGGGTCATCTCTTGTTTTTGCCATGCAAAAATAACCCTCCGCACAATCTGCATCTCCTCCAATGGCACAATTTTTACCTGATGTTCCAGGACCATCTTCGTAGTCTGTGTAAATGCACAGTCCTTTTCCCTCACCATTATCTATGCATCTTGTTCCAGGCTCAGGACAATCAGAGTAGGAATCACATTCTCTTGTGCATGAATTTTCGAAACAAACATTTTCTATACAGTCCGAATCGTTGTTGCATGGAGAGCCGAATGGGAGCGGTGAAGGTTCTTCTTCGAGCGATTCCTCCTTTTCTTCAGTTTGAGTATTTGTATCTTCATTTTCTATACTGTCTGGTTCCTGTTGTTTTCCGTTTGAACCATTACAGGAAAGGAATACGGCAATCAATAATAATAGGAACGAAAAATTAAGACATGAAACCATGATTTTCAAAAAATTTTTATATTTCATTGTTTTTTCTCCTCATCATTGGTATTTTAAATTCTAATATATAATATTATGGAGAAAACAAACAATGAAAAAAAATCAAAATTTTAATTACATGGGATTAGTGACTGCTTCTTCCTTTGTTTTAACTCTTTTTTTTATTGAATGTTCAGGTGGAAACGAAGAGAAAGATATAATACCTGAAGAAAATGACCCTCAAATTGAAGAGATTTCTTACCTGGATGAAATTGAGGAGCAGGGAGAAACAGCGGTAGAAGAAGATGCTTATCCTGATTTTTCTTTTGAAATTCCGGAAGGTCCTGAGAATTGTCCCCCTCCGCCATACGGAACTCAGGTAGGAGATACGATTGAGCCTCATCAGTTTATTTCGACGGAAAACACTTTAATATCACTTTGCGATTTCTATAATGACACTTCAGTAAAACTCCTTTTAATTTATGCAACAGCAGGCTGGTGCTCGGTATGTCATCAGGAAAGTTTAAAACTCCCGACATATTATAATGATTATCATGGTCAGGGGCTTGAAATTCTTGCCGCAGTTTTTGAGGACGAAAGACAGAATCCAGCAACAAGAGAGTATGCCCAGAATTATGCTCAGCGATACGGTTTTACTTTCCCTACTGTTGTCGACAATACATTCCAGATGGGAATTTACTTTGATAGGGCTGCAACCCCCATGAATATGTTTGTCGATTTGACAAATATGAAAATTTTATCAATCGAAACCGGTTTCGATTATGTTTATGATTCAATGAGGGATGAAATAGAAGTTTATCTGTCACGGATTTCGAGATGAATTCTGTAAAATCCTTCCTGAAAAATTCGAAAATTCCGGCGGTCATTGAGCGGAGTCGAAAACTCCATAATAGGTTTTGCTTTTTTCAATTTTTATTTTTCTGTATGGTTGTTTTGTTTTTATCAGTAACATTACGCTGCGGAGGAGGGGGAAAAACAGGAGGAACGGAGAAAATTGTCAGTCCATCGAATGAAAATCAAGCATTTAAAGGTCATGGAACCCTTCCAGATATTGTACTTGAAAAAGTTGATGGTAGTGGTTTGATAAATTTACGAACTTTTGCGGAAGGGAAAGTTTTAATAATATTTTTCTGGGCTACATGGTGTACATCATGTAAACCGCAGATAATCACGATTAAATCTAATTATGATTCCCTTTTGAAACATGGAATAGAAGTCCTTGCAGTTTCAATTGATACTTCAGAAACGAAAAGCGAAGTTTTGTCGGAGGTTTCGAGATTTGGAATGCCTTTTCCTGTTGTATTCGATACTGAAAGTAGAGCATCATCTTTTTTAAATCCCACTTCATCGGCACCTTTTACGGTTATAGTAGATAAAAACCGCAAAACAATATATTCGCACGAAGGGTTTCTTTCCGGGGATTTCGAAAAAATCCAGAAAATTGCCATAGATGCTTCAATGCAATGAATTTTGTGATTCGCGATTGATTATAATTTTTAATATCATAATGAAATGGATAAGAATGAAGGGGAAAGAAAATTCAGGAAATTGAGGAGGAAAATGTGAGACTTGATTTCTCCACCCACTTTACTTTAAAAGCGTGGAGTATTTTATTTTTCCTTTTTGTTTTTTTCTATTCTAATTTAGCATTTTCTTCGAACTTCAAACTAACAGAAACATTTACTGCAACATGGCACAGTGACAACAGGGACAAGGAAACGACGAATGACGATTATTTTGATTTTAAGAATCGCCTTGATATTTTGCATATTAGTCCCATGCTCGATGCAATACTAAGAGTCGATACCATGACAATTTTCGATTACGATTTGAATGACCCTGAAGCACCACCTAATAAAGTTTACAGGGATGATTATAGAATAGAAAGGATTTCAGGTGTTTTGAAACCTTCGAAAAACTTTAAAATTACTCTTGGTGATTTTTATACAAGTCTCGGTTCGGGAATTCTTCTTTCTCTTCAAAAAATAGATGAATTTGGAAGTGAAACAGTCCTGAGAGGGGGGAAAGTTGATTTTGATTCGAGGCACATTTCGTGGAGCCTCATGGGAGGAGTAACCAATGTGAATAATATAGATGAAATGAATAACTATTTTTTTGAAGACCCAATGGATAGGATTTCTGCAGGAAGAATTTCGGGGAAGCCATTTCAATCTTTAAAAATAGAGGCAATGGGGCTTTTTATGGAACGAGATGACCCTCGTTTAAAAAATCCGCATCTTTACGGGACGGGAATTATGATTGATTCTTCTCCTCTACCAGGCAAATTAGCGATCAGCGGAGAGTATGATGTTATATGGAGAGAAAAGGGGGTGGCTGATATATCGCAGTTCCAGAGAGGGCAGGGTGCATATTTGAAATTCGATGCCACTGTGGGCAGGTTTTCCTTTTTACTTGAAGGAAAGTGGTATGAAAAACTCGATATATCGGGGTCAATTTTAGGGGATACTCCCATTCAGTATAATCTTCCTCCAACTGCAGAAAAAGTAGACCAGGAAATCCTTGATAATAGCACGGTTTATGGAGGGAGAATTAAGGGGAGTTTTAGAATTTCTGACAATTTTTCTGTGTATGCCAATTTTTCTGCCGGTGATTATGCCCCGCTTACAGATGTTTTAGAGGGAAACGAAGTATCAAGAATAGCGTATTATTTGCATGCCTATGGAGGCTTTACAATATTTTTAGGAGAAGGTCTTTCTGAAATTTCAGCAGAAGGTGGCTGGAGAAAAGAGATGGAACCTGAATTGGGTGATACTGATGATAAATGGAATGAACATTCTCATAATTATCATGTTGAAACTAAAATGGTTTTTTATCTTGGAAGAGGCTTTTCTCTAAGGTATTCGCTCCTTCACGAAGCAAGGGGAAATGCAGTTGGGCTCGGGTTTGTTAAATACGAAAGGGGTACCCAGATTCTTGGATTGGACCTATCAGGGGTTATGAGTCTCAATGCAGGCTTTGAGTATGATACGCAGTCTCACAAAATGCCTTTTTCTGACAATCTTTATGGATGGGGAGAAGGAAAATTTTTTCCGACAAAATGGATGATTTTATCTTTAAAAGGTGGAATTGAAAGAGGAGGACTTAAATGCGTTTCAGGAGTCTGTAGAACAATCCCTCCATTTAGCGGGGTTAAGATGTCTGTGGTCATCAGATATTGATTTTTTATTAAAGAAGTGAAAAATTTACTAACTTAAAAAGTCAAATAAGAGAAAAATGGAAAGGAAAAAGAAGATTAAAATCCCAAAAATTAACGAGGAAATAATTTCGAAACTCGAGGAGGCGGCAGAAAAAGTTGGTTTGGAAGTGAGGTATGAACAAATATCTAAGCCCGGGTATCCAGGTGGAGTTTGTAGGGTAAAAGACAAATGGGTTGTGATTATAAATAGAGCGAGTTTTCCGGTTGAAAAGGCTCAGGTAATTGCTGAGGCAATAATGTCAAAAAACCCGGATAATGTTTATCTTTCCCCCGATGTAAGGGAGGTTATAGAGTGGTTTTCATTAGAAAAAGAAAGGAGTAGTAATGATAAAAACCCCGATTAGAAAAATTATTGCCATATATTGTTTTTTTCTTTTGTTTTTCTTGCAAGTTTTGGTATCTGGTGGTGCCAGCGATAATCTCACAGGTAAGCAAATCATGGAGAGGGCAGGGGATTTGAGCGGACTTGGCTTAAAAACAGCAGTTGCTAAAGTAAAAATGGTTCTCGTTGATTCTACTGGAGGGAGGCGGGAGAGAATTTTCATTTTGCGCTCAAAAGTTGATGGAGGTTTGAGGAAAATGATAATGAAATTCCTTTCTCCTGCTGATGTTGCAGGAACAGGGCTTCTGGTTATCGAGAGGGAGAAAGGCGCTCAGGACCAATTTTTGTATCTTCCGGAAACTGGGAAAGTAAGGAAAATTTCAGGGAGCGGTTTGCATTCAAGTTTTATTGGAAGCGATTTTCTTTACTGGGACTTGAGGCATCATGCAGCGGACGAAGCTGAACATGAAAGACTTTCAGATGAGGTGATTTCAGGAGTTTCCTGCAGGGTTGTTAAATCTGTTTTCCTCAAAGAAAGTAATGCCCCTTATGGTTCAATCGTTAGCTGGGTATCCATTTCAAATGATATGGTTGTTAAAATAGAGTTCTACGATTTATCGGGGAGGAAAGTAAAAAAACTTGTCAATTCAAAGATTGAGAAAAAAGAAGGGAGGTGGGTTGTGATGGAATCGAAGATGACAGATTTAAAGAACAACCACTCTACAAATCTACAGGTTCTTGAAGTAAATTTCCTTAAAGATATTCCTGACGGTGAGTTCACCAAAACCGCACTACAGAGTGTAGAATGAAGTTTTTAGCGATCTTAGCGGTGATAATTCCATATCCGACCCTATTTTTCCCTGCAATATTAATACTGGTTCCACGGTTTGCCTCTGGTAGCGAAGATGAAGATGAAAAAATAGAAATTGTAGATGAAGATGATTTAAAAAAGGAGGAAGGGTTAAAAGAAACAAAATCCAATCAGTGTGAATGCAGTTTTCAAAGTGATTCCAGATTTTATTTTGTTATAGACGAATCTAATGGGGTAGACATAAAACATGAAACCTCGCAGGAAGATATAAACGAATCGCTTCTTCGCATTGATTCTGGTTTTGTATGGAAGGGAAAGAGTGGAAAATTTGCGGCAAAAGGGGAGGCAAGGCTTGATTTCCTTGTAACAGGAAAGGAAGACGAGGAGGGAGATTATGAGATGAGCAGGTCGGAAGTTAAATTCCAGCCAAGGGAATGGTTTGCTGAAGGGAGATTTGGTGTTTTTGATTTGAGATTTGGAAATCAATTTCTTAGATTTTCAAGAGGGGAGGTTGTTTCCCCGGGTGATTTGCTTTCGCCATTTGACCTCACAGAAAATTGGAGAGGGGAGTTGTCACTTCCCCGCCTGCCGGTGATAGCGCTAAGAGGAGATTTGAAATTACCAGAAAGTTTAGCAGTAACTTTTGCTTTTGTCCCTTTTTTTACTCAATCGAGATATGATTTATTTGGTACCGATGAGGCACTTTTAGGACCCGGAGCCCCTGAAGAAGTGAAATCGTTTATTCCCCTTTTGCAGAAGATTGTGGACCCTACAATTTCTGATAGGGTAAGAAGTGCTCTGATGGCGGCAAATCTGCCAGATGAATGGGGTCCGAATCAATCTTTGGGAATAAGGTTTGAAAAAACCTCTGGTGGGTTGGAAACAGGTTTAACTTATCTTTTTACATTCTGGCCAATACCAGAACTTATTGTTGACCCTGGTTTCCTGGCAGCGCTTGCCCTCATGGAAACTGGGGATTATGCTTCGGCTGGAATGATAATTTCTGATGTTATAGAAAGGGGAGGAAGCCTGATAAGGACAGATTACAGAAGAGTTCATGTTTTTTCACTGGATGTGAGGACAGAATTAGGTCCGGTTGTGATTGCTTTTGAATCAGGATGGATGAATGAAGGAATTTTCCCGGGAATTGATTTTAATCGGGGTCCCGGAGCGATTTACAATGTAAAAGCAGGTATTTTTACTTCGCTGTTTCAGATTCAGTATAATTATGAAGAAAAGTTTTTTATTACAGGTGAACTTGGTTATCAAAAAATGCTGGACCCATTTGAATCCGGTGCAACTGGACGAAAGGGGGAAATTCCTCCTGTATTTTATTTTGGGGAGGATACTCAGAAATTAGATTTGGCAATGGTTGTAAAATTGTCTTTATTTAGAGATAAATTGGGGGTTAAATTAGTGGGACAGGGTGGGATTCTTGATAAAAGCATGGTTATTTCTACAAGAATTTCATATAAATTTATTGACCGATTAGAGCCCTATGCCGGGTTTGTATTTTATGAGGTTTTTGGAGAAAGACCTGAACCTGATTTTTCTTTTGCATCAATGAGGAATTCAAATGACGAAGTTTTTTTCGGAATCAGGTTTTATTAGGTTTTTTAGATTTTGTTTTGAAAAAATCAGGTATAAATTATCCTGGATTTTTCTTGTAATTTATTTTGGATTTGCTTGTGTTTATTTCGGATTTGAAATAAATATTTATGCAGTTGAAACCCTGTTTTTTCGAATAACAACTCTTTTGCTTTTCTTCAATACTCTATGGGTAATGTTACTACCTGTTTTCCTTTTTTACTTTTTTATGTCTAAAGATATTTTGTATAAAAATTCTTTCCTTAGGAATTCCATTTTATTTTTTAATTCCATTTATTTCCATTTTGTAATTCTTCTTTCATTTTACAAATTTAACCGAAAAATAGACTTTGATTTTTATTTTTTCTGGTATAATACCTGGGATGCACTTCCTACCCTATGGAAACTCTATGCTCCTCTTTTTCCAGTGTTTACTTTCTCTATCATAGTTTTTGTTTTTTATCAGAAATTAGCGTTTTCCCCTCTGGTTAATGCGCTTAAGGGAAATGGGTCAAAATGGAAAATAATTTTCATCGTTATTTTTTCATTAAGCATTTTATGTCAGATTATTACAATTAGGCAGGTAAGAGGTTCAGCTATAGGTTTCTTTTATTCGAGTTTTTTTAGCGATAGACAAATACGCGATTATTATTCCAATCTTTATTTGAGGTATATTGATAACCTTCGTTCATCCAGGGTCATTAAAAAAAAGTCTGCTAATTTTTCAATTTTAGGTGATTTTGTTTTTTTTATCAAACAGGAAAGTTTAAATGGTTACCTGGTGCGTCCAAAAATTACCCCTCAGATTTTTCGTGCTGCTAAAGATGGGATTCTTTTCAACCGATTTTATGGCAACTCGGTTCAAAGTGTTAGGGGTTATGAAAATATACTTTGTGGAGTCCCTTCGAGTATCACGACTGACCTTGTTGACGATTATCCTCCCGGTGCATTGAAGGATCTCCCATGTATTCCGAAAATTTTTAAAGAATATGGTTACCACACTCTTTATTTTTTTGGCGGTAGCAAGAACCCAAGAATAAGGCGGATGGCACTATCAATAGGTTTTGAGAAATTTTTAGCGGATGACATTGTTAAACCTGGAGATATTAAGTTTGAGTGGGGTTATCGAGAAGATATCTTTTTTTCGCGCATTGATGAATATCTTAGAAAAAATTATTCAGGTGATAAACTATTTGTTTTTATTGATACTGGTGCCACAAATCATATTCCTTTTAAAGTCCTTGATCCTGCTCTCCAGAATAAGGTTCCCTTTCATGACCCTCAAAATTTTACTGAAAATCTTTCCAATACCACTTTTGTTCAAGATTCATATTTGGGAAAATTTTATAATATTTTCAAGGAGAACTATTCACATCGAGGATCTATGGTTGTTGTAAGTGACCATGCATGGCCAATAATGATGCACAAGGATAATATTTATAATGAGCGTGGAACGTATGATGAAAATTTTGTAATTGCATTTCTTTTTGTCCCGCCCTCACCGAAACAGGCTCTTTTCAGAACGGGGAAATTCTTCACTCATCGTTACAGTCAGATGGATATTTACCCGACTATTTTAGATTTAATAGGAATGGAGTGTTCAGGACTTTTAGGAGAATCTTTTGCTTCTCTGCTTTTGAATTCTCAGATTTCCCCCGAGAGTATTGTTCCCAAAAAGACTAAGATTTCTATTCAACCTTATGGTGGAGGTTTCATATCGGCAGTCCGCTACCCACATAAGTTTCTTTTTAGTGTGCTTGAAAAGAATGTAAAAGTTTACAATCTCAAAAATGATCCTTACGAAAAAACGCCTAAAATTTATGATGCCAGGAAGTTCTTGTATCTTCTTAGCGATTTTTTCCAAATTGGTGACTCAACGAAAGAATAAATGAAAATGAACAATTCGGAGAAACAAAAACCATTTCTTCTTATAGTGTTACCAGGCTGGAATGAAGAAAGACGAATAGAAAGTTCGGTAAGGAAAGTTTTTAACTATTGTACTGAATACCTTGATTCTGACTATAAATGGAAAATTCTTCTTGCTGATAGCGGTTCTACCGATTCTACTCCTCGAATTATAGAGAGACTTGTAAGAGAAAATGAAAGATTCATTTCTCACAGGGAAGAGGTAAAAGGCAGGGGTCTTATTTTAAAGAATGTGTGGCTGAGATTTCCATTCGATATTTCGATTTACATGGATATGGACCTTTCTACTGATCTTCGTCATATAAAAGAGGCAGTAGATGCTGTGAGGAATGGGGCTCATCTTGCTATTGGAAGCAGGTATAAAAGGGGGGCAAAGGTTGTAGGGAGGAAACTCCTCCGTGAAATTACATCTCGTACTTATGTAGTTTTAGCAAACATAGCTGGGGCAATAGAATTATCGGATTTTCAATGCGGATTTAAGGCTATTTCAAAAGAAATCGCTTTATCGGTTTTACCACTGATAGAAAGTGATAACTGGTTTTTTGATACCGAATTGGTTTTTATAGCGAAAAAGGCGGGGTTCAAGATTGAGGAAATACCGGTTCACTGGACCGATTATTCTAATTCTACTGTTCATGTTGGTAAGACCATTGTAGAATATTTAACAGGATTATTTAAAATTTTGCGAAATAGACCATGGTTAAAATTGTTAGTTTAGAAATAAATTCCGTTTGGCTTCCTTATTAAAGTGAGTGAAAATCACTTTAACGAAAACTCGGGTATTTCCCATAAGGTTTGGTATTCAAAGAAAAATGTTATGTCAATGTTTTCAGAGCATAGAGCATCTTAAAATTTTTTGCATTTATAGATAGGAACTTTTTCTACCTCATTAACAATTTTACAATGTGAAGAAAGGAAATTGTGAAGTTTCGGATATCTTGATGAAGGATGTAAATCAAAGCGGTCGAGTTTGCCTTTGGCAGCATCGATAAAATAAAGAGGTGGTGAGGAGTAGAGGTCTTGAAGTAATTCATCCCATGCACGAGGCACAATATTCCTTTCGGTTTGTGTAGCATTTACATCATCGAGGAACTTTGTTCCCCATATTTTTCCTGTATGGTAGTTACAAAATGGAAAACGGGTTCCCATTATTCGATTGGAATAATAGTATATTTCGGGAGAATTACCCCAGACGAAAATCCTGTCAGATGGCTTTGAATGATTAGTAATCCAGTTTCCAACGAGCCTGTAGGTTTTGTCATATCGTGCCAGATTTGGTTTTATTCTGTACCATCCCAATGCAACCAGTATTTCTGCTACTGAGTAAATTAAAATTATTACAGTAAGAAATTTTTGAAACTTTTTTTTCTGTAGTACCTCAGGAGATATGAGGAGACAGAGAGGTGGTAGGAGCATGAGGTAATAATGAGGGAAAAAACGCCCACCTGCGGCGATTGCAAGAGCCATCGCTCCTCCCCATGGAATAGAAAAAAGGAGTGCATTGCGGGTAGTTTTTCTGAAACATATTAGTAATGGGAACCAGAAGAGTGCGACAAGTAAAGTGTAGCGAAATGCATTCCATACTATTTCTGCGGGTGTAAGAATTGACATGTACTGGAAGTTATATTTAAACCCCCAGAATATGAAGGAATCCCAGATTCCTTTGTGCAGGAAAAAACTTATATATGCAATTCCAATCAGAAGAAAGCCACAGGCAAGTTCTATGAGCCTGATAATTTTTGTTTTAAATCGCCATGGCCCCAAAACTGTTATAAGTGCCCATGCAATTCCTGCAAGGGACGCCTGATATTTGAACATGCCAGCAACCGCAGTTAAAATTCCAGCTCCTGTAAAATTAAGACTTTGTTTCCAGTCAGTCTTTTCATCGGAAATTTTTCTAAATATTAAAAAACCTGCAAGGGTAATTGGAAAATTTAAAAATAATTCCGTATTGGCAGCTTGGGTATCACTTGGAAGACCCCATGTAGAACATAGAACATAAAAAACTCCTGCATATCTTGCCTGGGGTTTATTTAAAAGTTTTTCGCATAACCTTCCCATTGTATAACCTGTCATTGCGACGATAACTAAAAGAAATATGCGAACAAAAATTAGTTTATTGCGTCCGAATAATGCATAAATTGAAGCATATAGTATTTCGATACCTATTGGTTTATGGTCTACAGCACTATGGTAGGGGAGGGCACCTTCTAAAATCCGGGATGCAAGGGCTGAATATGTTGCTTCATCACCACTGTAAAAAGACACGAAAAGTGCAGGAAGTCGAGTTAGAATTGTGCATATCACTATGATAAAACCGAAAGAAGAGAATAAGTAATGAATCTTTTTCATTGAATCACAGTTTTTGTAAGTCATAAGTTGCTTTTCATTTTGTAATAGGTTTTGATAATAATAGGAGCAATAAGACAGCAGAGGTAAGCAAGAATCCATCCTGCGAAAACATCAATTGTCCAGTGGTAACGAAGGTAAACTGTTGAAAACCATAAACTTACTATAAGTGGAAGTGAAATGCCAAAGATCAGTTTTCCACATTTTAAAGTATTGCGAAGACGCCAGAAGTATATTAACGGCACAGTTGTAAGTGCAGTATGAAGACTTGGAAAGCAATCCCTTTGAACTTTTTGAAGATTATTCCACGCATTTGCAGCTGGACCTGTTAGAAATGGTCCAACAAGCGAAACGGTGAATTCGTCGGTGATGTAATAACGAGGTCCTATTGCAGGAACAAACATATATCCGAGAAGACCAAGATAGAAACATAAACTTAGAGCAATTGAAACTTCCTTGAACTTTATGAATTCTTTCATACTGTAGAGCATGGTCAGAATTACAGTCGCATAGACGAAGTATAATGCATAACAGAATGTCATGTATTCAGTCAGAAGAGGAAAAGTTATTTTTTGAAAGGCAATTGTTGGTTCTATTCCAAAAATTGCTTCGTCAATTGCGCGGAGGGTACTATCTACAGTAACTGGATTTATTAAATAGGTTAGTTCATGAAAGTTTTCATAAATGAATATCATTATTATCAAGGGGGACCAGTCTCGTAAAATTGTAGAAATTTGTTTCAGAATATTTATTCGCTTCTTTGCATCTACTCCAGGACCAAAAATTTTTTTTATGTTCACGAGGAAAACAATAATGACCATTATTAGAAGTACGATGGATGGTAAAATAAAAGAACTCTGTAAAAAGGTAAATTTACCTTTATAAATGATGGTAAGAATTACCAGCCCTGTTCCAAAGATAGCAAGAAGAATAATGTCCAAACCTATTGAATACATTATTCTGGATAACCAGGTTTTTAAAGAAAATTTTGCCATGCAAAAACGCTCTGAAATTCTTTTTTCAATAAAAAATCCAAAAATAATATAAGTGGGCATGGTTCAAAATTTTAAAAGCACGAAATTAATTATTCCCAAAAGTGGCAAAAAAGGGGTCAAAATTCCATCGCTTATTGTAGGGGCTTGATTTATCAAGCCCAATTTTTGAACCATGCCTATAAGTGATTTTATTTAACTGAAGATTTTTTAAAGGTCAATTGATAATTTGTAAGTGTTCAGGTACCTGTCGCCAGCAGTAAGATAGACGAAAAGTAGGATAAGTTGTCATTCCTGTCCCTGCATTCGCAGAGGTAGACTACAGCAGGAATCCATAAATTTAAATTTTCATTTATGGCGTTGCTCAAAATTTGCCCATGAAAATTTACTTAATTGGTGTTGTTTTATCTTTTTATAAACTGGTATAAGTAATAAAAGAGTTACAAAAAAAGAAAAATATCATGATAAAGCAAATAACAGAGAAAATAGATGTTGCGGTTGAAAGGTGGGTAAAATTATCCAGTAGAAATTACTTAGCGATACTTTTACTGACTGTTATTTTAGGTTTGGTGATGTTCTTGCAGGCGTCGAGAATTAAACTCAGGAGTGACTTTGAAGCCATGCTACCTCCGGATTTTCAGTCAGTAAAAGACCTTCAACGCTATCAGAGTGAAGTTGGCTCCACCAGTACTCTTTCTATTGCCCTGATGACAAAAGATATTCCTGCGGCGGAGCGATTTGCTGAAGATCTTGTTAGGGTTATAGAGGGAGAGATGAAGGGGATGGTTCATTATGTGGAGTATAATATAGCAGATGTCAGAGACTTTTTTAAAAAGAATGCCCTTCTCTATATGGATTTAAAAGAACTGGAAGAAAAGTATTATCAACTTGAAAAGTACATTGGTAAAAGAAAACTCGAAAAAACAGGACTTCTGATTGATATTGATGAAGAAAAAGATGAAAACAAGGAAGGTGAGGAGGGAAAACCTCCATTTGATATTGAAGAATATGTGAAAAAATATCATAAAAAGGCTGCTGATTTTTATGGAACTCGTGAAGATGGTTATTTTGTTAGTGAAAAAAAAGAAGATATTCTTGCTCTTATTATTTATCCTCGTCCAGGTTTTAGTGGGGTAGAAAATTCTCGTTTATTAATTACGGAAATCGAAAAAAGAATAAAAAAACTTAACCCTGCGAAATATGCGAGGGATATGACTTACGGATTTGCAGGTCCTGTCAGAGTGGGTCTTGACGAATATGAGGCTATTAAAAAAGACATAGTATCAACTCTCGGTTTGTGTCTGGTATTAATTTTCATTGACCTTTTAATTTACTTTCAGAGATTAAGACCAATTTTTTTTATCAGTTTTATCGTGCTTTATGGACTTGGAGTTACGCTTGGGTTAACAAAGGTTGTGATTGGATACCTTAATGCCCAGACTGCTTTCCTTGGTTCGATCGTAGCAGGGACAGGGATAAACTATCCGATAATTTTTATTGCAAGGTATATGGAAGAAAGGAAAAATGGGTTGAGTTTAATGGATTCCCTTCAAATAAGTGCTAAGGGAACATGGAGGGCAACACTTTCTGCTTCTTTAACTACTGCAGTAGCATTTGCAACCCTTGGGCTAAGTAAAAATCTAAGTTTCAGACATTTTGGCTTTATAGCCAGTAGTGGAGTAATGATAATCTGGTTATTTACAGTTCTTTTTCTACCTTCCTTGATTGTAATGAGTGAACGGATTTATCCCGTGATAGTGAGAAAGAAGAACTTTTTAGATATTCCTTTCGTTCCTCAAAAATTTGCATGGTGGATTATAAGTAGACCAGGATGGGTGATAATTAATTCAACCGCAGTGATTTTGGTATCTGCTATATTAATAGCAAGATGGTTGCCAAATTCAATGGAATATAATTTTAGCAAGCTTCGTAACAAGATGACCTTTCGTTCTGGTGTAGAGGCTATTGATAAGAGAGTTGTTGTGGAATGTACTCGTGAGAGTACATCCCCGATTGTGGCAATAACAAATAGCATTGAAGAATCTGTTGCTTATTGTGATGGCATAGAAAAAAAGAAAAAGGAAAATCCGGAGCGTTATGGAGCAGGGGAATGTAAAACTTTAATGTCATTTCTTCCATCTGACCAGGAAAGAAAAGTTCAAGTAATTAACAAATTTGACGAACTTTTACATAGAAATTTGAAACTGCTTCCTGAGGAATATCGAGCGAAGTACGAACAATATAGACCAATGCTTCAGGTAAAGCCGATAGGATTACGTGATTTACCTGATAAGGTTAGAAGAAAATTTAGAAACATTCATGGTAAAGAAGGGGTTCTGGCTCTGGTATATCCTGAGCCAGGGAAAGTGATCTGGGAGTACAGAATTCTTACGCGTTTTGTTAATACAGCAAGAGAGGTCATCACGAAGGATGGACAGAAAATTACCGCTTCCGGGTCACCAATCATTTTTTATGACATCATAAAAACTGTTTCTCATGATGCCCCAAGGGATACTTTGTATGCAATCATTGGTGTTTTTTTAATTGTTTTTTTAATTGTAGGTAATATGATTCAGTCACTTTCTATAGTATTTACCCTTATTGTGGCTGTGGCAGGAATGATGGGGATAGTTGCAGCATTTGACATTAAGATAAATTTCTTTAATTTTGTAGCAATTCCCACTGCATTTGGCACAGGTGCGGATTATGGTATCAATATTCTAATGCGATACATATCAGAGGAGAAAAAAAACAATGTGAAGGATATTCTTGTTCGTTCAATGGTTGGAACTGGTGGAGCGGTATTTTTATGCTCGACAACGACAATTATAGGGTATTTTTCACTTCTGATGTCAAATAATCAGGCGCTTGTGAGATATGGGGAGCTGGCTATGGCAGGAGAGGTGGCGACACTAATTGCTGCCATTTTTCTTGTTCCTTCCCTGATTTTAAAGTTGAAAATTTGAACGAAAATCAGAATTTGTATCCCATTACAAGACCTCTTGAAATAATTTCCCATCCACTTACCGACACAAAGAGAAGGAGTTTGAAGGGTAAACTTACTGTCGTTGGATTCAACATATGCATTCCAAGACTTAGAAGGACATTAGAAACCACGAGTTCTATTACGAGAAATGGGAGAAATATCAAAAAACCAATGAAAAAGGCTTCGCCAAGTTCAGTTATTAAAAAGGATGGAAGAAGGATAGCAAAGTCATTTTGAGAAGGAGGAGTTTTACCTGCAGACTTATTTCTTGAAGTTGACATGTCGAGGAATATTTTTCTTGAAGTGGGGGATGAATTTTTTAACAGGAAATCCTTAACAGGTTCTTTGCATTCGTTAAACAACTCGATTAATTTTTCTGCATTATGGCGGGTCAGGATATCCCCCTCTTCTTTTGCATCGAGTATTGGTTTTGCTTTATCATAGCATTTCCAGATAACTGGCTGCATAACATAAAGTGTGAGAACAATAGAAATTCCGGAAATAACGGAAGCAGGTGGGATTTGCCCTGCGCCAAGCGCATTTTTCAAAATGCTAAATACCACCGTTATTTTTACAAAACTTGTTGCAGTCATAAGAATGAAGGGAAGAAGGGATAGTGCAGCAAGTATAATGATAAGAGTAACTGGACTAAAAGAAGCGGAAGCTCCTTTTTCTCCTGTTACCTGTGCCGCCAGTGACGAAGCAGGTAGCATGGTTATTACGAAAGTAAAAATAGCCTTTTTACGCATCATGCGAGAATCTTTTCTGTGCAAGAATTACTATTTTTGGGGAATCTTCTCCAACAAATGTCTTTGGTGAAGCACGATGTCCCCCAACTGAATCAACTCTAAAACCAATATTGTGCAGGAGTCTTCCTAATTCATGCACTGAATAGAGCCTTATAGAATAACTTTGCATTTTTTTACTTCCATCTTCGAAAAGCAGTGTTCTTTTGACCTTAAGTCTACTTGTTAAAAAATCGAATGAAGTTTCTTCCATGCAAACCACACCATCTCCTTCGAACCATAGAAGCCCGGGAGTCTGTCTCATAACGAAATCACGGTTATCTACTTCAAGCAAAAACATGCCTCCGTTTTTTAAAGCATTGAAAATATTCCATAATACTTTTTCATTATCTTCGTCGTCGAAATAACCAAAGCTTGAACCTATGCAATAAATCCCATCAAATGCCTCCTTGAAATCCATTTCTCTCATGTCTTTCTGGATGAAGTTGATTTTGCAATTTCTGTTTTGTGCTTCCTGGCTTGCAATGGCAAGCATTGCAAGAGATAGGTCAAGTCCTACCATCTGATAACCCTTTTCCGCCATTCCTATACATTGGATTCCTGTTCCACAGGCAAGATCAAGTATCGAGCTTCCTGATGGCAGGTTGAGTGTCTTTTGGATGAAGTTAATTTCCCTTTTTTTGTGAAACTCGCTAAGGGAAGGTGTGAGTCTCAGGTATTCTTCGTTGAAAATTTCTTCGTACCACTTTTTTTTAGCTTTTGGGGGAACAACTTCAGGGATTGTGGATGCCTGATTCTGTGCCGATTTTTCTTCAATTTCTCCTCTTGGTATTTCGTCATCAGGTATGGAAATTATTGCTGGCAGGTGGTTAACAATGGATTTCATGCTGAGTCCCCTTGGTGGAGGAGGCGGTTTTATTGGTGCGGGTATTGAGCCTGCAGTCTCTGCTTTCGAAACCCTTGGTGGTTTTGGAGGTTGTTTCGATGGTCTGGGTGATGATGAAACAGAAGGAGGTGGTGGAGGTGGTGCTTTGGGAGGTTGCTCCTTCAATTCAATTGGTTCTGGTACTTCTTCTACTTTCTCTTCTATTAACGATATTTCTTCTTCTTGTTTTGATTCAGGAGTTATTAGAGCTTCAGTTGTTACAATTTTCTCATGGTGGTTCTCTTTAGTTTCATCCAGTACATCCTTTATAACACTTCGAATTTCTGCATCTGCTTTTAGAATTTCTTTTGTATCTGTCTCATTTAGTAAATCTTCATGTAGTGGAGTATGTGTTATTTCCTCAGCCGTAGCGGTTGAAGGAATATCGGGAGATTCAATTTTTTCTTCTATTTTTTCTTCTCCAATGACTTTTACGAACCCCATAACTACAGGTACCCCACCTGCATCTTCCTTTTCTTTATCCTGCTGGGGAGATAATATTTCTTCATTTATTATGATTGATGGTAATTCTTTACTTTCAAGTGGTTCTTTAACTTCATGTTTTACAGGGATTTCAACTATTTCATCTTTTTGTTTCTTATCTTCTTCTATTTCGAGGGAAATATTCAGGTCTATAATTTCATTATGTTTTTCTTCTTTTTCAGTTTTTTCCTCATGAACTGATTTTCTTTCAATGGCTGAAGCACTGCTCCTCTTTCTACCTCCTTCTAATTCAACAACTACTGAAATATCTTCCAGATCCCTGAAATCATCATTATGGTCTTCTGAGGGGTTATTTTTTTTATTCGACCTATCAGACATTTAAATTTCTCTCCCCATATCTTCGATTTTCATTATTGCCTCTCCAATTTTTGTTTTACCTTCCTGCTTCAAAATTCGAACTGAATAATTTTTATGAGTATAGCAAATTATTATAATAGATGAACCAAGATTGAAAACACCAATTTCCTGTCCTTTGTTAATTGAAACAGGTGAGGTAAATAACTCAAGTGTTTCTCTTTTTTCAAAAGGTTTAAATTTTTTTTCTCCATCGTAAGTTAAATTAATATCACCAACTGCAAGTGCTCCGATAAGTACCAGAAAAATTATGAATTTTTCTTCTCTGTCTGCAATTTTCAGGGTAACCCTGGAATTTTTCGAATAGATGTGTGGTACAAGATTTCTTCCTATTTTATTTACTGGATATATGGTACCAGGAATAAATCCTCTTGCTGTTATATTACCATTAACTGGTGAGTAGATGCGGTGACATGAGCCAGGGCTTAGATATACTAATATATATGCACCTTTTCGTTCATTTTCAGGTAAACCCCAGTATGACATCTTACCAAGGATATCATACAGGGTATAGTAACTACCCTTAACTCTGATTGTTTCGGGAGCAGGATAATCTGTTGGTCCTGATTGAAGGACAAATCCATCGGCAGGTGAAACAATTGTTTCAGGTCTCTGGTCTATTAGTCTGCATCCTTTTTTTAGTGGTCTTGTGAAAAATTCTTTGAAATTCGAAAATTCACTTATGGGTTTTGGTAATTCTTCAGATTTTATTCCATAGACAAGACTGTATGTTTTTAGAATTGGAGTTAAAACCTGTGGGGGGAGTTCTAAAGAAACTGCTTTTTCTATCGAAGAAGAGTAAATCTTCATCAACTCCTTAATGCAAAATGCAATTATTTCATTGCTTTTTAACATCGTTTTTTTTTAATAAATTAAATATTACCTTTAAATAAAAATTTTATCAATAAAATTTTATAAGTGTTTAATAGTAGCAGGAGGTTTTTAATTAAAACCGAGCCTGAAGAACAAGGGCTGCGCCCAATTCGTTTTCCGCGGTGTAAATTCTATAAGTCCCCATATTGTCGCGGGTTAGTTTCGTTCTATTTATATCCCTGACATACTGGATAAAAGTTACAAAACTGAGCATACTGCTTAAATCCCATTTCAAACTGACCCTTCCGGTGAATATTGGTTGTTCTTTATCTCCGATTGGTAGTATGTCCCTGAGTGCTTCACTGCGAACAACAATTGTGCTTTCTCCTGATGTGTAAGAAGCAGGAAGCTGGATTCCCATTATAATACCCGGGGTGAGGTGAACAGGTGCAATGTAATGGTCTACTCCGATTGCTGCAAAAAATTCAGGGTGGACGGTAACCGATTCAGGAATTGCTACAAATGGCGTGAAAGATGGAACATTATGGAGAATGAATTCGAGTGATCTCAGAAACAGAGTAATGTGAACTCTGGTGCTGCCTATTTTCAATCGCATCTGTCCAGCTCCTGCGTAAGCAGGCCTTAAGGTTGTGGTAGCGTAATTATCAGGGTCTGCGAGGTGCTGGAGTATGGTTGCTGCTTCCAGTGAAACGATTAGTCCCCATCCCCCTTTTTTGTAAGTTTCCTGGCTTGAAATAGTTTCTTCTGCTTCAGGCATGTTTCTGTAGAGGGCAAAATCTGCTGGCATACCAACTTCCATTCCTTTATGAAAGGCTATTCGAATAGAACCACCAAATGAATAAACTGGCTTACCCTGAATTCCTTCAAATTCAAAAGTTCCCTGCTGGAAGTAGCCCACTCCCAGATCGATTTTGAATAGATTTTTTATATCATAGCCCACTCCTGCAAGAGCACCGTAATTTGTCTGTTGAATACTGAGAGGTTGTCCTTCTGGTCCCATGTTTTGAAGCTGGCTCACTTTTGCTGTTTTGAAACCTGCAAACATATTAAAATTTCCAATATTTAGCGTTAGTTTCATACCCGGGGCCCATCCGTTTCTCTTATTGGTAAAAATGCTTCCCCCTCCCCATGAGATATCCCAGAGATAACCCAGTCTAAATCTTTCCGTATCAAAGGGAAAAAATACGAGACCAAGCCCATCGTTTTCCTTCAACTTAGATGTATTATAGAATAACCTTATATAAGTTCCGTCGTCTGTCATATCAACTTCTTTTTCGGATAACTGGAATTTCAAAACAAGGGCTGCTTCGGTGGTAAGTTTTGGGAAGAAAGAAGGGAGCATTCCGTACATGACAAGGTGAGTTAGATTTTCCCTTCCTGTGTATCTTGAATCTATATTATCCATGAAAAGTTCATAGCCTTCTCTGTCTCCTATGCTAAGCAGAGGTGAATCAGGAATTTTCTCTCCTGCGTCTGCAAGAAAGTCATCATCTCCAAAAACCCATGTAATTCTGGTATCCATAAAATTTCCCCTGCTTCCAATTGGTTTATTGCTTGCTTTTTGCGTTTCTTTTTGCTTTTCTTCCTTTTGTTTTTCCATCTCCTTTCTGATTTCTTCTCGAGCAGCTTCTCGAGCAGCCTCTTTTGCAGATTCTTCAATGGATTTTCGTTCATCGGGTGAAAGTGAAGGTGCTTGAGGGGAAATAATTGTTTGTTCGGTTGTCTCTGTTGTCTCTTGAGGAATCACAGTACCGGAAGCTGGTTCATCGGAAAATACCGGACTTGTTTTCAAATTGGTAAAAGTGAACATAATTGCTGCGAAAATAATAACTTCTATTTTTTTCATTTTTTACCTCAATATGTGTCGTATGGTTCTCCTCTTGGCTTTAGTGGAACGCAAGCCCGTGTTACAGGAAGGATTTCTTCTCCTTCAAGTACAAGGTCATCCTTACACCTTACTTCTATAATCCAGGGAGGATTTATAAATTCTATTTGCTTCAAAGTTCCTCTTACGAGTTTCAAAGTTTCTCCTTTCCTTCTCATTGGGTCAAAATCGGGATAAGAATCTCTTGAAACAACAAATATCTGCTCGCCCTGGGCATTCAACTTCCATTGTCCATATTGCCAGTACTGAGAAAGTTCAGTGCAATCGGGATTTGCGTCACAATTATTTTTACAGGTTCCTTCGTCTCCAGAATATTCGACG
>Ga0078972_1002915_pt1 | contig 53872 bp, 44 predicted proteins | sample YelNatPaOPGAMG01_FD_67568 | JGI IMG/M metagenome (GOLD analysis project Ga0078972, IMG submission 67568) | Hot spring thermophilic microbial communities from Obsidian Pool, Yellowstone National Park, USA - OP-RAMG-01 (SPADES assembly) (version 2) | ecosystem: Environmental > Aquatic > Thermal... | reverse complement strand
CTTTTCAGGGACTGCGTCCCCGAAAAGCGTGCACGGAAAAACCCTTTTCAGGGGCTTACGCCCCCGAAAAGCGTTTACGGAAAAAAGAATAGAACCTAACTAGGATACACTTTCGGGATATGCGAAGCATATCCCTTGGTAGGGAACTTGGGGCGGTAGCCCAGGCACCCTTTTCAGGGTGCGAAGCACCCCGAAAATCCTGCACGGAAAAACACCCAGGGGGTTACCGTAAGGGGCGAAGCCCCTCGGAAGATAGCCGGAGACGCGGGTTCAAATCCCGCCGGGAGCACCATTTTAGATTTTCTGTGGATTAATAAATTGCCCAATATAATACTTTGTGGGAGAAAGTTTTATATAACACTAAATACATAGTGTTACTATGTATATCGAAGGAGGTGCAACCATGAAAAATAAAGGAATAAAAATCTGGGCAATTGGATGCGTGCTGAGCATGGTGCTCATGTCCGCATTTGCAATTGCAGGTGCTCCGACAGTTCAAGCAGAAAGCCAGAATGAAAAAATAGCGTATGTGAACGAAACCACAGAGATTCTCGGTGGTGGCACTGTAGTGGGTCTCCGCATCAGGGATATCACATTTGGCGTGATTTTTGGAAATGAGAACTATACAAACAGCGTAATTGTGTTCACATCTACAACGCGATACTTTGGAGGTGCGGAACTATACGACACAAATGGGAATTATCTGGGTAAGCGTGGGATACCAATCACTACAATATGCGCACAGCGGTTTGACTATATTCGTGAATTTCAGAGAACAAACCCAGACCAGCTCTTTTCACCGATTGAAAGAATAAAGGGTGTAAATCTTAACACTACCTGGCATTTTGAAAATTTGACAAAAGAGATTGACGAAACCAACCAGAGTGCCAGTGTTGTGTTTACACTCAGCGCATATGACCTCGCATACACAGAAATAAGTAACGCATATCCAGTAAACGGCACACTTGAACATGTTGCATTGACATTCCATCTGAACCTCAACATTGAAAACAAAACAGTCAATAATGTGCCATGGTACAAGGTCACGGTAGATAGAGCGGATAATAACAAGGTAGTATCATCAGAGTTTCTGAGGTATGAGAATTACTCAGGTAAGGTGGTAAATGGCACATTCAAGTATGACCATCGCATCAATGGCTGGGATTTTGCTACAAACCGAAGTGCACTTGCAATGGGAACCACAATCATCGTTCTGAACTATGTGCATAATAAAGTTGGAGAATGGCTGCATGAACAATTTGGCCATGTCTCAGGGGGCGCTGACAACGACACAGTTATTGACGAAAGAAATGCTTCCGGGCCCAGTGCACCACGCGCAATTACACGCGATTCACTCAAATTCCAGGATAACTGGCAGAGAATTGGGATATTCAGATGGGTCAGCAATGTAAGTGTGGATGGTATTGAGAAGCTCATGATGTTTCAGGTACATGCATGGGAGCGTCTCTATTTTGCATATGCGCAGGGTGTATTCAGGGGCATTGGTCTGAAAGGTGCGTTCATATATCCACAGGGAAACACAATATACCACGACCCGGGCATGAGTGCTGAGCAATACATGTTCACAATATCGGATATCGACGCCAAGAGTGTGTTGAGAGTGGTGCTTATTGTGGGCATGCTCACCGCAGCGATTGCTGGAATTGCGATTGTGACATATGTCATACTCAGAAAGAAGAACTGAGTTTAAGAAATTTTTTTCTCCTTTTTTTCTGCTTTTTTATTGCTTCTTCGATTGTAATCTTTCCGCTCGCAACTTCGCGTGCATATTCCTTTGAAATCGTGAGTTCGCCATTACTTTTTATTCTGCTTATTCGCTGGATATTTCTTATCTCTCCTTCAGTGGGCTCCACACATGGTTTCTCGGATATGTCCTTTCCAGAATGACCTGCAATTCTAACCGCCGCTTCGACATCTGGTTGTGCAGTTACCATGGTGGTGCCACGCTCATCAACAATTTCAATCGGTAAATGGAACTTCCAAAGAACGGAAATGATTTTATTCCTTTTTGTGATATCTCCATGGCCAACACGGATTATTTTTTTGAACGCGTGAAATACCTTAAGGTAGGTCTTTATCACATTTATCATCGCATGCACAGAAAACACGGTTGCGGTACCCAGCACTACACCATCACCAACTACTGCAATTCCGATGTGTTCACCAGGGTCTATGCCAATAACAAGTTCGTATATAACCTCTCTTCCCATTAGAACCTTCATGGCTTCAAGTACGGTAGTTTCTGTATTGCCAGAGTAGACAACTACATTATCAAATTCAATGCTGTTTCTCTCGCTGCGTGATGTGATAATCACACCTACATTTGGTGGTATACTTTCACCAGGTACAATAATCTCAAACACAATGTTCCTTTCTCTGAGTGTGCTCACAAGTTCAAAGTAGAGCTTTGCATCCTTTGTGGCAATTCCAATAATCTTCATTCACTTACCCATAACACTATCTAAAATATTAAATATCCGATGCATTCTGTGTGATTGGTGAGATTATGGCGTTGATAAAGGAAAAAGACCGTGAAGTGCTTGCAAAGGAGTTTGAAAAAATAAACATGCCAGTAAAGATTCTAGTTTTTACTGGTGGAGACGAGTGCGAATATTGTAAAGAAACACTGGAAATTGCGACCGAACTGAAGGCATTGAGCCAGAAGCTGGCTGTGGAGAACTATGACATTCAGAAAAACAAGGATGTTGCCCAGAAGTATGGAATTGACAAAACACCAGCCATTGTGCTTGAATGCGCCGAGCGCAGGGCAATATTCTATGGAATTCCAGCGGGTTATGAGTTCACAACATTGATCGAGGATATAATTGAGATTTCGCAGGACAGGCCAGTACTCTACGATAAAACCCGTGAGATGCTCACAAAGGTAGACAAAGATGTGCACATTATGGTGTTTGTTACACCCACATGTCCCTACTGCCCAGCAGCTGTGAGAACCGCACATAAATTTGCATTTGAGAACCGAAGAATAAGGGCTGAAATGATAGAGGCGAGTGAATTCCCGGAGCTTGCAGAGAAGTACGCAGTTTTCAGTGTGCCCAAGGTGGTAATAAATAACGATGTTGAATTCGAAGGAGCGTATCCAGAAGAGCAGTTTGCAGAGCAGGTGCTTCTCGCAATTGGTAAAAATATTTAGTCATCCTTGTATTTTCAATCTTTTTAATGCCGACAGCTTTTCTCGTCTGTCAAGTTCTGCTCCATCAATTGCGCTGCGCAGGAACGCAATGCTTTCGTCCATTGCTTTTCGGTCTACTGGGTATGGTACGCCATCTTTTCCTCCCACTGCGAATGAGTATTTAACCGGGTCCTTCCATGATGCAGATGTGCCATAAATGATTTCTGAGATTAGAGCGAGTGCACGAAGCGTGTTTTTTCCGACACCCTGGAATCCGACAAGCTCCTCGTAACTCTCTGGATGAAATTCATATATTGCCTTCATGAGTTCCCAGTCAATATTCAATGGCATTTGCATCATTTCTATATTCTCGCGTTTGCCAGCGATAAAATCATCGAGTGTGGTCTGGTGGGCAAGATGTGCTACATATCCAGGTAACTTTTTGTAGTCGTCACATACAATATCTATACTCGCTTTCTGCACCTCAATACTTTCACGGGCGGTTAGGTCGAGCACACGGTCTATTCTTTCACCCACAATGCCAGTATGTGGTTCCACAACAAATCTCTCAGGGTTGTACCAGTGGTATCTTCTCGCATACCTTTTTTCAGGGTGCATTCCCTGTTGTATAACAGACCATGCGCCATGTTCCGAGATCACAATCACATGATGGTATAAATCATGGCCATCCTGGACACAGTTGTTGTCAACCTTAGCACACATTTTGCTTGCGTACCTCAATTCCTCTATTTTTGCAGTGCTAAATCCAAACTCTGCACCAATCTCAAGAATCTCACGCTGGGTAGCCCTTGATGTAATACCTTTTCCCCCAGCCACTCTGAGACCAATGTCTCGTTTTTGGAGTGCTTCCTTCAATGCACCGCAGGTAACGGTCGTGGTTCCGCTGGAGTGCCAATCAAAACCAATTGAGCATGCAAATGCCTGAAACCAGTAAGGTGAAGAGAGCCGCTTCAACACCTCTTCAGTGCCATAATCTTCAGCAATTACCTCAATTATTGCACCTCCAAGTTTTACCATACGCTCGAACAACCATCTGGGTGCGGTACCACCATGAAGCGGGAGGTCTGCAATGCCCGTGCGCATCAAATATGGTATTTATCTTGGTTTATGTAAACTTTTGGGTGTGCAATACACGGTGAGGGAATTCTTCTGAATCTTTCTCATTCGAGCTCGCTGGGAATCTACTGCTATGTGGTACGGGCAGTGCTCACAAAGGTGCATAAGAGGGGTTTTTATATACATCTCATAATATGTACTCTATGGATGCCGTCGAAGGGTCCCTCCATGAGTAATGGTGAGACACCTTTCTGTGAGTTGAGGACAACCCCGGTGTCCAACACCCTCGAAAGGGTCAGGGTAACGAGCATGGGCTGTGCCCGCCATGAAATTCCCTGTTAACTTCGAGGGACACTATAATATGAAATAAGATGCTCACCGCCTCTTGCTACAACCTGGTACGCTGGACTGGTTCCTGGCACATCTAATACAAACAGGTTCTCTAATTCTCCGGATTCAAAGAACCTTTTTTTCGACATAAAAAAGTTCCAGGGTGTGTCTATCGCCATAGAAAGTATTTTTTCAGGTTGTATGTAACCCTTAAATCTGCACTTGTAGAGGAATTCCATTTCCCTGAAGAGTGAGGGTGTGTTGAGCATTGCATTGTCGGTGCCAAGCATGAGCATTACCTCATTCTTTAACATCATCTGTACATCTGGGAAATTTCCAAACATTGCATTGGACCTGGGACATACCACAATCGGAATTTTATGCTTTGCACAAATCTGGATGTCAGATTCCGTGGCTTTACACATATGTACAATAAAGCTGGGTTTAAGTGCGATGATGCGCCTGATGGGTTCACGAATACGCTCAGACCCGTGCATTGCAAACATCTTTCCAAGTGCCTTTGCATTCTCGCTGAGCCCTTTGAGATAATTAAAGTCCCAGTCACTCACCGCACTCATGGCAATTCCATCTGAAATTGTGAGAATTGATTCGGGTTTTTCATTTTCCGCGGGTCTTCCCAGTATGATTGCACTTATGCTCGCACCCTCCAGTGCAGAGCGGAGCATTTGTACGCCTGAGACCCCTTCCTCACGAAAGTCCACAAAAAGTGCTGTAATTGGTACCATGCTTTTTATGAAGGTCTTCATTGCCTGGATTTTTTCTTCCATGCGTTTTTCGCGAAAATATTTGAACTTAAGCCCATTTGGTGGTGCTACCAGTTCCGTCAGAGAACCTTTTGGCTCTTCCTGCACAATTGCGTCACCTACATGCGTGTGTGCATTTATGAATTTGGGGAGTACAACGCCAGTATAATCTTCATAAGGACTTGTGCCCGTATTCACCTCTACAATTTCATGATTTTTTATTTTTATGTACCCCCTGTAAAATGTGCCATTGCCATCATACAGCATGCCACCAATTGTGATGTTTTCCTTTGCCATTGAGGGACACATATAAACACAACATAAAAATATTTCCTGTATTATGTGAAAGCATGGTTGATTATGATGCGGTAATCGTGGGCGCAGGTCCAGCAGGGCTCACACTCGCAAGTGAACTTGGAAGGAAACATCGCGTGCTGGTCATCGAGGAACATCAAAAGATAGGCAGACCGATGCAATGTGCTGGGCTTGTTTCTCCGAGGGTTATGGAAATCACAAAGCTCACTGATTGTGTATGCGCAAAATTCAACGGAGCGGTATTGCTCTCACCATCATTCAAGCCATTTCATTTCTTTTCGACAGTCATAAAGGCATATGCAATTGACAGGGAGAAATTTGATGAAAAACTGGGATACAAGTGCATAAAGCGAGCAGATGTATTCCTCAACACAAAATTTATTGATGCAAAGCGAAAAGGAAATGAAGTTGTAGTCAGGTTACAGGAAGGAAAGGCGGAGAAGGAGCTTACCACAAGAGTTCTGGTGGGTGCTGATGGTGTAGTGAGCAAGGTACGAAAAATCTTTGGTTTTCAGGAGCCGGAAGAGTACATTTCCACATACGGTGCTGAAGTGAAAAATCTTGCACTGGATACAATTGAGATATATACCGGGCAAAGATTTGCTCCGGGTTTCTTTGGCTGGGCAATTCCATGTGGTGATGTGGTGCGACTGGGTGTTGGTAGTGCGTCTGGTCATGCAAAGATGCATTTTGAAGAACTTGTAAGTGCAATCGAGCGTCGAAAGGGAGTTAAACTCACACGCACAAAAACTATCACCGGTGCGATACCACTCGGACTCCTTTCAAAATATGCCAGGGACAATGTCGTGCTTGTTGGTGATGCTGGATGTCAGGTGAAGCCCGTAAGTGGTGGCGGAATTTATCTCGGAATTTCTGGTGCAATTATATGTGCGGATGTGTTGAATAAGGCACTGGAATCGAACAATTTGAGTGAAAAAGTGCTTAACGAATATTCGGTTCGATTCTTGAAACTTTTCAAAAAGGAGATTAAGTTCGGGATGCATGCCAGGACGCTGTTGCGCCACATCTCTGACGGGACAATTGAGCAGGGCATTGAAGAGCTGAATGCGTGTGCAAGTGCCAGGGAGATAATTGGAAAGTACGGAGATATTGACTATCCCTCACTTCTTCTTAAACCGCTTCTTAAAAAGTGTCCAAAACTGGTAAAACTTGCCTTTCCATCGATAGGTGATATGCTCTAGCCAGGGGAACATGCCTTTCGTCTCATTGAGATAATACATCACGGTAAGTGCGCCAGATAACACTGCAAGTGCAATCAGAATAAAGAAGGGAATCAGGTTTACACCCGCACTCACGGTAAATGATGTGTCCGGTAATATTCCGTCGACGCCGAGCATGGTTATGTTTACGCCGCCGTGCATGCTCATATCATAATCTGAAACATTTGTCGTGGCATCCTTCCACTCTTGATTTGTAAAACAACCTCTGGATTTGAGTATGTGATATCCGCCGTTAGGGTCGTAAAATGTGAGTGTGAATCTGATGAAATATGTGCCTTCAGGGGTAGATTGGTATGTATCTATACCGATGTCCGCACGATACTGATTGTACGGTTGATTCGCAAATACTCTCCACTCACTCCATTCGATGCGCATGTTCTGAGCGTTTGTGGTTCTGAAATGTGGTGCGTTTACAAAGTTGGCATCAACAACAGCGCTGGTTTCGATTGTGGCGTAAAAGTAGATTTCTGCGATGAGCGTAATGTTGTAGACCGGGGTTGCGTAGTAGTTTCTTATTGTGAAATTTAATATCCCAGATTTTCCGGGAACTATGACAGGTGTAGTGAAATTTCCAAATATTTTATTCACTTTGCCTGGCTGGGTGTAATCCTCAGCATATGCTGTCAAATATGGCTGGGAAAACGGGACTATCTGGACACCCAGGAGAACGAACACACTGAGAATGACTGCACTTATACGCATTCCCACAGGAATTATAAAGGTAGTATTTTAAACTTGAGTGTGTGTACGGAGAAAACTTTGTGTTTCGCAACCTAAATATACATGTTGGATGGTATGGTTATTCAATGAAAATCGCATTTATTCTGCTTTCGCTTATGTTTATATCCCTGCCTGTGATGGCTGACAGTATCCAGAGCCAGAGCACGATATGTTTGCACAGTGAGCATGGTATTTCCGAAACTCCATCTGATTGGCTCTTACTTGTATATATGGATGCGGATAATAGCCTCGGCACGAGTGGTGCTGTGGATACAAACCTGAGACAGTTAATGGCTGTGGGAAGTGATGAGACAGTGAGAATTGTTGTACTCCTTGATAGAAATGGATTCGGAGATGCTGGGGTGTACTTGATACAGCATAATAACATGGTAAGAGACAACGATACCGGTAATCTAATCCCTTCATCTAACGAGATAAATATGGGCGATGGTGCTACCTTGCGTGCATTCTTGAATTACAGCACAAAATTTGGAAGAAACCACACATTCCTGGTGCTCTGGGATCACGGTAGCGGCTGGAAAGGGTTTTGCACGGATAGCCAGTCAAAAGATTCACTCTCACTTTCTGAGATAAAAGGTGCACTTGAGGGATTTGACATAGATGTGCTCGGCATCGATGCCTGCGAAGGTGCCCTCGTTGAGGTTGTCTATGAACTCAGAAACAGCGCAAAATACTTCGTGGGCTCACAAAAAGATGAGCCAGAGAGCGGGTGGAATTACACGGTACTTTTGAACATGGCAAAAAATGAAAGCACACTGTCTCCAGAAAACTTTGCAAGAGCTGGGGTAGAATCATTTAGAACTGCATACCAGAAAAATCCATCACTCTCGGTTTCCGTAGCGTTAAGTGCAATAAATCTTACACGAGCCCAGTATCTGTTTAATGCACTGAACAATTTTTCTGCTGCTTTAAAGACCGCGGTTCCTCTGCTGCACTTTGAACTCAGTACCGCACGAAACAGCACAGAGTCATACGAGGGTGACAGTAGTTCAGATATCGACCTTGGTGATTTTGCAAAAAAGTGCCAGGGCAGTTCGTACATTGAGATAAGAGTGCATGCAAACGAAGTACTTTCGTTGCTGCGTTCCTGTGTGATTGACACAGCTGGCATTACTGCATTCATTCCGGCAAACGGGGTTCGTGCAGATAATGTTACTGGCTTAAGTATATATTTTCCGAAAACGAACTTTAACATTGCGTATGCAAATACCCGCTTTGCCCTGGAAAATAGATGGGACGATTTCGTAATGGAGTTCCTCTCACCCACAGCGATACCAAATGCTACGCTGGTTGTTTCATGCGTGGTCTCACAAAGTTCCAATCAGACATACAAAATTAATGTGACTAACCCAGAAAATGCCATGGTGTACATCTGTAATAACTCAGGACTTCCCATATATGCCAGCAATAATTCTTCATTTGAATATTTCATCGAAGTACCTGATTACTACGAGGTGCTCGTGTACAACTTTACTGCAGTAAATGGATATACATATCTAAATGGATTCTCAAAGATATTTAATGACTGGATTGGTGAGACGAAACCGAATTTGCGTATCAAGGACATACAGTTTTACAGAGAGGACAATGTGCCTATTCTCGGTCAAACAGGGAAGCACCCAGTACACAACAGAACCTTTACGATGGATATGTCGATGGAAAATACTGGCAATGTAAATCTAAGTTTTTCAATAGAAATTTGTGTGGACAGTGATAGTTACAGGGAGCAGGTAGCACTGGGTGTGAATGAAAGTGCCAGGATTATAAAAAAGATTAAGCTAAGTTCGGGTTTCCATGAGATTCGTGTTACCCTTGACCCTGAGAATAAAATAAGAGAAACCAACGAAACCGATAATTCCTGCATCCAAAAATTCACGGTACTTGAGGCCACGCCCAGGAGTGGAATCATACTTAATATACAGAGCAATCAACCTGGCAATTTTAAAATATACAATGAAACCGGTTTCTTGATTGCAGATGAGAAGCTAAAGGACAACACCCAGGTGTATGTGAATTATGTGCATTTTTATGAAGGGGAGTATCTATATCTTCACATATACACGGAAAGACATACCATGTTCAAGAAAATCCAGGTTTTTTCAGAAGACCACAGTTACAATGTTGTGCTTGAATTTACGGATACAGAATACACCAGTGTTGACTATGTGTTTCTAATCAGTGCAGTGATTCTTCTAATTCTCATTTTCTTATTTGTGGCTTTGCTGGTGTCGAAAAACATCAGGCGATAACACTCTGTCTCTTTCTCTTCTTATATCTTGTAACATAACCAGCAATTCTATTCAGCATTCGTTTGTATAGAATTTTTTCCTTGTCTCCATCCCTTACAACCAGGTCTGTATATTGTTTCACTTTTTCACGATTCTCATAAAAATCTCCGGTGAACTGGTCACCATACTTCGCAATCAATTCAATCGCAACTCTTTTTATGTATGTCTGACGAATCCTGCCCATTTCATCACCTCATACCAGTGTTATATCCAGTACATCCACAGACCCGACGCCTGAGATCGTAGATAGTTTTTTCTCAACTTCGTCTGCTTTTCCGCCTTCGTCCTTCATGAGCACTGCTACCAGCACTTCCTTCAGTCCAAACGCCACATCCTTTACCTGCATACCGCGCAGGGTAACATCTGAAGGAACTGCCTTCTTTATTTCTTCCATAATCGTTTCAATATTTGTTTCCACATCTTGTGGTAAGACCCTGTAAATTACAGATACAGTTCCCATGGCATCACCTCATGGTCCAACAAAACCACATGCACTGCACACATAGGTTCTACTCTGATTTCTGCATTCCTCGCAACGCCAGATTTCAACTTTACCGCACTTTGGACATTTAAATCGCACAGCACCTTTCTGCAGGTTTCTTGTTCCACACGATACGCATGCTGTTTCTACCATTTTTTACCACTTCCTTTTTTTCTTCTTCCTAAAAGGAGGAGGATAATAATACTTACCACAGGAATTACGATGAGCGCCACTGCAAGCGGCAACCACTTCGGCAGGGGTGGCGGATTCTTGTAGAATGAGAATGTGATTTCATCTGTTCCGTTTTCGAATACCACGACGCCATGTGCATTCTGGATAACAAATTTTGCGGTATGCCAGCCCGGAGCATCAATATTGCCTGTGTAATTATACTGGAATGTGTAGGTAGAGTTCTTTTGAAGGTCTATCTTCGTCTCTGTGATCTTTTTATCATCTACAAAAACCTCAACCACACATCCGTACACATCTACATCTCCAACATTCTTTATTGTGGCTTTGAAAATATATGGCTTCACGACCTCGATAATGTACTCTTTTACCACCCACTTTGTTTCATTTTGTCGATTAGATGTTGCATTTACCTCCAGTGTGATGCGTTGTGGCTCGCCAGGCATTGTAACATTGAGCTCAAAGTGACCGTTTGTATTGTTTGCTTCCGCAGGTGTTACATATGTGCCAGTGGTGTTTTTTGCCTTTATTACTGCCTTGTATGAATAGTTTCCATTACCCAGCATTGCCGGTCCTCCAGAGATATTCACTGAGTATGTCCTTACCTCGTTTATTCCTGCAACATCTGGCCCGCTTATAATCACACGCACGGGCTCATATGTCTCTCCAGTACTCATGAGGCATGGATGAAGAAGCGAAAATCCCATCAGAAACGCAAATGCCAGTACAGAAAACAATATGCGCTTCATTTTACAACCCCCCAGCGGAAATACACCGCAATACCAAGCAGAACCACGATTGCAATTGCAGCACCCCAGATGTATGGGGCATAATCAACACTTTCAGGTTTCATCACGATTCGCTCACCGTCCACACTGAAATCTTCACCCATGATGCTTAGTTTTGATACCGGGATGCTGTACTCACCAGTTGCACTTGCGCCCTTATTTGTCTCAGAGATTGCGTACACCTTGACTTTTATTCGTTCAGTAATCTTAATTGCATTATCTGCAGGTACGAGTTTGACTGTGAGTGTTGCAGTTGCATCGGGCTCAACTTCGGAAGTGTTTGTTACTTCCCTGTCTCCGATGTATATCTTTGGAATCCAGCCCATCTCCTCAATTTCCTTTGCGTTCACGATGAGCACCTTAAATGTGTCTGCAATATTCCCGGTGTTCTTCAACACAATGTCATATGACACCGTTCCATTCTCAAGTTTGTAGTTGCTGGCAGTTCCCAGTGTGCAGTTCCTTTCTTCCTTTATTTCAATCCCGAGTTGTTCTGAGGCAGTAACTGAGGTGTTGAAATAGGACATTGCAGTAATAATCACCGGCGGATGATTCACCTTTGCGTCTCCGGGTGTAGTTACATACACATCGATGCGCTTCGTGTTGTTTGTGGTGCCATACCCGAGAGTAAAGCCCGTTTCACTGAAGTTAAATTTCCAGTCAGCGGGTGCCCCTGTGAGTCCAATCTTCTCTTCACTGTTTCCTATATTTTTCACAATTATTGAGAAAACCCGGGTTTCATTCTTTGCCATCACGGTGTGCTCTGCCTCGTTCCATATGACCTGGATTGCACGCACAATCACCTTTTCCGGCTTAAGATAAACCGTTGTGGTGGTGTTATATATCTGGATGTGCTGTTCATCTGCAAACTCTACACGCAGTCCATTATCGTAGGTGAACTGGGAAATCCTCACCCTGTACTGCCCACCAGGCAGGAAAATAGAAAGATAATCTGATGTTATTGTAGTTTGATACTTCCACTCCTGGCCAGTAATTGTAATTGTACGATTTCCAGATATGTTACTGCTAACATGCAGTCCAAGATTGTAGCATGGCACGAGATCCAGGTTCAGATGCATGTCCACATCCTCTTTGACAAGTATTTTTGTAGTTGCAGCGTAATCTATTGCATAGTCCTTCACATACGCATATACATTATATGTATCTGCATGCAATCTGACACTGAATGTGCTATTTGTTATTTGCGTGCGAATGCTCTCTCCCGTTGTCTCTGCCTGGAATTCCACATAACCCTCAAGGCCGGATTTTCCAGCAAGGTTTACCTGCCCGCTGACGATGCGGTTCATTATTTCTTTAGTCACCGTAAATGTAACGGTCTTTGAGGCATTAACAAATGTTTCATTTGCACCTTCATAATGCACCGTTCGGTTAAGCCCGGCAATACTCTCAGTTGTAGTGTGATTTACTGTAAATTTCGCACTCGTGTTAGCAGGAAGTGTAAATTCAACATTACCGCCGATATCTGTATTCATCTGGAATGAGATATTGTTAATCGTGCACATCACGGGTATGTAGGACACGCCTGTGCCTTCATACAAAATCTGGAGATTTATTCGGTACCCATACCTCAATGAGAAGTTGTACTTCTGATATTCCTGCACATTGATATGCTCAATTGCTGCAAAGTGCTCTTCTCCACGCTCAGCAATGCACACCACATTCCATCTGCCAATTGGTACGAAAATCCCGTCTTCCAGCTGGTCAGTCGTTGTATCTATGGTGTTTCCATTCGTGGCGTTAATGAACTTCACAACCGCATTCATTGTGTTTCCATTCAAAGTCGTTGTGCCAGTAATGTTCACTTCCTTCAGCACTTTAATTTCAATTTCACTTACCTCCAGTGTAGAAAACGCAATATCTTCCGCAAGTGCATACCTCACATCCGAGTCATTCTGGTTTATCACAGATACAGTGTAATTGCCCGGGTGAACTTGCATCGTGATGTTCGTGTCATGGCTTGCATTAATGAAGTAATCCCGATTTCCAGGTCCACCGTGCAGTACAATAGATAAGTTCTCATTCTCGAAATTCAAAAATTCAATTTTACAATTCACGGATACATTAACTGGAATGAGTGGAATCTCTCCCGGCATGTTCTCAAAATTCATGAACGGGTAATCCTTTGGTATATAATCAGGTGCACACACACGGATTGTGTATTGTTTTCCTTTAGGCAGGTTAGCTCTGAACATTCCGTCATCACCTGTTTTTGTATATATGTGAAGCCCGTTTTCGTCGTTGAAGTACACCCTTGCATTGCTTATCGCTTCACCAGGGTCGTATGCTCCATTCTCGTTTATGTCTGCGTAAACGCGTCCGTTGTATGCATCACCGTCTGCAAGTGTGACATCCCAGACCGTGTCACCCACTATTTCTTTCCTTTCAACATATGTCCAGTTAACACCAGTAATCCAGGGTAGATTCTTCATCTCGTATGTGCCCTGTGGAACATAAATTTCATAGTTGCCGGAGTAGTTTGTAAAGAACCATGTTGTTTCATTTCCGCGAGAAATCACCATAGTATACCCATACATTGTTTCGTTGGTTGTAGCGGACACAACTTTTCCTGTGATTTTAACAGAATGCTGTAGTTTCAGTGTAATTGCTGTGTCATTTTCAAGTATTAAACTGGTAAAGTTCGTATAGCGCACATCACCCTTTATACTCATTGCATAAATTGAATACATATAACCCTCTGGTAGCGTAACCTCGAAATTGCCAAGTGCATCTGCAGTTGCAACATCACTCAGTTTTCTGTTGTCCAGATTTATTATGCGTACGCTTGCATATGCTGCGGGTAAATTGCCGACACTCAAATGCCCTCTGATTTTCGCTGCCGGGAATGCCTCTACTTCCTTTGTTTCCCTGCTTCCCTGTGATAGTGAAATGTCAATTTTTTCAGACACATAGTTCCCGGCGCTCACATAAAGTGTATAATTTCCGGGTGCCAGTCTATCAAACGCAAACTCACCGGTTTCATTTGTTATCTGCGATTGTGTGTTGTTTTCCTGGTCACTGAGAAGAACGGTGATGTTACCAGCTGGCATGCCCTTCACGGTAACATTTCCATCAATCTTTCCCGGCTGAACTGCAATATCAAGTGTTGTGTTTTCATTTGGTTTTGCATCTGCGGTCTGAGATATCGTACTGAACAATCCCACCACTGCAGACACATTGTACACACCTGGTGGAAGATTACTGCAGAGGTATGTTCCACTTGCATCGGTAGTGGCATTGTATGTCTCATTTGTGCTGTTTCTTGTGAGATACACCCGTGCATTCGGAATTACCGTATCACTGGTAGAGGAATATGTTGCACTGTTATCATTATCCCAGAACACCGTTCCCTTGATTGTTCCTGTTGGAATAACAATGTCTTTCTTCAGTAGATAATCCCAGTTACCATCTTTATCTGCGTCCACATTCTCACGATACGCTGCAGCTTCGCTCACATTCAAGGTGTACCTCGTTATCTCAGTTTTTTCGGTCATGCTCATCTTATTTAAGTCGCCACCAGTACTTACCACAATTGAAATATTCCCGAATGGAAGAATTAGATTGTATTTACCATCAGTGCCTGTCACAACGCTCATATGCGGAATTCCAAATTCATCTTGTACCGTAATTCGATAGCCAGACGCAGGCGCTCCTGAGGAGAGTTTTAGTGTACCATTGAAAAATGCACCGGGATAATACTTTATCATCGCCACACTCTGTCCGATGCTGCTTCTCGAGCTTAAATCAACAACGCCCTCATCGTGTTTCTGCTTTTCTATTGCCTCAGCATAGTTTATGGCACGCCACGCATCTGAGTGATTTTGATAGTCCTTATATGGATTCCAGTATGCAGTTAGATACACAACACGGAAGTGCGTCATGTTCCATCCAGGCATTCTCTGATAGTTCTCAAAACCACTTGTGAGTGCAGGAATTCCCTCACTCTGTCCGATGTCCTTTCCACTGTATCCTACATAGATTCTGTACAGCATCGTGTTGTAGAACATGTCTGTATATTCAATCTTGTAATTCACGATACGCACACCAGCAGGTACATCTGCAAGGTCATACTCACCGCCGTACTCACTTATTGCTTTCAGGTTGTAATAATCGTATGGAATTGATTCCCCACGGCCCTTCATGCGCTGGTCAGAGAGTTTTGCAGGCGCATAGAATATGCCTGTATTCGTTCCCGAGAACGGGAAGAGGCGGGCATCGACTGCGAAATAATAGATTCGGTTACCCGTAACTTCCATCACACGATTGTACAACTCTGCCAGTGACCGTAAATCCAGTTTACTCAATATGTACACAGAAGCCCATGTATAGTATGCATTTTGCTCGTTAAGGGTTGGGTCTCTGGGTCCGTATATCCTGGGATTGTCGAGCACAATTCCGATTGTGCCTTTGGGGTCTGCAAATCTCTCTCGAATTGGTTGTGTGGGAATTCCGCTTTCTTCAAGCAGTTTCAGAATTTGCTCGTATTTTGCATTGTCTTTGTAATACCAGACATACATAAGGTGGGCAATCAGCAGAGAAATCGCCTGGCTTTCGTTCTGCGACATAAGGAAATTACCTGCAATTGGAATCCCGTTCTGGAAGTTGTCTGCTACAGTAGGATGATGCCCTACATCCACCGCTTCGAAACCGTAGTCCCACCAGCTCACAAATGCAGGTCTGTCATCAGGAAACTCATCTGCATCCTGCCTAGAAAGCCACTTGTATGCATCTGGCCAGTATGTATTCGGGAGTGGCACGGAAAAACCAAATGCACCAAAGTACCTGTATGAGCCATTTATTTTATCGTAATCGCTGGGTTTTGCAAAGTCAGGCATTGCCTCATAAATCTGCTTGTCGAACTTGCGCTTTGTCTCGTATGGGATTGAGGCATCGATTGCAAACCACACATTGGGAAAAACCACAATAAACGCAAGGAATAGAACCATTACTACATGCGTTACCTTAACACTCTTTTTTATTGCATACCACAGTCCACCACCAATTGTGCCCGCAAATGTTTTACGCATTTCTGCAAAATCTGCAATGTTGATCAACAATAGCACAAACCAGGCAGATAGCACTGAGAACATTGGTGAGCCAAGGAAGGTGAACTTGCCTGCAGTTGCTGCGAGATAAACAGACATTGCACTGAATGTGGCAAAGAACAAATAGGGTGCAGTCCATGTTTTGTATGTCCTGTAAATCAAGTACGCAAATCCCAGCATGCCTAAAAATGTGGTTGCAGCACCAAAGGCAAGCACTACTCTGCTAAAATCAGGTGCCTGTGCCTCTGCAACCGTTGAATATACCTTGGTCTTCACGAAATAACCCTGACCGGATATAATTATCTGGAAATAACCGGGGTTGATAAGATAAATTGCCAGCGCTGCAAGTCCAAGTGTAATTCCAATTGCAGGGAACACAATGACCCAGGGCACATCCCGTGTTGAGACCAATATGTAACCAAAAACCGCAGCGCCAATGTAGAGATAAACAGGTACATCAAACCATATTGGAATGAGCTGGTCTCCGTAATAATATGGAAATGCAAGCGCAAACCCGATACCCATAGAAATCATTGTCACAAGGTATATGCCGGTTGAATCTACCTTTCGAATATGGTTTATAAATATCTGGACAAAGAGGTAAATCAGAAGGATTGCCTCCATGTATGTGAAACCCTGCCAGGCCATTGCAGTGGCTCCAATAGACACGCCAGTCATTGCACTATACAACAGCGCCTTTCTTTCATGTACAAAGAACATCTTAAGCCCTTTTTTAATGTCCGTGAAATGCCTCCATGAGGCAACCCAGCGGTTTGTACCCACCATTTTTATCGTGCGGACATAGAAGAAGAGCGTGGTGAGCACCATAAAGAGGTAGAAGGGAAGATAGTTTCCAAAGGTAGCAATGCTACGTTCAACCTGCGCTTCCATAAATGTAAGGAAAAACACTGCCAGGAGTGCGGTTTTTCTCCCGAATATGTCCTTTGTGAGGAAATATAGTGGGAATATACAGAGGGAGCCCCAGACCGGTGCAATGTACACAAGCACATAGGCGGCGGAAAGCACTGCATCTCCACCGAAGAATGGCGCTAGCATCACACCTAAAATTGCTACCATCCAGTCAAAAAGTGGTGCTCTTGGATTTATTGCCCCTGAGGGATAATTTAACATGGTATCGAGTACAAGGTGATGCTTGTTTGCTACAATGTACTCAATTACTCTGGAGTGATAGTAAGAGTCGGAACCACCTGAATATAGATACAATGGTCCGTTCTGAGTAATAAGTTCTGTGGCAAAGTAAATTCTCAGGATAAGCCCGAGAAAGAACACAGTGGCAAGATAAAGTACGGTCGTCCCATGTCGCGAACACCATATTATTAATTTATCTGATAATCGCATTTTTTCTCCATTTTGTGCCATAGCCATACCTCATGGAAAGATGTTTGTCCTTGCATAACTAGTACCCATATATATCTTTTCCTACCATGCTGCGTAAAAATAAATATATACTGATTGATGATTACATAGATGTGATAAAAAGAATTGAGGTGAAATAATGCATCTAAGGAATGTAATTACACTATGCCTGATACTTGCACTGTGTGCAGGTTTTGGTTCCAGTGGGTTGATGACTGAAAAATCAGAGGCAAAGGAATTCAATGAGCACGGACTCGGATTACTCCTTGAGAATCCAGAAATCACCGCACCTGGGCACGGGGTTACTTACATTCATCCGACTTCACCTGAACTTGATGTAAGAAGCTCGACTGGCCCGAAATCAGTAATAAACGCTCTCGGATTACCGCCTGTAAAAAGCCAGGGTTCTCAGGGTTCCTGTACTGCCTGGGCAACTGCATACTATCATCGCACGCATCTCGAGTGGAGAGAAAAACAATGGGATGTAAATCTCAGCCAACATCAGTGTTCTCCTGCATTTTTATATCATCATATAAATGGTGGATACGATACTGGCTCATTCATCTCAGAAGCCATGGATATGATTTGTTCTATGGGCTGTGCCTCACTCTATGATGTCCCATATAGTGCAAGTGATAGTAGTTCCTGGCCATCGAACACACAGGTATACTACAATGCGCTCCAGTTCAGAGCACTGAACTACTCCTGGATGTATATCGGGAATGATGCAGGACTTGCAAATCTAAAACAACATATTGCGAATGGTGGCACTGCTGTGCTTGCAATAAATGTATATTCTAACTTTGACTATATTTCAAATTACAACAACACATACTGTGCATCTGAAGTGTACGGAACAAACCGCGGTGCACATGCAGTAACTGTGTATGGATTTGACGATAATTTTTCAACTGCAGATGGTCCTGGTGCCTTTCGTCTGGTGAATTCATGGGGCACGGGCTGGGGAGATAATGGACACTTCTGGATGTCATATGTTGCAACTAAAAACTCAACGCTCTCTGGTTTGTACGCCTACTTTTTGAATGATAGATTGAATTACACACCCGTGCTTGTAGCAGAAGCGCGTATCCAGCATAGCGCAAGGGGAGAAGTTATGTGGAATGGCATCACTGCGGGTATCGGAAACACGAGCACATCAAATTACACGCTAAAAATACTGGATTTCAACTATATCCAGAGTTATGTTGGAATTACAAACTACCAGCGGTACGCTTTTCCCGACTGTGCTATACCCGTTGACCTCACAGACGGTGTTAATTATATCAACAGGAGCACAAAGAACAATATATTTGTTAAGATGACTGACGCACTATCCGGGAACACGGGTACGGTTACCTCATTCAGCGCAACAGATTATTCCTGGAATATCTGGAACAATTCCTCAGAAGCGCCTGCACAGATACCTGAAGGAACATATGTGTTCTTAAATCTCACACTGGAAGAAAGAATCTTGTTGCAACACACGCCTGTACAAACTGCACATGTTGGCGAGCCCATCACAATTGATGCGTATGTAATCTCCACTCACAACCTTTCGGGCATCTGGGTTTACTACAGACCCGTTAATGAAAGTGTGTGGTATGCAACTGGCATGTTACTTACCTCGGGCGAACAAAACAACGGCACCTATACCGCTACGATTCCAGCACAGCAGTCACCGGGTTCAATTGAGTACTACATATATGCGATAGATAGCTCAGGATATAATATAAGCACGGAGAACTATACTGTGATTGTAGAACCTGTGAGCGAAGGTACATACATTGCGGAATTGCTCCTTGGTTTACCAATTCTCTGGCTTATCGCTTATATCGCAACCTGCAGACGGACGCACAGGTAACCACATCCTTTATTTAACCCTCGTATATCTCCATCTCATGCAGTACGCAAAGGATGGCGCAAATATTGTGCTCAAGGTGGATGATGGTGAAGACCTCTTTGGATGCCTTGAAACACTGATAAGGACTGAAAAAATACACTCTGGGATACTCCTGATGGGCATCGGAATGCTAAAAGATTTCGAACTGGGTTATTTTAACGGAAAGGAGTATATAAAAGAAAAATACGCAGTGCCACATGAACTGGTGTCTCTCAAGGGTTCTATCGCAAACGGTACGATACACATTCACGCAGCACTGGCTAATGAGAGACACACGCTCATCGGAGGCCATCTGTTTTCTGCCAGAGCATCTGTGCTTAACGAAATTCTGATAATGAAACTTGAAAACATGAAACTTACACGCGTTAAAAATGAGAAAACTGGTCTCATGGAACTATTCATTCACCAGTGAGTGCACGATATACAAAGACCGCGGCAAACTCGCTGAGAAACATCGGGGGAAGCGAGAGGAATATTTTACCGATATTGGCATACCAGAAATCAGGGGACACCTCAATTGAATAAAGAATTACTGGCAAACTTATTACACAGAATATAATTATGTATGAAAACACCACACTGAAACCGACAATTAACAGCATGCCCTTTGCATCAAAATCTGGATTTGCAATTGCCAGAGCGAAGCCCGCAGCAAACGAAACACACAATATTGCACCCAGCTCATTACCAAAAATTTTGACCGGGAAAGTATACACATTTTTGAACTCATGTGCAGAGGTGAGAAACATTGATATGAGTGCCGAGGCAGTAAATAGGGAAACGGAGAATACCAGGAAAAGGAGAAGCGTGTATCTTTTAAATCTATTCCAGTTCATACGCATTGGACCACCTCAGTTCAACTTTTTTGTTAACAAAAAGCAATTTACTGTATTCGTTGATAAGTGCAGAATTTGTGATGCCCATGGTAAAGGTATAATTATGATGGAAGCTCTCTCGTAGCATTGCAATTTTCTCGGTATCATTCACCGGGATGTACACTGAACCCAGGACTACATCTCCCGCCCTTATCATTTTTGTGTAACTGTATGCCCCATTAAATAAATAATCTCCAAAATAAAGGGTAAGAGACACGCTCGTGTAAAGAGAAATGTCTGCATTGCCTTTTGAGTTATCAATCACAATCTGGACAAGAATTTCTGTGTGATTTTCTGCATACTCCTTAAAATAAACGCCCAGAGGATATATGTCAAAGTTTATGCTGGTGTTGACCATGTTCAGGTAATTCTGGGCAGTACCACCCAGGTAATAGATACCTGCAACTCCGAGGATAAACACAATAATCAGGTTCAGCGGCAAATTGATATTTGATGAAGGAGTTTCAGCCATATTCTACTGAGGAATATCTCTCAACTATAAAAACCCCGTGTTTTCCAATTTTGAACAAGCACTTTATAGATTCCGGTGCTATACTGGATTGCCTTCTTCTCCTTATTACATATTTCCTCTGGCACCCCTGCAATCCTTGCACACACTCTCAGCATCACCTTTCGTTCTCCATTGTTTATTTTTTTATGTGCTGGTAGTGAAAATGCAAAATCTTCAACTTCCTTTTCCATGAATGGATAACATATTACCTTTCCCATGCCTGCTGCGATCTCTATCTCCATCAGGCGCTCATTTTTTGCCTTCTCATAATCCTTCTTGAGTATATCGTTAAGGCGCTCTACACCCACATTGAGATAGCGTTTATACCCAGCAAAAAGCTCATCAGCACCCTGACCGGACAGTATGACCTTTCCACCACATTTTTTAAGCAAAATGTAAACTGGAAGTTCATAGGAGAGCATGAGAAACGAATCAACCTTAAAGTAATCCAGAAATTCATTTGCACACGAGATAACTTCTTCCCGTGTAAGTGGAATAAATATGTGGTCGATACCAATTAAGCTGGCTGCATGTGCACACCATTGTGCATCATGTGATTCCTTCATGCCAATAGAGTATCCCTTTACCTTTGCATGTTTTTTTGCGAGCACTGCGATGAGTGAGGAATCCAATCCGCCAGAAAATGCTACATCTACATACTCTGCATCACCCACGCACTTCAAAACTGCCCTGTCTAGAAGCGAGAGAAGTACAGACGCACTATTCTCGTCCATTGAAATCCCAGATACATTTACTTGAGACACACTTTGTCTTCTCCACAACGGTTGGATACTGGCCAGTAACACAGCCGAGGCATAAATCATTTCTGTCATGGAGAACTGCTTCTACCAGACCGTCAATGCTGATGTATCCTACAGAATCTGCACCGAGTTCATGCGCAATCTCTGTCTCAGTGCGTCCAATCGCTACAAACTGCTCTTTTGTAGTCATATCGATTCCATAATAACATGGAGAAATGATTGGAGGAGAACCAACACGCACATGAACCTCTTCCGCTCCTGCATTTCTGAGCAGTTCAATAATGCTCCGCATCGTGGTTCCCCGCACAATGCTGTCATCCACAATTACAACTCTTTTTCCTTCTACAATATCCCGTATTGGATTCAACTTTTCCCGCACATTCATAACACGCTTTTCCTGTTTGGGCAGGATAAATGTTCTTGCAATGTACCTGTTCTTTATCAGACCTTCATTGTAATGAATACCAGATGCTCTAGAGTATCCGAATGCATGTGCCCTGCCCGAATCAGGTACCGGGATTACCACATCTGCATCAACTGGTTTTTCTTTTGCGAGTCGCCAGCCAATTCTCCGCCTGATTTCATACACACTTCTTCCGTTCATTATTGAATCCGCTCTTGCAAAATATGTGTATTCAAAAAAGCAAAACGCTTTCCTCGGTAGTGTAATCAGACGGTAGGACTCGTATCTATCTGCCCTTAATTCGACAAGTTCGCCAGGTTCAACTTCTCTAACCAGCGATGCATCATTCACATCCATTGCCACACTTTCAGAAGCTGCCATTGTAAATCCATCACCCTCACCCAGACACAAAGGTCGCAGTCCAAGCGGGTCTCTTAATGCAAACACACGGTCGTCCCAGAGTATTACCAGTGCATAACTTCCAACGATTGTTTTTACCAGTGATTTAAACGCTCTAATTATGTTTTTATGCTTGATGTATTCATCAGAAAGCAGAAATGCAATACTTTCTTCTTCACTCTCCTTTTGATAGCAATGTCCCCTTGCTTTAAGTTTTTCTCTAATTGTATCTGCATTTGTGATAATGCCATTGTGCGCTACCGCAATTTCGCCTGCGGGTGTGCTTACCACATGCGGTTGAGCATTGTCTGGAACAGATATTTTTATGGAGTAGTAATCATGCCCTATTCCGCAATTCGCTTCCAGAAAATGAAGTTTCTCATCATTGAATACATTATCTGCAAGTCCAATTCCTTTTACCGTGCGGATTTTTTCGCAATAGGTAGAAATCCCAGATGCTTCCTGACCACGATGCTGAAGTGCTCGGAGACATCTGTATAGAAGATAACTCGCAGTATTTTCTTTTGAATAGACCGCAGCAACACCGCATTGTTCGTGCAAAGGCATTTTAACGAACCTTTTGCCAGGAATACTTTCTCAGCCGTTTAGAATCTCCATAGCCACAGTGTGCGCATTTCTTTTTTGTGATATGGTATGTGTGGTGCCCACATCGCCTGCATCTTATATGTGTCTTTCTTCCACCCTTCATTGATGGGGTTCCTTTACTCATATGCTCACCTGCGTTTCATTTTATGGAGAGATGTATATCACATTATCTCCCCGAACCAGTGCAACATCTACCTTACGCACCAGTTCATTGTTCACAAACTCTTCTGCATTTCTGAGTACGAGGTTCATGTGCGGGTCATATCCCTCAAGTATTCCTCGGTAATCCCTGCCGCCTTTCAACGATACCATGACTGGTTTTGTAAGTGCCTGGTTTAGCATTCCTAATGGTTTTATCATATTAGCCACCATGGAAGTACATAATGGATGTTATACTTAAATTTATTTGCTCCTCGCTTTGTCCTGCATAACACCTCAATCAAAAAAATGTTGGCAGGAAAACTAGCACCTTACCACAATACATGCATGCTCCTCATCGTAGGGTGCGAGAATATGGGTCTCCAGAATTTGCAAACCTTCCTTTTCAATGCTGTGTTTGCAGTCCTCAACAACATCCTTCATCGGTCTCACAGAATCAATAGAACTTGCTTTTATTATAAGATAACCAGTCCCTGTTTTATTCAAAAACTTACGCAATGCATTTACAAATATCTCGACCTGATTCTTTTGCGCAATATCCTGATAAATAACATCTGCATTGTCCACAAATGGGGCATATGCACTGATTCTACCTGCATCCTGGAGCATTGGAAATATATTTTTTCGTATTCTGGCTAATTCTACAAGTTGGACAAATGGCACCTTTGAAATTTCGAGTGCAAACACTCTGCCATTATACACAATATCAGATATATGACTCACAGTTGTGCCGCTGGCAGCACCCAAGTATAGTACATCCTTGTCTGGACTAAAATCAAAGTGTTTTAGTTTCTTATGTAATGCAGCACATAGCTTGCTCCGCTTCGGATTCCAGCGCCTGTACTCTTTATTTTCATAACTTACCAGAATCTCACCGTAAACTGATGCGCCAGGTACGGCATTCAATGTGTAAAAATGAACTTTGTCAGAATACACGCCACAATATTCTGTAGGTCTTATGGGTGTTGATTCCATCTTATTTTGCCCCCTTTTTCTTTTTTCCAAAAAGTTTGCATGCAATGTATCCCAGCATGGCAAAGAACAGGCGGAGCAAGTACCACATGTTGACGCTTGCCTTCAGCATCTCCGTGGGTTTGTAGTTCTGCCACAATCTACCGTGCTTAAGTGTGAGTTGCTTTCTTCCATATCCATTCCAGAACGCCTGCTTGAAAAATTTATAGAAGCTTTCGCGGGCTCTGTGATATATAATTGCCTTTGGATTGTATATTATTTTTGCACCCGCATCTACTGCCCTCAGATTAAGGTCGATGTCTTCTGCAGTAACAAACCAGTTGTCAAAACCACCAATACGCTCAAATATCTTTTTGTCGTACGCAATGTTTGCAGTGGGATATGTGACATCCATACCTTTGTACATCAACTCTACGCGCTCAAGCTTCTCGAACGCATGATAGCCAATCTGAATGGTTTTTCCTGCTACAACCTGGGCATGTTTTAACCCATTACGCAACTCTGAAAGCCAGAACGGATTTGCAATGCAATCTCCGTCAGTAAATGCAACATAATCTCCTTTTGCTTTACCCACTCCAAAATTCCGGCTTTCTCCACGGGTACCGCCATGCTCATACAGATGGATGTTGTCATACTTTCTCATGTACTCCTTCACAATTTCGCATGTTCTATCTTCACTGGACGAGTCAACAATGATTATTTCATATGGCATTTCCTGAACTACCAGACTGTCCAACAGGTCTGCAATATGTTTCTCTTCATTTCTCACGGTGATTACAACACTTATGAACATGCTTTTTCTCCTTATTCTGGTTTACTCATCGTCAATTGGTCTTCACTTGCATATTTTGGTGGGCTCAGCCGGATTCGAACCGGCGGCCTTCGCTGTGTGAGAGCGATGTCATACCACTAGACCATGAGCCCGCAAAACACAATAAATATATGATAAATAAAAAAGTTTTGGAAAAAGGTTTGTTATTCTAGATTTGCCGCTGGCTTAATTTCTGGCTCATCTGGTTTTTTTCTTTCTGGGGGTTTAATCACTCCCTCGTTGTCTTCTTTTTTCGTGATTTCCTGGAGTTGCTGGGAAATCTCATTTGCAGTTATTGTAGTTTCCACCTGTTTCTCTATTTTTTCAGAGGCGTTGCGGGGTTGCTCATCAGAGATTACCTTATTTTCCATCACATTATTTGTATCACCCGTGCGCTCCCTGACAATCTCTTCTATTTCAATTGATTTCACCAGCTCTGTGGTAGGACCTGCTGTCAGTACTACTGGTATCTGAGCTTTTTGCGGATTTTGTTTTCCATCGACCAGAATGATTCTCTCTGTTTCTTTCCTTATCTCCTCTATCAGTCGTTCAAACAGGGTCTTTGGTATTGCTGGTAGAATATTGTTTATGAGTGTCTGGACTCGCTGTGCTGTAAACTCTGCAGTATTTTTCATCAACATCTTCTTTGAAAGCGTGTCATTGTCGATTGTGGCTACAATGTATGATTTTTCTTTTAACTCTGCGAGTAATTTCTCTGCCTTCTGTCTGCGTTCTTTTTCAAAGCTGAATGGAAGAATTGGAACTGTTATCACAGTACAGCCCATTCTTCTTCCGATCTCTGCAATCACTGGCGTGAGAATGCTGCTTGTTGTTCCTCCGAGTGCGGCAAGTATTATCAGTATATCGCATGGTTCCACATTTGATTTTAATGCCTCCTCGTTCAATTCGAAGGTCTCTGAGCACAGCATTTTTTTCTGGATATTGTTTAGATTCATTGCCCCCTGTTCAGTGTCTATTAGCACGGTTTTCACTGATTTAAGTGTAGTTTGTGCTGCAAACACATCTAATACCCGCCCAGCATAGCTCCCGACTGCGATTATTGTAAGTTCTGCCCCCTTTGCCATCGACTTTAATTTTTCTATTTCCCTTTCACAGTGCATCCCATCCATTTATATCACCACCTTATCCTGGCGATTCAATATGTCCCTTTCTTTTCTGAATTCTTCCTCCATTTCACACAATGCTCTGCGCACCGCTTTCTCTACGATATTTGAGAGATAATCCTCAATGCTCCCGTGTAGTATTCCCCTGGATTGTCTGTCAAAAAGAAATGTGTACAGCTCACTTGAAATCTCAATTGTTATTTTTCTGCTGGTCTTGTCCGACTCAACTTCCTGCGTCTGTGGCTCCTGTTCAAGTGCGTCTTTCATCACGAGTTTTCTGATGTACTCTGAGCGATTTGTGTAACCCCTTGTCTTTATAATTTCGTCCATTTTTTGAATTATTTCCTCGGGGAGCCGTATTGTTATTCTCTCATTTATCATCCCATCACCTTCTGGTTATTGTAGGACATCGTAGGACGACGCCATTGTTTTTGATATCCCTTTCATAATATATAAATTTATTGGGCATCCTTTCACACTTACTATGGAAACACACCTTCCTTTGTATAAATTAAATTCTCATTTTTTCGCATTCTCAATATTACCAGATAATGCATTGTTGATAGATTATCAAAATTGGTAAAATATTAAATTAAGACAAAGTAAGACAATTGTGCAATGCAAGGTACTCATCTTGCCTTGAGCACCTTCTTTACATTGGGCCTTTCTTTATAAAACATTCTACTGCCGCACTTCTCACATTGCAGTGTAACTGCGTCAGTCCTCAGCGGTTCCTTACACCTTGCACATCTATACATTTTTCTCTTCCTCCTTCTTCTCCTCAGCAACTATTTTCTTAACTTTCTTCACCTTCGGTTTAGTAGCTGAAGTAGAATCTCCAGCTGGAGGTGTTTTAGTGGTGGGAGTGGTACCTTTCTCATCCGTTGCGGCGACCTCCTGTACTTCCTCCAGTTTCTTTGTGATTGCTTTAGGTGGTGTTGGATAGTATGCACTGCTTGCTATTTTTGCCCCACATCTGCGACAACTGTATATTCCAGTACTTACGCGTTTTAGCACTCCATATGTACATGCTGGACAGTGATAAGTTTCTCGCATTGCAGTTTCCACATCATATAACCTGCGTCTGATTCTGATTCCATACCTTGGTCCATATTTTCCAGCGATTCCAACCTTCTTTGTGCGTGTGCTCATGGTATCACCTTTTAAGATTTAACGAGATTTCTTAGATACTGTGATGAAACACGACACATACTTATAACTTTCTTAACCTCATCCAAGGTAAATGCGCCTGAGAGCCCTTTTTGAATTGCTCTAATATTACCCATCTCATCAATAGCCATAGTAAGTCTTGCGTCTGCAATCCGTTCCTCATCCAGTGCAGGATCTATCAACAAATAATCCTTGATTTTCACAACCGTACATTCGATTGGCAAACCGTTTATTGGCAGTGGAAAGTCCTCACCAAGGCCCTGAGAGGACGCAGGAATTTTTGTGCAGGTAAGAGCAGCAAGTGATGCAAGATATGCGGTATCAAAAAGGTTTCCATCGTAGTCCAGTACATGAATATCTACAAATACAATCCATACCTTTTCTCCTGGCGCCACACATAATTTCTCAAGGTTAATCACCTGCCCCTCTCTCAGCCCGCGGTCAACCACGCGAGCAAGTTCAATGCTCTCCTCATTTGGAGGGCCTGGCTCAAATGTAGGCGAGGCGAGAGGGATTAACTCTGCGTTTGTTGTGAGCACACCGATATTTGGCGTATCCGGGAATGGCTCACCGAGTTCAACCTTAACACCCACAAGCACGGATGTGTTTCCAATAGAGACCTGTGCAGAACCATCTGCTGAGGAAATCACATTCTTCTTTATCTCTATTTTTCTGTATTCATCATGCTTTCTTCCGTCAATTCGTGTACCCTTCGCAGCCAGCTGATGCAAATAATCGCGCATCAACTCACATACAATGTCCTCACTCATTGATTATCACCTCTGCTTGTATTTGGCTTTTCAACCTGCTCAGCATCCACTTCCTGGTCTGTAATGTACTTCCGCTTAAGTGCATCTTTCTGCAGTTCATATATCTTCATACACGCATCCATTGCCATATTCAGTGCGGTTTCAAACTCGGTCTCGCTCATGTTTCCATCCATTTGTAGTAACACAATTTCTTTTGTCCTTGGTATTATCGCAACTGGAAGGTCTGCCTCACCATAATTGTCCTCCTCTTTTTTGAGGTCCACCGCAATCTTCCCATCAATCTTGCCTGCAGCACATGCCGGGACCAGGTCTGCCATTGGAATTCCTGCATCTGCAAGCGCAACTGAAGCTGCAGTTATGCCCGCACATCTTGTGCCCGCATTCGCCTGCAAAACCTCTATGAAAATATCAATAGACGCTCTGGGAAACATTTCAAGAAACAGCACACTCTCAAATACATCTCCAGTTATCTTTGAGATTTCGACTGAACGCCTGTCTGGACCCGGTCGCTTGCGTTCACTCACAGAAAACGGTGCCATGTTGTATCTGCACTGCACGATCGCTTTTGCTGGGTTTTGTATGTGCTTCGGCTTTGCCTCCCGCGGTCCGTAGACCGCAGCCAGTACTTTATTTTCGCCCCATTCTACATAAGCAGAGCCATCCGCACGCTTCAAAATACCTGCTTCAATTCTTATTGGCCTGAGTTCATCCAGCTTTCTCCCATCAATTCTCAAGTTGTTTTCATCAACAAGCTTTGGTTTGTTTTCCATACCTATTCCACTCATAAAAAATACACCTCTTACTGATTTGTAGTTTTTGTATGTTTTTCAAGGAAATCCTTTACTGCATCCGTAAGCCCAAGCAAGTGTGATTCTTCTTCGATTTTTCTTATTGCGAGTATTGCAAGCGCAATCTGTTCCACACTGCCTTCAAGCCAGATTCTTCCATTCTGCCCGACATAGATTCTGCACTTCGTGTAATTTTTTAACAGATTAATCATAGACCCGCCACGACCGATGACCCTCGGAACCTTTGTTGGCGTAATTTCAATTATCTCGCCATCTGTCAGTTTTTTACACCCGGGTTTGGACATCGTCACCATTATACGCTTTGTCTCATCTACCGCCTCCACCTCGCAGAGAATCATGTCTCCGAGGTCCAGATATTTTTGAGTTTCGCCCATTTCCACGCGCCAGGGAGTCCCACTTATATGCAGTGGAGCAGGATATGGTGCATTTATATCCACTAGCCAGTTTGTGGGTGCGATATCAATAATTTTTCCTATGATTACATCACCAACTCTCGGTATATATTTACCACTCAGCGGAATTACATTCACATAGTTTCCATGTACACTCAGAACTCCTACAGTAGAGGCAAAAATTTCTCCGCCCCTGCTGTATGTGCCTATTCCTGGCTTCATTGGTGCTTTCATCAAAAATTCGCCTGGCACCACGATTTGTCTTACATTGCTTTTTACCGTTTCTATTTTTCCCTCGACCATATTCTCACGCTTCTTAATTTTTTATTGAGTATTCTTCAGGATGCGCGTTTCCGCAGCTCCTTTTGTCTTCTGATTGAGTTTATCGAAGAACTCTGTCTGCATACCTGCTGGCATTTCGACAATTCCAATCCAGTAACCATTTGACTGCCATTCTTCCTGTAAAATTTTTCCAAAGTTTTTCAAATCGCCAACAACTCTTGGATAATCCGTTGGTGAGAGTTTTACTGCAATTCTCACCGTATCAAATTTTATTGGAATAATTGGCCTGAGTGCAGCAAGTACATTCTGCACCTGAGCGTCCGCAGGTTTGAACGGGTCAATATGTACCTTTGCCTCCTTCATTGCAGATTCAATTCTTGCAGGTGGATGCGGTGTCCCTGTCTGGGGATTTACCGCATTTCTTGCAATTATCTCTATAATTTGTCTGCGCTTTGCTTCCTGCATCTGCCTGCGTTGCTCCGTGGTCAGCTGAACTTCGCCTTTAATGATTATTGTCTTTGCAATTTCCAGCACATCGTCGGTACCAAAGTTTTTCTTGAGGTGTTCTTCCGATACCCTGTCTCCCTTTCTTGCATCTTTGAAAATCTCGTCAATCACAAGGTAATCCATGAGATTTACTTCCTTCCCGTCTCTGACCATCTGCACTGCCTGCGGGTCCACCAGAACTTCGAATGAACTCTCACCAATCTCCAGCCTTGCAATTACCGCATCCTCTAACTTCACCATCTTTTATTTCACCTTCTCGATGTACTTCTGAACTTCTTCCTGGGCCATTCTGATGAATGGCTTATCTGTTTTTACCACGCCAATCTCAACAGAGAGGTTCACATCCTTGGCAACTTCTTTTAACGCCTTCAGACCAAGCATTATTGCCTCATCCATTGAGAGCCCGTCTTTGTAATTCTCTTCAAAGTATTCAAGCACCTTCTCCTTGTTTGCACCAATGCATGCTGCACGATAACCTGTAAGAGAACCGCTCGGGTCTGTTTCGTATAACTGAGGCCCGAATTCATCGACGCCAGCCACAAGCAGAGATGTTCCAAATGGACGCACGCCACCGTACTGGGTGTATGTCTGCTTATAATCGCAGATGCGCTTCACAAGCATCTCAACTGAAATCTTTTCATTGTATGTTACTTTGTTTATCTGTGCAATCACTCTTGCATAGTCCACAAGTACTCTTGCATCTGCAACTAGACCGGATGTTGCGCATCCAATATGCTCGTCCAGTATGTAGATTTTTTCAATCGAGCTTGGCACTGCAAGCTTTGTAGCCACGCGCTTGTCAGCGAGCAAAATTGCTCCGTCTTTGAATACGATACCCAGTGTTGTGGAGCCCCTTTTTACTGCTTCTCTGGCGTATTCTACCTGAAACAGACGCCCGTCTGGCGAGAACACAGTTATCGCCCTATCATATGCCATTTGTCCTGGTTGCATATCCATACTAACACCGAGATAAGCACATATTTAACTTACATATAAACTTAACTTTGCGGGAATAGATTTGCATGTTTTTCCTCTTAGCGTTGTGTGTCTGCACAATCTGTATAAAACAGGTATGACCAGAAGTGCTCCCGGCGGGATTTGAACCCGCGTCAAGAGCTCGAGAGGCTCCTATGATTGACCACTACACTACGGGAGCGTTTCTGCTTTCCTTAAAAAAGGAAGATTATTTATAACTTGCTCATATCCTTTCGATTGATGTATGTACTCCTTCTCGGTGAAGACGGGAAAAAGTATGTGGTTGAGCTGGCAAAGGGAATGCAGGCAGTACATGACCTGGGTGTGGTGAATACAGATGCACTGGCAGAGGCAGGAGTGAACAAAAAAATAGAAATTCTGGGCAAGCGTTTTCTCGTGCTTGAGCCACAGCCCGTGGATTACATTGAGATAATAAAACGAAAGACCCAGATAATTCTCCCGAAGGACAGTGCGTACATTATCGTAAAGTGCGGAATTTCACCAGGCAAGAAAGTTGTGGAAATAGGTTCAGGCGTGGGTGCACTTACAATATTTCTCGCCAGCATTGTGGGGAGTGCTGGAAAGATTTATGCGTATGAGCGCAGGCGGGAGCATATTCTCGAAATGCAAAAAAATCTAAACAAGCTAGGACTGGGGCATATCGTTGAGAGCATTGAACAGGATGCAGAGCAGGGCATTGCGCAGTGCAATGTAGATGCAGTTGTATGTGATATACCAGAGCCATGGAAAATAATGCATGAGATATATCGAGCACTTAAAATCGGGTGCTGGTGTGCATGTTATCTCCCCACATACAATCAAGTTGAGCGGTGTGCGGTTTCAATGCGGGATACAGGGTTTGGATTCATTGAGTGCAATGAAATACTCATGCGACAAATATGTGTTGCGGAAGGTGCTGTGCGTCCTGATTTTTCAATGTTAGGGCATACTGGCTTTCTGCTTTTCGGGAGGAAGATATAAGGGTTGTTTATATGTATTCCAAAAAAGATGCGTTTTTCACCTTGCCTCCAGCACCTCTGGGCATGCCTCCGCACACATATCAGGGAGGTACATGTTGAATACCTTCGTTCCCTGTGCCAGTGCCTTAACTGGATAGAGTGCAATGATGCGGAAGGACATCGTGAGCGAGGCATTTGGTTCAATGTCCTGGATGTAGAAATATGCTAGCCGGTCCTTTACTTCATACAGGTCGATCACACCATTCTCTGTCAGATTCACAAGGTCGCTTTCCACAAAGCCAAAGCCAGCAGGTGTGCGGAAATCAATGAGAAGCATTTTCATCGGGTAGTCCAGTGTGTAATTAACACGGAGTGTAACAAGAATCATGTCGTTCACTGCAATGCTCGTTGCATTGTACTCCACTTCAATTTTCAGTACTTCCGTGCCGGGTGTGTTATCCCATGGAATGTACTCCTCTTTTATGATCTGGTAATTCAGTGCCCCGGTTCCGTTTGTGGTTATGCTCACCTCTGTTGTGTTCGCAATGTAATCTTTCAGGTCGACATAGTATGTGATGTCTGCGTTCTCCTCCGTGAATGTCACATTAAACACGGGGATTGCATTTGCGCTGAGTTGCACATAGAGATTGCATGCCCTGTGCTCACCCGCTGTAAACAGTGCCTGGAACGCCACAACAGTATCCTGCGTTGAGAAATACCCGTACCGCTGTCGATGCGTGAGCAGATACTTTATTCCACCGGATACCGCATCAAAGTGCATAACTGCGTAATGCAGTGCCATCACCGCATATCCAGTGGTTTCAATTATTCTTGGTGGAGTGTAGAAACAGTATGAGTATTCATCTGAAAGCAGTGTGCTGTTTCCAGTCCAGTAAACCGTGTCATTCTCAATTTTTCTGAGTTCATAGATTCTGTCTGCAACCTGATTGATAAGTGTAGAACTCCTTCCGCCCATTTTAAGGGCGAGCAGAGAGAGTGCAAGTGCATATGTATCGTTCCACTCATCAGAAATATGCTCGTTAATGTAATCCAGTGCCTTTGCTACCGATGCACTTGTTGGCTCCATGCCTGAATAAAGCAGTGCACGGGTTACATAGGCAGTGCAAGCAATGGTTTTCGAGCGGAGTTCTGGATGTGTGAATTCATATAAGCCCCACTCAGGAAATACAAAAGAACCGTCTGATTTTTGCTGGGTGCACAGCCATGCCTGCATGTCCGCAATAATTCTCTCGTCAATTGTAAAGCCCGCATTAATTGCATCCTGGAATGTGATAAGTCCCCATGATGTGAGCCATGGATGCACATCCTGGTTGTCCGGGAACCAAACGATGCCACGCCCCACACCGTTCTGCGCCTTCTTAAGGTATTGAAGTTCATGCTGGATTCCCTGCGTCACCATCATCTCGTATTTAAACTGTTTCTGCGTGCTCATTCCTTTGTCTTTAACAGCACGATAGGCCAGCACATCAATGGAGAGCGTGGACATTGACTGCTCACCACAACCAGAAACGAAATGGATGTACTCCTCTGCACCGTCAATCACCACCGCCTCGATTCCTGTCTGCAGTTTAGCAAACAGTTTCTCGCTGTTTTCAATCCGATTATTTGAGAAGGCGAGCACAATATCCTTTGTCCCGTTGTTTTCAACCCTGCCGTTTACTACATCTGTGACTTTCTTTCCATTTGGAATGATTTCAATGCTTCTGAGCACTGCGTCCCATACATCGTTCCCCTCCGCAGATACAAATACCTTGAAGACGCCCACCTGCAGTGCACGCAACTTGAAGTAAGCTGGTGTCACGGAATTTGGCTCCAGATGTACATTGAGCGACTGATTTGACTGCAGTTCAAACCATGTGTCTGGTTTTATGCTCACGAGCACATCCAGTGCAGTATCTTTGTAGTTGTAAATCATGATGCGGAGCGCAATTGAATCATTTCTAACAAGTGAAACAGGTATGTCTGGCTCGATGAAAAAATCCTGGAACACGGTGATGTTTGCATAACCGACACCAACTCTGCACTCCCGTGTTGATGCCACCGCCTCAACTTCCCATGTTGTGATTGAATCAGGCACAGTAAGTGTAACACCTGCCCTTCCATTGTTATCCGTTTCAATGAGCGGGTTCCAGTACCATGTTTCTGGGAAGAACTGTCTCACCGGCTTCGGCGCCTGCGTACCAGATGCTCCATACTCAGTTCCATTTCCGTAGCCAGGCGTACTTAAAGAGTTCGCCTCGCCAGCAACGGGCGCAGGTTGTGGTACAATTTCATTGTTCGGTCCAAGTACTACCTTGTTATCTTCCACACCTCCAGGTGTACTCATCATTCCTATTACCATTGTGTACAGCACTGCAGCAAGTCCAGCAGTAATCAGTATCATTACTGCAATACTTCCAATCAACTTTGTTATTTCTGCATGGAATATTGATGATTTGCGCATGCCATACATAATTCCGAAGCCCATGCCCGCAATACCGAGGGCAAGAAGTATTGAAAGGTAGGTATTCAGCACATTTTCTTTTAGATGTTCAGCATCGTGTTTGTAGCCCTCCGCAAGATTTATCATTTCCTCGGCACGCATCGTGCTGGTCATCGTAGTCAGGACCTCTCCCTGCTCCATGCTTCCGTAACCAAACACATAGTCCGCAAGCATGTATGCGGGCGTTGTGAAATTTTCCTCGAGCTGGAAGTAAAGTGCCTCAATACCAGTAAATCTTTCTGCAAGTTCAAAAACGGACTTATCCACAATTTTAACACCGAGTACGGATTTTTCTGGCACGCCATGTGTCACAGTGAAAGTGAGGTTTGCAGATGCACCTGGCAGATACACCTCACGGTCAGATGTGATGTTCACCTTCAGTTCCCTGTCCGTTTCCACACGGATGCATGTCACATCCTTCACCACGCTCAGATTTTGCTCAATCTTGTAAACTCTCACGAACGCGTATGGTGCATACGCTTCTGTGATGTGCAGTGTAAATGTGGCACGGTCGTTTGTAAGGTGCGTAATGCCGCTGGATACAACAAAACCTGAGGAAACAACATCGTAATAGACATCTGCAGTCATTGATTGCCCGCGATAAAACACCGTGAACTCAGCGCTCTCGCCCACACAAAACTTCTCCTTCGAAGGAATGACCTTGAGCGGGTTTCCTGCACCTAAATAAAACGCAGTGTCCGTGCTTATTGCATCCTTTGTAATGTTTATATTAACACCATATCTGAAGGTGTAGTTGTATATAAATGTGAATTTTGCAACGCCCCTTGCATCAGTGGTCACATTCTCCCGAAACCGATTTACGCTGAGAACCGCGTTTGCATTACTTACTGGCGTACCATCAGGATATCGTGCAATTGCATAGAGCGAGGATTCAACGCCATCCATCATGGTCTCTGCGAGCACCGATACCTCGATGGGTTTCCTTGCAATTGTGAACACCTTGCTCTTCGTTTCCATGTGCCCTGCTTCATCAATCACAGTGACATTGAGCACCACATAGCCATTGTAGGCATTTATGGGAATCCCAGCAGCATATGTGATATTTTCAGTGGAAAATGAGAAAATGCCGTTGTACAGCGTGCCAGTTGCAGGAGAAACACGGAGCGGTAACCATACGCCAGCATACACCGATGCGGTAATTGCCACAATGCCATGCACATCCTTTCCGAAAAAGTACCTGCATTTTATTGCACCCTCAATACGCTCCCCTATCACATACCAGTCCTTCATATCTAGAAACTCAATTGAGAATTTAGGCAGCACATAGTGCCGAACACTTACCGTCTTCTGCTGTGATACCGTTCCGCAGGACACCGTTAGGTTGTACTCACCGAGTGGAAGCACGGTAGCGAATGGGAAATCAAAACTCACAATGCCATACCTGTCCGGTGCAAGCGCCTTTCTGAAAATTTTGTTTCCATCAGGGTCACGGATTTCCGCAACGATGGACTGGGCAAGTGGTGTATTTCCATCAAACGCAAGCACACGCACATGCATTGTCTGGCCTGGCTGGTATACTGGCTTATCCGTGCTTATGAGAAGACGGATATTTGAATCGATATATACATGCTTGCTTACTTCAGTGCCCTCAGCACGCACGATAAGGAGCGCATCTCCATGCATTCTGGGGACATCTACCTCTGGCATCAGTATTCCGTTCTCATCAGTTGTTCCGCTGAAAATGTGTCTTTCTGTGTTTTCTCCGAGCGTTTTCAGATATATATCAATTTTTTTATTGCTTCCCTGCCCGTCCAGTGAAACATCCTTCACAATAAATGTGTTTGATATGCCAGAAACCAGGCGGTCTGGAAACACAACCACAAGCTTTGGTTTTGTTGAGAGGTAAATTGTGTCGATGTTCAATGCAAGCAGTCCAATGCTCGCTACCACGAGGAACACAAGTCCGAGTTTTGTGTACTTGTTGAACACATACCTCGTTTCTCTTCCATGCCTGCATTTTTTCAACATGACAATCACCGCAGAAAGTATGGTTTAGCGAGCATATAAAAGTGTGTGGCACATGTAATTCTGATTTTACATGTAAAGGGAAGTGTAAATTAAGACAGCACACGCAGGAGCTTTTCAACGCTTTCATCATCAAGACGCTCGTTTGTGTCCCAGTATTTCCTACTCCTGTGTTTCTCCTTATGGGTTCTCAAACATTCCATTGCAGTGAACACAAAATCCTGCCATTTCAACGCATTTGGATTTGAGACCCATAATTCAAATAATTTTCTGGACGCATCCAGAGGAAGCGAGTTAAATACAATCCAGAAATCGTAGTACTCACGGAATGTGCCTTTGTAAACTTTCTGTGGTTTTCTCAGCGAAATTGCACACCAATCTGCAAATCCTTCATCAATGTACTCGCAAAGAATCTGAATCTGGCTCGTTCTTACCTCATGCATGTACCCGTGCACATGCTCATGGATGACTGCCCTCTCATCTGCCTTTTTGTACACATACACGCCCTGGGAAATGCATCTGTTGTTCGGGAGTGTGATGCTTATCGGAGTAAAAAAACCTGTAAGAAAAAGAAAGTTCGGCACAGGATTCATAATTGTTCTGTCGTGTAACTGGCACATTGCACATGTCTGTGTTTCGTCCCATACGCATTGCTTTGTCTTTATGAAGTCGGGAAATGCAATCAGATTCGCATAGTATGTGGCCATCATCGTATGCTGTATTTCGTTCCATGTGCTTAAAAATTCTATTGCATTATTGAAATCATGAAGGGCATGAAGCGTTGTTGTGATTTTCCCGGCAAGCAGATTCTCAATTTCGGAGATTCCAGCGTACAGCATGTCTCTGAATGCAGGATTTGCACATGTAGTTCCTGTTCTGTGTTCGTGATGGTGAATACATGTCTTCCATGCAGAAATGTATGCCTTTAATTCATTCACAAGATATGCAGCAAATTGCTCATTCTGGTATAGGAATTTGTAGGCGGTAATCTCGCTCAGCACATCATCATCTGCAAATACTGTTCTGTATCCTATGTACTTTCCTCTGGTGAAAAATGAGGAAATTTCTGTGGAGAATGTGTACTCGTACTTCTCATCTGGCATCACCTTAACAAACGGAACTGCAGCACCGCACAGCGTCCCATGTGCATCCATAGAACGGGTTATGCCAATGCGTGTATTTGAGTTTTGTTGTAGCGGTTTTCCGTTGTATTACCAACCAGGGTCGTAGACAAATATGCTGGTAAAGGCATCACGACCGCCAGCAACAAAATAAAAACATTTATATACCTCCTTGATTTTACTATAATTGTATACGAAATGTATACACAATGTGACACATGACAAACATCACGATGACTCACTCTCCCTCCTTTTTTTATTTTTTTGTGTAAAAAGTTGGCGCACATACTGCCAGGAACATTATAACTAAACTCCTTGCACATTTTCCAGGTCCTTTAATGTAGCCAGATCTATGATACCATACTCAGTGCAACCGAAAATTCGTGCATTCAGATAATCATCATAGGTCATCGATTGAATCGCAACATCTCCATCAAGAAGTTCATGTCCGTATGTCCATGGAGAAAATGCTGGCAATATAAGAAATCTGCCAGGATGCCAGACAAACACTGCCATTTTGACATAGCCACCTACTCTATCACGCAATTTAACTGCCGGGTGCTCATGTCCCAGCACAAAAATTTCATTATCCTTTCTTTCAGGTAAGGGCTTATGCCCATGCGCAAAAATAAATCTGCCCAGTTTAAGTTCATCATACAATGCAATCCCATACTTATCTGCAATGTTTACGAGAAAGTTATCATGGTTTCCACGCACAATGTACAGATCCGCTCTATCTTGCAAGTAGCCAATAAACTCCGGAATATATCGCCACTCCTCAACAACATTCCCAGAAAATGTGTGCTTCAAGTCCCCATCTATCACAACTTTATTTATGTGGTATCTACTAAATACCCGTTCAATGCGCCCCAGCATCTCATCGTTTTGAAAAGCAAGCGCAGTCCCGATAAAGCCAGATTCCACACCAATGTGTAAATCTGCAATTACACACGCATTAAGCCCTTTAAGTATTGCTGCCCGTTCTGCACAAAGAACTATGTCATCTCCAATCGCAATCTCAGACATGAACTGCATTGCTCTCACGGTTCAGGTACTCAACTAACCGCTTATGCAAGCTCATAATATACTCTTTTCGGTCTGCCATCAGCACAATATCAGACACACCAGCTGCAACGATATTAAATGCAAATGGAGACGGCATCGGCAATCTGAGCAGTTTAATTTTTATGTCACCCCGTCCAACAGCATCCCAGTATTCAGACGCATGCTCAATGTCCATGCTGTCTTCCATTATCTCGCGGTATGTTTCCTTTATAACAGGAAAATTCGGATACTTATTCCTTAACGATTTAATAAGAATCTGGGCGTCGAACTGCTGATAATGCACACTTTTGGTATGTTCTCCGTATCTCCTCAGAATCAAAAACGAACGCACAGCCACATGCCTGAATCTTCGTTTGAACATTTCAGTGTTGGTGATTGCGGATGCAAGAAGTTTACCAAGCGGTTGAGCAAATATGCTGTGGAGTTCATCGAGTGAAATTCTATCACTGCATGTGAGCATAAAGCCATTATCATTCACACTGACCCGCACACCCGTCTTCTGTTTGGTCGCAATTGCATGTGCAAGAGCCCGGCTCATCGCATCGTTTGCCCTCCTGCCAGTAAGCGCATGGAACACATAGCAGTACAAATTCTCCTCATCGATGAATTCCTCTATTTGCAGTTCGTTAAATGAAGGAATTCCAGAGAACTTACTCTGCTCCACGAAGTAGGAATATATTGCGTTTGCAGTTTCCCGGTCTACATCCAGATATTCCATGATTCTTGCAACAGGTGCTTTCTGTTTTAGTGTTTTTCTCATCCAGTCACGGAATTCCCGGATGTGTGCAGCAAGGTCATACTGTAACGGTAGCATTTCTGAGAACCAGGCGGGAACGGTAGGTTTCCGTGTGGGCTGAGGCAGCACATATGCCCGCATGTTCCTTAATTTTCTAAATTCGTATGTCTTGCCACCCAGTACAAAAATGTCGCCTGGAGACAGGCGTTCAACAAATTCCTCCTCCAGTTTCCCGATAAATTTCAGCGTTCCCTCGATATAAACTTTGATTGCAACTTCATCTGGAATTGTACCCGCGTTCATATAATATATTGCCCTTGTCATTTTTCCTCTTCTACCAAACTCGCCAAGCGATTCATCGTACCAGAGCTTACCGTACACCCTCTGATGTTCTAAATCCCTGTTTCCCCCGAGGTACCTGAGAACCTCCTGAAAATCCTCAAAACTCAGGTTAAGGTATGGCATTGCTCTCCGTACTAGAAAATATGCCTCATCAATTTTCCATTTCTTCTCCAAGCTCATTCCAACTACATGCTGTGCTAGCACATCCAGACAGCACTCCGGAATTTTTAGCATCTCGAGTTTTCGTTCTCGCGCATACTTTGCGAGCACCGCACATTCTACGAGGTCATCTCTGTCCAGAACGATAATTCTTCCTATCGAAGTTTCGTGCAATCTATGACCACTGCGTCCGATGCGCTGCAGTGCCCGTGTTGCACTCTTGGGCGAACCGAGAAGAAGAACCAGATCGATGTATCCAATATCTATTCCGAGCTCGAGACTTGTGGAACTAACTACCGCTTTATACCTACCAGATTTTAACCCGTTCTCTACATCCAGGCGGACATCCCTCGAAAGAGAGCTGTGATGCGCACCGATGCACTCACTTACACTGTCCCCGAGTGCCTGGTTAAGATGAAAAACAACCCGCTCTGTAGCACTTCTCGTATTTGTGAATATGAGCGTAGTCCGATGTTTGTTAATGTGTTTAATTACCGTGCTGTAAAGCTTTTTGCTGAGTTCTTCCGAGCCAGTATATATAAAATCAGAAACAGGTGAAATAACTTTTATATCCATTTTTTTCGCAAAACTCACATCCAGGATGACGCATTCTCGAGGTATTTTTCTATCCGGGTCTTCATAACCCACGAGAAAACGCGCCACATTCTCAAGTGGATGTATTGTAGCAGAAAGCCCGATTCGAAGCGCAGGTGTTTGCATTCGGTAGGTGAGTCGTTCGAGAGAAAGCGCAAGATGCACGCCGCGTTTGTTCTCTGCCAGTGCATGGATTTCATCAACGATAACCCATTTTACACTGAGCAACTTCTCTGAAAACTTCGGTGCATTCAACGCAATTGCCAAACTTTCTGGCGTGGTTATTAGAATGTGTGGGGGTTTTCTGAGCATTTTTGCTTTTACCTCTGAAGGGGTGTCGCTTGTTCGAACCCCGACACGAATTTCATGTGCAACCGGGTTCAGCACACCTATCTCATGTAGTGGCTCCTCCAGATTTCGATGTATGTCGTTATTCAGGGCTTTAAGCGGAGAGATGTATATCACATAGATTTTATCCTCGAGTTTTCCATTTTTCGCAAGGGAAAGCAGGTAATCAATTGCAAAAAGAAATGCACTTAAAGTTTTACCAGAACCAGTTGGTGATGTAATCAGTACATTTTTTCCCTGTGCAATGTAATACAGTGCGTACTTTTGAGCGGGTGTGAAATCCTGAAATTTTGAAAAGAACCAGTGCTTGATTTCCTCATTTTTTATTTTCCTGACCACTTCTTCCGCAGATGGTTCCTTTCTTGCAAATCTTATTCTCTGCATCTTCATGAATAACTATCAACCTTCCTTAATAAACCTTGTGTAAACTGCAATCTGGGAATGGCAACTCTGCAAAACAAAAAATTTATTACCAAAGAGTATATCACGCAATTGAGCTCAAATGCCTGAAGAATGGTTTCAAAAACTGGAAAGGGAGCTGGACGCACTTTCCTATTCTATCGAAGCAAAGTACATACCGGACGAACGCACACCTGTAGCAAAGGAACTAGCAGAGATCTTTTTCAATATCTGGTTGCGATTTAACATAGATTTTGGCATAGAAATGGAGCTTACTCCATGGCAGTGGGAGTTTGCGATTTATGAAGGTCAGAAGCACTGGCGCATGAAATCTGATTTTGATTTTTCAAAATTGGAAGAAATCCGTCTCACGGATAAAAAATTTGAACATACCCAGGCAATGGTAGCTTACTTTTATCTGCACCAGAACCAGGTACGATTGAAAATCAGCTTCGTGGTCCATGCAAACGACAACCACGGAGATGCACCAAAAGAGTATGAAGTATACAACGCAAATATAAAGCGGATGAGCATGTCACGACTCTGGAAAACCATCGAACCTCTGATAAAGACATGGTATGAGTCACACATCCGCAATGACCAGCGCATCGTGATTAATTTTTGTGAGAGAAAATTCAGCAAGCCAATAGTTGTAGAACAGAGTGCACCTAACGGTACATAATATCCCACTTACTGGGCGGTGCACTTCGTTTTGGGTAATGGACAAGATGTACATACACGGTATCTGAGACACGGTCTATCGTTAAGACACCACGGGCTTCCAGCTTTTTAATTGCTCTTTCCAGGCGAGCATTTGAGATTTTTAGATGCTTCCTCAAATCCTCGAGTTTCACCGGGTAGTTCTTTCGCAGGTATGAAATTATTCTGTACTCAATCGTATCTTTGTTTTCTTCCTGTTTCATTTCTGGTCACCCGTTGATATTAGTTTCTGAATGTGTTCCGCCATCTTCTTGTAATTAAGAAGCACATTTAAAGTATTTGCCTCAACAAAATTCCAGGCCATTGCAAGGTTTCCGTACCTTATTCTGTATCCCTTCGCACCATCCTCATTGACGACCTCTTCCAGTAAATCAAGATTTTTGAGTTTGTTGAGGTATCTCCACACGGTGGGCGGCGTGGTATCCAGCATAGCACATAACTCCTTTACAGTCCAGCCGCGAGCCATATTTTCTATAAAACAATCGCGAAAAATTCTGTATCCCACACTTTCCCGAATATTTTTGGCACGGGTTCTGCGGTCATAGTTCTCAGACAGGTATCCAATCATTGTGAGGAATTGCATAAGTGCGGAATCCAGGTCCTGTTCGAATGTTGGCGGTGCGCCCGTAAGCAGTATTTCAAATGTCATGATTTCTACTACATATAGAAAAAGTATTAATGTTTTGCGAACCGTTACCCTTTACTGCGGTACAGCATCTGGAATATGTTCACGATGCATCTTAAGACCACAAAACTTAAAAACTTTTAGTAAAGTTTATATACTACTTCATGCTACTTGCATATAATATGCATAAAAAGATTTTATTTCCGTGTATTTATCTCCAGACGCATACCTCACGGTCATCAAATACTCCAGATATAAAAGTCAGAAGGGTGATTTCCTGATAGAGATTGGAAATATCGAAAAAATCTCAATGAACGGAAATCTCATCGCAAGATGCAGGGCACAGGTGATGCTCAATCAGTATGTTTACGATGAGCGGGGCAAAAAGCTGGGCAGAGTTACCAAAATAATCGGACCTGTTGCCAGCCCATATGCACTTATCCGCCCGGAAAAAAATCTCAGTTTAATGTCAAGCCAGAATTTAATTGGCAAATCCATATATGCAGGTGAGGAACATGGTAGAAAAAAAGAAGAAAGCGGTAGAGGAAGAAGAGATAAGAAAGTGCCCATACTGCGGAAGCACCCACATCGTGAAGGACTATGACCACGGCGAACTCGTCTGCGACGAGTGTGGCTCTGTGCTGTCAGATAAGATAATTGATCAGGGTCCAGAATGGAGAGCATTTGATATGGAGCAGGGAGAAAAAAGGGCAAGGACAGGAGCACCAATGACATACACACTGCACGACAAAGGGCTTTCAACCGATATCGGCTGGAAGAACAAGGATTCGTACGGAAAGAGCATACCGACGAAAAACAGAGCTCAACTTTACCGATTGAGAAAGTGGCAGAGGCGCATCAGGGTTTCCAATGCAACGGAACGCAATCTCTCGTTTGCATTACAGGAACTGGATAGAATGTCTGCCTCATTAAATCTTCCAAAGAATGTGCGGGAAACTGCTGCAATGATATACCGTAAGGCAGTGAACAAGAACCTGATTCGCGGCAGAAGCATCGAGGGTGTGGTCGCTGCAGCACTATATGGCGCCTGCAGACAGTGCGAGGTTCCGAGGACACTGGACGAGATTGCATCATGCTCCAGAGTGGGTAGAAAGGAAATCGGTAGAACTTACAGATTTATGACACGGGAGCTGAAACTTAAATTGATGCCCACCAAACCGCAGGATTACATACCCAGATTTATATGCGCACTCAAGTTGAGCGGTGAAACACAGAACGAGGCACTGAAAATCTTGCAGGAGGCAACTGAGAAAGAACTGACATCTGGCAGGGGTCCAACAGGTGTTGCAGCTGCTGCAATTTACATTGCGTCCATAAAAACCAATGAGCGGAGAACCCAGCGCGAGGTAGCTGATGTGGCAGGCGTGACAGAAGTTACGATAAGAAACAGGTACAAGGAACTCACAGAAAAACTGGGTATTGACATTGAGCTGTAACTGCTCTAATTTTGCAAAGTGAAAAAATGCGTGGCGTTGCACTTGTGTCAGGTGGAATAGATTCGCCAGTCGCACTCTATCTCATGCTCAACAGGGGCTGGGACATTGTAGCAATTCACATGGATAACCAGCCGTTCACTGACGAACAGACCGTGAAAAAGTATGTGGACATAGTAGATACACTGCGAAAAAAAACAGGGAAGAACTTTGATGCCTACATCGTGCCCCATGGCAGAAACCAGGGAGAAATTGCAAAAAATTGCACACGCAGATACCAGTGCGTGCTGTGCAGGAGGACCATGTTTCGCATTGCAAGTGAATTTGCAAAAAAGTATGAGGCAAAGTTTATAGTTACAGGTGAATCGCTTGGCCAGGTTGCCTCACAAACGCTCGAAAATATATTTGCGGAGCACAGTGCCGCTCGTGTGCATGTGCTCAGACCACTCATTGGAATGGATAAACTGGAAATCGAACGCATTGCAAAATTGTGTGGCACATTTTCCATTTCCACACGGCCAGGTATGTGCTGCACAATAGTTCCTGAAAAACCTGCAACATGTGCATCTGTTGAGCAAATCCAGATTGAAGAGAAAAAAATTGATTTCGACGAGATGGTGCGTGTATCAGTATGCAGCGCAGAGAAGATTTAGGTTTTTACATGGTCAAGCTCTGCACAGGACGGAGTGCATATGAGGCATTACCCACAAAGGGCGTTAAGTTCAGCATGAAAGCACTCTCTCTGGAACTCGAACAGATGGGATATACGGTGACGGACTACAAATCCATCCTGATTGTGAAGCATGAGATTGAGACCACAATATTTCCATCTGGCAGATTACTAATAAAATGCGCAGAGAAATCAAGAGCAATTGCAGAGGCAAAAACAATCGAAAATGCAATACTTGCCACAAATAGAAAGAAGGCAGTTGTGTAAATCAACTAGCTCTCCAGCATCTTCTTGAGTGCAACAATCTTACTGAAGGCATCAAGGGGCGTGAGCGTGTTAATGTCGATTTTCTCAATTTCTGCCAGCACGGGGTGTTTTGGAGCGGGTGTATCAATCAACAGCATCTGCGTGTATCTCACACCCTTCTTTTTTTTGCGCTCACTTACCACACTCAATTCCACATCCTCAATCTTCCTGAGTATTTCATGTGCCTTCGTAATCACTGCATCAGGAACACCTGCAAGTTTTGCCACATATATTCCATAACTCCTGTCCGTCGCACCTGGAATTACCTTACGCAGAAACACAACCTCACCATTTGCCTCCCTTACCGCAATGTGCACATTCTGAATTCCCTCGTATTTTTCTGCAATTTCAGTTAGCTGGTGATAATGCGTTGCAAACAGCGTCCTTGAACGCAGTTTTGTGTGAATATATTCAAGCACAGCCCAGGCAATGCTTAAGCCATCAAATGTACTTGTACCTCTTCCAATCTCATCAAGAATAACGAGCGAGTCCCGTGTAGCATTTTTCAGTATGTTTGCCACTTCCAGCATCTCCACCATAAATGTGCTCTGTCCCATTGCAAGGTCGTCATAGGCACCCACGCGCGTAAAAATCCTGTCAATCACTGAAAGATTTGCATATGCAGCAGGGACAAAAGAGCCAATCTGTGCGAGCAGTACTGCGATGGCAACTTCCCGCATGTATGTGGATTTGCCAGCCATATTTGGACCAGTGATAATTATTGTGCGTGTGTTTTCTGTGAGGTTCACATCATTTGGTATGAACTCCGGGATGCTCCGCTCCACAACCGCATGTCTCAAATCCCTGATAAATATCTCACGGTTCCTGTTGAATTTCGGGCGTGTATACTTGTACTGAACTGCCACCTCCGCAAGCGCAGAAAACACATCAATATGTGCGATTGCATCTGCGGTATCCAGCAATGCGTTGCACCGTTCTGTGATTTTACTCCGTATTTCCTCAAAAATCTGGTATTCCAGTTCCTTCAACCTTTCATCTGCATGCAGTATTAATTTCTCCTTTTCTTTGAGTTCCTGAGTAATATATCTTTCAGCATTTGTGAGTGTTTGTTTTCTGATATAGTCAGACGGTACTTTTGAAAGATACGATTTCGTAACTTCGATGTAGTATCCAAACACTGTATTATAACCAATCCTTAAGTTCTTTATTCCTGTCCTCTCGCGTTCCTTTGCCTCCATCTGTGCAATCCAGTCCTTTCCTTCAGTGAGCCCCTGTTTGATTTCATCCACCTCTTTTGAGTAGCCAGAACGAATTATTCCTCCATCTTTTAGCAGCACTGGAGGGTCGTCCACAATTGCGCGTTCAATGAGTTCTGCAATATCTTCCATCGTAGACATCTTACCTGTTTGCTTTGACACAAACTCTGGCATCGTCTCCTTCTCGAGTAACGCCTTAATCCTGGGAAGCATGCGGAGTGTGTTTTTAAGTGCAATTAAATCCCGTGGATTACATCGATTGCATGAGATGCGTGTGCTGATTCTTTGGAGGTCCTGGGTATTCTTAAGAAGTTCCCTCAACTCATATCTGAGAAATGAATTTTTGACAAAAAAGTCCACCGCATCCAGACGCTTCTCAATCTCCGCCTCGTCAAGCAGTGGTGCAAGCAAAAATTTTCTGAGCAATCTAGACCCCTGCGATGTCTTCGTGAAGTCCAGACATTCAAAAACGGTTCCTTTTTCAGTGCCATCCCTTATGTTCCTCACAACCTCAAGGTTTCTGAGAGTTGTGGTATCAAGTATCATGTACTTCTCTCTGGGTAATATACGCAACTCAGTAAACGGAAGCTTCGTGTTTTTTTGCGTTTCAAACAGATATTCCAGCAGTGCTCCCGCATTCACAATATCTACCTCGTTCGTGAGAGCGACGGTGCGGAACTGGGTGCTGATTGCCTTTAATGCAGATTCCTTATCCGGGAAATGTCTCGTGTGCACAATTGTTCCTGTCTTGAGTTTTTCAATTTCGGTGTGTATCTCTTGAAGAAAATCAGGGACAATACACTCAACTGGCCGATAACGCACAATCTCATTCTTTATGTTTGAATAATCCTCATCAACTGCAAAACTGAAAACAAAGAACTCGCCAGTAGAGAGTTCTGCAAATGCCATTGAAACATCCTTTGCCTGGATGTATATACTGCACAGGTAGTTATTTGCTCTTGCCTCCAGAATTGTGGACTCCATTGCTGTGCCTGGCGTTACGACACGCACCACTTCGCGCTTCACAATTCCCTTTGCAAGTTTCGGGTCTTCCACCTGCTCGCAGATTGCAACCTTATATCCTTTTTTCACAAGCTTTGCCAGATACTGCTCAACTGCGTGGTACGGCACACCCGCAAGCGGGATTCTATTTCCATCCTCGTCTTTCTGCCTTGAGGTGAGCACAATTTCCAGTTCTTTGGACACAATCTTTGCATCTTCGTCAAATGTTTCGTAGAAGTCACCAATGCGATAGAAGAGAATTGCATCCTTATAGTTCTCCTTTATTCTGAAGTACTGTTCCATGATTGGTGTAAGCTTGCCCATGCTTCAGGTAATGTGCACATAGAATAAAGTTTTTTGCATCTATAGAAGCGCCAGTTCCAGAATATGTTTTTTTAGCATCGATGTGATTTCTGTGTATATTTTATCGCACGGGATTCTTGGCTTCAGTTTCAGGTCCTCAGAGACGATGCCGAGGGCACAACACTCAAGGCCAGCATAATAGCAGAATGAATACAGCACAGAAATATTGCTTGAAAGCACATGGATTCCATTGCGTTCCATGTAATTCAAATCATTACCAGTAATTAGATACGGTGTATCTATCCCTCCTGCCCTTGCTTCTCCATACTTTATTTCTTCCATGTTCAGCAGTGCATGAATGAATTTTGAGAGCCGATAACTGGCATTTATCTCGGTATGTCCCATACTGTATCTTAGTGAGACGCCATCTGAACATAGCACATTTTCCACATGCACAAGCTTACCACTTCCAATGCCCACGCCTATTGCATCAAATATGCCTATGAACTGCCTTGCACCAAGTACTGCCAGTTCTTCAAGTTCTGCAGAAAATGCTGAGCCAGATGGCATTGCCATCACAATTGTGAAATCCATTCCGCTCAATCTTGAAAAATGGAGCGGCGCAATGTCGTCGTGCAACCAGTCAGGATTCCGCTGTGCATCGAGTTCATTCACGAGTTTGCGATACAATGCCTTTATGTCTGTAATGATTACCCATTGATGCACATGCATGTCCTCAACCTTCAGAGCTCTGTCCTGAAGCCATGCCCTTACAGAATTTTGTGCACTTCTAAGTGATTGGCTATACATCCTCATCCTGCGGTATGCGCTCACATTATTTATTCTTATTTATTCACAGCATATCTGAGAATGCCAGCAATACCGCCGAATGCATTAATCAGTATCTGGCCTTCCTCGCTCTCATCCGAAATTATCTCAACCTTTGTGCCGTATTGCTCCGCTATATGTGTAAGTTCCTCCACAATGTCTTCAGATTTTATTTCCAGTACTGCCTTGCACTGTGGACAGCTGGCATTTTTTGGCACAAGTTCTGCGTTCATCGTCTTTTCCTCAGAGTACCCGCAGTACTTGCATGTGAATTGTACCCGCATCTTTCTCAGTGCTTCAGAGACGAGGAGTGTATCAATATAACCCGCAGTGAGATGCTCCCGCACCTCCTTCTCCCCATAAACTGCGAGGCCACCCGTTGGCTTTCTCACCTCCGTCAGGAATCGCTGGACCAGTTTCTTTTCCTTCATCAGGTCGAGGTCTGCCAGCACCTCTGACGCCTTTTCAACCAGTTCTTTAAGTCCGTATTCGTCAGTATAGCCCGTGTCAAAGAGTGGTTTAATCACCTTCTTCATAAGTTCATGGTGAAGATAACCCTCATTCACAAAGTATTCTTTGGTCGCACCGGGTCCACCTACCAGAATGCCTTTTAAGTTCTGGAGTTGCGGTAAAAACGCCTCTGCACAGATTTCTGCAACACGCACATAGAACTCATGGGCTGCCTGCTCAATAAGCCGTTCAAATCTGTGCTGGGACTGCCCGCCTCGCCCGTGCTTTGAAGGTACAAGTGATTGCTTGTTGCGCACTACGGTTATTCTTTTCCCCTGCAAAAATCCCACGGTTGCTTCAGCCCTGTCAATCACCACAAGCCCGTAGAGGCTTTTTTCAAGAAGCATTTCTTCCAGTGGTTCAGTGTAGAAAAACGAGTCACAGCGGTACATGTAAATATTTATTGGTTCTGGCGGTTCAATTACAAATGAAACTGGCTCTGACTGGTCTGCACCAATTGCCTTCGTGCCCACAAAAAACACTACACCATTTGGTGGCGGTTCTTTGAACATCTTCACCTTGTTCATGAGCGATTCAATTGCCCACATCACATTTTTCCTTGTAGTCCTGGATTTTATATTTGATGATTGTGCATACTCATTCCTCAAATAATTTAATACATCTGGAATCTGCCTTCCAGGCGGGACATAAAGCGTAATCAACTCGGTTGCCCTGCCCTTACATGCCTTTATTTCTTCCAGTTTTTTCTTGAATGTGTATCGCGCAATCTGTGTATCCGTCATTTCAATCGTGGCTTTAAAAACGAAATTGTATATAAGTTTACCTGAGCAGATACAGGAATACTGAAAATAAATAGAGATAAAAAAAAGTTATTTGCGTCTGCGCAATGCGATAATGCCCAGCAACGCAATCGCTACTGCAATCACTGCAATAGGCGAGAGCTCTGGTGTGGGATTGTTTAGTGGGTACGGGTCAGATGCACCTGCACTGCCGTCTATTGGATAATCACCGACATGGTCCCAGTTGCTCCAGTAGTTGCCTTCATTTACACTGTTGTCGTACCAGATGTTACCTCCATTTTCGTCGTATGCCTGACAGTTTCCATTAACACCCTTGCCTGCACCGTTGTTCTGCCAGAAGTTGTTGTGGTGGATGATGTTGCCTGTGGAATAGTATGAAATGTAAATTGCGTAGTAGGTATTGGAATAGAAACGGTTGCAGGTAATTATGTTGTTGCTTGAGTAACCTAAGTATATGCCATAATCGTTGCTAGAGCAAGTGTTGCTCGTGATGTTATTGTCGTTCGAGTAATAATCCAGCCACATGCCATTCCCGGAATTGTCCGAGCAGGTGTTGTTCACAATGTTGTTGTTGCTTGAGTAAAACAGACGAAGACCATAATGACTGTTGCTGGAGCAATCGTTGTTTGTAATGTTGTTGTTGCTTGATGTATCTAGAAATATGCCATCCCATCCATTACCAGAACAATTGTTGTCTAAGAGTAGGTTATTGCTTGAAGACAATAGACAAATTCCTGCACCCACCAAGTTGCCATAGCAACTGTTGTTCGTAATTGTGTTGCCGTTTGAATCCTCTATGTAGATTCCATTGTGAGAATTGCCAGAGCAGTTGTTGTTCGTGATGTTGTTATCGTTACTTGAGGAAGTCAGGGTTATGCCGCTGTCAGAATTGCCAGTGCAATCGTTGTTCGTGATTGTGTTGTTGCTCGAGTACTGAAGATATATGCCTTTATTAGAGTTGCTGGAGCAATTGTTGTTCATTATTGCATTGTACGATGAAAAACCAAGTTGAATTGAGATTGAAGCACTGGTGAGTGTGGTTCCTGCGATTGTCATATTTGTGCAATTTGCAAGTATCACCTGTCCTGCATCTGTAGGTACTGACCCTCCATCCTGGTCCTTGTAGTAATACACAGGTCTTCCGTTCACAGTATTGTTTTCTATTACATGTGTATTCCAGTACTCAATGGAATACCCATATATCACAATTCCATTGTTCCATAATGTGTTGTTTGTGATGTTGTTGTTGCTGGTGCAGTACATGTATATTCCATAAGGATTGTTAGAGCAGTTATTGTTCGTGATGTTGTTATCGTTACTGACGGAATCAAGATATATTCCATAAGAATTGCTGGACAGTGTGTTGTTCCTGAGGTCATTGTTGGTTGAGGAATACAGACATATGCCATTCCCTAAATTGCCGGAGCAGTTATTGTTCGCAAGGTTATTGTCACTTGCGTAATCAAGGTGTATGCCTTGATAATTGCCAGAGCAGTTGTTGTTCGTGATGTTGTTGTTGCTTGAGGAAAACATGTAGATGCCAATTTCTGAGTTGTTCCGGCAGTCGTTGTTCGCAATGTTGTTGTTACTGCAGTACCAATCTAGGTGTATCCCATCATGGAAATTGCTAGGGCAATTGTTTTTTGAGATTATGTTGTCACTTGAGGAATATAAATATATGCCATTCCCAGAATTGCCGGAGCAGCTGTTGTTCGTCACTGTGTTGTTACCTGATGAATATAGATATATACCATTCTCAGAATTGCCTGAGCAGTTGTTGTTCGTAATGCTGTTGTTGCTTGAGTACCCCAGGTATATGCCCTCCCAAGAATTGCCGGAGCAATCGTTGTTTGTGATGTTGTTGCATGATGAAAAACCAAGTTGAACTGAAATGGAAGCACTGGGCATGCTAGCTCCTGTGATTGTCATATTCGTGCAATTTGCAAGGATCACCTGCCCCGCATCTGAAGGCACTGACCCTCCATCCTGGTCCTTGTAGTAATACACGGGTTTTCCATTCACAGTATCGTTTTCTATTACATGTGTATCCCAGTATTCAACTACATTGCCGGATATCACAATTCCGTTGTTCCATAATGTGTTGTTTGTAACACTGGTATTCGTTGAAGAATCCAGGTATATCCCACGAGAATTGTCTGAGCAGGTGTTGTTAAAAACCGTGTTGTCATCTGAGGCATACAGGTGTATGCCAATCCAATAATTACCAGAGCATAGGCTGTCCGTGATGTTGTTGTTGTTTGAGACAAAAAAGTATATCCCTTCCCAGTTAGAAGAGCAGTTGTTGTTCGTGATGTTGTTGTTGTTTGCGTACTCCAGGTATATACCGATATTTGACTCAGAGCAGTTATTGTTTGTGATGATGTTGTTGGTTGAACCCCAGAAAATACATATTCCATGCTCATGATTATAAGAGTAGATATTGTTCGTGATGTTGTTGTTGCTTGAGGAACTCAGGTATATGCCATTTCTATTGTAATCGCAGTTGTTATTTGTAATTTCGTTGTAGTTTGATGCTCCTAGGCATATAGCGTCTTCATTGTAATCGCAGTTGTTATTTGTGATGTTGTTGTTGTTTGAATTGTCCAGATACACGCCATCAAAATTGGAAGAGAAGTTGTTCATCATAATGGTGTTCTCAGTTGATAACTCCAGGTATATGCCATAATTATTGTAAGAAAAGTTGTTGTTAGCAAGGAGGTTGTTGCTTGAGGAGTACAGGTATATCCCTTGCAGAGTGTTAGAGAAGTCGTTGTTTGTTATGTTGTTGTATGATGAAAAACCAAGTTGAATGGAAATGGATGCATTGGTAAGTGCAGTTCCGGATATTGTCATATTTGTGCAATTTGCAAGAATAATCTGTCCTGCATCTGTAGGCACTGACCCTCCATCCTGGTCCTTGTAGTAATACACAGGTTTTCCATCCAGTGTGTTGTTTTCTATCGTGTGGGTATTCCAATATTCAAGTGGATTGCCATACATCACAATTCCCCTTCGTAGTGTGTTATTCGTGATGCGCTCCTCGGTAGAATAAAATAGACCTATGTCATTATTGTTTTCAGAGCAGTTGTTGTTTGTAACGCTATTGTTGCTTGAGGACTCCAGGTATATCCCATAATTGTTGCCAGTGCAATTGTTGTCCATAATACTGTTGTTGCTAGAGGAATCCGTGCTTATGCCTTCCGAATTGCCAGAGCAGATGTTGTTCGTGATGTTGTTATCATTACTCGTGGAATCCAGATATATCCCATAATTGTTGCCAGTGCAATTGTTGTTTCCGATATTGTTTGTGTTTGATGAATACAGATATATGCCATAATAATTGCCAGAGCAGATGCTGTCCATGATGTTGTTATTGTTGCTTGAGGAATCCAGATATATACTGTAATAGTTGTTAGTAAGATTGTTGTATGTTATGTTGTTGTCGCTTGAAGAATACAGGTATATACCTGCCTGATTGCTAACGATGGTGTTGTTCGTGATGTTGTTGTTGCGTGATGAATGTAGATATATGCCGTTCAGATTGTTGGAGCATGTGTTGTTTTCAAGTGTTCCATATTGAACATTAAATAGATAGATGCCACTGCCAAAAGGTTCTGCACTATAGTCCGTTGCACCCCGGACTGTGCAGTTTCTTATCACGAACCACACATTTGTGTTCTCTATCCAGATACAGTATGTACCACCGCTGGCATCAATATCCCAATTTTCAATGATGTAAGGATCACTTTGAGTCCCACTACCGCCAGTAACACCGTTTGCAGATGTGAATTGGCCATTCTCGCTGATATGAATTGGGTCATGTACTGTTCCCTTTATTCCACTACTTGTGCTTTCTGGTGTGACTATTTTTTGCTCTGTCAAATACAATCCAAACAAATTCACCTTTGCGTTCTCAAACTTCAGCGCGTTTTCCAGCTTGCACTCCTTGCCCTGCCAGTCAACCATGTAGAAGTACACTGCGTACTTTTCGCCAACACCAAGCAAGGACTTGCTCGCCATCGTTTCCATC
>Ga0078972_1002913_pt1 | contig 53924 bp, 39 predicted proteins | sample YelNatPaOPGAMG01_FD_67568 | JGI IMG/M metagenome (GOLD analysis project Ga0078972, IMG submission 67568) | Hot spring thermophilic microbial communities from Obsidian Pool, Yellowstone National Park, USA - OP-RAMG-01 (SPADES assembly) (version 2) | ecosystem: Environmental > Aquatic > Thermal... | reverse complement strand
ACACGACATGGAGGGCACGGAAAAAGCAAACCACAGAGAACACGGAGGACACGGAGAAAACAAACCACGGAGAACACGGAGAAGGCAAACCACAGAGAACACGGAGGACACGGAGGACACGCAAAAAAAGCAAACCACGGAGAACACGGAGAACACTGAGATTGAAAGAGAGGGGGCGGACACACCGGTTCGCCGCTACAGGGCGCGGCGGGGTGAGGTGGAGCGCGCGGTCGTGCGGGCTGGATGGCGTTGGAACTCCCGTACCGTTGGGGATTGTGTTGCTCTGCCGGCGTGACCGCCGGCATGGCAAGCCTGGCGGCTTGCTCCACGAGAATTGCCGGTGTGGCACGCAGGGCTGCGTGCTCCACGCGAACATCCGGTGGGGCGAGCTTGGCGGCTTGCTCCATAAGGGGCGGCTGCGCTGCTGTTGGGAAGGTACGCTATGGGATAGAGGCCACGCGACCGAGGTGAGGTATGGCGAGGCCAAGAAAGATCCGCTTCATTGAACCGGGCAGCCGCCGGGGGCGGCCGTTCAATGCCTGGGTGAGCCGGATGCCGCTGTTGGGTCCGCTGATGCTGGCCACGCTTCTGGACCGGCGGGGCTACGATGCGGCGGTGTACAACGAGAACATCTCGGGGCCGCTGGAGGAGAATCCGCGGGCGTATGAAGACGTCTGTTCGGCGGATGTAGCGGGCATCAGCATCATGACGCCGACGGCGGCGCGGGGTTATGCGCTGGCGGACCGCATCCGGCGCGACGCTCCGAACACTACGGTCGTATTCGGAGGCATCCACGCGACCTTTCTAAGTCAGGAAGCGCTGGCGCACGGCCACATCGTCGTGCGGGGCGAGGGGGAGAGCATCGTCGAACCGCTGGCGGCGGGCGAGATCCGGGGCGGGATTGTGGACGGCCCGGCGGTGGGGGACCTGGATGCGTTGCCGGCGCCGGACTACCGGCTGATGAGGGATTTCGAGAAGCTGCTGAGCAGGTTTCCGGCGCGGAGCCTGTACCCTTTGCCGGTGCTGGCGTCAAGGGGGTGCCCGTACCGGTGCTCTTTCTGTTCGGTAAGCCGCATGTTCGGCCAGAAGGTGCGGCGGCGCTCGGTGGAGAAGGTCTGCCAAGATCTGCGCAGCTACGTAGAGCAGGGCTTCCGCGAGTTCTTCTTCTACGACGACAATTTCACATCAGACCGCGATTGGACCCGGGAGCTGATGTGGCGGATCCGGCCGATGGATGTGCGGATCTGGGCGCAGACGAGGGTGGATTTCGCCTGGGTGGACGGCTCGCGGAGCCGGCTGGACCGAAGCCTGTTGGAGGCGATGCGCGAAGGCGGCGCCTCGACGCTTTACGCCGGCTACGAGACGATCGATGAGGCTACCGCGGCGCAGTGGCGCAAAGGCTATCGCGGGCCGGGCGGCCTGCGCGAGCGCCTGCTGGAAGACACGCGGGTTCTGCACGAATACGGATTCTGGATTCACGGGATGTTTGTCGTTGGTCCCGAACACACGGATGAGACCGTGGATGAGATCGTCGAGTTTTCGCGGCGGGCCCGGCTGGACAGCATGCAGACGAGCATCCTGACGCCGCTGCCTGGCACGCCGTTGTTCGCGCAAATGCGGCCTCATCTGATCTTCACGGACTTTCCGGAGGATTGGGATTTCTACGACGGGGTGCATTGCGTATACGAAAACAGCCGCATGGGGGTGCGGCGGCTTCAGGAAGCCCTTCTGGAAGCCCACCGCCGGTTTTACCGCGGTTACGGCTGGAGCCTGAGGCGGATCCGGGATGTGCTGGGCGCGAAGGCCGCGCTCAAGGCGCGCTTGCAATGGGCGTGGTCGACGGCGCAGACGGCCCGGAAGACGCTGAGGGAGTGGGAGGAGGAGACCAGAGCGTTCCTGGAGCTAGTCCGGGCCAGACGGCCGGGCGCACTGGCGCCCCAGACCGTCCCGCCAGGGCTCAGCGCTTGAACATGCCCGGCGGGCAGGGGAGGTGAGAAAGATGAGCACCAAAGGGATTGGATCGATGCAGCTTACCGAGCGTTGGCAAGGCGCACTGCTGTGGGGTGCAGTGAAGGCGGCGGAATGGTCGCTGCGCCTCCCAACAGGGAGCCACTTCCTTGTGGAGCAGCTTCTGGAGCATTTGGACGGGGCCATCCGCGAGACTGAGCAGGATCCCGAAACGCGGACCCACCTGCTGGTTTTCGGCAAGCACTTGAAGGCTTTTCTGATGCGGGTGGTGCGGGAAAGGCCGGCGGCCGCGCGGGCGATCCTGCGCTTTTTGGGGACTTACATTCAGGATGTTTACCGCCGGACGCTTCGACAGGAGCAGGGCATGCCGGCGCCGTCCACGGTGGTGATCGAACCGACCGACCGCTGCAATTTGCGCTGTCCTGGGTGCTACGCCAAGAGCAGCGCCGACGGCTGCGATTTGCCCTTCGAGCGGATGGTGGAGGTGGTGGAGCAGGTGATCGAGATGGGGGTGTCCTTGATCACCATCTCGGGAGGTGAGCCCTTCTTGCGGGAGCGGGCGGAGGGGGCCATCAGCCGGCTGGCGGAGCGTTTTCCGAACCACGGTTTCCTGGTCTACACCAACGGCACGCTGATCGACGAAAAGATTGCCGCGCGGCTGGGCCGGCTGGGGAACGTGTTTCCGGCCATCAGCGTGGAAGGATTCGAGCAGCAGACCGACGCCCGCCGGGGACTGGGAGTTGCGGCAAAGAGCCGGGAGGCGCGGCGGTTGTTGGCCCGGCACGGCGTGATGGCGGGATTCAGCGCCACGGTGACGCGCGAAAATGCCGAAGCCATCGCCAGCGACGAATTCATCCAGCAGCGCATTGCGGAGGGGGACCTGTTCGGTTGGTTTTTCCTGTTGCAGCCCATTGGGCGGTCGCCGCGGCCGGAGCTGATGGCCACGGCGGAGCAACGGGCCAAGCTGCGGGAGGCCATTTGGCGCTGGCGCCGGGCCGACTTGCCCATATTTCTGGGCGATTTCTGGAACGACGGGCCGCTGGTGGGCGGCTGCATCGCCGGCGGGCGGTACTACTTCCACATTTACGCCAACGGGGACATCAGTCCTTGCGTGTTCGCGCCGGTGACGTGCGGGAACATTTTCGACATCATCGAGGGCCGCAGCGAATACGCCAGTCTGAAAGATTTTGTGCAGCGAAACCCGGTGTTCGCGGCCTACCGCGCCGAGCAGGCCAAGATTACGGACCGGCGGCGGCCCTGCCTGCTGATCGATCATCCGGAGGCGTTCCGGAGGATCGTGCAGGCGGAGACGTGCCGGCCGGCAAAGAACATGCCTGCCGGATACGTGGACGGGGAAATCGCGAGAGCTATTGACGATGCGGCGGCCGAATGGGGGCGCGTGGCGGCAACGCTTCCCGCTGTGGTGAAGGCGGAGACGCCTGAGGCAGGGCTGTCTGGCGCGCGGTCCCCGAAGAGGCTTCCCTCGCGGATGGAACATTCCGGGGCGGGGCGATTACGGGGCGCCAGCGGCTGGTGGCAAAAGTCCAGGCGTTTATTGCGCGCCGGTTAGCAAATTGGTTCAGCTCAGCCACGGTGGGCACTTTGCCGGAGACCGCGATTTTCTCGTCGACCAGAACGGCGTGAGTCATGCGGACTCCGAGGGCGGTGGGTGAAGGGGGCCAAGGTCTGAAGGCCTGCCCCACAACGGACACGACATGGAGGGCACGGAAAAAGCAAACCACAGAGAACACGGAGGGCACGGAGAAAACAAACCACGGAGAACACGGAGAAGGCAAACCACAGAGAACACGGAGAACACGGAGATGGAAAAGAGGGGGCGGCTTGAGGTGGAGCGCGCAGTCGTGCGGGCTGGGTCGCGTGGGAACTCCCGTAGCGTTGGGGATTGTGCCGCTCTGCCGGCGTGACCGCCGGCATGGCAAGCCTGGCGGCTTGCTCCACTGGGGCGGCGGCTTTTGGAGAGCATGGAAGGGCACGGAGATCGGAGGAGAAGGGGCGGACACGCCGGTCCGCCCCTACGGATGCGACGATGGGGTTGAGGAGAGGCGGTGGGTAAAGGGTGGCCAGGCCGGCTCGAAAGCCGGCCGCAGGCTGGAAAGCCTGCCCCACAAAAGCAGCTGGCGGCTAGGAGCGTTAGGCCGCGGTCTGGCCGAAATCCAGCCCCAGCGGCTGACTGATGGCCACGTTCGTCTCTTGCAGCAGGGCCCCGGCCTCGTCGCGGGCGGAAAGAAACTCCTGGACGACGGGGTGGTTCCGGATTTGGAGCTGGAGGTCGCGGATGTCCTGGAGGCTGTTGGACAGGTCGAGTCCGGCTTGCTGGGCCTGCTGGAAACGCTGGAGGGTTTCGAGCAGAGATTGGACCTCCGGATCGGTTTCAAATTGGCGGGCCGCTTCGCGGAAGCGGCGGATGGCCGGGGTGGCCAACAAGGCTTCAATGAACTCGTCCGTGCGCTGTTGCACGGTGGCGAGGTTGTCAGCGTGGTTGTTTTCCATTGGGACGTTCCTCTAGCGGCCGCCGGACGGCGAGCAGGCGGCGCCGTAGTCCAGGCCGATTTGTTGGGAGATTCTTGCGGCCGCTTCGCGCAGCACAGCGAGCAGGTCCTCTTGCGCGTGCAAGTAGCTGATGATGCTGGGCATGGCGGAGAGGCTTTGCCATTCCTGTTCGAGCTTCTCCAGCGCAGCCTGATCCGTGCTGCCGAACATCGATTCCATGCTTAGTTCCTGGCGGTGAGACAGGAACTCATTCAGTTTTTGGCGCGCCTCCGTGTCGGCTTGAAGCGCGTCATGGGCGGCTTCAAAACGCTTGAACTGGGCCGACTCCCCCAGGGCGCGGCCGAGAGCGCGCGCCGCTTCCATCGCGGCGGCGACTTCCGGGCTGCCCGTCAGGCCGTGCTCCTTAGATGCCTCCATTGCAAAATCCTCCTAGCAGGTGTTGTCCGGGAGCCGGCAGCGCCTCGGCCGTTTGGCCGGTGAGACGGCTGAAGAGCGTCCCTTCCCGATCGATTCGATTGTCCAAATCCCGGCCAGTAATCTTCCCCAGCCTTCCTTGAGGCTACCACCTCTGGGCTGCGGAAGCTATGGGGCCCACGAATCCGGCGCAGCCGCGCGGGCGCGGGCAGGCGCCGCTTGAGAGCCGCGGCGCGTCAAAGGCGGGACAGCGGCGATGGCGGAGCAAGCCAAGAGCAGCACAATGAGCCACCGCCGCCGGAGCGAATTCAAACGCGCACGGCAGACGAGGGGTGGGAGTGAGGGGCCGGGAACCAGTGCCGGGTCCGGTTGCAAAACGCACAGACGGAGAGCATGACGGGCACCTCGATGAGAACGCCGACCACGGTGGCCAGGGCGGCGCCGGAACCGGGGCCGAACAAGGCGATGGCCGTGGCGACGGCCAGCTCAAAGAAATTGCTGGCGCCGATCAAGGCTCCCGGAGCGGCGATGGAGTATTCCACCTTGAGAAGGCGCATCAGGCCATAGGCAAGCGAAGAATTGAAGTAGACCTGGATCAGGATCGGCACGGCGATCAGGACGACGTGCAGGAACTTGCCGGTGATGTTGTCGGCCTGGAAGCCGAAAATCAGCAGCAGCGTCACGAGCAAGGCGGTCATGCTGACCGGCGCAAAGCGCGGCAGCAGTTGCTCCTCAAACCAGATCTTGCCGTGCCGGCTGATGAACCAGCGGCGGAGCAGCACACCGGCGGTGAGCGGGATGACGATGAAAACGACTACGGAGTAGAGCAAGACCCGGAATGGGACTTCGAGGTTGGAAGCGCCGCTGACCAGGAAGCGCACGATGGGAGCAAACAGGAACAGCATGATCAGATCGTTGACAGAAACCTGGACTAGCGTATAGGCGGGGTCGCCATCGCTCAGGTAGCTCCAGACGAAGACCATGGCGGTACACGGCGCCGCCGCCAAGATAATGGCGCCCGCGATATATTGATCGGCGTCCGCCGGTGAGATCCACGCCGAAAAGACGAACCGGAAGAAGATCCAGGCGAACAGCGCCATAGAGAATGGCTTGACGAGCCAATTCACGAACAGCGTGACGAGAAGTCCACGGGGGCGCTTGCCGACGCCGCGAATCGCCGCGAAGTCGACTTTCATCATCATGGGGATGATCATCAGCCAGATCAGGACCGCGATGGGGACATTGATCTGGCTCCCCGAGCCGAATTCCAACCGGCGCAGGCTGTCGATGAAACCGGGAAGCAGCTTGCCGAGCAGCACGCCGGCGATCATGCAGAGTGCGACCCAAAGGCTGAGGTAGCGCTCGAACGGACCTAAGGTTTTCTTTGTGGGTTTGTCTTCCGGCAGACGGGATTGATGCATGGTCTGAACCTCCGCGGATGAGGCACGGCCCCAGGAGAATCTCCGCCAAAAGCGGCGGGTGCTGCTCTGTAGGGCCGGCCCTGCGCCATAGCTGAGAAAACGCCGGACGGCAGGACCGACCAAATTCGATTATAGCAGAAACATAGAAAGCCAAGGCCATCGGCGCCGGAGGGAAGAGGGAAGGCCGCCCGGGGCCGCATGCGCCGACAGGCGCCGCGAGGCCAAGGAGCGGAGCGGCGCTTCACCAGGAACGGCCGCTTGGGACGGAGATCACCTTTCCCGTGCCGCGCTCGGTGAGCAGGATGCGGCCGGATTCGAGGCGCAAGCTGGAGACGCCCTGGAAGCCGAGGGGGATTTCCGCCAGGAAAAAGAGGTAGCGCTGGGTGAGGCGCTGGCGGGCGCCGATCCAGCGGAAGACGGGCACGCCGAAAAGGCTGCCGCGGTTGACGGCATCCTGAAGACCGGAGGCGAACGGCGAATCGCCGATGCAGATGGCGCGGGCGACCACCTTGCCCTCCCAGGGGATCTGTTTGGCACGCATGTTCTCCTGCCAGTCCAGGACCCAGGGGTTGGACTGGCTCTCGTAGATGTAGCCGAGCAAAACCGGATATTCGGTGTTGTAAATGGTGAACCAGACTTTCGGGCCGGAGGTGTCCAGGAGCCAGGTGCCGGTGCGGCCGGAGAAGACGCGCTGATCGAGGGTTTCTCCCTCGGGCGTCTTGAGGAGGGGCCAGGATTCTTCGCGGAAGGCGCGGCCGTCGCGCACGGCGGTCTTGGCGACGGGGGCGTCGGCGAAGGTTTTATTCAACTCCAGAAAGGGCGGGCCGAAGGTGACGTGGCGCACCCACTGGAAAGGGCGGTCGAACTGCGCCTGGTTTTCGACAGACTCCTCCACATAGGCGACGGTTTCCGCGGCGGGCAGCGTGATGGAGCGCTGGACGCGGTACTGCGTTTTGGGGAGCTCGGCGGAGTAGACGAGAGTGACATCGCCGTCCTGGACGGTGACTCGTTCCCGCTTCCACTCGACGGCGAGGGCTTCGCCGTGCTGGCCGAGGTCGAGGGCGAACTCGGCTTTGGAGCTGGGGCCGAAGTAGGGGAAGCAGAGGAAGTCGCCCATATAGCCGCTCATGAGGCGGCGCTGGACGTCGGTTCCGTAGAGGGCGCCGTGCCTGGAGACGTCATAGGTATGCGGGTCGATAGTCTGGTAGTGGGGCACGCGCATGGGGTTGACGCTCTTGCGCGGGTCGGGCGAGAGGAACCGGATTTCGCCGATGAAGCCTCCGCCGGGCAGGGTGGAGATGCGCATCCGGCCGTTTTGGAGGACGAAGGCGCGGCGTCCATGCAGCTTGTCTTCCTGAAAAGAAGCGGTTTGCGCGACAAGGGAAGTTCCGGCGGCGGCCGTGAACAGCGCCAAGGCGAGCCAGAGTGGATTGCGTCGCAGGTTCATAGCAGCAGAGACAAGCATACACCGGGAGTCCGGCAGAGGGCGGGGTGGAGGGAAGCGGCGCGCATTTTATTCTGCAAACTTATAGCCGAGTCCGGTCACGGTGAGGATCCATTGGGGCTTCTTGGGGTCGTCTTCGAGCTTCTGGCGCAGCCAGGCCACGTGGACATCGACCGTGCGCGTGGAGGGTGTTGCGCCGTAGCCCCAAACCTCGCGCAGCAGGCGCTCGCGGGAGAGGGTTTCGCCGCGGTGTTCCAAGAAGTAGCGCAGCAGCTGCCACTCCTTGGCGGAGAGCGGAACGGGGTGGCCGGCGCGGGTGACCTGAGTGCGGCGAAAATCGACCAGGACGTCACCGAACTGCACCGTTTCCGAGAGGCGGGCAGCGGGTTGACCGGCGCGGCGTAGGAGAGCTTCGATTCTGGCGAGCAGCTCGGCCATTTCGAACGGTTTGGTGAGGTAGTCGTCGGCGCCCACTTTGAGGCCGACCACTTTGTCGACGGTCTGGCCCTTGGCGGTGAGCATCAGGATGGGCGTCGCGCAGGAACGCTGGCGCAGATCCCGGCAGATATCGAGGCCGCTCTTGCCCGGGAGCATGATGTCCAGGATGATGAGGTCGAAGGGCTTGCGGGTGGCCTGCTCGAAGCCTTCCAGGCCGTCGCGGGCGATGGTGACCTGATAACCTTCGCTGGTGAGCCGGTCTTCGAGGGTGATGGCCAAGCCGAGTTCATCTTCCACGATCAGGATGCGTTCGTTCATGGTTTATGCGGTTCCTTCCGAGTCCGCCTTCGGTTCCGATTCAGCCAGCGGCAGATGGAGAGTAAAGCGGGCGCCGCGGCCGGGCCTGCTCCAGACCGTGACTCGCCCGCCCATGCCTTCCATCATGCGGCGCACCAGATAGAGGCCCAGGCCGGCGCCCTTGACCTGAGCTTCCCGTGCGCTCTTGGAACGGTAGAAGGGCTCAAAGATGTGAGCCAGGTCGGAGTGCGAGAGGCCAGGGCCCTTGTCTTCGACGGAGATGGCCAGCTCACGCTGAGGTCCCTTGCCTGTGATCCCGGCGCGCAGGGCGAGCCAGCCGCCGCCGGCGGCGTACTTGACGGCGTTGCTAATCAGGTTCTCCAGGCACTGGCTGAGGGCGTTGGCGTCCGCCAGGACCGGGGGCAGAGTGGCGGGCAGGTCCGTCTCCACTTTCATGGAGGCCTGGCGCAAGGCGGGCTCGGCGTTTTGCAAGACGGATTCGATGATCTGGCGGGCCTGCACGGGTTGCAGATTGAAGTGGATGCGGTCGGCTTGCTCGGCGGCAAACAGGAGGGCCTGCTCCACCATGCGGGAGAGGCGGCGCCCTTCGGTTCGGATCAGATCGCCGTACTGGCGGGACCGTTCGGGGCCGGTGACAACTCCCTCGGCGAGGTTGTCGGCGGCGGCGCAGATCACGGACAAGGGAGAACGCAGCTCGTGGGAGACGCCGGCGACGAATTCCATTTGGAGAGCCGCCAGGCGCTGAGTGCGGCGGGCGAGCACGAGGATGAGCGCGACGCTGGCGGCGAGCAGGGAAAGCAGGCTGAAGCTGACGGCAAGATTGCGGCGGCGCAAGGCGCCGACCGCCGCGGCCAGCGAACCCGCGCGGTGCTGGACGGCCAGACGCCATTGGGTGTTCTTGCTGGAAGGCATGAGCGCAGCGCCCACTGGTTCGTCCCAGCGGTCCTGCCGGGGATCCAGAAGGTCGGCTTCCGCGTCGGGATTGTTCCGGGAAACGGGCTGGCGGGGATCGGATTCGTACAGCACCTCGGCTGGATTTCCAGCCGCCCGCACGGCAATCAGGAAACTGGTTTCCCCCGGCGGGCCGAAATGGCGGGAGGCGAGCATGGGAAGGAACTCGCCGGAGAGGCGCGGCCGGTCCAGTTCAAGAATCAGGAAGCCGATGTGATGGGTTTCAGCCGCCGGGGCGCGTTCTCCAGGGGACACCTGGAAAAGCGCTTGCACCAGGGCGGGGGTAGGTTCGTGCAGAGTCCAGGGGTGACGGTAGGCTTCTCGCTCGCTGATCCAGCTCAGCTCCCAGGACTGCTCGTTGAGGTGCTCGCGCAGGCGTTCGAGGCGGGGCGGCCAGGGGATCTCGACGAAGCGGAAGCTCTGGCGGTCCATGAGCAGCAGGCGGGGGGTGCGCCCGTCGATCCGCCAGACCAGCAGGTTGGCAAGCAAGCGGTAGTGGGGGTAGGAACTGACGAAATCCCCGTAGCGGCTGAGGAGGTTGTTTTCGATTTGGGCGGGAGGGGCTGCCGGGTCCGGCTGAAACGCCGCGGCGATGCGGTTCATTTCGCGGGCAAAATCCTCCCGGAAGCGGCGCACGGAGGCCGCCAAGGCCTCCCGCATGCGCTCCTCGGCGCCCCGGCTGATCTCGCCGGTCCATTGATATTGGAGCACGGCGAGCAAGATGACGACGGTGCTCAAGCCGAGAACAGCGGCGATGGCGCCGGCGGTGTGCCGTTCGAACCGCATACCAACCACGAGCATGACACGGAAGGCGGGAAGGGGACAATGCGAAGGGCATGGGGGTGGCTTTGGCCGCCGGGTTCCGGCGACCGGCCGGAGTGCAAAATAGGTATTCTGCGGGAGGCAGTTGCGGAAGAAGGGAATAGCGGGATGATTACGGAATGGCAGTGGGACGAGGAGCGGCAAATCGGGACGGATTACACGGATGAAGCGGAGGTACAAGCCTACGAGAGGCGGATGAGTTCGTTCCGAGATCTGGAGAGCGAGGGCCGTGAGGCGCTGGCCGCGCTGCGTCTGCCTGCCGGCGCCGCGGTGCTCGAGATCGGGTGCGGCACGGGCTGGTTTGCGAGAATGGCTGCGGCGGCCGGCCTGCTTGTGACGGCCTGTGATATCTCACCAACGATGCTGCGCTACTGTGAGAAGGAAGCGAAGCGGGCGGGACTTCAGACTCTTGCTACGAGGAAGGCGGGTTTTCTAACCATGGACTTCCCGCCGGCGAGTTTTGATGCGGTGGTCTCCAGCCTGGCGCTGCATCATCTGCCCGATGCGTGGAAACTTGTGGCCTTGCGCAATGCCGCGCGGGTGTTGAAAGAAGGCGGGCAGTTGCTCCTGCGCGACGTGGTGTTTGCTCTCCGGGAAGGGGAGTCTCCAACGGATTGCTTCGAGCGGTTCGTCCAATCGCTTCCTGAAATGCGGGCGAACACTGCCCGGCACGTTGCCAGGGAATTCAGCACATACGACTGGATTATGGAAGGGCTGCTTCATCGCGCCGGATTCCTGATCCTTTCCGTGAGGATGGAGCCCACGAGCCTGGCGCTATACCACTGCCTGAAGGGTGGCGAGGAGCGGGAGTCTTGAGCCACGGGGCGCTTGCGGGAACCCGCGGGGAGGCTGCCGCGGTACAATCGCCGTGAGATGCGGCGGGCGAAGCTGCTGGGCTTGAGTGCGGCGATGTGGCTGCTGGCGGGGTGTGGTCCGTCGGCGCCGCCGGCTCAAAGGACCGAGGTGCAGGAGTTCCTGCGGATGTATGAGGAGCTCTACCAAGGCCTGAGCACGGCGGCGGCGGAGGCGCAATGGAAGGCCGCAACGGATCTGACCGGTGAACACCTGGGGGAGAGGATCGGCGCGGGGCGGGCGCTGGCCGTGTTTATGGGGAGCCGGTATGTGATCGAAAACAGCCGGCGCTTTCTGCGCGAGCGGGAGATGCTGACGGATGCGGAGTTCCGCCAGTTGGACAAGATCCTGCTGAACGCGGCCGAGTCGCCGGGCACGATTCCGGAAGTGGTTCGCGCGCGGATCGAAGCGGAAGTGAACTACGACCGGGCTTTGGACTCGGCGGATTATTGTTTGGAGCGGCGCGGCGGCCAGTGCCTGAAGCCGCTAACGGCGGCGGAACTGGAGCAGAGGTTGCGGAGCTCGAACGATCTGGGCGAGCGGCGCCGCCTGTGGGAAGCGGCGCAGCAGCCCGGGGCCGGGATGAGGGACCAACTGGACCGGGTGCGCACTTTACGGAACCGTGTGGCGGCCGAGCTGGGCTACTCGTCGTACTTTCACCTGCGGGTGGCCGATTACGGGATGAGCGTCGCGGAGATGATGCAGCTCATGGACCGTACGGTTGCGGAGCTGGAGCCGCTGTACCTGGTGCTACACCGCTATGCGTCCCGGCGGCTTTCCGAGCGCTACGGCCAGGGCGTGGGGGAGGAGATTCCGGTTCACTGGTTGGGAGACCGGTGGGGGCGGCAATGGTGGGGGCTGAGCGAGGGGCCAAATCCGGATGCAGCTTTCAAGAACCGCTCGCCACAGTGGGTGGTGGAGCAGGCGGCGCGTTTGTACGCGTCTTTGGGTTGGCCTGGTTTGCCGCGAAGCTTCTGGGAACGTTCGGATCTCTACGCGCTGCCGTCCGGCTCGCCGCGGAAAAAGCACGCCGGGGCTTTTTGCCGGACGATCGACCGGGACCAGGACATTCGTTGTCTGATGAACGTGACCGCCAGCCGGGAGTGGTTTCGGGTGAGTCACCGGGAGCTGGCCGGCGCTTATTACCAATTGGCTTACTCGGACCCGCGGGTTCCGGCGGTGCTGCGCGAGGGAGCCAGCCGGGCGTTTTATTTGGCGGTGGGCGAGCTGTTCGGCGCCGCGGCGGGACAAGAGCCGTATTTGCGGCAGCTTGGCCTGTTGCCGCCGGGAGCGGAGTTGAACCAGGGACAGCGTCTTCTTCAGGAGGCGCTGGAGGGCGCCGTGGTTGCGATGCCGTGGTATGCGGGAGTTCTTAGCCGCTTTGAGTACGAGCTGTATGAGCAGAAGCTTCCTGCCGAACGATTCAACCAGCGATGGTGGGAGTTGACCGCCCGCTATCAGAGAATCCGGCCGCCGGCAGCCCGAGGCGGGGATGAATGCGAGCCCTGCGGGCTGGCGGAAATGGCCGAGGCCCCGGCGCAAGCCTACGACTACGCCATCGCACAATTGATCAAGCACCAGCTCCACGACTACATCGCACGCAATCTGTTGAAGCAAAGCCCCTGGCAGTGCAACTACTACGGGAGCCGGGAGGTGGGGCGGTGGTTGTGGGAAATCCTGAGGGAGGGAGCCATGCGCGACTGGCGGCAGTTGCTGCGGGAGAAGACGGGAGAAGATCTGAGCAGCCGTGCGATGTTGGCGTATTATGAACCGCTGCGGGCGTACTTAGAGCAGGCCGGAGCTGGTAAGTGAAGCTACTCCCATCCGGCCTTTCCGCGTAGCGGCACGAAACGGCAGAAAGTGACGGTCCGGACAAAGACACGGCCTTGGCGTTTGCTATAGACGCGGAGCTCCTGCTCCCAGGAGGGTCCGACGGGGATGACCAGAAGGCCGGGGTCTTTCAACTGTTCGAGCAACGCCGGGGGAACGTCGGAAGCGGCAGCGGCAACCGAGATAGCGTCGTAAGGAGCGGCGGGAGGCCAGCCGAGCGAGCCGTCGGCGCAGACCACCTGGACATTAGAGCCGCAGCCGGTGCGGTCCAGGTTCTCCCTGGCGTAGGCCGCCAGTTCCGGCAAGATTTCCACGGAGATGACCCTGGCCGCCAGCGCGCCCAGAACCGCGGCGTGGTAGCCGGAGCCGGCGCCGACCTCCAGCACGGTCTCCGTGCCCTGCAATTCCAGGCACTCGGCCATCAGGGCCGTCATGTAAGGCTGCGAAATGGTTTGGCCGAAGCCGATGGGGACGGGCTCATCGACGTAGCTGAGGTGGCGGTGCTGAGGCGGAATGAACTCCTCGCGCGGGATGCGGCGCATGGCTTCCAAAACGCGGGGATTGCGGATGCCCCGGGCGTAGAGCTGGCGTTCCACCATTTCCAGGCGTTGCCGCTCCCAATCCGTGGTGGTTGTTTTCTGGCTCATCGGAATTGCCTGCGGAACTGGACCTCGAGGCTGAACTGTCCGTTCTCATCGCGGACCGCCAGCAGCGACCACTGGCGGCTCAAGTTCCACTCCACGCGCACCAGCTGCTGCTGCTCCTGCGCCAAGTTGGTCACGTAGGTGAAGGTGATGTCGCGCGAGACTTGTTGTTCCAGGGTGATCTGCGCCTCCGGGACTCTGCTCAGCCCGGTGAGGTTGGGATCGATCTTGATGCGGCTGACTCCGAAGAAGCGCTGGAGCCGGCCGCCTTCCAGAGTCTCGAAGGCTGCGCCGATGAGGGTGCTGGCGCCGATCTGCTGCCAGCTTTGGTCCGCCTGGGTCTGGCGGGCGAGGACCGCGGGGTCGGAAGAAGGGGTGCGGCCGACGGCCAGCAGGGCGATGATCTCATTGACTTGAAGCGGCGGGTCGGAGCGGTAAGTCACATTGAGCTTGTCGACGGGGCCGGAAAAGTTCATGGTTACTTCAATGCCGCGCACGCGGGTGTTCAAGTCCAGATCGAGAAGCGGCTCGACGCGGAACGGGTTGGCGAAAGTGATGTCGCCGCGGCTGATGCGGTAGCGGTTTCCGAGGAAATTGATTTCACCCTGATTGACCGAGATTCGGCCTAGGAGAACGGGCTTGTAGGGCGTGCCCTGAATGCGCAGGTCGGCCTCGGCCTGGAGGTTGCGCGCCAGCGAGTTCTCAAAGCGCGCGTTGGGCGCCGTTGTGACGGAAACGTCCAACTGCATGCCGCTGAGCAGCTCGTTGGGCGAGGCTGGGGGCGCGAAGGGCTGGGCGGGACGGCCGAACACGGAGGCGAAGTCCAGATTGGGAGAAATGCTGCTGCGGATGACCGAGGCTGAACCGGTCAGGAGGCTGCGCTGCGCGGTGCCGCGCAGTTCGAGGGTGGCGTCGAACGTGGTGCTGATGCCCTCGGGATAGCGGACCCGCACCTGGCGGGCCAAAGCTTTGATCTGATAAAAGGGACGTTCGGAGGCGAAGCCGATGAAACCGCTGAGGGAGACGGTCCCGCCGCCGGTGCGCGCGGTGAGCCGTTCGATGGTGGCCCGGTCGCGGAATAAGAAGATTTCGCCGTTGGCGGCGTCGATGCCGTTGGGGAGGCCGCGAAGATAGACCGAAGCGTCCTTGAGGCGCAAGCGCCCGTAGAGATCGGGCTGGCGCAGGGGACCGCGCAAGGAGAGATCCACTTCGGAGGCCCCAGAGGCGGTGATGTTGCGGTCGAAGTTGCGCAGGACCTCCAGGTTGACGTTCCCAATCATCCGCAGGTCATACTGCGGCCCCCGCGAGCCGAAGACCAAGCGCCCGGAGACTTCGAGGCTGCCGCCTGCGCCGGAGAATTGCGCCCGCTGAATCGAAGCTTGCTTCGGGTTGACTGAGATGCGCACCGGCGCGGCCGAGGTCAGGCGCAAGGCGCCGTTCGACTCGCCCGCCTGTGGCTGGAGGATTACCACAGGCAGTTCCACCTCCGCTTTCCAAGCTTCCGGCTTCAGGAGCTGGGTGGAAAACAAGACTTTGCCATCGGCGAAAAACTCCAGCGGCAGCGGCTCGTCCTTTTTTGCGCTGGTCAGGCTGTAGAGGGTGGACAAGGCGATCTGCCCGAAGCGCAGCTCGCCTTCCGCAGGGTAGTCCCCGTGCAGGCGCGCCCGGGCCCGCACATTCACAGGCGCGCCAGCGGCCTTGCCCGAGCCGGTGAGTTCGAGCAAGTCGCCCTGGGTCTCCAGGCTGAAATCAAGCTGTCCGGCGGGACGTTTTTCGATGGTGACGTTGCGCACCGACCCTGTGCCGTGCAGAAGGGTGAGCCGGAGCTGCCCGGCGGCTGCGGCTTCACCCTCGAGCGTCAGCGCCGCCTCGCCATCGACCGCCGCCCGGACGCCGGTGAAGCCGCGAAGTTGAGACAGCTTCCAATCCCGGGCGGCGATCTCGAAGCGCAGCGCGCCCGTTCGCCAGTTCTCCGCGTTCGACTCGAACGCAAGCCGTCCCTGGAGGCGGGCCTTTCCAGACTGAAGCTGGATTGGACCCAGGGTCAAGGTGCGACCATCAAGCAGCAGACTCGCGCGCGCGGCATCGAGCTTCAGGCCGTAGGCCTCGCCCGCATCCAAACTGGCCTGTCCTGAGAGACGGGGAGCGCCAACCGTGCCTGCGAGCTGAAAATCACCATTGAGAAGGCCACGCAGATCGACCTTGCGTCCGGTTTCCTCCAGCAACGGCTCCAGGGAGAGACCGCGCAGGCGAAAGGATCCACGGATGGGGCTGTCCGCGCCCGCCTTCCACTCCGTGAGGCCGATCCGGGCGCTGCCCTCCAGCCGGGCGCCTTTGTAAACGATGTTCAGTCCGCCGGCTTGAAGCGAGTCTTTTGTAGCTTCGACGGCGGCTTGGAGGCGCTCGAAGATGTGCCCTTCATATGAGAGGTTGGAGGCGGATAGCGAGCCGCGGATTCTGGGGCTGGACAGGTCGCCGTAGACAGAACCATCGAAGCGGGCTGTGCCGCCCTGTAGCCGGACCGGCAGCGGAGATGGAAGCGCGGCGCCAGCCAGGGAGGCCGCGGCGGCGATGTCGGCCAGATCCGTGGTGGCCGCGCTCAGGCGGAGCTCATTTTGCAGAGTCCCGTCGAAGTGGAGTTTGGTGGCGGGCGACGACAGCCAGGAATCGCGCAACTGCAATGCCGCGGAACCCTGGTCGTAGGCAAAGGCAAGGAAGCCTTCGACAGGGCGATCCGCGGCCGTCGCCTGGATGGTGAGTGTGCCGGCTGCCTTGAGCCGGGCAGGTCCCTTCGGGGTGATTTCGCCCTGCACCTCGACGGGGCCCGATAGAGAGCCCTGCCAGGAATCCGCCTGGATATTGCGCAGACGAGCCAGCGCGGCCAGCGAGATGCCCTCCGCCTGTCCCGACCAGCGGAAGCTCTTCCACTCGAGCAGGCTCGCGGCGCCGCGCAGTGTGCCGCCCAGGGTGGACAAACGCAGGCCGCGGAGTTCGAGCCGGTCCGGGGCCAACTGGAACTGGGCGGCGACGTCGGACGCGGACGTTCGGACGCCTGAAGCCTGGACAAACAAGGACGGGGCTGATGCGTTGCCGCGAGCTGAGTAGTGGTTCTTGTCCTCCAGCGAGAATTCACCGGTGAGGCGGACTTTTCCAGAGACTGCTGCGCTATTTGCGGGGGGGAACCACTCCTGCGCCTCCAAGTAAGCGTCGAAGGATGCTTGAATCCGAGGCGCCAGAAGATTCTCGAGGACGGCCTCCGCTTCCAATCTCGAGCCTTGGCTGGCAAACTTGGCCGGCTGCAACCGAAGGCGGCGCTCATCGAGCGTCAAAGTGAGGTCCGCGTCAAAGGCGGGAAGCGTGCGTCCTGCTGCGGCGGCGTGCAGCTTGCGAAAAGAGAGTTGGCCGCTGTAGTGCGGGTCTTGCGCATGATAAAAGAGTTGCGCGGCCAGATTCTCGCCCGAGAGTTCGACGGGCAGACGCCGCTCGTTGATGCGAACGAGTCCTTCCCGGATTTGGAAGTAGCGGATGGCGAGGGCCAGGAACTGTTGGACCGGGCCGCGGCGTTCCCGCTTGACGGCAGGTTCGGGGAGATTGGTGCTGCCGTCCGGGTAGACCGTGATGTTCAACTCCGGGCGCTCGAGAGCGACGCGGGTGAGAACGATGTCCCGGCGGACAAAGGAAAGTATGCGGAAGTCGACGCCGATGGAGCCGGCCGAGAACAGAGGCGGCTCCGCCGGGCTCTCCTTGCCGTGGAGGACAAAGCGAGAGACTTCCGCGTGGAGGCGCTGAGGATCGAAGCGGAACTGCCCGATTTCCGCGCGGCCGCCGGTGGCGCGCTCGACTTCCTGTACGATGCGCTGGCGGACCTTTTCGTGAAACCATGCGGAATGAAGCAAGAGCAGCACAGCGGCGACCGCCACCACCACAGCCGCCGCCGCGAGGGCTGCGCCGAACCAGAACCGCTTGGCTTTGATCACCGCAGTGTGTCGTCCTTGAACTCGATGCGCACCCGGCTGCCGGCCTCTTTCAGCCACTCTTCCACCAACAGGTCCGCCCGCTGTTGGCGCAACAGGCGCTCCAAGTCTTCCCGTACTTCCTCGAAAGAGGGCGCCGGGCCCTTGCCTTTATTCTGCCACTCCGGAAGAAACTGACGTAGATAATAGTCGCGCACGTCGGATTCCGCGATTTGGACCGCGGCCCCAAAGCGAAGATCAATGAAGCGAAGGACCGCCGCCTGCTCCAACAAGTAGCGCCACAGATCTTCCTCGGTAAGGCCGTATTTGCGGAGGGCGTCTTCCAGCGAGGAAGATCCCTGGCTGCGGTTCTTTCTCAAAGATTCCAGGGCGGGCCTCACTTCCTCCGGATCCGGGTTGAGGTAGCGGCCCGCCTGCATTTCGGCGGCGATCAAAGCTCTGTCGATGAGACGTTTGGCGGCGGCCTTGCGGCTTTGGTCCGAGTAGTCCGGTTCCGTCTGATTGAGGAATGACGACAGGCGGATCTCCTTTACAAGGTCGCTTTCGGTGATGGCCCGGCGGCCGACGGTGACCACGATGCGGTCCAAGACCGCGGGCAGGCAGACTGCGGCGCAGGCGCACAGAAGAGACCACAGCCGGCGGCGCATCAGAAGGTCTGCCCCAGGGAGAAATGAAACTGCAAGCGGTTAATGCGCTGGTCGGAGGGATTGCAGCGTCCGGCGAGCAGATCCTCGCGGGTGCCGCTGCAACCGTAGAAGCGGGGAGAGTTGGGGGAGAAAGATAGGTCCAGACGGACGGGGCCGACGGGGGTACGGTAGCGGAGGCCGAGACCGACGGCGTGGACCATGTAGTCGAAGTCGGTCTTATCGCGCTGCCGCACGCGGAAGGACACATCGCGGACGCTGGAGTACACGTTGCCGGCGTCGTGGAACAGGACGCCGCGGATGTTTTGTCCGGCGATGGGGAAGCGCAGTTCGGTGTTGAAGGCGAGCAAGGCTTTGCCGCCCAGAGGGAAGCCGGTCTGCAAGTCGCGAGGGCCGGCCTGGTTTTCAGGGAAGGCGCGGTGGGAGCTGGCGCCGCCGGCGAAGAAGCGCTCCGGCAGCGGGATGTCCTGCGGGCTGGGGAGCTGGCCGGGACGGCGGCGCAAGGTGGTCATCAAGCCAAAGGAGGTATTGCGCGCCAGCACCAGGCGGCCGGGCAGCGGGTGGTAGGTGGAGTTGCGCGCCAGCAGTCGGCCGTAGTCGGTTTCGGAAACGAACAGGCGGGATGCCACGCCGAGGTCGAGGCTGTTGTAGGTGCCGCGGCTGGAATCGATCGGATCATCCCGGCGGTCGTCGACGTAGGAGGCCGACAAGACGCCCACACGCACCGGCTGTGACAGCAGCGGGATCAGATCTTTGCTGATGTTGAGGGTGTTTTGGTCGACCGAGACGCGGCGGTAGGCGAAGCGATAGAAGAAGGTCTTCGAGCGGGTCCAGCGATGCGCGATCTGGGTGGAGCCTTCCCAGCGCCGGGCCGAGAAGGTGCGGACGTTCTTGGAGGTGTCGAACAAGGCGTTCACGGTCAGGTCCAGGTTCTGCCGGTTGCGGAACTGCGGCGCCAGATAACTGAGCAGCACGCGTTGCTGCAAGGTGGAAACCCGGGTGCGGAGGCTGACGGTGTGCGCCCGGCCGAGGAAGTTCAAACGGCTCAGATCGAAGGAGAGGCGAGGGCTGAAGCCCGCTTGTCCGGCGGGAGCGGTGAGATCGGTGCGGCTGCCGCCGATGCGCGCGATTTCCGCGCCGACGCCGCCGGCTACGGAGTACTTGCGGGATTCTTCCATTTGGAAGTCGACGTATTTGGCCGGCTCTTCGCCCTCCGGGTTCTGGATGGCGGTTTCGACTTTGGCGAAGATGCCCAAGTCGTAAAGACGGCGCTGCGTCTGGATCATTTGCGTGGGCGAAAGCGGGTCGCCGACATTGATTCCCAGTCTCTGGTGGACCAATTGCGGGCGAGTCGCGTCCAGGCCTCCCAAGAGAACCTCCCGCACCACGCGGCTGGGGCCTTCCCGGACGGTGTATTGCAACTCCATGCGGGACGGCTCGGTGGAGGGCCGGTAGGCGTATTCGAACTGGGCTTCGGAGTAGCCGCGGTCGTAATAGTAGGCCAGGATGTTATCGCGGTCGGCGGCGATGTTGGCTTCGCTGAAGGGCTGACCGGGGGCGGACTGGAGGATGCCGCGGATGGCGGCTTCATGCTGCGGGCTGATGCCTTGGAAATCAACGCGGGAGACCAGCCAATGCGGACCTTCCTCAATCTGGAAGAGCAAGGCCGTTTGCCCGCGCTTGCCGCGGTAGTTCTCTTCCAGACGGGCCGCGACTTTGACCTCGCGGAAGCCGTTGGCGCGATAAAGGCTCTGGATGGAGTCCAGGTCCCGCTCCAAAATGTTGGCGCTGAACCGGCCACGCCGGAGGTGGAGCGTGCCGGCCGGGGCGGCCAGGAGCCGCTCACGCAGCGTCCGTTCGTCGAAATAGCGGTTCCCCTGGATCTCAATGTGAGCCAGCTTATGACGTTCGCCCCGCTCGACCTTGTAAGTGATGCGCATGCGTCCGGCGGCATCTTGGGAAGCGGCGTACGTGACCCGGGCATCGAAGTAGCCCTCTGCTTGCAGGTATCCGGCGAGCTGGCGGGCTCCCTCTTCCAGCAACTCCCGGTCCACGGTCTGCTCCTCGAAGATGGGGATCAGCCGGCGCAAGCGGCCGCGGCTGACTTTGGCGCCTTCCACCTCGATCACGACGGGCGGCCCCTGCGTGACGGTGAGATGGGGGATGGCGGTCCCGGTGGATGCATCGTAATCCATCCGGTCTAAAGAGACCCGGGCCATGAGGTAATCTCTCTTGCTGAAGGAGCGCAGGATGCGCTGGATGCCGTTTTGGGTGCGTTCTTCGGTGACCCGGCGCCAGCCGAACCAGCCTTTCCATTTGGCGGCCTTTTGCAGGCGGCCGGGAGGGTCTTGAAACTGCCCTTCCCAAACCGGCGGGCCGAACCGTGCTCGGGGGCCGGGCTGAATCTCGAACGTGATGCCGGCTTGCTGGGTGCGGTGGTCGTAGGAGACGCGAGGCTCGATGGCGGGTTGAAAGAAGCCGTTGGTCGCCAGGACCCGTTTCAGATTTGCGGCGGCCGTGTCCAAGTCTTCGGTGTAGAAGGGGGCGCCGAGCTTCAGTCCGGTGGCGTTAATGAGCTGACCTTTGCCAGGAGGTTGAGGAGCGCCCACGACCGTGACCGGGCCGACAAACCAGTTGCCCTTGGTGCGGATGCGGATGGCCAGTTGGCCGTTCACCTCGTCGGCCTCCACCGCGATGTCGCTGTAGCGGCCGGTGGCGTAAAGACGGTCGATGGTTTCGCGCACGTCTTTCATGCGCAGGGGCTGGTTGCGGCGCAAGGGGAGGATGGCGTTTAACTCTGAGGCGGGCAAGGGTTGCAAGGCCGGCTCGAAGCTCACGCTGGCGATGGTCCGGCCCTCGTAATCGCCGGCGCCCGCAAGCAATCCGACACCGAAGCAAAGCAGGAAAACCAGCGCCTTCTGAGTTCGCAAGCCAGCACAGCGCACTACCTGCATGATACTGCAACGGTTGCTACGATTGGATCGGATGAGATCCCGCGACCGCCAGCGCTACAGCCGCCAGATCCTCGTCCGGGTCCTGGGGGAAGAAGGACAGCAGCGGCTTTTGGACTCCTCCGCGGTCATTGCGGGGTGCGGGGGACTGGGCACGTTTGTCGCGGATGCGCTCTGCCGGGCCGGGGTGGGCCGCCTGGTGCTCATCGACCGGGACTACGTGGAGTTCAGCAATTTACAACGTCAATGCCTGTACCGGGAATCGGATGCGGAGGAGGGTTTGCCTAAGGCCGTGGCTGCGGCCCGGCGGCTGGCCGAGGTGAACTCGGACGTCCAGATCCAGGCCGAGGTTGCGGATCTGACGGCGGACAATATTGGACGGCTGCTGGGCGGCGCCGGGGTGGTGCTGGACGGTACGGACAACTTCGAGACCCGTTATTTAATTAATGACTTCTGCGTGAAGAACGGCATCCCTTGGGTTTACGGGGGCGCGGTGGCCACCTACGGCACGGTGATGACCGTGCTGCCGGGGGAAACCGCCTGTCTGAAGTGCGTTTACCCGGCGGCGCCGCCAAACGGGAACGTGACCTGCGAGACGGTGGGCGTTCTGAACACGGTTCCGGCGGTGGTGGCGGCCTTGCAGGCGAGCGAAGCGATCAAGATCCTGGCTGGGAAGCGAGAGGCGGTTTCACGGCGGATTACCTCAGTCGATGTTTGGACCGGGCTGGTGCGCCAAGTCAAACAACCGGGGCCGGACCCAGAGTGCGCGGCTTGCGGGCGGCGGGAATTCGTGCATCTGGACGCACCCCGGCGCGCGCCTGTGACGCTGTGCGGGCGGAATGCGGTTCAAATTCACGAGACCCCGCGGCAATTGGACCTGGAAGAGACGGCACGGCGACTTCAACCGCTGGGCCAAGTCCGGGTGAATCCATATGTGCTGAGGTTCTCGATTCCGCCGTACGAGATCACGCTATTTCCTGACGGCCGGGCGATCATCAAGGGGACTATGGATACGGGGTTGGCTCGCAGCCTTTACGCGCGTTACATCGGGATGTGAAGGCGAGGGAGATGACTTTTGGGGGTTTTGGATGGTCAGCGGGGTGGAAGTGCAGAAAGACGGTTGAGAGCGGGGTGGGCAGCGGGGGTTGAAGAGATGCGGCGGCTGAAGGGGCGGAAGGCCGGTTGGAACACCCCACTTGCTAGGACGCGTTGAGGCGGAGCGCGCAGGACTGCGTGCTCCACGGAGAGGCTGGTGTGGCGAGGGTGGTGGCTTGCTCCACCAGAACTGCCGGTGTGGCAAGCTTGGCGGCATGCTCCACTGGGGGCGGCGGGTTGGCGGTAGAGAGGGCAGAGGGTAAAGGGGGCCAAGGCCGGCTCGAAAGCCGGCCGCAGGCTAGAAAGCCTGCCCCACAAGAAGAGGCCGCCCCACAAGTAAAGTTGGCCCACAAAAGCGGTCGGCTCCAGAAGAGGAGGTCTGCGGCGCAAAGCGTGCGCCAAGGCGAATGGGTGCGGAGCTTTTTGTTGAGAGGGCCCCCGAGGCTTGTAGCGCTCAAGGGGCCCTGCGTCAGGCCTGATTCATTTTTCCGGCTTTTCGGACCCAATCCGTAATCGTGTTGACGGGGTTGCCGGAACGGCCGGGGCACTGGCCCCGCGCCTGCTTACTCTGTAAGATGCGATTGCAGGGATCTGGGATGCGGCCATTGGCCCAAGGGATGGCAGGCGGGGCGGAGTTTTTACGTCATGGCGGCAATTGCGATGCTGCGGGGGTTGAGCCCCACCGGGATGGCGGTAAACAGAGGCGCGCCGCGGGTTCGGCGGGGCAGGATAGAGGCAAGACGGATCACCGCCACGCTCCCTGTAGCTTGGTCCAGGATCAGAGCATAACGGTCGTCCGGGGTAATCTGAATCGGACCCGGCTTCTGGCCTACCGGGGTGACCGCGACCACGCGCCGGGTTTCGACGTCGAGGATGGTGACGTCGCCGGATGGGGGATTGGCGACGAAGAGGTATTCCGGGGAACGGGAAACGGCCATGGGGCCGGGCGCGCGTCCCGCCAAGACGGTTTCGGTGACTTCGGTCGAATAGGGGCTGACGATGACCACGGCGTCCATGCCTTCTCCCGTGACGAAGAGCTCTCCGCCGTCGTTTTTGAAGCAGAAGTGACGCGGACGGATCGCGACCGACAGAGAGGTGACCCACTGCCGGGTTTCCGCACTGATCACGGCCAATCGGCGCTCGGCCGGGTTTGCGGTGAGCACCTGCCGTCCGTCGGGCCGGAAGCAAACGATCTCACAGCTCTGTCCGGCAGGCGCGGGCGGATGCACACGGTTCTGCTGCAAATCGACGAGGCTGAGAAGCCCGGCGTCGCCAAAGGTGACGGCGGCGAGATTGCCATCCGGACTGAGGTCAAAGTCGAAGGGCTGGGCCGGGAGGTTCAGCCTGGTCTTGATTTGGAAATCGTCGAGCGAGACGGCCATAAGCTGGCGGGGCTCCGCGGCCAGCAGCCACAAGGTTCCGCGGCCGGGCGCAGCCTTCATGCGGAGCAGCCGCGCTCGTGTGGACAAGCGCCGCGTGATCTGGAGCCGGGAAGAGTCGGCTTCGCAGATAAGGCCGGCTTCCGGCAGCAGGGCGTACACGGCCGGGCCTCCGGGCGGCGCAATCACCTCAGAAGGCGCAGCCGGGAGCGGAATCTGGCGGCGCAAGGCGAAGGCCAAAAGATCCACCACCGCCAAGGCGCGGCCTTCTCCGAGCGCGACGAAGGCGTAACCGGGGTAACCAGGGCTGCGGCGGCGGCATGCAGCCGGCAGCGCCAGCGGCAGGGGCAAAAACTGGCGGCGAGAAATCACCAGGAACTCATTGTACTTGGAGCGCGCCGCCGCACAGGGACAGGGAGCGCAAGTTGCTATAATGCCGTTCCTTCAGGACGGGCCGAGAATGAGCTGCGGGCGCTGGAACCACAGGCGTGCGGAGAAAGTCTTCGCCGCCGCGATTGCCCTGGTGTTGCCCGCGGCTGCCGTCTGCCGTGCCGCCGGCTCCAGCCTGGAGATTCCTTTCACGTTTTTCCGGAACCAAATCTTGCTGGAGGCGGAGGTGAACGGGAAGGGGCCGTTCCAGTTCGTGCTGGACAGCGGGACGTTTTCATCCACGGTAAGTCTGCGCCTGGCCAAGGAGTTGAAGTTGCCGTTGGACTCCCGTCCGGCGGCCGGGATCGGCGCGGGGAACCGCCCGGTGCGCGCCCGCGCCACGCGGATTGAGAGGCTCAGATTGGGCGGTTTGACTCTTTCGGACTTTCCCGCCGCGGCGCTGGATCTTACGGCCGCCTCCGAGCAATTCCGAAGGCCGCTCGATGGCGTTTTGGGGAACGGATTCCTGTCGGGCAGAATCATCCAAATCGATTACTTCCACCGGCGGTTGCGGGTCATGGAGGAATCTCCGTTTCCGCCGGGCGCGCTTCCGGCGAGCACGGCGCAAAGATTCTCCTCGCCGATGCAGTTTGTAGAAGGCTCGGTGATGCCGGTATTGGAAGACTGCTACGTCAACGGGGTGCGTCTATCGTTGACGGTGGACACCGGCTCGAGCCTGGGCCTGATTCTTTTTCCCCACGCCATCCAGCGACTGGGACTCGAACCGCTTGCGCGTACGGGACTTCCCATGCCGGCCGCGGGATACGGCGGCTTGGTCCGGCTTACTAAGGGGTGGGTCAAGTCGCTGGCGCTTGGGAAGATGGACCTTGGGGCGGTGGAAGTGGCGTACGTGAGAGGAGGCTATCGAATCGGGGAGGGAACCCGGGACCGGGGCGGAAACCTGGGAAATGCGCTGCTTCAAGAGTTCGTGGTTACGTTGGATTTCAAGAATCGGGTGGTTGTGATTGAGCCCCCCGCCGAATGAGTAGAGGGCGCTGCGGTTGCCGCGCGGACCAGGGTTTCGCAGGCAACGCTTGTGCAGCCCCGCTTTCGCTTAGCCCAAGGAGCCTGTCTCTAAGTTTCACGGCTTTTTCCTCGGTTTATAACGGCTTTGAAACACAGGCCGCATAGGCTGGAACCGTATGCGCCCCAGATGCGCGGCCGGTTGCAGCCGCTATGAAACATTTCCATATCCGCTCCGGCGCCCATCGGGGTCATTTTGAAACTGCCACATGATCTTATCCGGAGGAAGAGTCCGATGAAACTCAGAACAGCGCTCTTATGGTGCGGCTTGGCTGCATGTCTGGCCGCTTACGCGCAATCAGAGCAAGGCCGCATCGCCGGCACTATCAAAGACAGCGATGGCGCAATGGCGCCCGGCGCGCAAGTCGTGATCAAGAATCAGAAAACCGGAACGGCGCGAACGGTGCTCTCCAATGAGCAGGGGCGGTTTGCCGCGGGCAACCTGGCGCCGTCGGTGTACAGCGTGACGGCCAGCGCCCCCGGCTTAGGGCCATCAGAGTTGACAGGCATCACCTTAACCGCGGGCCAGGAACGAGAGATCGAACTCGTGCTCCGTCCCTCGGTGCTTCACCAATCGGTTACGGTTTCCGGCGGGGAGCTGGTTGTCGTCGACACCAGCTCGGCGCGCATTGGCGCGAACATCAACCAGAGGGAAGCCGCGGCTCTGCCCTTGAACGGACGCCAGCTCTCCCAGCTCTATCTCATGGCGCCGGGCACGGTGACGGCGGGCGGAGGATCTTACGACAATATCCGCTTCAGCGGGCGCGCCAACCAACAGAACGCGATCCGGTTTGACGGCATTGAAGCGTCGTCCATTATTGACGCTTCGCCAGGGAATCTGAACGGCGAGACGTCGACCGGATTCCGGCTCCAGTCCAGTCTGGAAAACGTGCAGGAATTCCGCGTGGAGTCTAGCAACTACCCGGCGGAGTATGGCACGGGCGCGGGCGGGCAGATCTCCGTAGTGACGAAGTCCGGGTCGAACGACTTCCACGGCGCGCTGTTCGAGTATTTGCGGAATAACGCGATGGATGCCCGCAACTTCTTCGACGGTTTGAGAAAGTCCCCGCTGCGGCTGAATCAGTTCGGCGGTTCTCTGGGCGGTCCGGTGCAGCGTGACAAGTTCTTCTTCTTCGCCAGCTATGAGGGGCTGCGCCAACGCGCCGGCGTGAACCTGATCGAAGCTGTGCCGAGCGCCGCCGCCCGCGCCCGCGCCGTTCCGTCGATCGCGCCGCTCATGGATGCCTATCCGAAAGGCGGCATGCCAACCTCCAACCCGGACCTCGACCTGTACCGGCTGGAGGCCAGTTCGCGCATGGAAGAGGACTACGGAAGCCTGCGGCTGGACTACCGGATCAACGACTACCATTCGCTCACGCTGCGTTACTTCCGGGACCAGGGAGAGCTGGTCAGTCCTTTGAACGTGACAGGAAACTACCAGCGCGTAACGGCCGTTCCGCAAAATGCGCTGATCGGCTGGCAGCAGCTCATCGGCTCACGCACGGTGCATGAATTGAAGCTGGGACTGAACGGGGCGAAGACCCGCATTAACGGGGTGGCGCCGGCGGTCAACGGGATTGATCTATCCGCTCTCTCGATTGATTTCACCGGAAGCGCCACAATCGCCGGCATCGGCGGGCAGGGAGTCTCCGGGGGCGCGGCGCGGTTAGGCGGCTTGATCCGCTCCAACAGCGCGCAGAACGGCCGCGCGGTCCCGTACACAAACTACAGCCTGACCTTTGCCGACCAGGTGAGCATGGCCTTAGGCGGCCACAACCTTAAGTTCGGCGGCGAAATCCGCCCCGTGCGCCTGTACACGGACCGGCTGGGCGGAACCACATACACGTTCTCCAGCCTGAACGATCTGCTGAACAACCGTCCGGCCAGCGTTCAGGTCATAGGCGACGTGAGCGCCCCCAACCCGTTGCACAACGGGGTCTCTGGAAACCGGTTTTTGAAGCAGATCTATTACAGCGGCTTCGTTCAGGACGAGTGGAAGCTTCACAATCACATGACCTTGAACTACGGGCTGCGGTACGAGTACTACACGGTGATGAAAGAAGCACGGAATCTGTTCACGTACTTCGACATGCTGAAGGGGGACCTTGACTTCAATCCCAACCGCCCCTGGTACCAAAGCTCGAAGCGGAACTTCGGCCCGCGGGTGGCCATCGTCTGGGCGCCGGAGCGGTTCGGCAACAACACGGTCTTCCGCGCCGGCGCCGGCTACTATTACGGGCCAGGGCAGACCGAGGACCTGGTGCAGCCGATCGACAGCGACCGCGTCACGGTCACGCGCACCAGCGGGGTGGCCTTTCCGGTGGACAGCCAGGCCATCATCAACAGTTTCGACATCAACAACCTGAAGAACTTCTCGCCTCGCGTCTACGCGCCCGGCTACCGGGTCCCGGAGAAGATCCTCTCCTATACCGCCTCCATCCAGCAGCAACTTCCAGCGGGAACGGTGCTGACTGCCGCTTACGTGGGCAGCCAGGGACGGAATCTCTTCCTGCGCTCCTGGACCAACTACATGACCGGAGTCACGATGAACCCGGTGACGGGCGCCGGTGCGGCGGTGCTCCAGTTCGGAGACCGATTCGGCCAACTGGATTACAAGACCAGCGGCGGGACCGACCATTACGACTCGCTTCAGGTGACCGTCAACCGGCGGTTCGACCGGGGCCTCACGATTGGGTCCCAGTGGACGTGGGGCCACAGCATCGGGAACACGGGCGGATCCAATGAGGCTCAGACCTCGACCAGCCCGCTGGACTTCAGGTTGGACCGGGGCAACAACGCTTTTGATGTCCGGCACAGCGCCCATGCCAGCGCTCTTTACGAGATCCCTTTGGGCAGGGGGCGGAAGCACCTCTCCGATTTAGGCGGCGCGCTCAACCACCTGCTTGGCGGCTGGGAGGTCGGCGGCGTCTTCAACTTCCGGACCGGTCTGCCCATCGACCTCACGCTTTCGCGGAACGACATCGTCTACCGGGTCAACTCGACCGGCGCGATTGTGGGCAGTCCGCAGGTGGCCTCGGACGGGACGATTCTCACGACGCCTATCGTCAACAACCCTTACGGGGGCGCGTTCCGGAGCAACCGGCGGCCGGATGTGGCGCCCGGAGTGAGCCCGTACCTTTCTTCCCCCACTGACAAGCGCGTGTTCCTGAATCCGGCGGCGTTCTCGATTCCCGCTCCCGGCAAGTTCGGGAACCTGGGCCGCTGGGCCTTGCACGGGCCTGGACTCTCCCAGTTCGACCTGACGCTGCACAAGCGGTTCCTGGTGAGCGAACGCGTCAAGCTCGAGTTCCGGTCCGAAATCTACAACTTGTTAAACCACGCGAATTTCGCAAATCCGGTCTCGCGCTTGAACAACGCCTTGGGCACGGGCGCCAACCAGCTTCAACCGGGCGAGCCCTTCACGCAGGCTTCGGCCGGCGGCACGTTCGGATTCCTGAATTCCACCGTCACCAAGGACGTCGGGCTAGGGGCGAGCCGGCAAATTCAGATGTCCTTAAGACTCAGCTTTTGAATCCCTCTCCGGCGCGGGCAGGTCCTCGGGCCTGTCCGTGCCCGGGATGAAGACGTCAGCGTCCAGGGGGCCGAGACTTGCCAGGTCCCGCCGGGACCGTGAGGCCGGGCGGCCACGATCCCGCCCATCCCTTTGTTTTCCTCTCCTGGCTTGGACAGCAGATGGCCGGCGGAGGGCCAATCTGCCTTTGTTTTGTTGGCATTGGCTGCGTCTGGCGCAGGGTCCATTGGCTGTGCTAGCCTTTGAGGGGATTCGGTTGTCCGGGCATCCATAAGTTTTCAAAATGAATCTTCGATCTTTATTTAGTCTGTTTTCTTCGGATTTGGCCATTGACCTGGGGACCGCCAACACCTTGGTGTACGCCAAGGGAAAGGGGATCGTGGTCAATGAGCCGTCGATCGTGGCCATCAACAAGAATACCGGCGAAATCGAGGCCGTGGGCCACGACGCCAAAGAGATGGTTGGGCGAACGCCGGGGAACATCGTCGCCATCCGTCCGATGAAGGACGGCGTCATCGCCGACTTCAAGGTCACCGAGCGGATGCTGGCTTACTTCATTCAGAAGGCCCATGGGCGGCGCATGCTGGTGCATCCGCGGATCGTCATCGGCGTGCCGAGCGAGATCACCCAGGTGGAAAAGCGGGCCGTGGTGGATTCCGCCTACCGGGCGAAAGCCAGCGAGGTGCACTTGGTCGAGCAGGCGATGGTGGCTGCGATTGGGGCGGGTTTGCCCATTACCGAGCCGTGCGGCAATATGATCGTGGACATCGGCGGCGGGACCACCGACGTGGCGGTCATTTCGCTGTCCGGCATCGTCTACTCGCGGTCGGTCCGGGTGGCCGGCAACGAGATGGACGAAGCGATCGTGCAGTACTTGAAACGGAAGTACAATTTGCTGATCGGCGAGCGCACGGCGGAACAGATCAAGATGCAGATCGGGTCGGCTTTCCCTCTGGACAAACCGATGACCATGGAAATCAAGGGCCGCAACCTGATCCAGGGGGTTCCAAAGACCATCACCGTCGACGACAGCGAGATCCGGGAGGCGCTCTCGGAGTGCGTGGCGACGATTCTGAATGCGATCCGCGTAGCCTTGGAACGCACGCCGCCGGAGTTGAGCGCCGACATCAGCGACCGGGGAATCGTTCTGACCGGCGGCGGCGCTCTGCTGAAGAACCTGGACAAGCGGATCCGGGAAGAAACCGGGCTGCCGGTGTCGATTGCCGAAGATCCGCTGGCTTCGGTGGTGCTAGGCACGGGCAAGATGCTCACCGACTTCGACCTGCTGCGCCGGATCTCGATCGATTGAAGCTCCCGGCGGTGCGTTTATGGAGTCTCTCCTCAACCGCTACCGCAGCCTCACCGTTTTGCTGGCGGTGCTGCTGGCGCAGCTTGTGCTGGTCGCTTATCAAGTGCGCACGGGCGGCGATGTGCGGTTGCTGCGCGTGTGGGCGGTGAGCCTGACGGCGCCGCCTGGAAAGGCGATCGAAGCCGCCCGCTCCGCCGTGGCGGCGTGGTGGTCGGAGTATCTTTGGCTGGTGCATGCGCGGAGAGAGAACCGGCAGTTAAGGGAGGAAGTGAACCGGCTGAAGCTGGAGAACCGCTTCTTGAGGTCGGAACTGGGGGCCGCCGAGCGCGCCCAGGCGCTGGCCCAATTCCGCGCCCGCACTCCCTCGCAGACCATCGCAGTGCGCGTGGTGGCGGCGGCCTCGGGCTTAAACGCCCGAGTGGTGTTTGTCGACCGGGGCGCGGAGGCGGGGGTCCGCGCAGGCATGGCGGTGATCAATCCGGCTGGACTGGCGGGGAGAGTCACGGCGGTTTATCCCTCCGTTTCGCAAGTCATGCTGGTGACCGCGGAAGGCTTTTCGGCGGGCGTGATATGCGGGCGCAGCCGGGTGCAGGGGATTCTGCGCGGATTGGGGCGGCCGGAGTGCGCGGTGACCCATGTTCACAGCGATGAGGACGTCAAGCCCGGCGACTGGTTCTACACATCCGGCGAGGACCGCATTTTCCCCCGTGGGCTTCCGGCCGGAGAGGTGAAGTCCGTAGGAGGCAGCGGGGTGTTCAAGGAGATCCTGCTGAAGCCGGCGGCGCCGGCGGGCGGGCTGGAGGAGCTGCTCGTCGTCACGGCACCGATCCACCAAGCGCTGCCTGATGAGCAGCCCGTTGCGGGAAGCGCCCCGCTGCTGCCTGCTCCGCGGCCGCCCGGGACTTCGGAGGCGACTGCACAGCGGGAACCCGCAACTGCATTGCAAACCGACGCCGACCGTCTTCTCGAACGGTACCGCCGTGAAGCGGCGCCGCGCGGGGCCACACAGCAGCAAGCAGCTCCGGCGCCGCCAGCCGCGAATGCGAACCCGGTCCGGCCATGAGCGAGTCCTTCGATTCCACTGCTTTGTTTGCGCGTCGCCGGCCGGTGCGGCGGAAGCTGCGCCCATGGCTGACCGTGGCGATCCCAGTGGCGGCCATTCTGTTCCAGGTCTATGCCCCCTTGTTGGTGGGGCTGTTTTCTTACCTGGAACTGCCTCTGCTGGTGACCATTTATTTGTCCATGAATCGCCGGAGCCCGGTGGCGGGCCTGATGATCGGCGCGGCGGTCGGTTTGTTCCAGGATGCCCTCTCACGCTGGCCGATCGGAATCTTGGGCATGGTAAAGACCCTGGCGGGTTTCGCGGCCTCCTCGCTGGGTCTACGGCTCGACACGGACAACCCGGTGGTGCGTTTTGGGCTGGGTTTCGTGTTTTTTGCAGGCCACCAGATCTTGTTGTGGGCCCTGCGCCGGGTTCTGTTGAACGAACCAGCGGCTTTGGCGCTGGGGGCGACGCTAGCTGCGGCCGTGGTGAACGGGGCTTTGGCGGCGCCGCTGTTCGGGCTATTGGATAAACTGAGGGAGAGCTCGTGAAGCGGACGCTTGGCGCATGAACCTGAATCTGCCACGCTGGAAGCGGGGCCGTTCGCCCTATGGAGTAGTTCGGCGCGACGACGTGCGGTTCGCCGCGGGGCGCATCGTCGCCTTTCAGTACATTTTGGCGGGCGTTTTCTTGTTTCTGTTGTCGGGCTTCTGGGAGCTCCAGGTTCTGAATCCGGAGTTTTACAGCGAACGCGCGGAACGCAACCGCATCCGCTCGCTTCCGATTCCGGCGCCGCGGGGCCGCATTTTGGACCGCGAGGGCCGGGTGATCGTCGACAATCATTTCTCCTACAGCTTGTTGCTGCCGCGGGAAAATCTGGAGACGGAGCGGTTGCGGGAGGTTGCCGAGGGGCTGGACCTGGACTTTGACGATCTACAACAAAGATTGAAGCGATACTCTTCGCGTCCCCGTTACCAGCCGGTTCTCCTGAAAGAAAGGCTGAGTCCTAGTGAGCTGGCCTTTGTCGAGGCGCACCGTGGAGATCCGGGCTTTCCGGAGCTGGAACTGATCCCATTCCAGCGGAGGCTGTATCCGCGCGACGGGCTGGCCGCCCACGTGATCGGCTATGTGGGGGAAGTCAGTGAGCAGGAGTTGAACACCGCCGAATTCGCCCGTTGCAGTCCAGGAGATTTGGTCGGCAAGAGCGGCATCGAGCGTCAGTACAACCGGTTGCTGGCCGGACGCGACGGGCAACGCCAGGTGGTGGTGAATCACCGCGGGATCGAGCAACAGGTCATCGGCTTGAAGGAGGCGGCGCCCGGGCAGACCATCCGGCTTACCATTGACCTGGACTTGCAAGCGGCGGCGGAGCTGGCGATGGAGGGCCAGCAGGGGGCAGTGGTGGCGCTCGATCCGCGTAATGGAGACGTCCTGGCGATGGTCAGCCGGCCGGCTTTCGACCCGAGCCAGTTTCTGGGGGGAATCCGTCCCGCGCATTGGAGAGAACTGAACACCAGCCCGGAGAACCCGTTGCTCAACCGTGCGATTCAGGGCGAGTATGCGCCGGGTTCGACCTTCAAGCCGATCGTGGCTTTGGCGGGTCTGGAAAGCGGGACCATCGACGGTTCGGAGACCGAGTACTGCGCGGGAGGCGCGAACTACTTTGGCCGCTATTTCCGGTGCCATCTGCGGGGCGGGCACGGCGTGGTGAATTTGGAGAAAGGCATTGCGCAATCCTGCGACGTATACTTCTACTCGCTCGGCAACCGGCTGGGCATCGACAGGATCGCCGAGTACGCCGAATTGTGCGGCTTGGGCCGGAAGACCGGCATCGACCTGCCGAACGAGAGGGAGGGGCTGGTGCCTTCGACCCGCTGGAAGATCCGCACGGTCCGAGAAAAGTGGTATGCGGGGGAGACAATCTCGGTGGCGATCGGCCAAGGCGCGCTTACGGTGACCCCGCTGCAACTTGCTCATGCCATCGGGGGGCTGGTGATGGGAGGAATCTGGCACACGCCGCACTTGCTGGCGGAGCCGGCCGGCGAGCGGCGTCCTGAACCCCGCCGAGTCAGCCTTAATCCGGAAAACGTCGCAAAGGTGGTCGGGGGCATGTGCGCGGTGGTGGAGGAAGGAACGGGGGCCAGAGCGCGCTTGCCCGGCGTTGAGGTCTGCGGCAAGACCGGGACGGCGCAGTTGGCGTCGAACGAAGTCTTGAAGGGCACGGAGCTGGGCCGGCAGCTCAAGGACAACGCCTGGTTTGTCGGTTTTGCTCCGCGGGAAGCCCCCGAAATCGTGGTGGTGGCCCTCGTGGAGGGCGGGCTGCATGGATCGACGGCGGCGGCGCCAGTGGCCCGGGAGGTCATTCGGGTGCACTTTGAGAAAAAGAACAGACGGCCGGCCCCGGCTTTAACGGCCCGGCTCGGGGCCGATTCTGGAGGCAGAACCGTTCCATGACTTCGGAACCAAGTTGGAAGGAGTTGGACTGGAGGCTGTTGATTCTGGCTTTGAGCCTCAGCGGGCTAGGCATTGTGCAAATTTATAGCGCGACGCTGGGGACGCGCTGGTCGTCGGCCTGGTGGAGGCAGGGGTTGTATTTGGCTGCGGGGCTGCTGGTGATGTACGCCGTCTCCAGAGTCGATTACCATGCCTGGATGGAAAAGGCGCCGGTTTTGTACGTGCTATGCCTAGTGCTTCTGGCGGGTGTGCTCGTGCTGGGACGGCAGGTTTTCGGGGCGCGGCGTTGGATTCCTTTGCCGGGGGGCTTCACGTTTCAAACTTCTGAATTCGCTAAAATAATCATTATCCTGTTGATGGCCCGGTACCTTAGCGATCTCAAGACGGACCGGCCGGCGCTGGCGGACGCCTTTAAGCTGGCGGCGTTGGTCGCCATACCCATGCTGCTGGTTGCGAAGCAGCCGGACTTGGGCACGGCCATCACATTTGGGGTGATCGCAGCGGCGGGGCTGTTTTTCGCCGGCCTCCATTGGCGGCATTGGGCCTTGGCTCTGGCGCTGGCGGGGGCGCTGGCAGCAGCCAGTCCGCTCTATCTGAGCGATTATCAGAAGGCGCGGATTGAAGCTTTTCGAAACCCGGCCAGCGATCCGCTGGGTTCCGGGTATCAAGTGTTGCAGTCGATGATCGCAGTCGGATCAGGCGGGATTTGGGGGAAGGGGGTCGCGCACGGGACCCAGACGCAGTTGCGCTTCCTTCCGGTTCCGCACACGGATTTTATTCTGGCGGCGTTCGCCGAGGAGCACGGGTTTATCGGCGTGACGACCGTGTTGGTTTTGTATTTCCTGCTTCTGATGCAGATTGTGCAGGTGGCGCAAGCAGCGCCGGACCGCGCCGGAATGTATATCTGCATGGGAGTGGGCGCGTTATTGTTGTTTCAAGTGTTTGTCAACGTGGGGATGCTCGTCGGCCGGATGGTGGTGACGGGTCTCCCTTTGCCGCTGATGAGTTATGGCGGATCCAGCGTGCTTGCGACGTTCGCGATGCTCGGTCTGGTCAACAACGTCCGCCTCCAGCGGTTTGTTCATTGAAGCGATCGAGCCGCGGCAATAGCGAGGAGTTCGAAGGCAGAAAAGATTTCAAGTTTGGGAGGGCGCCTCAGGCCGGCGGAATCAGGCCAGGAGCCGGAATGACAGGCGGCGAAAGCCGCGCGCGGGGAGAGTATCCCGCCGCTGTAAGTTAGGCCAGAGCGCTCTCGATGAGCAGTCCCAGCCGGACGCCTGCCTGATTGGCAGGCGCAGCCGAGCACGCCTCGCATCTCCCGCCACGCCGCCCGCCGTTCGCCTGAAACGAGGAGCAGGCATGGCAACGAAGGAATTAGTGATCTCCTCCAACCGGCACGAAACCAAGGTGGCCGTGCTGGAGGACGACCAATTGGTCGAGATTTATTTCCAGAGAGCAAATGAGTACTCTCTAGCCGGCAGCATTCACAAGGGCCGCGTGACTCGGGTTCTGCCCGGCATGCAATCCGCTTTCGTCGACATTGGGCTGGAGCGGGACGCCTTCCTCTATGTTTCGGACTTCTACGAAGAACAAGAGGAATACGACAAGATGCCTCTGACCCAAGAAGTCCGCGGGCGCCGCAGTCCGCGGGAGATGCCGGCCCCAGCGCCGCGAGGCGCGGCCGCCGCAACGCCTGCGGCGGAGCCGGCCGAAGGCGGCCGCGACCGCCGGAGCCGCCGGAGCCGGAGGCGCAGGAGCCGCGGCCGGGAATTCCCCGAGTCGAAGTATGTGTCGCCCGCTCCAACGGTCGAAGAGCCTGCCGAGGAAGCGGAACTGACGGTGCTTCCAGGGGAATCTCTGGCCAAGTACCAGGCCACGGCGGGAGAAGCCTCCCAAGCTCCGGAGGAATGGGAGGGAACCGGTTTGGAGGAGTCGCCCCAGAGCGCCGGTCCGGATCTGCCCGAGGATGAGATCCGGCAACTCGAAGCACGAGCGGCGGCCTTTCTGTTTGAGCGCGAAACGCCCGGGGCGGAAGAGGCGGATTCGGGGCAGGAACCGGGCCAGGGAGCCGCATCGCTGCAAATTGAGTCCCAACCGGCGGAGGAAGTGGCGGCGGGAGCCGTGCTTGAAGCGCCTGCTCCGCAGTCAGAGAGTGAGCCTGCGGCTGAGGAAGCGGCTCGCGCGTTTGATGCATTGTTCCGCGAGCCCTCCACGCCGCCTTCCGCCGATGAATCCGCCGAGGAGAAGATGCCGGAGGCGCCTTCCGCGACGCCGGAGACGGGCGCTGGGCCAACATCGCCGGAGGAATGGATGGCTGCCGAAGAGCCGGGTGAGGAAGAACTCGAGCCGAGTGCGGAGGCAGCCGCTGGGGAGGAGGAGGCGCCAGCCGCCGGAGAAGAGACGGCGGCTGCTGCCGGGCCTGCTTCGGCTGCGGTCCTTGAGCCCGCTCCCCGTCTGCCACACCGCATCTCCCGGCGCATGAGGCGGAAGCTGCGGGGGCAGCCCCAAGCAGAACTGCGAGCAGAGCCGCAGCGGCCGGCGGCAGCCGCCCCCGCGGAGACCGAAACCGTCACGGCGCCCGAAGCCGAAAAACCCGCGCCCTCCATTACCGATCTGCTGAAAGAAGGCCAGGAGATTTTGGTTCAGATCGCCAAGGAGCCGCTGGGACAGAAAGGCGCGCGCATCACCTCGCACATCGCCCTGCCTGGCCGCTACGTGGTGTACATGCCCACGGTGGACCATCCCGGCGTCTCGCGCAAGATCGCCTCCGAAGAGGAGCGGGCGCGTTTGCGCCGGATTATCCAGACACACCGCGCGGGAATGCCGGGCGGGTTCATCGTGCGGACCGCGGGCGAAGGCAAGTCGGAGGAAGAGATCGCCGCCGACATGAAGTACTTGTACAACCTGTGGCTGGAGATCCGCCAAAAGGCGGAAAAGCGGCCCGCGCCCGCGTTAATTCACCACGATTTGGACATCGTGCAGCGCACTCTGCGCGACCAGCTCACCGAAAACTACAAGGCCATTTGGGTGGACAGCGAGGAAGTGTACGAGAGCGTGCTGCGGTTTGTCGAGCGGGTGCATCCGGCGATGGTGCCGCGGGTGAAGCTCTACACGCGCTCGACGCCGATCTTCGACGCTTTCAACATTACCGCCGAGTTGGAGAAGGCTCTGCGGCCGAAGGTTTGGCTTAAGAGCGGCGGCTATATCGTGGTGAACCAAACCGAGGCGTTGGTGGCCATCGACGTGAATACCGGAAAGTTCGTGGGCTCCTCCAACCGGCTGGAAGACACGATCGTCAAGACCAACCTGGAAGCGATCCGGGAGATTGTCCGGCAGATCCGGCTGCGGGACTTGGGCGGGATCATCGTGGTCGACTTCATCGACATGGAGGAGCGCAAGAACCGCCAGAAGGTGATGCAAGCGCTGGAGGAGGAGATGCGGCGGGACCGGGCGCCGTACAAGATCCTCCAATTCAACGATTTCGGCCTGGTGGCCATCACCCGCAAGCGGGTCAAGCAGAGCCTGGAGCGGACGCTGTGTTCTCCGTGTCCCTACTGTGAGGGGGCCGGCTATGTAAAGAGCGTTCAAACGGTAGTAGGCGAGATCCTGCAAGAGGCGCGCCGGATTGCGCCCGCCGTGGAAGGGCCCAACGTGGTGCTGCGCGTGAACCCGGAGGTGGCCAAAGTCTTGAAAGCCTCCGGCAATGATTACCTGGAAGAGCTGGAGGAGATCCTGCGCCGTCCCGTGCTGGTGACCGGGGATCCTCTGCTGCACCAGGAAAAGTGGGACATGGCATGAGGCTGGCCAGGCTGGCAGGCTGGATAGTTGGGTGCGCTCTGCTGGCTGCTCCGGCAAGGGCGCAGTTGGCCTCCATCCGCGTTTACTCCGAATTGCAGCGCATCGATCCGTTCGGCCAGGTGATCAGCGCAGACCGGCCGCGGGATCCGGCGGTGCGTCCCCGCGAGATCCTTTCCCCCGCCGTGCCTCGCAACGCGCACAGCACGTTCCGCGCGGCCATCACGCTGCCTGCCGGCAGCGACTACACGCTGTACGTCGCCCAAAATCCCGACGACGTGTTCCAGGTGACGCTATACCGGGAGATCTTCGTGCGGCAGGGCGGGGAGTGGATCCCCGATGCGGTAGAGCCGGTGGCGCAGCCCGCTCGAGGATCGCTGCCGGGGCCCTCCGCGCCCGTGCCCGGGCAGACCACGATCACGTTCCTGGTGGATCTGTGGACCGCGGCCAGCCGTCCGGTCTCGCGGGCGCGAGTGGAACTCCAACTCTATACAGGCGGGGACTGGATCATCTATCCCATGGAGGTGCGCATTTCGCCCGCCACGGTTCCGGCCTCGCCTCCCCTTACGGGAAAACTGCCACCGGCCGGGGAACCAGCCGATGCGGCGGCGCGCGAGGCGCTGAAGATTTATCTGTGCGGCCTGGCAAGCGGCGACAAACCAGAGATGACAACCGGGCGCGGACTTCTACTGCGCAACGTCTGGCAGGACTTGGCCTTGGCCAGGACGAGGGAGGCTAAGCCGGGCGAGAAACTCCTGCCGGAGATCCTGCGGCTGGCCGGGGCCAAGGCGGCCGGGGAGTGGTGCGCCGCGCCGGTGTTTCCAGTCCGCCTTGGTCCGGAGTGGTATCTCCGGCTGCGGGACATGTTGTACCGGACGGTGGAATGACGCTCTCCAGTCGCGCGGAGGGGCGCAGGACCGCAAAGCGGCTGCGGAAATGTAGGACAATAGCAAATCGGAACGCCTGAAATGGCTTGGTTCACCAGACAGAAACCCGCCCGCGAGCCCGGCCCGCCCGCGGAAGAGCCGCGCGTGCGCACCGAGGGACTTTGGCTCAAGTGCGACAGTTGCCGGCAGATCATCTGGCGCAAAGCGCTGGAGGAGAATCTCCAGGTCTGCCCCAAGTGTGAATTCCATTTCAAAGTGGACGCGGCTGCGCGGCTGCGCCAGCTCTTCGACGACGGCGTCTGGCAAGAGTACGACCGGGAGCTGGCCTCGACCGACCCGCTGGGCTTTGTGGATCAGCGCCCGTACAAAGAGCGCCTGGCGGCGATGAAGAAGGCGACGTCGCTTGAAGATGCGATCATCTCCGCGTCGGGCAAGTTGAAAGGCCGGCCGGTTGGGATGTGCGCTTTGGAGCTGAAGTTCATCGGCGGCAGCATGGGCGCGGTTCTGGGAGAGAAGATCACGCGCATGATTGAGCGCTGCATGGCGCAGCGCTGGCCGCTCGTCATCGTGTCGGCCTCCGGCGGCGCCCGCATGCAGGAAGGCGCGGTCAGCCTCATGCAAATGGCCAAGATCTCGGCGGCGCTGGCCCGCCTGGATGACAGCCGCGTTCCTTACATCAGCGTTCTGACCGATCCCACTACCGGCGGCGTCACGGCCAGCTTCGCCATGCTGGGCGATCTCAACATCGCGGAGCCGGGAGCGCTGATCGGCTTTGCCGGACCGCGGGTGATCGAGCAGACCATCCGGCAGAAGCTGCCCGAAGGCTTCCAGCGCAGCGAGTTCCTTCTCAAGCACGGATTTCTCGACGCGGTGGTGAAGCGCGCCGAGCTGCGCGATTACATCGCCAGCGCGCTCGATTTCTTCTGCGGTCCGGTGAAGTGATCCAGCTCGTTGACGCCGGCAAGCGTTTCGGCGAGAAACTTCTTTTCGAACACGCCGACTGGCAGATCAACCCTGGCGACCGCATCGGCCTGGTCGGGGCCAACGGGAGCGGCAAGACCACTCTCCTGAGAATTCTAGCCGGCGAAGAGACGCTGGATTACGGGGAGCTGAGCGTCACCAAAGGCATACAGTGCGGCTACCTGCCTCAGTTTGGCCTGCCGTTGAGCGGGCGCACCGTTTTGGCCGAATGCCTCTCCGTGTTCGAAGACTTGAAGAGCATGGAGAAGGAACTCGAGGCTCTCACCCGCCGGATGGCTTCGCTGGACCCGCAGAGTGCGGAGTATGCCGCGGCCGCCGAGCGCTTCCACCGGCTGGAGCACGAATTCCGCACGCGCGACGGCTACGCGATCGAGGCCCAGGCGGGGGCGGTGCTCAACGGGCTGGGTTTCCGCAGGCAGGACTGGCTCAGGCGCACGGAAGAGTTCTCGGGCGGATGGCAGATGCGGCTGGCGTTGGCGAAGCTGCTTCTGGCCCGTCCCAATTTGCTCCTGCTCGATGAGCCGACCAACCATCTGGATCTGGAAGCGCGCAACTGGCTGGAGGAGTACCTGCGCGCCTATCCGCACGCCTTCGTGCTGGTGTCGCACGACCGCTATTTCCTCGACGTGACGGTTCAAAAGATCGTCGAGCTTTGGAACAAACGGATGCATTTCTACGCGGGGAATTACTCCCGCTATTTGCAGCAGAAGGCCGAACGGCGCGCGCAACTGGAAGCTGCCTACCGGAATCAGCAGGACCGGGTCCGCCAACTGGAAGCTTTCATCGAGCGCTTCCGCTACCAAGCCACCAAAGCCCGCCAGGTCCAGAGCCGCATCAAGGAGCTGGAGCGGATGGAGAAGATCGAGCTTCCGCCGAAGGAGGAAGCGACGATCCGGTTTTCCTTCCCTCAGCCCAAGCCGAGCGGCCGGGTGGCAGCGGAACTGCGCGGAGCGAGCAAGTGGTACGGCGATCTTTGCGTGTTTGAGGATGTGAACTTGCTGGTCGAGCGCGGCGACCGCATCGCGCTGGTCGGACCGAACGGCGCCGGCAAGTCCACTTTGATCCGCATCCTGGCCGGGGTGGAGCCTCTGAGCGCGGGCGAGCTGCGGCTCGGGCACAACGTGGAGCTGGACTACTTCGCTCAGGATCAGTACCGCGAGCTGGACCCGTCGCTGCGGCTCATCGATGATTTGGCGGCGCTGGCGCCCCGCACCGCGCAGACCGAGCTGCGCAGCCTGCTCGGCTGTTTCCTGTTCAGCGAAAACGACGTCTTCAAAACCATCGGCGTGCTTAGCGGCGGCGAGCGGAACCGCTACGCCATTGCCCGCCTCTTGTTGAACCCGGCCAACTTCCTGTTGCTGGATGAGCCCACCAACCACCTGGATTTGCGCGCCAAGGACGTGCTGCTCGAAGCCTTGCAGGATTATTCCGGCACGCTGGTTTTCGTGTCACACGACCGGTACTTCATCGACCGCCTGGCAACGAAGGTCTTCGAGGTGGGCGAACGCCAGGTGCGGGTCTATCCCGGCAACTACGAGGACTACCTATGGCGCAAGTCCAATCAAGCGCCTGTGGGGCAGCCTGCCGCGACAGAAACGGAGCACGAAGGTCTTCGAGGTGGGCGAACGCCAGGTGCGGGTCTATCCCGGCAACTACGAGGACTACCTATGGCGCAAGTCCAATCAAGCGCCTGTGGGGCAGCCTGCCGCGACAGAAACGGAGCCGGCGCCGGAGGCAGCGCCCGCGCCGCCGGAACCCGAACCGCGGAGGCGGCGGTTGAACCCGATCAAAGCGCGGCAGATGCAGGAGCGCTGTGCGGAACTTGAGGAAGAGATCGCACGGCTGGAGGCTCAAATCGCATCGGCCGGGCAGGAGCTGGCGGTATTCCGCAGCGCGGAACACACACGCCGGCTCAGCGCGGATCTTGCCGAGATGCGCCAGTCGCTGGACCGGCTGATGGCCGAGTGGGAGGAGCTCTCGAGGGCGCTCGAAGAGTAGCGCGGGAGGCCGGGGGCGCGGCCAGTCCGGCCTACGAGGAGCGCGGTCCGGCTTCCGGGATCCTGCGCGTACGGCTCAAGAGCTGTTGGGCCCGCTCCAGGGCTTTGCTCTCGGCCTCCTCGCGAGTCTGGCCGGTGGTGCGGGCCAGCCATGCGCCGGGCGAGACATTGTCGGCGCGGCAGTAGAACGTGTCTCCCAGCCGGTAGGAGATGAGCCGTACGGGCCAGCCGGCGACTTCCAGCTGCTTCTCTTGGTAATCCGTTGGATTCATCATAGGAGGAGTCACGCTGAGAGGGCTTACGCCGCCTTCCCCCTCTCCACCGGAGCGCCGACCAAGTTGCCCCACTCGGTCCAGGAGCCGTCGTAGTTGGCCACGTTGGGAATACCCAGCAGGTACTTCAGAACAAACCAGGTGTGGCTGGAACGCTCGCCGATCCGGCAGTAGGCGATGACGGGCTTGTCGCCCGACACTCCCTGCGCGGAGTAGAGCTTCTTGAGTTCTTCATAGCTCTTGAAAGTGCCGTCTTCATTGCAGGCGGTGGCCCAAGGGACGTTCCGCGCGCCGGGGATGTGGCCGCCGCGCTGGCAAGTTTCGGGGAGTCCCGGAGGGGCCAAGATTTCCCCGGTGAACTCCTGCGGGCTCCGCACGTCGATCAGCGCGGCAGCGTGGTTCCGCATCGCTTCCTGTACTTGGGGGAGGAAGGCGCGGATGGAGAAGTCCGGGTCCTTGGCGCGGTACGAAGTCCGTTCCAGCTTCGGCAACTCGGTTGAAAGCGGCCGGCCTTCGGCGATCCATTTTTTGCGCCCGCCGTTTAGGATGCGCACGCCGGCGTGCCCGTAAATCTTCATTTGCCAAAAGGCCCAGGCGGCAAACCAGTTGTTGTTGTCGCCATAAAGGATGACGGTGGTGTCATTGCTGATGCCGGAGGCGGCCATCAGGTCCTCGAACGCCTCCTTGGACAGAATGTCGCGCCTCACGGTGTCGCAGAGCTGGGTGTTCCAAGACCAGCCCACAGCGCCTGGGATGTGTCCCTCCTGGTAGGCGGCTGTGTCCACGTCCACCTCTGCGACTCGAAGGCCTGGATCGGCATAATGGGCGGCAAGCCAGTCGGTTTCGACCAAGACCTCGGGAAAAGCGTACCCAGTCATACAGTTCGTCCTCCTCATTAGAGCGATGCCTGAGCGGGCGGAGGGGTCTGCTCCGGCACGTTCTTTGCTTCTTGATTGTAAGGAATCCGGCTCCAGGATGCAATCCCGACTGGCATAAAGGGGATTTCTTTGACATGCTTTCTTTCAGGTTTTGGAGATATAAATCCGAATCTTGACTGTAGAATAGTAGTTTGATAGGATGAGGGCATCGAGGTGAGTGAGTTCCGATGATCGCCATCGTCCCGGCCGCAGCGCAGCGACAAAGCCGCCGGCGCGGGTCGCTGCTGGAACAGATCGGAAATACGCCCTTGGTGCGGTTGGAAAGACTGACGGCGGGCTTGAAGGGCGTGGAGATCTGGGCGAAGGCGGAGTTTTTGAATCCGGGAGGTTCGGTGAAGGACCGACCGGCGCGCAACATCATCCTGACAGCGGAGCGCGAGGGCAGACTTCGCCCGGGCAAGGTGATCCTGGATGCGTCCAGCGGCAACACCGGGATCGCCTACGCCATGATCGCAGCGGCGCGCGGCTATCGGACGAAGATTTGCATTCCGGAGAATGCGTCGCTGGAGCGCAAGCGCACGCTGCGGGCTTACGGCGCGGAGCTGGTCTTCACGGATCCGGGCGCGGGCTCCGATGGAGCCATTCGGGTCTGCCGTGAGATTTACCGCCGCGATCCGGAGGCGTATTTCTACGCGGACCAGTACAACAATCCGGCCAACTGGCGGGCACATTACGAGACGACCGGGCCCGAGATCCTGCGCCAGACCCGCCGCCGGTTGACCCACTTCGTGGCGATCATGGGGACCAGCGGGACTTTCACCGGCGTGACCCGGCGGCTCAGGGAGGAGCTTCCTGACGTGGCGTGCGTATCCGTTCAGCCGGACGCGGGGTTTCACGGGATTGAAGGCGCAAGGCACATGCCATCGGCGTTGGAACGGCCGGGAATTTATGATCCTGGGCTTGCCAGCCGCAACATCTTTGTCGCCACCGAGGAAGCGCAGCAGATGGCCCGGCGGCTGGCGCGGGAGGAAGGCCTGCTGGTGGGCATTTCGGCCGGGGCGAACGCCGCCGCCTCGCTGCGCGTGGCTCAGGAGCTGGCGGCGGAGGGCCGGCGGGGACTCATTGTGACCATCCTGTGCGACGGTGGATCTAAATATTTAAGCGAGAGTTTCTGGGATGATCCGGATTGACGAGGCTCCCTGGGAGGCGATGCTAGAGCACGCCTCTCGGGCTTATCCGAACGAATGCTGCGGCGCGATGCTCGGCCGGATGAACGGCGCGAACGAGAAGTGGGTCACTCGGGCGGTTCCGTTGGAGAATGCGTTCGGCGGGCCGCAGGCGGCGCGCTACGAAATCCGGCCGGAGGATCTGCTGGCGGCGGAGAAGGCCGCCCGCGCGGAGGGCTTGACGCTGATCGGCATCTACCATTCGCATCCGGATTGCGACGCTTACTTTTCGGAGACGGACCTGAAGCACAGTTGCCCCTGGTATCTGTTCGTGGTTCTCTCCATCCGGGAAGGGCGGTTCGATCACGCCCGTTGCTGGAAGCCGGATCCGGATCTGATGCGCGCGGAGCGAGAACCCATGATGAGTCCGAAAGGAGAGTTTTAGAGTTATGCCCAAGGTTTTAATCCCCACGCCTCTGCGGCCCTATGCCGGCAACCAAGAGTCGGTTGTGGTGGAGGCGGGCACGGTGGGAGAGCTGCTGGAGCAGCTTGCCAGCCGCCATGAGGAGCTGCGCAAGCACCTGTTCACGCCGGAAGGGAAGCTGCGGAGCTTCGTGAACGTGTACGTGAACGATGAGGACATCCGCCATCTGGAGCGCGAGAAGACGGCTGTGCGGCCGGAGGACACGATCTCGATCGTTCCCAGCATCGCCGGAGGCGCGCCGATCGCGGCCGGGACGGACGCCCCGCCGGAGGCTCTGTCTCAAGAGGAGATCCTGCGCTACAGCCGCCACTTGCTGATCCCGGAGGTGGGCGCCGAGGGCCAGCTCAAGTTGAAGCGGGCCAAAGTGCTGCTGGTGGGGGCCGGCGGATTGGGGTCTCCGGTGGGTCTGTATCTGGCGGCGGCCGGAGTAGGCCGCATCGGAATTGTGGACTTCGACGTGGTCGACGCCAGCAATTTACAGCGGCAGGTCATTCACGGCACCAGCGACCTGGGGCGCAAGAAGCTGGATTCGGCTGAGGAGACGCTGCGGGACATCAATCCCCATGTCCGGGTAGATCGCTTCGAGACAGCGCTCACCAGCGAAAACGCGCTCCAGATCCTGCGGGACTACGACCTGGTGGTAGATGGAACGGACAACTTTCCCACGCGCTATTTGGTCAACGACGCCTGCGTGCTGCTTGGCAAGCCCAACGTGTACGGCTCCATCTTTCGCTTCGAGGGGCAGGCTACGGTTTTCGCCTACCCCGGCGGACCCTGCTACCGCTGCCTGTATCCGGAGCCGCCTCCGCCGGGTCTGGTTCCGAGCTGCGCCGAGGGCGGCGTGCTGGGGGTTCTGCCGGGTCTGGTCGGCCTGATCCAGGCGACCGAGACGGTCAAGCTCATTCTGGGCGTGGGGCAACCGCTGGTTGGGCGGCTGCTGCTGTATGACGCCTTGGGCATGCGTTTCCGGGAGTTGAAGATCCGGCGCGACGCCGAATGCCCGGTTTGTGGCGAGAGGCCCACGATCCGGGAGCTGATCGACTATCACCAGTTCTGCGGCGTGCCGCGGGCGGGAAGCGCCGCGGAGGAGCCCGCCGGACCGGACATCGACGTCTTGCAGCTTAAGGCCAAACTGGACCGCGGCGACCGCTTTCTGCTGCTCGATGTCCGCGAGCCGCACGAGCACCAGCTTTGCCGACTTCCCGGCGCGGTTCTGATCCCGATGCGGGAGGTGCCGAAGAGGCTGGAGGAGCTGGACCGGAACCAGGAGATCGTGGTTTACTGCCGCAGCGGCGCGCGCAGCGCCAAGATCGCGCAACTGCTGCGGGCGAGCGGCTTTCCTGTGGTGAGGAACCTGACCGGCGGCATTTTGGCCTGGAGCGACAAAGTCGACCCTTCGGTGCCGAAGTATTGAGATGCGCGAAACGCATTCGCCGGCGGCGAGTGACGGCCCGCATCAGACGAGGGGCAGGCGCATTGTGCCCGGCGGGCCGCCGGCTCCTCACTACCGCAGCTTCAGGCTCACGGTCATGCCGTCGCCTTTTTCCATGGAGGCGCGCACGAGGACGGTTTCGTAATCCGGGCTGGTGCGAATGTAGCGCAGGAAATCGCGCATTTCGGAGGCGTGGACGATCACGTTGTCGGCTACCACTACTGCGCCCGGCTTGAGCTTGGGTTCGGCGGCCTTCAGGTACCGCAGGTAGTCGCGTTTAACGGCATCCAGGAACAGGAAGTCGAACCGGCCCCGCAACCGCGGGATTAACTCGAGAGCGTCGCCGCATAGAACGGCTACCGTCTTTTCCAATCCGGCTTGGCGGACGTTGGACTGTGCGGTGGCGGCGCGTTTGGGGTCGATCTCCAGGCTGTACAATCGCCCGCCGGTCCGCTCGAAGGCGATGCCCATATGGATGGCGCCATAGCCGGCGAACACACCCACCTCGATGCCGCGCCGGGCGCGGGCTGTCTGAATCAGGATGCGCAGCAGCATGGCGTCGCCCGGCGTGGTGCTCATCCGTGTCCGGCGGATTCGCTTGAGCAGCGATTCGCGCGCCTGCAAAAGACGGTCGGTCATCTGGTTGCTCTCCGTCCTCACCAGTGTATCAACCGCCAGGGCTGCGACCCCTCTCCAGGCGCGGGCCGCCGTGCTAGATTGGTACCGCCATGAGACTTCGCAGCTTCTACCTTGCCGGTTTGTTGTGCTGCTTCGCCGCCCTGCTCGCGGCGGCGGATGATCTGGATTCCGCCATTGTGAAGAACCGCACCGGCGTGCTGGTCATCCGCACCACGCCCGGCGCCAAAGTGAGCGTCGAGCAGTTGCGGCATGAGTTCTGGTTCGGGGCCACGCTGCCCAATGGCGTTTTCAGCGGCCGCGGCAACCCAGAGGACACAGCCCGTTTCAAGGAGATTTTTCCTTCGCTGTTCAATGCCGCCGTCGTCGAGAATGCGCTGAAGTGGCATCAGATCGAACCCGAGCGCGGCCGAATCGACTTCACCACTCTCGACAACGCTCTGGCTTGGGCGGATCAGCAAGGGATCCCGGTCCGCGGGCACTGCATCTACTGGGGCATCCCCAACCGCGTGATGGACTGGCTGAAGGCGCTGGATGACGCTCAGCTCCGGCTGGCTCTGATGCAGCACGGGCGGATGATCGGCGCGCGTTACCGCGGGCGCTTCGCCGAGTACGACCTCAACAACGAGATGATCCACGGCAACTACTACGAGCAGCGCCTCGGCCCCGGGATCACCAAAGAAATGGCCATGTGGGTCAAGGAAGGCGATCCCGAGGCCAAGCTTTGCCTCAATGACTACGACATCCTGACCGGCAACCGGCTGGCGGATTATATGAAGCATATCCGCTCCTTGCTCGACATGGGCGTTCCCATCGCGGGGATCGGCGTGCAGGGCCACTTGCACGGGGACACCTTCGATGCGGCGGCGCTCCGCAAGGCTCTGGATGAGCTGGCCCAGTTCAATCTCCCTATCCGGGTCACCGAGTTCAATTTCCCCGGCCAGCGCTCCAAGTACTACGCCCAGCCGGAGAACCGCAAGCTGGCGCTGACGGCTGAAGAAGAGCGCGCCAAGGCGGAGGCGATCCGGCAGTACTACCGCATCTGCTTCGCGCATCCCGCCGTGACCGGCATCCTGATGTGGGGTTTTTGGGAAGGCGCCAACTGGATCCCACAATCCTCGCTGTTCAAGCGCGACTGGACGCCCACGCCGGCCGCCGAGGCCTACAAAGACCTGGTCTTCCGGCAATGGTGGACACGCTGGAACGGTGCGGCGGATGCCGACGGGCTGGCCGTGGTGCGCGCCTTCTATGGCCGGCACCGGGTAACGGTAAACGGCAAACAGATCGTCATAGATTTGAAGAGGGCGGAAGGGTCGAAGGTGGTGGATTTGCCTTGAGAGCTTTTCTCAGGCTGGCAAATGCGGCGCTGGCCGCGGCTTGGCTGGCGGCGGGCGCCGGAGTGTGCTGGGCGCAGCCGGAGCTGGAGCCGGAGGAGGTTGTCGCGCGCACGCGTCCCTATTTGCCCCGCGCGCCTTACGTTTTCCGCACCGAGGCGCGGCTGGTCGAAGTGGGCGTCGTGGTGCGGGACCGCCGCAACCAAGCCGTGAGCGGGCTGGACCGCCGGGATTTCGAGATCCGCGAAGGCGGAAAACGCCGGGAGATCAAGGCTTTTTCGGTCTTGACGTTTGTCCCAGCCCGCGCGGAGACCGCTACCCAACAGGGGCAAGCAGCGGCGGTGCTTCCCCGCGGCCGTTTCGTGGGGTTGCTGTTCGACGATCTGAATTCGGATCTGGCCGAATTCCGCAACTCGCAGCTTGCGGCGGAGCGCTTCATCAAAGAGGGGATGGCAGCGGGGGACCAGGTGGCCATCTTCACAACCACCCAAGCCCAACTGGCGCCGTTCACGGCGGATCCGGAGCGGCTCCTGGCCGTCCTCGGATCGCTGAAACTGCGCAAGCGAAGCTTCGACCGGGGCGCGTGCCCGGAGATCTCCCCCTATGAGTCCTACCTGTTGGCCAACAACATGGACCGGACCTTGCTGGAAATCAAAGTCGAGGAGACTCGCCGCTGTTTGAACTTGCCGCCTGGCGCCTCCGGGGGCAGGGGCGGTCTGCCTCCCAACCCGCTGTCCACTGACCCGGTAGTACGCACTGTGTTATCTCAAGCGCATTCGACCTGGCAGCAGATCCGCTGGACCGCTCAGAACACGCTGGACACGATCCGCAACGTAGTGGAGTACATGGCGGCGTTGCCGGGGACGCGAATGCTGCTGCTGGCCAGTGGCGGCTTTCTGGCGGGGACGCTGGAGCATGAACAAGAACGGATCGTGAGCCGGGCGCTGCGCGGCGGCGTGGTCATCAACGCCCTGGACGCCAAGGGGCTTTTTGCGGGCGGGCCAGTGGAGATGCCTAGGGGAGGCGACGCGCGGTCCGTCGCCTACGCGCAGACGATCGGAACCCGGCCGTTGCACGCCTCCAATGACGCCTTGGCGTACCTGTCCCAGTCCACGGGCGGCCGTTTTTTCCACAGCAGCAACGACCTCGAAGGCGGGTTCCGGGAACTGGCGGCGGCGCCGGAGGTCAGCTACTTGCTGGGGTTTGTGCCGGACTCGGAACCGGACGGCAAGTTCCACAAGATTAGCGTCCGCGTGAGCGCGGGTAAGGGCTACTCGGTGCAAGCCCGGCCCGGCTACTTTGCCGCGAAACAGGCGGAGGTTGAGCAGGAGCCGCCCGAGCGGAGAATCGATCAGGAGGTCCTCAGCGGGACCACGCTCAGCGAGGCGCCGGTTCAACTGGCCATTCAACCCGGGGCGCTGGCCGATGGCGGCCACGGCGTGGTCGGTCTGCTGCGGGTGGACGTGAAGGCGCTGCCGTTTCTGGAACGCTCCGGACGCCGCCACGCGCGGCTCAATTTCATCGCCGCGCTGCTGGACCGGCAGGGCAATTTCGTCACGGGAAGGGAAGGAAGCATAGAGTTCTCGCTTAGAAAGACAAGCTACGAGTGGCTGGCAGGCCGGGGGCTGACGACTCGGTTCCAGATCGAGGCGCCGCCGGGCGACTACCAGTTGCGGCTGGTGGCGGAGGAGCCTTCCCAAAATCGGGTCACGGCTCTGAGCCAAGCAGTGGTGGTCCGCTGAGAAGGCCCACGCCGCCGATAGCTCAGCGATCGCGGCTGCGAGCGGGCCGAACTGAGCTGGGGCTGCTCCGGACCGAGGGGGGAGGCGCCAGCAGGCGCACCCGGTTGTTCTGGGTATCCGTCAAGTACAACCGTCCCGCGCTGTCGGCGGCCAGAGCGGAGGGGAACCGGAAACGCGCCTTCAAGGCAATCCCGTCGTCGCCGGCATATCCGTGAACGCCGTCGCCGGCCACCGTTTGGATGATGCCGTCGGGGGTCACTACCCGGACCCGAGCGTTGAAGGCATCCACAATGAACAGATTGCCGTCCCGGTCCACTACAACGCTCTTCGGGTAACGCAGCTCGGCCTTGGTTGCAGGTCCGCCATCGCCGGAGTAGCCCGGCAATCCGGCTCCCGCCACTGTGGTGATGGTGCCGTCGGGGTCCACCTTACGGATCCGGTGATTGAAGGTGTCGGCGATGTAGACCACTCCGCCGGGCGTGACAAAAACGCCCTGGGGCCGGTTGAGTTGAGCGTCCTTAGCCGGTCCCCCATCGCCTAGGCTGCCCGCCTTTCCGGTTCCGGCGAAGGCCGCGATCTTGCCATCAACACCCACCACGCGGACCCGGTTGTTCCCTGTATCGGCGATGTAGAGGTTGCCTTGCGAATCGAGCGCCAAACCGATTGGGTGATCCAGCACGGCCTTCGTTGCTTCGCCGTCATCGCCGGTGTTGCCGATGCCGCCGGTGCCCGCGAACGTGGAGATCGTTCCCGCCGAGGTCACCTTCCGGATGGAGTTGTTTGCCGTGTCGGCGATGTAAAGGTTCCCTGAGGCGTCAATGGCGATCCCGCAGGGGTGATTCAAAGCGGCTTCGGTTGCGGGTCCGTTGTCGCCGCTATAGCTGGCTTTGCCGGCGCCAGCCACCGTGGAGAGCTTGCCGTCGGGGGTGAGCTTGCGCACGCGGTTGTTGAACTGGTCCGCGATGTAAAGATTGCCGGAGGAGTCCAGGGCCAGCCCGAACGGATTGTTGACCTGTGCGTCTGTGGCGGGGCCGCCATCGCCCTCTGAGCCCGCCGTGCCGGTGCCGGCCAGAGTGGAAACGGTGTAGGGTCCCGGGGCCTGCGCCTGCGGCAAAGCCGGCCCGAGCGCCGCAACAGCAGCCATCAGAATGCAAGCAAGCGCTCGCCTCAATTCTTCACTCCTCCCGTGATCCGGAGATTCTCCGGTCTTCTAGCAGAAGTTCCTCGCCTCATGGTGGACGAGGCAGGCGGACTCAGCGTTTCTCCGTTGCCGGATCCTAAGCTATCAGTCTAACAGGAAACCGCCGGCCGCCTTCATTCCCGCCCCGGCTCGAGGAGACGTCCGCGGACGGCGCGGACCACTGGTCTACGCCTGCGGGGTCCCATAGTGCGTCCGGAAGCGCAATGTCGAGGGCATACGGCACTTCACAGGGGGAGGCATCCTTGCCGGCCTCGGATGCTCGCCAGGCCCCGCGCTGTTTCGTCTTTCCCTGTGAGCTCCGCTCAGGAGCCACCGGGCAGTGATTCATGTGGAGCGGCCAAAGTGCGACGCACCGAGCGGCTCGCAGTGGTGGCCTGCCGAAGGATCCGGACTCGCGGAAGACTCGTGTTTCTCGGAGAGCAATTTCCACAGCGTTTCCCTGACCTTGCGGCGCTTGGTTTGGAAGTCCACTGCTTTGTGAATGGCGATCCCCTCGGAAAAGCAGGTTCCACTTTGGAGAAAGAAGCCGACCTTGTGAATCCGAGGTTTGCCTTCTCCACAAGCGCTCAAGACGATGTCGTCCGACCACAACTCAACGTCTTCCTCGCTGACCTCCCCCGTGGCAAGCAAAAGCCGGGTCAGTTCCAGGTACCGCAGCACATGTTGCCGCGTGACGGCGTATAGAAGGTACAATTCGTCGACCTCGGTCTCCTGGTTTTGGACGTAGGCGCCTCTCCGGCAGCCGGCGATCCCGTGAGGAACGGTAGGCTGCGCCCGAAGGCATTCGAAGACCCGCGCGAATTGGCGCGAGTGCAGCAGTACGTCGTCGTCCACACTCATGAAGTAGTTCCCTGGCCGTGACGCAGCCAACTGATAGACAAAGCCAGGCCCGTGGCGGAGCGGCTGATCGAGGATCACAAGCCGGGGATCTTCGAGCTTCAGGAAATCGCGCAAGCGGGCGGCCGGGTTGTGGTTGGAGACGATAATCTGGTCCACGAACCGGCACTTGAGCAACGGCTGCAACTCCGATGCAAGGCCGCGCATCCGCTTGGCGCTATAGGTTGGAATGAGCACGGTGAGCTTGTCGTCCGTAGCTGCGCTCACCTCCCCAGCCAGGTTTTCGCGCACCAGCCAAGCGGGATAGGCAACCCTCCAGGCGAGGCTTTTGAGCCTGGCGCGCAAGCCGCAAATCAGCTCTCGAGGCTGCTCCATCACGACGCCTGAATCACCTCCGGCTCTTGGATCAGTTCGCTGGCCGAGGAGTTCTCCCGGCCGTTTGAAGACTCTTCCATGCAACACAAGTATAAGAACACCCCGCGAAGCAGGGAACAGCTTTTTCGCGCCCTTCGGTTCTAGTACGCTCAAAACCGCGTTTCCGGCGCGCCGCGGCTGCTCCGTCCGATCGGAGAGCTGGTCTGCGTGCTGGCCCGTTGGGTCCATGATCTCCCCCGGAGGACTGGGATCGCTGCGACCAAAACGGGTACACTCGTGAATCAAGCCTGGAGATCAAATCTTATGCCTTCTTTGACAGTCGCGATCACGGCGGGCGCCAACGCCCGGAAAGCCTCAGAGCTGTTGGGCCACTTGCGCCGTCAGACCATCGCGCACAAGATGGAAGTCATCGTGGTCAGTTTTGCAGAGGCCAACCCGGATTTCTCTGGGCTGGCCGGCGGGCTCGAACTGACCGTGCTCCATCATCCTGGAAGTGCGGATTTTGGGCATGCGCGGGCCGAGGCGGCTCGGCGGGCGCGGGCGCCGTACATCGCTTACCTGGAAGACCACACCGCGCCGGCGCCGGACTGGGCCGAACAAGTGCTTCTTGCCTTCGAAAATGCGGAACCCGGGGTGACGGCGATTACCTACGCTTTCCGGAACGGAAGCCCGGACACCTACTTCTACCGGTCTGCCTTTATGGCGGAATATGGCGCTCTTGCGTGGCCGCTTGGCGAAGGGCCGGCTCCATCGGCTGCCGCCAACAATATTGCCTACCGCCGCGACGCGCTATTGGCGGCCGGTCCCGAGCTGGATTCGCTTCTGGAGATGGACTTCTTCCTGCAAAAGGCAATGGGTGACAGCTTCCTTTGCCACACCGCGCCGCGCGCGGTAGTGTATCACCAGACGAACGCGCGGCTCGCCGAGCTGGTTTGGGTTCATTTTCTTTACGCACGTCTTTTTGCCAGCCGCCGGGTGGAGCATGAACGGTGGAGCCTCTTCAAACGGATCGCGGCGGCGCCCATCGTGCCCTTGGCTGTTCCACTGCTGCGCATTCGCCGGCTCTTCCGTGTATTGCGTGGCCGGGCGCCGCTTCCTGCCCAGGCATGGAAGGCGCTCCCGCTGATTGTGCTGCTCTATTGCGCGGGAGGATTGGGGGAGGCCGCAGGGCTGTTGAGAGGCGCGGGCGTGAGCGGCAGGTCGCTGGTTTGGATGGAGCTGGAGGCAGAGAGAGCATCCCGATGACCGCTCGGCCGGCGCCGAAGATCTCCGTCGTCATCCCGGCCTATTACTCAGCCGGAACCCTATCCGGCTGCCTGGAGGCTCTGAACCGGCAGAGCTGGCGGGACTTCGAAGTGATCGTCGTCAACTCCTCCCCGGAAGCGGAGACCGGAGCATTGATCCGGGAACGTCATCCCGAGGTTCGCTTCTTCCAGAGTCCCGCCCGTTTGTATCCGCATGACGCCAGAAACCGCGGGGTGGAGATGGCGCTCGGCGAGCTGCTGGTCTTCACGGATCCCGATTGCGAAGCCGAGCCGGGATGGCTTGAGGCGATCTGGAGCGCCTACCAGCAAGGGCACGAAGCGATTGTCGGCGCCATGGACCTGCTCCACCCGACTTGGTGGGAACAAGGCGTCCATCTGCTGAAGTTCCACTGGCTGTTAAAAGAACTTCCGCCCGGGCCCAAGAGGTGCGCTGCGACGGCGAACGCCGCCTACAGCCGCAAGCTATTTGAGACGATTGGACCCTTTCCGGGCGGCTACTTCGCCTCCGATGGCGTCTTGAGCCACCGGGCGGTTCAGATTGGCTGCCCGCCGTGGTTCGAGCCCAACGCCGTGGTGAAACACAGGCATGAAAGCGGCGTATGGGAACTTTGCGTGCAACGGTTTCGGCGAGGCCAGGATTACGCTCGAGCCCAACTCATGGAGATGTACCCTGGAGCGTGGAGAGTGCAGCTCCGGTTGTTGTTCAGTTGGGCGGCGTTGCCGTGGGTGTTGGTTCGTGCCGGGCGCGACGCGTTTCGGTGCGGCTGGGGGATGGTTTATCTGTCGACCTTACCGGTGCAAATTTTGGGCCACGCGTTGTGGGCTTTGGGTGAGAGCCTCGGGGCCTTAAGAGTCCGCGCCAAAACCCGTTTTGGCCGATAGGACAGTTGTGAAGTTCTGCATCTTAACGACTTTCTTTGGCAGCCACAGCTTTGGCGGGGACTCTGTATACGCAGACCGCCTGTCGAGAGCGTTGCTGCGCCGCGGGCACGAAGTTCACGCCGCATTCAGCAGCGGGGCGTATCAGGCATTGCCGGACCGGCTTCCCTTGCGCTTCTATCAGCCGCCGCCTGGGCTCGTACTACATGATTTGGGCTCCGGGATGCCGGGCCGGATCAGCGCGGTCTGGGCGCACCAGACGGGGCGCGCGTTGTGGTTCCGGCCGGCACTGGAGCGCTTATTCCGTCATCACCGCTT
>Ga0078972_1002912_pt1 | contig 53945 bp, 38 predicted proteins | sample YelNatPaOPGAMG01_FD_67568 | JGI IMG/M metagenome (GOLD analysis project Ga0078972, IMG submission 67568) | Hot spring thermophilic microbial communities from Obsidian Pool, Yellowstone National Park, USA - OP-RAMG-01 (SPADES assembly) (version 2) | ecosystem: Environmental > Aquatic > Thermal... | reverse complement strand
AATTTGTGATGGGTGAACGGGAGCAGTTGATCGTCGTTAGGAATCATCGCTGCGCCCTGTGCACCGATGCTCTACGCATCGAAGATGAAAATGGCAAGCGAGGCGTAGCTTGCAACGTTCGGCTCTATGTGGATTATGTCGACAATAGCCGAACACATTGAAATCGGGACGCAAACACTGCCAACAACGTCCGGCGACTTTTGTCAAAGGACTTCGAGAGAGAGCAGAGACCGGTCTAATGAGGATCAGGGTGTCGAAAAGGATGCAGTCACAGAAAAAGCGTGCAGCAGCTGCTGTTATCGATAGTGGAAGAGACCCAATTTTCAACGAGTACACCAGTGTTCGGGAACCTGCCCCCAGTGCATTCCGACAAGGGTGCAGAGCGCATCACCGCGCACCGGCTGCAATAGTGCATAAACAGGAATCGTAGAATGCAAAAGGAACTTGCTTGCGACGGAGATGCAAGCTTAGAATCAAGCACCGACAAGGTACGTGCATAAACACGAATCGCAGAGAGCAGAGTGCATGGCATGCAACGAAGCTGCAAGGTTATAATCAAGCATCGGCTACAATGGTGCATAGACGGAGAATCTCGAATTCAGAGGAAACCTGTTTGCGAAGCATCTGTTCGGGCAAACCATGTTGTCTGGAACTGCAACACCGGTTCATGTTGCTCAAGACGATTAGCAGTGCTCGTTGCTTTCACAAGAACTCTTGCTGGCTCAGCCGATGCCGGGGATATTTCTCGGTAAAGACGAATCTATGGTTGTTTGGGGCAAGTCGCCTGGGATAGTTTTCTGATACGTGCAAGACGCAAGATGCAGCATTCGAGAAACCACAGCAACCCGACTGACACGGACATTCGGAATCAACACCATAATCGTCCAAGTGGTGCGCACGCTACGAAGGGCTGGCCCACGGTACCCGTTTTCCTGCGGAAAGGCTGCATAGCTGACAAGCGAGTCGCCCCGGTGTTTCCGGTAGCATACAAAATGTTGCACAGGTAGCGTTCGGCGGTTTCCTCGAAAGAGCCCGAACTGCTCTTGGTATCTACGAAGCCTCTGTGATTCACTTGCCTTTTAAGAGTGGTTCGCAAGTATCACCATCTACGTCATCGTCGTTATTTAGGTTGCAGGAATACACGGGCGGCAACGTGTGACGCATGCTGGTAGAGGCCGCCCCGAGGTCGAGCACTCCAGCCAGCAGACATTTTCCCTGGTTCAGGATACGTTTCGGTGCAAGCGAACACGCAATCATCAGGACTGTAGGTAAACTGCGTTTGATGAAAGACTGAACCTTCCGTTTCTTTGCTTGTATCATCGGGTACTCGTGTTGCTTTGAACTCGAACCAGGCGCACGAAGCACGAACCGAACGACGATATCGTCGGGAGCAACGCGCTCTGCCTCCAACGCCAGACTCGTTTGCCGAGTCGTTCAGCGTTCCTGGGAAGCAACCGGTTTTGCTTGTCGTGCAGCGATCCCGTTTTGCGCGTTATCTGGGTGCACCCAGCAGCTACCTGACCCGAAGCGCGCAGTACCACTCGGACACTCGAGCGTAGCGAGCGCTCTGCGTAGCAACCGGCAACGCTGCAGCCGCGCTCTGGTGCATGTCAGTTCCAGGGGCTCGTGTTCCGGACCTCGAATCGGATCGGACACCTTCAGCCTCAATACCAGAGTCAAAGAAAGCAAGAAAGCGTCGTCTTCGACACGAGCTGTACCTTGCGAGGCGAGCGGAGCGCCGAACAGCAGCGAAGCAGCGGAGGCGTCAGCGTCGTCAACTGGAGACCTCACAGACGCTCGCGGGACTCGACACAACAGGCGAACGACAATCTGGTGAAACTCATGTAACAGATGCCTCAACAAGAGGTCTCGAACGCCTGATACGAGACTATCTCCAATGCACACATTCTCAGCAAATATCTCGACGCTTTCACTGCATCGTTGATCTGGGAGCGAGCGCATTGCTCACCTCCAAAGAACTGCGCAAGAGCATCATCCAACTTCGTCAAATGTACGTTGTGAACAGACGACTCGTACGTGAAGCCCTGTTGCGGAAACAGGAACACATATGTACCTTCCAAGTGACGATTTGCGGACTAGATACGCGAGCGCTTGATATCCGGAGCCAGGTCTTCGGTGAAGAGGCACTGCGTTGGCCCAGCATCACCTGGACCAGCAGCGACTTGGCCTCGTATCTCGCTGAAACCGCTGGTGCTATCGACGCAGTGGTTCTTACAGCCGATGCAACGCAGACGCTCATGCAGGTAGAACCGAATACGCTCTACATCCTGGGCGGCATCGTAGATCGCAACCGCCTGAAAGGACTGATGCTCGAGCGAGCGCAGACACTGGGATTGCCAGCTCGCCGTCTCCCGCTGGAGCTGTTACCCTCGTGGCGAGGCTCTCCGGTGCTCACTACTTGCCATGCGTTCGAGGCACTCGCTCGAGTGGCTGCAGGTCAGTCGTGGTCCCAGGCGCTGAACCAGGTGCTTCCCCAACGCAAACGTTCGCCAGCTGCGTCTCGGGCAGAGGTCGCGTGCTTGAATGCGACAGGTTCACAGGTCAATTGTGAACGAAGCACGTCACCAGATTCTTTGCCCGATGGCAATGACTCGGTGCAAAGTACGCGAACGCGGGAACAGGCGGTGGTATCCGGAGGCACCTCGTGGATCCTGGACCCGTCGGATACCTCGGCAGCATGAACCGGATACACATATATACATGTCCGTGTGTGTAGGGTCATGGGCGCGTCACAATGAACGATGCAGCACCGGATGACTAGACCAACTACAGCGTCACGGCAAAATGCCTCTCAGCCAGACGCGCGAGCACCTGTGCGCTTTGTAGCGAACACGTTCAAACCAGAGTCGTGCTCAACTGGTGTTCAGCGGCGTGTTCGCGTCCAACTTTCTAGCTTTCAACGAGCAAGTTTCCTCTGGTATAAAGCATTCACACAAAGTGCGCACTTGCTTCATGTCCGAGCTGAATATCTCGTTCTCGCTAGTCACGAAACTGCCGAGCGCCCAACATGCTATCCACATACAGCGACATCATGCCCTTTGGTAGAGCGATCAGCGTCCGGCCAAGGCAAGTGGAGCTCACCAGCGGACTTTGCCAGCGGCGTCAGTTCGCTGCTGTCGAGTAGCATGCTGCGTCACACGAGGGCGTTTCCTAGACGCTCGGATGCAGCGCGCTCTCTTCAAAAACGAAAACAAACCCTATCCGGTCTGACCTTTATCCCCAGCGCCGATGCCTGTGTCTAGAGGCAGCGACGCGCCCTGTTCCGCCAAGCACGGAAGCCCGGTATCCCCTCAACCGTACCAGAAGTACTGCACGCCATCCGACTGGGCATTCGATTTCTTCTATACCTTCTCCAAAGTCCGCGCTGTTCGCGAAGCACCATGCCGTCGACGTTTCCTTTGCGCAGCTTCCACGCTATCGACAAGCGACAAGCGCTTTCGTTCCGCGAGGCGTGCAGCTCGCTCTTGGCGATCGCGAGCAGTCACACGGTGGTAGACCTCCCAGAAGCGCACCGCACCGAGTCGATCCGGTTGCTCAAGTTCAGAACGAATGCGCTCGGCTGAGGCCTCTAGTTCAGCATCCAAATGAGTGTTTTCCGCGTTTGCCCGCAGCCGATCCAGGCGATACACGGGAAATATCCAGGCAGCGAGGAACGGCTCTATCGCCCGAGACCATGCTAATTGACCTGGCTTTTCGCGAGACTCACGCTGATGCTCAGTAGACTGTGCAGCCCGTGATTCCGTCGTGCTCGCAGCACCGGTGTGTTTCCGGAGCAGCTGCTCGAGAACGCGAAGCGCCACTCGACGTGTGCTGGTCTGCTCTCGAGCCCGAGAAGCAAGTCCCGACAAGCGCCGCAATAGCCAGCGCCAACTGGAACCCGCCTCCTGGCCCAGCACAAGTGCCATCGCGATCAGGAGTCGCTCTATGACCGCAGTTGCTTCGGTATTGCGTCCCTGGAAGGCGCTCAGCTGTCGACAGAGCGCCGCGGCAACAGCACTCACATGTGCTGGACTCCATTCGGGAGCAGACGCTCGCTCTTGCGGATGCTGTTCGCGTTGCCACATGAGTTCCATTAGGCGGGTAAGCGAGGCCCGCACCCATGGATGCGGATGCAGCAACAAACTGACCCGATCGGTTTGGGGAAGCCCGAACGCCAACGCATCCACGAGTCTGGTTGCGTCCACCTTCGTCCAGGGCGAGCACTGCACGTGTTCCGGCTGCAGCGTCTGCTCCAGAGCACGACTCGCGGCATAGGCTAGGCACCAACGCGAGATGCCCCGGTGTACGTCGGCAGCCGCGTTGTTGGCAAGCGTTTCGCCCTGCTCCTCGTACTCAGAGTACGAAGCGCTCAGTGGAAGCGCCTCGTGTGCTGGTTCCTTGTGCCGCATCGCCCGCGCTGTCGCCGGGGTCGAGTCGTCGCGCTCTGCGGACGCATTCCCCCGGATGAAGGGCTCCATGGCTTCAAACAGGAGCGTCACCAGCTCCCGAGGCGAACCAGCCGGAACCAATGTGAACACCAGGGCGGCAGCTAGTCGCACACCGGGCTCGTGTCCCGGTTCCAGCCAGCGTGCTACCAGTTGCTGGAGCGAACGCGCTCCCGGTGTCAAAGCGACAGGTCGTTCAACACCCGTGCCTGTCGAACTGGACGGCAATGGCTCGAAGAGCGCCCGTACACATGCCCTCAGCACCTGGTATGCTTCGCTTCCGTGCTCATTCACCAAACGCACCGCCAGCGGCGCGAGCAGGTACTCACCGAGTGCAACGTTCGACGCAGTCGACTCTAGGCGAGCGTGATCATCAGCGCTGCTGCTGCCGTTACTGCTAGTTCGTGCGGATTCTACAAGCCGCTGCAAGAAGAGCAAGCAGGCGACGCGACCGTCCTCGTACGTATAGTCTAGATGCTGCACCATCAGGTCCAAGAGACGCTGCCTTTCTGTCTCGCTGGTTCGACGATTCCAGCAGTAACGCACCAGAAGCGAGATGCACTGATCTCGCAGCGTTGCATCGGAGCGCTGGATCAACAGTTGGCTCAGACGCTCGACCAGGGGCCACAGCGTTGACCGGGTGCACCAGTCCACCGCAGTCGATGCGGCATTCGTTTCGGGAGCAGCACGTAACGCCAATCGAAACACCGTCATCCCCGCCGACAGACGACTCGGAGAACTGTCCAGGGTGAGCGCACTGGCAGCCGCCTTGGTGAGCAACTGTTGCGAGCGTTTCCGCACGCCCATGATCGTGGGTAGCGGAGCGGGAAGCGTCACGAGTGTTGCCATGACGCGCAACAACGTCGTAAAGAGGTCGCGGTTCGAGGCAGTACCAGAAGCCGGCAATGCATGCGAACGCCAAACCGAGTTCGAGCATGGGAGCGCCGCACCCGCTTGCTCTGCACTACTCGAGACGATCTGCCGCTCCAAGAGTTCCTCGAGAGTCGGCGCAAGCCTCTTGAGGTGTACGCGAATGCTCTTGTCTTGGACCAGATGCGGAGCGCGCCACAAACGTTCCAGCAACTGCAGGGAACGAATCACCAGTTCATCGTGACGTGCTCGAAGCGTCTCGAGCACCAGAGGCTCCACCAGCAGGCGCCACACAACAAGTCGGGCACGTTGCCATGCAACCTCTTCTGGTGAGCGCCCCGGTAAGGATGCCTCGGAGGCCTCGACGGATACGCTGGCGTTCCCCGGTGCCGTTCCGTCTAGCTCCACCGCCTCGTGCGCCTCTTCCGATGCAGTCCGCTGCCTACGAGTGACATCCACACGAGGCGAGCTAGAGCGTCTGGTTGTCGCGCCACACGACGGACGCTGTTCCCGCAGCAGTCGCCAATGCCAGGCCCAGTACAGCGCAACTTCGACGAGAATAGCGGCCTCGGAGCGTCTCGTTTGGCGAAACGTCTCAAGTTCGGGGCTCAGCTGCTGCACTTGTTCTACAATGGCTAGTTGCCCGGCGTCGAGTATTCCAAGGCCCAGCGCATCCGCTCGAGCGCTGCTCTCCGTTGTTGCGTTCTTGTCTCTGTGGTGATCAGCGGTTAGGCGCGCTTTCCGTCCTCCTTGCAGCGCCTGTCGGCTCCGGTGCTCAGGTGGAACGTTCTCTCTTACGTACTGGTGTTTGGATCTCGCTTGATCGATCGATAAAGGCGTTTTTTGTATGTGACGCTCTCCAGATGGTGACTGTGCGTCCTTGCTCGCCGCGACTTGCGTACGTCCAGCACTCGTTCGATTCCTCACAGACAAGTGCGCGCTTTCCTGCATGGTATCCCTAAAGCCGATCGTTTCAGAGGTGCCAGACCCAGTCGTCATTCGAGGCGTCTTTTCTGCAGCAGCAGCAGCAGTAGCAGTAGCAGTAGCAGCTCCCGGATCCGTACGCATCCGAGGGGACGGCTTCGTCAGCAAATATCGCAGAACAAGTGCTTGGGATGCGACTGCAGTCTCGGCATCCTCAGGTGCAACTGCATGCAGTTCCTGTCGATGGATGCCGTCCACAAAAGCGTGCAGGAGACGGCGCCATTGCTCGCGTTCCGCTATAGAGGCAGCACGATACCGCTCGGCACTGCTGGGCACGCCCGTCGTTGTCGTCGTCGTCGTCGTCGTCGACCCACTGGTATCAAACGCGAGTCGTTCACGAAACGCCCGCACAAAGAGCTCCAACGCAAGCACCATGTTCGCTAGCCGATCCATCGGCCATACTCGACCCAGCAGCGTGAGACAACGCTCCGCGCTGTGTACATGAACCTCGCGGATATCCGCATAGAGCTTGGATACGCGCTTCTCTGCTTCGAGAACGGGATCCCGAAACTCCACCAGCAACACCAGTCCGAGTACACGTTGGAGCGTATCCAGATCCAGATGCCAAGTGGGGTACGCATCACACTCCAGCGTTGTCTGCAGCAACATGTGCAACGTATACGCCCAGACGTGAAGTCGCCAAGTGCCTTCCGAATGCTGCAGCGCTTTTTTCGATGCGGATACCTGCACCGTCTCCGTTAACTGGCGAGCGATGCACCAGAGCCATTCAGGTCCCAGAATCCGCAGCAACAACTGAAGCGCTTCGCGTGCGTCGTCTCGCCGTTGCTGGTTGCGTAAACCGAGCGTACGTATCCAGCGGGTAACGAGACGCGGTACCCAGACTGCACGCTGCTGCTGCTGCTGCCTCGGAAGCGCTTGGAGAAGGCGCAGCACGATTTCCCAAACGATTCGTTCCAGGTGCCGATCACTCGCTGGGCAGTCTGCCTCGACTGCTGCGGTGTCACGGAGACTTGTCGCCACCAGGAGTGCATCCAGTCGCTCGAGCAGCTGCTCGGGAGCATTCCCCGATTTTTGTGTCTCTGGTGACACTGTTCGATGCTCGTTTTGCACCATAATCGGTGCGTGTTGTGTATCCGGTGCTTGATCTATTTGCTGCGCTTCCGATACCTCCTGCGGTATACTCGGCAGCGCAGCGAGCGCTCGGGCATAGACCACCAATACCTGCGCTTGCCCGAGTCGTCGTGCATTCGCGGACATACGCGCGTCTGAATGGGCATCTTCACGAGTGCTTGCGCTCCTCTGGCTGGATGCTAGTCGTTCGAAACGATGAAGATGCAGCGCAAAGCGTTGCCAACACCAGCTTGACGGCAGCGATGCCAGGAGGCGCTCCGCCAACAGCGCCTGAGCGCTCGCCAACCAGCTCGTCTGTAGTTGCTCTATTTCGGAATGCACACGACTTGACGTACTCGCTAATCCGATCAATTTTTCAACGAGTGGTACCAGGAATGCTTTCCGCACAAGCACCGGAATACTGCCCGTTGCCAAGACTTGATCGAGGAGTCTGCATGCGCGGATACGCGTAGCCAGTTGCTGGTGAACCAGGCACTGGAACACGTCTTCGGACTCGTCGACGGCTTCGGTGAGCGGACGCAGGCCATCGAGCCACACCGGGTCGAGTCCCGGTGTAGCGAGACGGACCAGTTGGCCGTAGGTCTTCAGTATGGTGTCCAGCTGCCTGATAGATTGCGTCGTGAGTGCTCGTTTCCGCAAGCGACTTGCAACGGGCGACACCAGCGCTCTCGGCGACGTCGCGACACCTGACGCCAAGACAACCCGGGATGCCTCGCTTGCACAGGGCACTTGCCGGGTAGATTTTGTCGGGGCTTGTGCCTCTCCAGGTGTCGCTGACGCTATTCGTGTTGCAGGAGCGGCGACGCTGGTGCTCTCTGTCTCGCTACATGTCCTTGATGTTGATACAGCGCTACCAACCAGTTTGATCAGTGCCTCGCTTGCAGCGCTACGAATAGCTGCATCTGTGAACTGCATGCCTGCCATGAGGTGTGGCACCAGGAGACGCCAGTCGGCGTCATGGTGCTCATCAAAGCGCTCTGCGTACGCACCCAGAACACTGTCCCAGTCTATCTGTCCGATGCTTGTGGGCGATATGCGATTCAAGCGCTCCAACAGGCTCGCTACAGGGCCTACGCGTGCTCGCAAGCTCGGGTCGGGAATATGGTCGCAGAGTGTCACCAGACGACGAGCGAGTTCCCAGCGTATTCGACTCGCCAGCGGGAACAAGTCTGCACGCTCAAAGAGTTGCACGAGCAGTACCAGGAGCCTTTCCCATTGTTCGGGAAGCAGCCGATGCTGCAGACGCACACAGACGCTGTGGAAACTGTCCAGCAGCGTCCACCGCGTTGCCTCTTGGATACGTTTGCGTGCCATGAGCATCAACAGTGCCTCCAGGAGTACCAGTGCTGCCTGCTGCAATGTGCCTGGGACGGCCTCTCCTGGGACTTGTACGGCAGTGCCTTGCCGAAAGACGAGCCCAGCTTCTGCGGGTTCCGCTAAAGCGCCTCTGCCGGTAACGCGAGCAGTCGCTGCGGTATCCATTGGAACGCCTTGCGTCGGGCTCGACTCCGAGGACGTCCCGGCAAGCGACTGGGCATGCATCGCTTTCCGCGTCTCTGCAGGCACTGCTGCATGCTGCTCTTGAGCGTAGTTTGGCAGGAGAGACGCGCTTGCGCTTACGTCCATGCACTGGTCGATAACACACGACTCGTCGATTGCCAGCTCGTTTCCCAGGCGCTCCGCAAGCTGCAACAACAACTGGAGTGAAGCTTGCTGGACCGGGCCTTCCGGCTCGGGCCGACGCTTTGCAACTCGAAGCTTCGCATCAGCTTTCCAAGCCCGAGGCGATGACACGAAAAGGCAGCGCACGAGGGCCTGCACGAGCACTGGTGGCCACTGGCCTCGCGCTGTACGCTGCAGCAGTGCATCCATCAAGCGCAGCAAAAGGCACTGCAAATTCTGCTGCCTAACCTGAAGCAAACAGTTCACCAAGTATTGCCAAAGCATCGCTGTTTCTACTGGATATCCTCGGACAAGCTTTTGTACGTAGCACTCCGTTTCGAGCAATACCTGCAACGGTGCGAACAGCGACGGAGCCGACTGCGTCTCCTCGCCGAGACTCAGCCTCGCCAAGGCGTTGTTCAAGAGCCGCAACAGGTCCGCAAACCATGTTGGCGGTAGTATCTGGGTCCAATCAACTTGCCCTGGAATGGAAGATTCTTCAAAAGCGTCCGAGTGCTCGACCCGCTGGCCAGTTACCGCTCTCAACGAAGCGGATTCCGCGCTTGCCTCGACGTCGTCCACGACCATGACGCCAGGCTCTTCCATCCTGGACGTCGTTGTCGTGCTCGCGTTCTCTACAAATGCCCCGATGCCGGATGGTGCAGTCGAGTGCGCTGCTTCAGCAGACGCAACCGATACCCATCCGTTGACACGTCCGTGAACCTGGTCATTCGCCAACAAGCAGAGCATCCGCTGAAGCAGTCTAGCGGCAAGTCGCCTCTTGCCCTTATTCGCCTCGCGCTCCGGAGCATACCAACAACAAAACGATGCCCACGCAAGTGCAGTAATGCTAGCGAATAGGCTCCAGGGCGTTTCGAGGCCACTCTGGATCAGGTCCGCTACTGCGATCGCCAGAACAAGCCGCGTCTCTTCGCGTTGCTCTTGCTGGATCAGCCGGGCCAGATCCTGCAGTATCTGTGGATAGCGACCCATGAAACCGTAGCACTGCATGATCGCTTGAAAGAGCGCGCGATAGCGCTTTTTCTGTGTACCCTGCGTGGAGCCGGTACCCAGAAAGCGGGCGAGTGCTCTCGCTCTGCCAAAGAGCAGGTTCGCGACCAGCGGCATGACCACTGGTGCGTCATTGGGTAGAATAACGATCGACTCCACCGTACCGGCTGGAGGTACCTCTCTGATGCGAGCCGCTCTCTTCGAGCCGCTCCTCGAGTACGTGAAATCCCCCGGTGAGTCCGCTGAGGCGGCCTGGTGTCGTTCCAGTGTTATCGCCGACGACCGTGACTGCAGGATCTGCTGAAAACGCTGCTCCAGTTGATAGAGCAGCGGCTGCTTCGGACCATCCTCGGCGGCCGGCTGCCTATCGTCCGAAGGCTTCGTTTGTGGCGCCTGCACCGCAGCGAGGTCCACCAGCGCTCCATAGAGCATGGCGACCTGCTCCCGAAGCGTTGCCAAACGAGTACCCACGAGTCGCGTTCGATGCGCTTTGGCAGGCGCGTTATCAGCTCTGGGTTGCAACAGTACCAGCAACGGAGGCAGGTATGCTCGACGGTGCTGCTGGTGCCAGGTCGATGACTGGAAGAGCGCCTCGAGTGCTGCTCTCTGCAGAGCCGCCTCTTCCGATCGAAGCGCTTGTTCTAGGAGAACCTTGTAGCGCACTCGATCCGCTTCCGGAGCATCCGACTGTGTCTGGGCAACCAACAGGGAACCCAGTTGACGCCAGTGGAGCGTCTCGATACCCGCTGGAACCGGATATGCGGTAACCACAGCAGCTAGTACCTTTTGATGTGCTTTGCTCACATTCGATTGCTGCACCGGTACCACCAGTTGCAGCAGATTCCTGTAAAACGCGTCCGCTGGAATGATCTGTCGAGCGAGAGCCAGACGACGAGAGCTCCATTCGTCATCCAGACAAGCGTTCTGAACTGGTGCCGGCGATACACAATAGGGATATGATCCTAGACCGACGGACGAGCGCGTAAGGCATGTATCGGTCCTGGGAGAAGAAGCAACGGTAGCAACGGCTGAATCAGTTGAAGCTGCATTCGTCATCGTGGCAGCGTTCAGCGGTGCTGCCCACTGACCTGCTGCTTCTTCTGCGGTTGGCTGAAACAGGTTCAGTCGCCGCCATATTCGGTCACTTGATGACTTGGTATTCGCGAGCCACGGCCATAAAGGCGCGCTCGACAGAGCGGCTCTCTTGGCCGGATCACTGCGTCTCCGTTGGGCGAGCGACGTATGCGTCGGTGCAGATGTTCCCGGTCGTGCAGCTTTTGCCTCCAGACGCGCCGTTTTGGCGGTTCGGAGCAACTCCTTCTCGCCAGGTTGCGTTCCAGAGCTGGGCCCGCTTGGCTCTGCGGCTGGTAACAAGCATGCAGCGCTCGACTCGGGTGTCGAAGCAGCATCTGCAGCACCAGCAGCAGCACCAGAAGCGGATTCATATTCAGGTGAACAGACCGCCCCCGATAGAGTCGTTTGGAGCATTGGTGCAGCGCTCGACTCGGGTGTCGAAGCAGCATCTGCATCATCTTCATGTGATCCTAGGGCACCAGCGCGTTCTTCACCAGCAAATCGCTCACTGCGCTGGGATACCCAGCTGCAACGAGCTTGCGTAGCCTGAAACACCGGCAAAAGCACCTGCTCGAAGAGTGCTGCTGGATCCACCTGCTCCATAGCAGCTCGCCACAATGCGGGAACCTCTTCCCAGTACAGCGTCAGTGGTAATTGAAGAATGCCCAGAATGGCGAAAAGCTCCAAGCGCACCAGCTGCTGGGGCATGTTCGCACGTCCTTGCTGTCGCAACATCATCAAAACACGTCTCAGGTGCAGACGAGCTGCGTCGATTCGGTCTATTTCCCGAGTAAACGAGGAAGCGACTTGATAGACTTCAGCCATGGCTTGGAAAAACGATTCCAGCTGCGGATGTGGACTGCTCCTCGCCAACTTCGCACACAGCTCAAGTTCCGCTGCGCTAAACAGAGCATCACGTTGCAAACGGAAGCGCTCTGTCTGTGTCGCCCAGAGCACCAAGTCGCTGCCTTCAGGGTCCCGGTCAAGGAGCTGTCGTACAAGTGCGTCAAAGCCAGCCTCTGTACCCGGCGTTACTGGGTACTGACTTGCGGCCTCGAAGCAGCGGTCTAATAGGGGCTTGTCGGCTGGAAACTGCCGACACAGAGCCAGGAGCGCAGCTAGAGAGGTATCGTCCTGCAGGATGCATCGCAATCGATCCTGCTGGTCGTCATCCATACCTGTGAGACGCACCATGGTTGCCAGTTGCAGCGCAAGATAGCGGATTGATGAATCGTTGTCTTCTAGGTCCGAGACTTGCCAGATCCCTGGACAGCGTTGCAGAGTCGATAACAGCGCGTCACCAGCTGTTTGGTCCGTCTCCCTGATACTCGTGACAAGTCGCAATATCCAGGAGAGATGAGCGCTGCGCGACAGGCTGGTTCTGGATAATCGCTGGTAGACGCAGCCAAGCACTTCGCCGAGCAGTGGAACCGCTTCTGGGGAGCGCCAGACCTCCGTCTGTGTAACCAGCGATTCGAGCACTGCTGCGGCAACTCGGACGTCCGCCAAGTCATCTGTGAGGCTTTTGAGGAAACGTCGTTTCTGCGCCAAAGAGCCGAGGCGGGCAATGGCATCTCCGTAGGACGCCAGGAGCCACACCAGCGCAGGTTCCGAACCACGCCCCAGCTGCAAAGTCGAAACGCTTGCAGCGAACGTCCCGCTCAGGAGCGATGCACGCTCCGAGGACGACGATACCGCGTTGCGGCAGCATCCGTAGAGGCAGGCGCCCAGTGCCTCGATGACATGAACGAGACGTTTCGGGTGCGCGTGCTCCAGGGAAACCAGCAAAGTGGATTCCTGCAGCTGTGCAAGGGCGCTGGGCGTCAGCGCTCGCCCTAGTCGCCACCAAAGCGCAGCGAGGAGCATCTGCGGAAAGGCATCCGATGTGTCATAATGCGCTTCGTGGTGCAAGATGCAGTGTTGAAGCTTTTGAAGCAGGACGGGGGCCTTTGAGTGTGGCTCCCCTCGAATGCCGCAGCATCCGTAGAAGAAAGTTGCCGCTAGGCCGTCTGCCATCCTCCGCTGCGTCTCGGTGGTGGCGGCATCGGTGCCCGACTGAGTGACCAGCGTTGCAACCAGCGGCTGTATGTCCTCGATCGGGAGTCGACGCAAAAGCACGCCAGCGCTCTGTGCGGCAAGTAGACGTACATATTCGCTGCGATGACAGAGCAGCATCGCCGCCCATGAACGCAACACTTGAGGCGCTTGCTGCTGCCCAAAGCGCCGTTGCTTGGTCCAGCAGCGAAAGAGCCGCGCTGTTGTCGAGAAGAAGACACTCGTCTCATCCGCGTTTTCCAAGTCCAAAGCGCCTGCTAGAACCTCTAAGGACGGTCGTATGAAGGGTGTAAACTCTGCAGCCAGATCCAGTGCGAGAGCCTCCCAGCAAACTATCAACGCCGCCAACGACGACGGCGATCGCTCGCGAACAGCAAGCACCCACTGCCGAAAGACTCGCTTCCGGTTTCGAAGCAAAAGCGGCAGTGAGATCACCCAGTCTTCCACGGACTTTGCAAACGCCTGGAATGAGCGTGTTCGATCACGATCGCTCCATTCGGCAATGGCGTTCCGCAGGTACGTATCCAACGCCGACTCGTGCTTTCGTGACGCGTACGCTTCGCTGACTAAGACTGGTCTGCGAAGTCGCTCCGCATCGCTTGTGTTCAGCTGACGCAGACGATCGCGAAGCGACAAGAACTTGAACTGCCGCTCTCCGCGCCCGCTTTTATTGAGGACTTTCATGAGTGAAACCCACAACGCTCTTGGGTCTGTCTGAGACGCTCCGCTAGTCAACGAGGACGTCCAGCACCTCGGGGCTCGGAGCAGCGCCCCTGCAAACCCGAATCATACTCGCCATCCTTGCGCACAGATTCTAATGCCTTTATATATCAATTGTTGTGCAGTTTGCCTCGTGCGCGGGCGTGGTCTAGATGGTTATGACGTGTGCCTAACACGCACAAGATCGCGCGTTCGAGTCGCGCCGCCCGTACTGCACGCTTTTGCCATGAGAGCACCGCAGCGCATGCCAATGAATAGAAAAACACCTTGTGCGCTTTTTTGTGTGCGAACATGGTATACAGGTCGCTTGTTCAGGCGCGATGGCTGCAAGCAGCATCTGACCCCGCTTGCAAGCTGGACGGCAATCAGTACCGTCAGAAACTTTACATGGTAGGTCGTGTGAGATCGATGAATGCATGGAACTGGAGCGTTATGAATGGACGGAGCCTGCGAAGCGACCAGGAACAGACCCCAGCTCCGCTGCCGACGCTTTTATGCTCTCGCTGTTTCCGGGGAGTATCCTCCGATAAAATACGGGTCTGAGCGATCCGCGAACGCTCCAGGAGGCAAACCCAAAACGGACGCCTACCCCGCTATTGAAAACGCTGCCAGAGGCGCGTTGCAGGGTCAGCGCGACCTCATGTTTTACCCCGACGGACGTCTACTCGAGGACGCTGCTCTGCGTCGCCTGTTTGTCCATGGCGCATGGCATCCCCGAGGCTTGCAGACTGACCACTGGGCGCCGTTCCGCGGCCTGTGGGATGCCTAGAATATCCGGCAGATACTATGTTCTACCAAGAGTCGATCGTGGCATTGGATATCTCTCGTGTCGGGGTTCCGTGTACACACAAACCCACACATGTGCGCCATGCCCGCAGGTTCTGGAACGAGTCCGCGGACCCGCCAGGTCCCTGGTGCTCGCCGCGCCCGAAGCATGCCTATTAGACAAGGCGTGCTGCTTAAAACGAGCAGCGCGGCGTGCTATAGGACCAAGCCAGAGGCCATAACTTCGGCGCCACATGCGCTCGGATACCAGGTGCCCAGCATGGTTTGCGGCCTTTCCATCGCGTGCTCAGTGCGCAACGGCGTTAGGTACTGGAACACCAGGCTGACCAGCAGGGTCACTGAGCCAGCCGCATTCAAAGGACTGCGTCTTTGGGGCTTTCCGACCTTCGGGGCGACGTTACACGGTAACCATGTTCCCGCATTCGCTCGCCTGCTGTGCTCGACAGGCACACTCGCCGAGAATGTTCTGCAGCTTCAGCGCCAAGTGACGGACCTGCTACCGACGTGAACCCAGCAACTGCAAAGCCAGACATTCGCGGCGATTACACACCAACAGCGTATGTAGCGTGGTCGTTCCATCGGAATGAAACATCCCGTGGGTCTCGCTTTTGCAAATGGTCGTGATGCAAGTGCAACCAGCGGGCGGGAATGGGTCGAAGCCTCCAGTTGAGGTCACCTCTGACAGGAACGCGATTACGAGGTCGTGGTGTCTTTATGCGTAGCATGGCGGTTTCACGGTCGCAGCGTTGAGCGACTCGGCGCTCGAATGGTACGCGCAAGAGACCGGTGCGAGGTTGATGCGCTCGTGTCCAGTACCGGGGTGACCCTCCATGTCCGCGACGAATGTCGCGCGTTCTATCAGATACTGCACCATATCCGTCATGACATGCAGTTGCTCGAGCGCATTCGGCCGGAGCGGGTCCCAGTCACAAAGGCAGGGCGCCATGACCACCGCCAGGTTGCGACTCGTCATCTTGTTGATGTCGTTGAGGCGACTTACCTCGTTGAGCAGGAGTAAAATCTCTACAAGTACATCTCGACAGTAGGAATGCGGTTGACTCGCACTAATACGTTGCCAGAGACGGAAAATATTGATGGCCTCATCCCAGGAGGTACCCGGGCCGCTTTTCCTTGCCATTTCGAGGAAGCACTGGTAGCCATCTGATGACAACAGTGCAGGACGCGTTCGCCGGAGCGTGTCCTTCAGGAGCCCCGCGATCGAATGCGGGTCTGCCTGCGTCGGAAGACTCCCGGAATGTGCAGTCTGCAGTCGGAGTCGTTCGACTTCTCCCGCCGATCCGGACGCTCCGAGAATACCAGGTGTTTCACAGCCGCGACACTCGCGAAGATGGCGAACGCAAAGCCTGATGCGGTGCACGGCGGAACGATTCCAGGGTTGCTGTGGGTCCGTCCCGAATAGAACACAGGCAGCAATGGGTGCTGATTCGTCGTCGACCTGGGACGCGCTTGCTGGCGCCGACACTGCAGGCTTTGGGGTGCGGTGCGCACTGCTACTTCGTCGACAGAAACACCCGTGGGGAGCTTCCGGCTCGTTCACGACCAGGCGCTCAGTATGCGATGCCGCAGATTTGTGCCCACCTCCAGGATGAATACCGTTCTGCAGCTGCTTGAAAAGCAACACTTTCACCCGGTTCGCAACTTCGGTACGCACCGGTGGGCCGCCCTGCCCGGGACCCTTCCCTTCGGGCCGCAGGCTATCGCGCCCAATCAGCGTCACTCGGAGTGCTGACGACGCACTCGCAGTTGGCTCTGTTCCATCTTCGATATTTTGAAAGCGCCCCGCTGTCGTTGACGACGTCAAAGGTAATGTGCCTCCAGGGATCACCTGGTGATCAGATTGTGTCAAAGAGTCGGGGGTTGCAGCTACGCCCGCCACTGCGCTACTCGTGACGGGCAGTGCAGTCGCCAAGACCTCAGGTACTTGGGACACAGCGCTCATATCTCTTGTCGTCGCGTTGAACGCTTCAGCATCACAAGTGCAAGAGGTTTCTCTACGTATCTCTGCTGGAACGACAGTGTCTGGCAACATGCTCCTGATCGACACCAACAAACAGCTGAAGCAGCACGAGAGACGTGCCGCTGGTGAAGCTTCGACTGAAGGAGCGCGCGCGAACGCACGCACGCACGCACGCACGCACGCACGCATTCGATGCTGCGTGCGTGCCGCGGCGATGTGGCGCGTCCCGCGAAGGCTCGCCTGTGCCTGCATCTGGAGGTTCGAATCTCGCGAGCGGCGCTGTCTGTGTGCCTGGTTGCTTGTTTCCTTCAGTGGTGCTGGGGACCCAGTACCGCCGATTGCTTGCTTGGTGTCAACGATCAGAAACGCATTCATCGTTCCACGTCCTATTTCCAAGTTCTATGTCCCATGCTTTCCCTCAGAGATACTGGTCATTTCGAATGTTCCATCGTGCGCTGAGCTTGCCATGAGCGTCTGTGAGAGAAGCTCCGTTCGGTACCGTTCGTAACGATGCGTGCAGGGCGGCGGACGCACCCGTGGCACTGCTGCAACGCAAATGGCGTCGTTGGGGACGCTTGAGTGGTCGCTGCGGCTTCGTGTGTTGTGGTATCTGACAAGTTTTTATACGGAGTGTCTCAGGGGCGGCGCACTGTGGTGGAATCCGGGCACCGATGCTCTGCATGGTGGCCTATGACAGGTACCGCTGAGAATATGGGGTAATCTCCGGGTAACCTGACCTATGGGGTTCACTGGGTGCATACCAAGGCCAACAAGGCTGCTGAATCAAGCTGCGCATTGCTCTCTCTGGCGCATTCCAAATCGAGGCGCTGCGCGCAGGTGCTCGAGTGCGGACCCCAGCTGTCGACGCAAACCGAGATTCGGCTCGTTCGCGATCCACAGTGCATACAAACGCACGTGCGCTGCACGCGCTGGGCGCTGAAGATTGTCGAACTGCGACACAGCGAACGTGTGAACTTGGTGTCAGGGTGGAACCTGCGCCTCACGTAGGGGCTTCCAGCCTCTTCCTGAACGCCCAGGAGGCACCCCGAGTAGCAGAAACTCATTCAGAACGTGAAGGATGTGTCTGTGGCGCCCGTACGGGAAGTTACCACCGAGCTTGCATCAGCACCGATTCCTATATAATCAACAGGCGCGATGAAGAACAGCATCAGGGAGCTATTTCCCAAGCGTTCATCCATGTGTGTTCGCAGAAGCGCGCGGGTATCATGGAGTGAATCTGGATTTTTTACTGATCGCATATCTCGCGTAATATACCGGTGTTTCTCAGTGCAGATACGATATAGATCCATGAGTGCAGCGAAAAACGCTGCTTGTCGCTCCAAGCAACTGCCACGCTGGGAACTGCGTTCCATGCGACGCTTCCGAATGACTTGCACATTTCTGGTTGTGGCAGATGTGATAAGGCGGCTCCGAGAGCTCCGCCATACCGCTCTGCTCGAATTCGGGGCATTGTTGCATGTGGCTCTGGAGCGGTACCGCTTCCGGTCCGCAGAGATTCAACGCTGGCGAAGCGTCACATCGACGCTCGCACAGAGACGACGAGACCGCATCGTGTCTGGACGACGTTTCCAGGGTGTCTGCTCTACAAGTTCTCTTCACAAGTGGAGCATATCGCTGTGGAGGTGGCGGAATTCGTAGTTAGGTCACAGGTGCGCGTGCTGGTCCAGCCCTGTCGATCAGCAGCGCCTGTGTACCCGTGAGATTCAGACAAGATTCAGCGATGCTGCATCATCATGGATGGGTGGCGGTCGTTGGAGGTCTCCGGGAGCCCGCCTGTGCCCCTGTCACGTCATTGAGTGCCTGGCAGAGGATCTATGATGCTGACAAGGCTCTTACGCGTGGGACGATGCCAGCTCTCACTGACGCGTCAACCTTCAATTCTGTGCAAGTGCCTTTGCCTTTGATTCAACGGTTACTTGTGCGGAACACGCTCGCATCCTCAGGCGGCTGCCAGGTATGTGCGCACAGGCTGCCGTGGTGGATGATAACCCGATGCAAGGCCGGGTGCGTGCTTCGTTGCCCATGAAGACAACAGACTGTGCATATGGATGTACCTGGGTGCATGCTGCGGCGTCCAATTTTCTTTCGAGGCGCATCGGATGCAGTTTTCCTCACTTTCAGACTCGTAGATGGATCCTAGATATCGATGAAAAACTACAGCACGATCTAAATCAAGGCATGCAAGATCCAGGTCTTGGCGTTTTCCCTGTAGCAGCAATGTATGACTCGCAGAACCCGCGCACGATGACAGGGTCTACTGTCCTCATGTTTTTTTATAGCCGGTGCATACTGGGCCTGGAACGACGACCAGCACCGCGCTGCATACAGTGCCAAGTGTATTGTACGATCGTGCCGGGTTAAAATGGAACGCTGAACTTGTCGATCTGTTCCTGCGTATCGATTGGGTTTTCCGAACGATTTACCAGAGACAGAGCTTCGAGATTCGCAGTGCAGCAATACGGGATTACGGATTCATAGATAATTTCAGGAGTTTCCATCGTCTTGTCGCGGAAATTCAGGATGCCAAGGATATCGGGGTGATTCGCGACACACTCGAACAAAGGCACCTCAAATAGATGATCGTATCTTCCAGTGCATACGCACGAGGCTCCGCTCTCCTCCAATCCCTGCGGTACCAGCATGCTCTAATCAGGTATGCTTCGGGTTTTCGATTTCTGTGGTCCAAGGCAACTCGCGGACGCGACAATGCGCGCTGTTGAATGGACGAGGAAGACAACTCGGCGTCGTCGTTTGAAGAGTTGCTGCATGGAGAAGGGTCCTGAATGCTGACTTGAGGCATCGCAGCGATCGACTCGAATGGAGTGTCGAAGGAGCAACCCATATCGACCGGATTTCCATACTGGATTTCCGTCTCGGTTCTTGGTTGTGCATGGAGAACATTGCGTTCAGCAAATCCTCTATTGATCGGAAGGGCGTGCGCTTGCTTGTGAAGCGAACAGCGTACCCGCCTATGCGACTGCCCAGAGGGGGCTCGTATCGGAAGTGTGCGGCACTCGGCATTGAGACTGAGGCAGATATCATGGGGCGCCCTCTCTACCAGCCCGGGGCACGTACCGGGCGAAGAAGCGAGCGGTGACGCACCCCAGGGCGGCGCTCGGAGGCGGAGGCGGCACGGGAGGCCCACGGGAATACCCTGCGGCAGCCGAACGATACCCCGACGAATTCGCTCCCCGGATTCATACAAAGCAAAGGCACGTAGTAAGGGAAACATGTATCGATTGTGACGCCAATGCATACACTGCATGAAGAACTGCTGCAGGCGGCGACCTTGCGACTCGAACGCTGCCATCAAAGTCCTTCGACTGCTGCAAACGTAGCCAGTTCGAAAGGAACGACCGAGTTGTTCACAGCCGGCGCTCAGAGAGAGTCTAAAGGAAGCGGTTGCCGAGAAATCCCGCATATATCGGTGTTGATCACAGTCGAAAGAAGCCAAACCAGTAGCGTATACGCCCGAGTTGTCAAACTGGACCCATCCCATCTCCGTCTGGTATAGCTCCATCATAACCCTGGACCCCCGGGTGTGCGTGTGCTATCAATAACCATCGGGAGACCGCAGTTCCATTTTAGACGTCGCCAGGTGCTGCTCATCCTGGAACCGTGTTCAGCTCAATACCAGCGAGCAAGTCGATGGAGCGATCGCCCTTGGCGTACGTTTTCGCTGGCGAGGGCGTTGCAGATGCGCCTCTCGCTGGCCAGCCTGCGGAGATGCAACATTTTTGTAATCGTAGTAGGTAGCGGGTCTGGGAAGTGGCACCAGGACGGCTCGTTTCTCTTGACTAGACGCGCATGGCTCATGACGACGTACTTCGATCGGCTGCTGGCGTCGCTTTCTTCAGCGCTCGAGATTAATGCAGCGACGCTGAGCGGTGCTGCGGATATCATCGTCATCCAACAGCCCGACGGACGCCTGGTGTCGACTCCGTTTCACGTCCGTTTCGGTAAACTGCAGTTACTTAAAAGTCGCGAGAAGGTCGTGGAGATTGAAGTTAGTCCGCTTGATGAAGTTGAAGCGGTAGCGGTAGCAAAGCAGCTGGAGCGCTCCTCCACGGCGAGCACCGGGCCACCGCCACCCCAGAGCCTAGAAACATCACGGGGCACGTACAGGGCACCGCTTACCATGCTGCTTGGCTCAGCTGGTGAGGCGTTTTTTGTAGAAGAGACATCTTCGGAGTCTACCGTCGAACTCGAGGGACAAACCCCCGGCGAGGCAATATGGGTGGAACGCGCCCCCAGTGAGCCACCTTCACCCTGCAGCGAAACCTTCCGCGACTGGCGCTCAGCAGCTGAGCCCAGTGCCGCGTCAAGCTGCCGAGAAGAGTCCCAGAGCGCCTTTAGCGATAGCGAGCAGCCCACTGGAGCCGAACGCCTCCAGCTGCCTCCGTCGGACTCCGCAGACCTGAGGGCATCCTCGCAACCAGAGTCGCGATGGAGCAGCCGCTTCGGCAGTATGCTACGAAGGCAACGTCAAACGGGGGCGGAAACACGCTCCTCATCGAGCACTCCGACAGATGTCATAACTTTGGGGATAGAGTCGCTGACGTCATCGCCACCGGCCGCTGCACAGCAACAAGCTGAACTGCTGGCATCGCGGGCTTCATCGCGATCCTCACTAGAGGGCGAGAGGTCTCCCGCAGCTGGCGTGGAGTCGCTTGTCTTTGAAATGGATGACAGTGGCCAAGCGATGACTGAGTCCAGTGTACCGGAAGTTGCAGCCGCTACCGCACCCGCACCCGCAGCATTCACGAGCGCCACGGATGTGCATGCTGTCGGCAAGCCCCCCGTTGCCTTGTCGCTATGTGGGCACTTGATCACACCCCAAATGACCCCTGTACAAGTACATGAGGTATTCGAAGCAAACCGCATATCCCTTGATTACTTTCGGGGTCATGTTACCATTCTCAATCATCCAGATATTCTGGTACGCATTCATGACCAAATCTACCCGCTACGAGTCGCAACACCGTTGCTGTACGGCATGTTGGCCTTTAACACGGTGCTTGATCCCCATGCGGTCGATCGACAAACAACAGCACCAAAAGCGCGACCGCCGAGAGCGCGTTTTACCTGGTTCGGGCTTCGAAGCAGTCAACTCGAGGACTCTAGTACCGATTTGTTGCAGCTGGGTGAGCCACTCACGGAAGCGGAAACTGAACTCAAGCCACCAATGGAAACAAGCACGACCAGCACCGCCGAAGCGAAGCAACATCTGCTGCCGCTGCACCGACCGCGATACATGCGCAAGTCGTTGTATCCGAGTTCTGCGCAGTTGGCGCAACTCGGCCTGCGACCCGGAACTAATCTGATCACGTTCACAGTGCAGAGTCGATTACAAGGAGTTCAACGAGTTTGTAGTCGAATCTATTTGTGGCCCCATGATGTGCGTCTATGCATCAGCGACGTCGACGGTACCATTACACGTAGCGATGTGCTTGGACAAATTCTCCCGCGTGTCGGCAAGGACTGGAGTCATCAGGGCGTCGCCAGTTTGTATCGAGCCATCGCTCGGAACGGGTACAAGTTTCTCTATTTAACATCGCGTGCGATAGGACAGGCGTCGGCTACTCGAAGCTACTTGACAACGCTGCAGCAAGAGGGGGGTCTTGGTCTTCCCGACGGGCCGCTCCTGCTCTCCCCGGATCGGGTGATCGAGTCTTTCACGCGCGAAGTGCTTCGACGGCGTCCGCAAGACTTTAAGATTGCAGCATTGGAGCAGGTCCGTCGACTCTTTCCACCGGGCAACTACAATCCGTTTTTCGCGGGTTTCGGGAACCGCGACTCTGACCGCATCGCCTATGCGGCCGTTGGGGTGCCACCAGAGCGCGTCTTTATTGTGAACGCTCGCGGCGAGCTGCAGGTGGGTAACCACGTATACAGTGCGCTCTCGTCGTTCAACGCGCTGCAGAAACTCGTTGACTCCATCTTTCCCGACATTTCCACCGTTTCTGGGCAGCAGAAAGTAATGGAAGTTCACGAAGCGCATGCCTTTAATGATTATCAGTATTGGAAGCGACCCTATTCACCGACGGGAAGTAGCAGCGACGCTGTATCGCGTTTCTTTTCGTAGATGGGTGGATGTTTTCCTGCCTGCGGACTGTACTTGGACGCTTCTGGGTCGATGCGCGGCTGCACGCTGAGCACGAAGCTATCGAATAACCGCAGTACGGGCTGCCTGATCACTGCGATACTTGAATGGGCTCGTTGTCGTCCAGAGACGGTTGAGAGGCGCCACCAAGGTTGGTTGGTTGGTTGGTTGGTTCAGTGTCTGGGCACACACTGGCCACAAGCGTGGCGCTGCGCAACGCAGGAATCTTGCACTGGTCGATGTATCCCCGAGGCAAGTTCTCGACGCAATGCTGCAACTGTTTGAGAACGCAGATAGCCACGGGTTGAGCATTGCTACCCATCAGTACGCCCTCGTTCGTAGCAAATCCCAAGCGGGTTCAAGCATCGGACTGATCACTGTGATGCTTGGTTCGCTCCTCCCAGGACGTTGCCGGGAGGTTGCTCCAGAATGCTGCCGGTCTCTGGACAAAATATCGCGGTGCTCGACGATGGGCACGCTGACGCCTATTCTCGCGTAGCAGTGTAAAGTACGGCAGACAGCACAGGAGAAAGGCAGCCGCGTTGGACACCAGCAGCATGACCAGGTCGGTCCACCAGAGCACGTTGCTGCAGCAGGGCAGCTTCGACGCGACCGCCGCTGCACTGCAGGTGCAGTCGGGACCACAACGACCAAAAGGTGTTTTGCCCGACACGGCATTCACAATGAAAATAGCCTCAGTGATGATGAGTGAAAGGAAATACGACAACAATACCGCGGCGCCGATGATGCCGGCGAGGCCGGTCGCCTCCACTGGTCGCTTTGCGATTCTTGTGAAAGCAACAAGAATGAGCCCGTAGCCGCCCACCGAGAGCCATAGAACTGCGGTGGTGTAGAGGGTCACCCCCATGGATACCGAGCACGGAGTCGCGTGACGATAACGATCCGCAGAAATGATAATAATGACGACAAAGGGCCAGACAAAGAGGGCCAATGCCAACATGGTGACCCCAAAGGCGAACAGCAGCAGACGCTTCAGGTTTTCGCGACTGGAGAGATGGCGCTGGTGAAAGCGACCCAGCATGTCGCCAACGTTGCGGCCCAGGCGACCGGGCTTGAGATTCCCCGCAAAATGTCGCCAGGAAAAATCCTGCAAGATGAGTTGACTTCCGCGCCAACGTACCGGCTTGGCGGCAACCTGACTCGAGTCCATGTTCGAACGTTGCATCTCTGCAATCTGCTGAGCGTACCAGTCGGAGGTGAAGAGCTGACCACCGCTCGGAGACGTTCCGGTTTCGGGCACGGAGGTGCCGCTTCTGTCTTCGTCCAACGTTTCTGGGCGCTGTAATGAGTGCAGACTGAACCCGCTACGCTCTTGTTTCGCAGTCGCTGTGTAGAGACGCTCGGCATATTGATAGAGGGCAAGCGTTTCTGGCTCGGCCTCTTTCTGGAGCCAAGTATTATACAGATGCTTTCTGCGGAAAGTACTGGGGTCTGTTTCGTACGAACCAGATGGAAGGGTTAATGTGGGCGGATCTCCAGCGATACTGGAGATGTCCGGGCCTGTCGCTTGCGCATCCGCTGACCCCAGCGCTGCCTGCAGCTCCACAAGGGACGGAACGCGTCTAGGCGCCCGCTGTTTCGCCGCATCCATGGGTGCTTTCAGAGCGAGCCTGCCACTGTCCAGGGCGAGTTCCGTTCATCGTCGTGCTCCCGCGCGGGAACAGTGACCACCAGCACCGGAGAACGGCGTTGGATTTCGCACCAGTTGCCACAGGTACAGAGGACGTCGCTAGGCGTGAAGTCGCAGTGTGCGGATTCAGCAGGTGCTGGGGCAAGAGAGCCAATCAGGGCGGGATGGAAACCCCAAACGACAGAGGCCTCCTCGTCGACTCGGCAGATTCGTGACGCACTGAGCGCCGTGTACGATGCAGCGCCTCTAATCAATACTAGGTCGCTATTCGGTAAGTCAGGTGTAAATATCACCGCTGTTGGAAGCGAGTTCGGCGTTTTCGCGGAAGCGCCAGGTACTGCACGTAGCTTCCGCGGTGGCTCCTCGTTCAGACCAGTCCCGGGTCACCTTTTGGTGTATCGCTATTCAAAAACACAGGTATGCGGCCAGGCTGGCAGTTTGCTCCGAACAACCAGCGTCGCAGTTGAGGGCGTCAGCCACGCTCTCTTCCTGGTGCGTTGCGGCTTCGCGACTGTGGTCTTCTTGACCAGTTTCCAAGCCCTGGCAGGAGTTGCGACCCTTGTGTACAATACAAATACAGACCAAGCTGACGCCCGAGACCGGTCCAAGGACCCCGTGTGTGCTTCCCAGGCTCCGGGTGTGTAGGCGCACTATAGGTGCGTCTAGCTAGCCTTGCCTGGGTACGAGCGTGTGTAGCCAGACCTCAGACCAGAGACCTCGGTGCCTCAGGGGACGCTTCCGTGCTCCAATAACCCCGAGCGGTGTCTTTTCTCAGAAACAGAGGCAGCTTTCAGACTCCGTAACCCAGTCCAGGCTTACGAGCTGCAGCCCGAATGGCAATGCGAAGTCGAGTAGCACACCGTTGGCGGTTTGATGCCCGGTGCTGGCGCCCGCCGGTCGAGAAACAGCACGGTGCCCGGGATTGGCGTCGGAAGCCCAGTTGCTGTTGTTGTTGGGGTTGCGGGTGCACTGGGGTAGCGCCTGGTGCACAGATAACTGCTCGTTGCCATGGAGGCTGTCACCGGTTCTGATCCGTCCGATCCTCTAGTTGCAGACGTCCTGGGCTGTGGTCAGCTGGACCTCACTCGAGGGCTCATGCAACGGGCGTCTTCGGGGCCGCGTTTGCGACCTGGAGGGCGATTCCGTCAACACGCTGCCGCTCTGGAGGCGCTAACGAGGCTGCGGCAGGATCTAGAAGCTGAGGGTCCAGAGTCGAGTGCGACTCAAGGGCAAAATACCGGTGTCAAATGGGACGTTCGCCACCCAGCGTTTGATCCTCGAAGCTATCTGTTCGAGGTTCACGTGGACACGTCCTATCAGGAGCTGGAACGCGGACTAGAGGAGTTAGCGCAGCGGAGGCAGCGTCTGGAGAAAGCGTACCTGCAAGCGGCAGTGCACTCACTTCCTGCGTACCTGACGACAATATTCACGCTACTCCCGGAACTGGAACCGTCCGGTTCAACCTCAGGGCGAACGCATCCACTTGAGCAATTAGAGTCAACTTTTCGAGGGGCGTGCGCGCAGCTCAGAGATTTGTTCGAAACCTACCACAACATTGGGGTTTCGTTGAGCGCTTGGCAGTATACCTCTGTGCGGATGCGTATCGATCCCGAGATCGGAATGATGTACAGACGGTTTCTGACTGCGCTGTTCGAGAGCGATGCAGCAGCAGCAGCAGCTGCTGCTGCTGCTGCCGCCGTGAGCTATAATACATTGATAGAATTACGAGCTCAGGCACGCAACGGGCTTGCTCAACGTGAAGCGTCCTCGACAGGGACACGCGAGTGGACCGACGTGACTCTCCGCTCGATGGAGTTCCTGCTTCAGAGGCTGCGTTTCTGCCCGCGATTCCAGAATGGAGCCGCGTCGATTCCGTCCGCTGCTTTCTGGAAGAGCTTCGATGAAACCGTCGAGCAAATCTGGGCAGAATGCACTGAACCACGCCGCACGGTCGAGACGTTTTATCTCCTGCGTTTGGACGTTGCCAGTGAGACGCTTCGGGAACGTTGTGACGCACATGCGCTGCGTCTGAAGAGCACCATCTTGCGGAGCGCCTTATCCGCAGTGGAAAACACGAAAGCAGAGGTACCGGCTGCCGAGTGCAAGTTCACATCAGAAATACCTTATACGGAGGTTTTCGCGGCGGCAGCCCAACTCGTTCTTGCGTACCTGCGGAAAGAGGTGATTGGAATGAGCCAGTTCGTTGCGAACCTTTTACACTACGTGGATGCGGCACGTCAAGCCCTGCTTGGCCCGATTTTGAACGATGCGGAACGCGAAGCGTCGGCTCGACTGGTCCAAGTCCTGCGAGCATTCATCGAAACCTGCATAGATATATCTAGGGAGGCGATGGACGCAAATCGGTGGAAGCTGCTGGCTCCAGACGCCTTAACGCCAGAGCTATGGGGCTCGGAAGCGCTAGCAGAGCGTCTGAAGGGTCTTCTGGAGACCAGTCTGCAGGCTTTGGGCGCAGATTCCTTCTGGACGAAGCAGTTGAAATAGCGCAGAGGCACGGAGCAGCGTTCTCATCAAAGCACTCGAAAATTCATGGATATCTGCATCGCATCGTTGCGGACATGGCGAAAGCGTCTCTGGAGGAGGCACCGCGGCGCTGCGACACAGCTTCACTACGCCTAACTCAAGCTGATCAAGTGCCCAGTGCGCCATACTCGTTCCAAGAAAAGTCACTGACCGATCGCTCTCGACCTGCGTCACACATGTTGTTACCCGCTTTTCGACGAAGCGTACTGAGCAGAAGATTGAAGTGCGCTGCGAAAGAGACAGGCGAAAGAAAGCGACTTTTGTGACAAACAGGTCATTGTGTTGTGCGCCACACGCCAGTAGAAAGATAAAATTGGCACCTTTGCATGCGGATGTGGAAGGGTGCCACTGCCTTACCGACTGGAAAAGTTTGCGGGTGCCTCAAGTCGCTCATACGGGTCGGGGTGTTTCGGAACCACAGCAGTCCCCGGGTACGATCCTTGAACCCGGGGCTCGATGCTGGTGCTCGTGCAACCCGCAGTGCGTCTTGGCGAGCGGCCTGTGGGATCGTCGGGGTCTGCGCACCTCTCTATCGCAAGATTTTATCGACGACGGGGATTCGTAAAAGCCTGTATTGAAAGTATGGAAAGCAAGGGGGAAACACAAGCAGCACGGCAGCGGGCGCGCCCGTGATCCAGTACTGGGCATCCGCCCGTTTTCGCTAGTCCGATGACAAGGAGCCCGCGAGCCGCTGAACGATGCATATATTCGCATCTGGCGGCAAACGATGCCCAGTCGAGTCGAGACGGTCCTCCCAGTGATGACCATCAGCATCGGTGTGGTACCGAACATGCCAGGTCTCGCCGGCGGTGTTGCGACCCCATCGACAACCGTGGTACTGCGGATGCTCGGCAGATGAGTCGGCGCGGCGGCTTTCAAAGTACCACTCGTACCATACTTGGGATTCGTGATTGTGTGGCAAGATTCGTGCATCCACACCGAACTTGTCCCCGAAACGGAATAGAACCTGGGGTTGGTTCTCGAGGCGGTACTCGCCATGACGCTCGAGCCACCAGTTGCCGTCTGGGTTACGTCGTACGCGGGCATCCTGCCACATGAGCGCTGAGAGCAACGGAAGACTCTGCATCGGTCCTGTGGGGAACGAGTCCACCGGTTTCGCATTGCACTCGGCAGCGGTACTCGACTGGCAAGGCAGCGCCGCATGGACGCCATCCTGGGCGCCTTCATGTTCAGAGATCGAAAGCGCACTGAGTGCAGTCATCGCGCCGGCGTATCGATCGGGGTGGCGTGCATGTCCGCAGGCCTCGATTTCCAGCGGATGCTCGTTCGCTTCGTGGGAACTACGGGTAGAATGCGCACTAGGAGATCCCGAGGGAAAAGTGGTCCCTATGATTGACGCCAGATGCTCCCAGGGGCAATCGCTGTTCTCCTTTTCGGGCTCTGCAAGTGAGAAGCCAAGCGCCGATAGGCTTCTGCTGCTGCTGCTGCTGCTGCTGCTGCTGCTGACGTTCTCGAAAACGGGCGCGTATAATTCAGCTCCAGGCATCGGCAACGAATACTGGATGCTATCATCCCAAGACGCTGGCAGAGATGCGCGTTTGCCCATTGGCCCTTTGCGGGGACCTGACTTCGATTGCTTCTCGGGTACATCTTGATTCCTTTCGCACAGCACTTGTATTTGTGGTTTGCTTTCCAGGCGCGCTCGGAATGGCGCTTGATTCTTCTCTATCTGCCCGGAAACTGTAGGGAATGCGAGATTCTCAGTTGTATGGACATTGGCGGATCGATGGTCCATCAGTTCTGAAGCAGGTAACTCGCTGCGGTGCGCTGTGTATTCTTCATTCGTCGGTATCGCCGCGTCTTCGGAGTCGTCATTGGAATCCGACAAGGCGACGAAAGTGGCGCTGAGGGATAGATCATGCAGATTCGCATAATGGCGACTATGGCGTCGGTACCACAGACGCTCGAGACGGTCGGGATCGTGCAGCTTCCGGCACGCGATTGTCTTGGGTGTCGGCCATGCACGCGCGCTGTACAGCCGTATTGGCTTGGGTAGAGGCAGCAGCGGCAGCAGCCAATAGCACGGTTGCACATGCCGTATGACAGAAGCAGCCGATGCAGGGCTTTCAGGGAACCTGCCTCTCGCAGGAGTGCGCTTGCGGCAGGAGCGGGCGAAGAGCGCGCTTCGCTCCTCACGCTCTCGGCTGCGGTTGCGCAAGCTGATGAGCACCAGCACCCAGACGACCATCCAACCAGCTACATGGAGTGCAACAGGCACTCTTGGGAGCTGGAGCGGCGCGTGCTGCGAATGCCATCGCTCAGAAGCGCTCCACCATGGGAGCCAAGAGTCCCGTCGAGCAGCGACCGCTCCCGATGGGAACGCCTCCGAAGCTGGAAAGCTGCTAGATTCATGCAGGTCCACCGATAGCACGCACCCAGACTGCGGCTCTAAAGGCCTGTAGAGTGTGCGGCCTTTCGTTCCTGTTGGAGCATCCCCGATCCCGTAAACAGAGCCCGCTGTATGCTCTTCTATTCCGGTTGACCCGGATGCCTCGCGCAGTTTCAGAGACTCGCGTTTTGAATGCCGCCTATACGGTGCGCGTGTTTCATCCAGCCGAAAATGGTCTTCGTTCACGTTCGTTGGCGCATAGAGCGCAGCGTCGCGACCGTCTCGAGTTGCACGACCTCCGACGCCGTACGGATGCATATCCGGGGCGGTTTCCGACCAGGTTTCGCGCTGAGATCGCTCCATATCCCCTGTCAATGATTCAAAGAAAAAGTGTCTACTAGTACACGTCACCAATAGTTCCTGTAGCGTCAATAGAGCAGTTTCGTTGGTCACTGCTTAGAAACGCAAGGAATATGAATGCCAGTTGCATGTGGCGATAACGGCTGTGCCGTACGCGTGGCATGCACGGATCAGCGAGATCGCCTGGCGGGAAGCCGCCATACGATGCGTGCATGCGTACGTGCGTGCGCGATTCCGCAATGCGTAACGCCTCGGCGGTGCGCCGCGCGCTGCTGATCGCTATCGCATCGCAGTCTTTGCCCTGAAAAGTGTTCCGCATTCAGGTGCATGTCATCAAATGCTTTTTCGCTGCTTACCGCGGACGCATGCAAAGTGCTTTCGTTTGAAGTGATAAAAAAACCAGGGGAAAGTATGGACATGCAAGTCGGGAATCCTAGGGGGGTCGGCATCGCCGGGTGCAGGAAAAACAACAAAAAATCCTCTTCTCGTTGACTCTCGAGCGAAGAAGAAGAACAATGGACGAAGAAGAAATGAGGATATCGTCGAGAAAAGGCGTTTGCCCGATGGAACGATGACGAGACTTTGGCGCCATACAGGGCACGAGTCCGAGGACTCTTTGTATCAGTGAATTCCACCAGCGAGAACGAACGCATAGAGTTCGTGAACAGAGACTTCAACATCGCCATAAAAATCCGACGATGTGCGGTACTGAAGACAAGACCCGCAGGGCTGTGGCTATCTAACTTTATGGAGCAGCCTCTCGGGCTCGAAGTATACGATGAGAAGCTGAAGAGGATAGCAGGAGTCCTGTCGAAACAGTCCGGGAGTTGTCTGCAAGTAGACATATATGTACACTCTATGGTAGCGAAACGTTTTCGCGTCCTTGAGCACCTAAATTATGGGCCAGTTGAGTCAGCGCTTCCTGGATGAGGGATCGCTGCCAACGATCAGGGTACGAGACTTCAGCGCCTTCCCAGAGACTCGCTTGTTCCAGCAGACGCAAATGGGTATGACGCCTTCGGCGTTTGTCATGCCACAGAATCGAACATGATGAACAAAAATGTTCGGGTTTTGCAAAACGTTGTTGATCGCCGGGACCTAGCTCTGATATCTTCACCGACATCAGATGAAAATGGAATACTGAATAGCGCGCTCTGTGGTTTCCTTTCGTTTTTCCCGATGAATATACTTGACATTCAAAATGCAAGATTATGGGCTTACGAATTCATTCTTAGTTTTGGAGTGCTTGCTCGTCTTTTCGGAGTCGCGCAATGTATGCTTCGCCGCTAGATTTGGTTACTTTACCGTAACCCGCATAATTTGCAATGACATTGGACAAGGCTTCGCCATGCAATCTATATAATTAACCAGTGCATGCGTCCAAGCCCCGATTCTCCGTTCATCGTGTGCAGCATTCTCGAATCGTAGATTCCCCAAGTTTGCGATATCCCTGTTTCGAGGCAACTAGTAGACGCACCAACTCACGCCATTGCATTGACGGCAAAAAAATACTCGACGTCGCCCTTTGACAACCTATTCACAATCTTAGGCTCAAAGCCCACTTAATTTCTAACGTTTAACAATCGATTCTGTTCGAAGGACAAATTCCACTCTCGTCATGGCCGCCCTTGAAACAGCAATCGACAGCGCCATAATCCCATCACTGAATACGCTCTCGGAGGCTTCCTTCTCTTCTGCTTGTGTGGAAAAGGGTCCTGGACTTGGAATTCAGCCATCGGTACGATCGCTTGCAATGCAAAACGTGATGCAGCATTCGACGAAGAGCACGTAGATGGATCGAAATTTCTGGACTTGTTCTGCAGCGTAGATTTTCTTTCAGGTACTTTTCATCATAGACAACATCGCGTTCCGCAAATCCCATCTCTAGTGAAAAAGCATGCGCTCCCATGCGCAGCGGACAGAGTCCTCGTCCAGGGAATCTTCCAGAGGAAGCTCGTGATCGTATGAGACGATAGCGATCACGACAAAATAGGAAGGCATCGAGCAAAGCCCTCTTTTTCGTCCAAAGCTTCTACCGAGCTGCAGGGCGAGCGTTCAAGAATCATAGGATGGCCCTAGAAGCAGGACTTACTGCACGAGACATACCGGAACATCTGACCATAGCAAAGTGTCATCGCTGCCAAGCAGGCCGACAAGTTGTACACAGGAAGATGAAAACGGCAATCGAAGCGTAGATCGCAGCTTCCTTCTGTGCGTAACAAGCTTCGACAACAGCGGAAAACTACGAAATCGGGCATTTGGCGCTACCAACAACGTCCTTTTACACCTTGTACTAGAAAAAAAGCGACAGTAGAGGTCTGCGTTTTACAATCCGGAGATAAGGAAGACGAAAATGAAGCATGCGCAGAAACATCCTGCAAATGCTTATGATGATGGCAATCAAAAAAGGCCAGAATTTGAGCGTGTCCGTCAGCGTTCGAGAACGTGTCCCTCTTTAATGTAAAATGGATGTAGCGGCGATGTGTCCAGATTCCACAAACTGAACAACCATACACTAAGAAAACAATTTGGCAGACTCAGCGACCGTCCGGGCGCTAAGTCTGCCACGAAGATCCGAAAGAGACCGGAAGCCTCCACTACTCTCTTCCAGGCATCGTAGCGCGCTTTTCACCAGGCACACCTGTTTTGAGAGTGCCTCCTGACCTGCAACCTGTAGATGCACGCTCAAAACGAAGAAACACCCCTGAGCTTGCATGATGATCTATACGTTTACCGCAACGAGCAGCATGAGAGCAGCACATCCGCCCTGCTTCGCAACGTCGAGAAAATCGATACTGCACGAACACATATGCCAAAGAAGGGGCGAACAGGTCTTCGACAAACAGCAACTCCAGAAGAGCGTGCGCGTTCATGCGGACAGCACCTCGTACTCGCAAGGACAATCCATCGAAGCCGCTACAGAAGCCACCACATTTGGCAACGAGGCTGAGCGCTACCTACACCCCTGGATACAACGCCCACTGTACTGAAACGCCGATCAGAACGGCACGTGCATCATCAGGTTCGGGGCTGAGCCTCAACGATGCCCGCTCGTGCACGCTGCCCCAAGTGAGCGGCCTGCTCTAGAAGGGCATCATCCCAAACAACATGCACACGCCCCCAGAGCGTGACCCGCGAAAGCTTCAACCTTTGCCGTTGATCTCCGCGCTGCTTGGGCGTTTGCTTCTGAGCAAGCTGCTCGTCATCCATCGATTCCTTCGAGTCCTCGCTCGATGCACTCGGTAACCACTCGACACAGAGAATACGGTGCGCGTTCGTGTCTGCAATCCAGAGCGCGCCTCGTCCCTGAAAAGCCTCTGGATCCGCCTCCACACCTGTTGGTTCGTTCAAACAGAACGGTATCGCATCGTCTTGCGTTACCTTTCCACGTTGATCCATGTCGACTAAAAGTTCTGTCGCTGCTGGATCGGCGGGAACAAGGTGCACTGTATCTACTGCACCAGTCGACCAGTCTACACAGCGGATGCAATTGTTATAGGTGTCAGCCACGAAGAGCGCTCGACGTGACGAATCGTACGTGATACCCAGCGGGTGCTGAAATCTTGCGTTCTTTCCAGATGCATGATCCAAATACCCGTACTCAAAGAGGTCATCGATGTCACCTGTTGCTGAGCCGCCTCCAGCCAGTGTGCACAGACTGCGTGATCTCGGCGCAAAGTAACGCACCGAACTCGACTCAGCATCGATAAAGGCGATAAAGGGTCCCTTCGTGTCGCCATCGCCAGCACAGCTCTCTGGAATTAGTGCGAGACCAGTCGGTTGAGCCATACTCGATACAAAACAGCACGAACGTTTGGGCTCTATTCGCAAGCGTTCGTTGTCTGCGCTCGTGATATCCAGTTGGCGATGATCACCGCTACCGCAAACCGCTCGGCAGGAGCGGGGCTCAGGATGCATCGTATCTGGGGCGGTTTGTTTCGCGAAGAAATCAATCTGCCAGAGCTGATTCAAACCAGCGTTCGTGACGTATACGGCATGGGAGGCGGGGCTGCGGTCCGGCGAACCCAAGGGTGCGGCTGAGTTCGCCTCATCCAAGGGCGCAGTCGGAGTGAAGCGAAAGCGCGGTCCCACGGCCACGTCCCAGGGAAAGACCAGCGACTGGTGGCGCGCTCTTCGGGTACCGAAAAGGTCAAATTTTGCAGCACCAGTTCCCGCAATCCACTCGACGGGATACGGTGTTCCGGGATTCGGCATCGCGAATTGTGGTACTCGGAAACGACATATTCGATGATTTTCTGTGTCAGCAAGGTAGACAAGATCGTGCGTGTGATCGTAGCAAATTCCCCGGGGCCGTCGCAGACCCTCAACCGTTCCGTTGTGCCGTAGATCGAGTTTCGGTATGGCACCGGATTCGTCCAAGAGGCACCAAACCACTCGATCGTTGTTCGTATCGGCGATGACCATGTAAGTGCGCGACGTTACAGTCGAGTCATCTATGTCACACAGGGAATGATGCTGCCCGGAGTCTGGCGAGCGCACTGCTGACGCTAGTGGCTCCACCCTACGAAATACGATCACTTTGGAAGGGTACCGAAGCCTCAGCGCCTCAGATTTGTCCAGCATCTCTTGAGCCTGCTTCTTGGGTGAGCGTGGCACAAGCTGGTGTCCAATGGGTTTTGGCGGCTCCTCAGGGAACACAGGCGGCCTTTGTGGATCATTCAACAATGAAAACTGTCCGGGATGAAGGCCGAAACGCAATTGTGTGGCATAGTAATCCATAGCTCCTGCTAGGATGATATCTAACAAGAATACATGGCCATTGTTCTCATCTAGAGCGAGGCCGCCACAGAGACTCCCCTGATACCACTTTGCGACTAGCGTTCCTGTGGGGGCGAGCACCACACAAAACGGCCACCCGATCGCGCCTACAGTCCGAAAAAAATCTAGACGCTCGGAATCCACTGCAACGACACCGTCAAGCCGTTCGCGCTCCAAAGTGCTGTGCAGGGATCGCTTGCTCGGCATCGAAGGCCGTTCCCCGAGCCTTTCGTTCAGCCTCTGCTCCGTTCGCTCCCTAGTGAGTTTCTCGCGGACTGCCTCATACTTTTCTGCGAGAATGCGAACGAAGCGAACTGCTGGATATTCCCGGCATACTAGCTGCGCATGTCGCCAAAATCGGTGACCAAACCAACAGTCAGTATTCTCCGTTGTAAAGAACTGCAACACCGTGATGCTTTCTGATTCCGCGGGATGCAAAGGTGCATGGATGCTACGTACATCACCCGTTCGCTCATCACAGTCAAACCACTGGAGGTATTGCGGCCATTCTGGAATGCGCTGTGCGTCGGGAGCATTTTCCAGGGCATCCGCGAGGATCCGCATAGGCGCTAGCGGATGATGCTCACAGTACCGCATCGCGACATCAAAGTCAGAGTCTCCTTTCAAACCGGGGCGAATTTCCCGATCATCTTCTATGGATAAGGACGATGGCCTTCCATACAAGTCCATGGGATGTACTGGACCCGGTGGGAAGTGGCGCAAAGGCCCGTACCATGACGGGGCGTGGAAGCGATAAAAAGGTCTCCTCGGGTGATCCGATAACGGCTCTGCACAAGCCTTTATGCGACGTATACTTCTGGGGCGCCGTCGGGACGTGTCGAGTGCAGCACGCTCTCTAAACGTTCTGTGCGCGGGCGATTGGCTAAGAGGAGAGCAGAAAACGTCTGAGAACCCGGCAAGCATCTTCGAACTCGAGGAGCGCCGTCTGCTTCAGCGGCCACGAAGTTGTGCGTGCTGCCTCTCGCGGCTCTAGAACTGTGCAAGCGTGAAAGTACTCGACTCGTGATGGGAAAGTTGCCCTCAAGAGTGTGCTTGCGGAGCGCTCCCAGCGCTAGCGGGCGACAGCACCGCACTTGTGTGTGCCGCTGCTTCGAACGCGAATGCATCTTCAGCGTAGCGGGCTCACCGCGCTTGTCGTTCTGGTACAGAGCCCGTGCAGCCGCTTTCTCAAAGCACAACACTTATTCACGATACTGTCCCAAGCTCTGGTCCTGCAGTAGGTGTTGCGATCTAGAAAAGAACCTGCTATGCAAGCTCTTCATCGCAAGTGGCAGCCAGTCAGTGAGTCATTTTCTATAGCTGCCATGAGCTAGACCTCTCTCAGAATAAAATGAAACGGATACACTATTCTACCTCGAACGTGAATACTGAATTTTGGGTATCCTCCAATTGCCGTCAGCAACAGGCATTAAGGGCTTTTTCGCGGCTGATTTTCTTCCTTCTCTTCGAGCTCCGACTTGAGATACGACGGTGTCTCCGTTCCTTCCAGCTCCATCATTAGCGATCGGAAGATGTTCACTGCAGATTTAGAGCCCCTGTTTTGCTGCTTCCAGTGGTTTTCAACACATTTCATGCGCATGCAGATGTTTCGATGCATATTTCGCTTGCCATTTTCATCTTCATTGTATACAGCCTCTGTGCGTCCTCGCATCGATGACTTTTGGCTGTGGTCAGGTGTTCCCGTATATCCACCAAAGCCTCTCCTGCTCCTGCTCCTCTTCCTCGGAGGGCCGTTTTGAGGCGTCGTACAGCTCGCGTTTTCGCTCGTTCCATGCAATTGACGAGTATCGAAGGCTTACCACGATGCTCTTCTCAGTTTGCGGGCTCGCTGCCGTGCGCTTCGCTGGCAGGTTGCATCAGCGCAATGCCCTCAGCGAACACAGTGTCGGATTTTTCTCACTGACAAAATGCTTACTTAGGCCAGCGTTCTCCGATTGTGCACTTTTTGTTTTCTTTTTGTTTGTGTGCGGTGAAGTAGCCATCGAACGCCCTGCCTCCAAGTTCCATGACCCATACTACTTCCCGGATATTCTAGTCGTTTCATACGTCCTATCGTGTGTGCCTAGTGCCTGCCGAAAGCGACAGCAATGACGCCTATAGCGCCAGTGCGGTCGCTGCACGGAGGCAGAACGGCGTTGCCGTACCACACAGAGGGCGTCGGCTCGAGGCAGTGCGGGGCAATGCCAGCGCAAGCCAGTGCAAGCCAGCGCAAGCCAGTGCACAGTGTCGCATTCGATGGAGGATTCGTGGAACGGGAAGCTTTTCGTGGTGAACCATGTACCGCGAGGCAAAAATGCAGGCTGGAGCGCAATTCTAGAAAACTTCGATCCGTCTACGCTTCCTCCGTGCAAGGCGGTGCCAGACTCTCTATCTGGCGCGGTCGCTGCGATAACTCAGGTCTGAGTCTCCGATTTTCTTCGGTGTGTACGGAAGCGAGCGAAGCCTCTGGGGACGTATGCCGTGAGCGTTATCTCGCCGGCTGTGAACGCCACGTTGCCGCTTGTCTCAAGGACGGGCGGATTTCCTTCTCGGACGGATGCGATTAGCTGACCTGACAATTGTAGTCAGCCTTCGATATGAGCATGTGACAAAGTCTTCAAGTGAAGTCGTTGCGATTCTTTTCGCTGTCCACCCAGCTGTACGCATTGCTGCGCCCTCGAGTTGCCTTTAAGGAGAAATATCGAAAACTTGAAGAATGCATGATTCAAGCATGCTATACTTGAGGAAAACAGAAGAGTGCAGGCGCGTGCGACTGAATGAGATGATGATATCGGCTATGTTACGAACCCGCGTATGAGGGCGTCACGAACCATCTTGATCCCGGTGACGTATCGAATGCCAGCGGCAGGGAGTCGACGGGATCCCCACGGATAGTACAACCGAGGGGCATAGAACTACCCATGAATCCATTCGCCGTTATTGCTGCACTTTGAATATTGCAGCTGTGTTTCTAGCGAACATTCGGGAAACGATCGAAAGAAAATAACACTACGAGCATTTCAGTGTTCCATTTTTATCCGAAATGGGTTCAGCAGAGCTTGGGGCCAAGTAGCTGCATTTTGTTCATCCGCGTGTACCAATAAGCCGCAGCGATATTTGTCGCAATCAGTGCATCATGATAAATTCCCACGGACGACACCGTGCACACCGACTATGCAGCCTCGGAGCAAGGCAACTGCGATTGTCTGTCTTGTACCGCAATGCTCAAACATCAAGTGGATATATCAGCGTCTTTCACCCTGTGGACCGTAGAGGTAAACGGATTCCACACATCTTTTCAAAGAGACTGGCTTACGTAGACATAAAGGAGGTTTGCGCTTCGAAGAGACCATGGCCGAGGCCCAAATGCAGCGACGTCGCGCTACCGTCAGCGCACCAGGTCACTCAGAAACTGAGCCCCATCGTAACCATTGCTGATTGGACATCTAGGCACCAGAAACACCTTCGGAATTCACAGTTTTCGAGCGAAGACGCACTTACAGGCAGGTGACTTCAAACCGGGCACTCCAGCATAACACCCAGTCCGAGTCTTCTACCACCGCGAATCCCCTATCAATGAGGAGCGCGTGCGCCACCGCCCCGCCATGGCCAACACCGAGCGACGGCATGCGGTGCACGGCATGAGTGCCCGCTGCCGCTTACACACAACCCGCACGCGTCGCCACGGGATCAGCAAGAAATCGACGCCCGCGCAGCCTGTCCGCATTGTCTGCATTATCGAATTTCCCATTCCGATCGCGCCCCGCGCTCGCACCACAGCACGTCGCGGACGCGGGAGCGCAGCGCCACTCATGCGGTCTCGCCATATGTCACATGTGACATCCATCGCCGTCCCCGTCGTCGAGGGCGTGTCTGTTTGGTTTAAAGCGCGCGGCAGCAACAGCAGCGCCCGGGGAGCCTCCACGCGGTGCACGAGCGCACGCGCGCCGTCGCAGCCTTAAAGAAAAGCGCAACAGCAACGGGGGTGGGCGCGATCTGCGCGATCCAGCGGGCAACGCGGCTGCAGCGACGGCGGACGACGCAACAAGCGTTGCTAATTATCTATCGACGCATTGGCTTGCAACTGGTTGAAGCCGCGGCAATAGTTTTGTTGCCGGGCTTGTTTTCTGAAAGTCCACACAGCGGGTTGTGATTGGTATAGTGTCTGTGGCTCGTTCGGGGCAGCAGTTTTGTCAGTTTGTGGCCTGGAGATAAACTGCTGGTGCGCTTTGGTTTGTAGTTCATTGGGGCTTGCAAAACGGGGAGACTGAAACAGCTCAGGAGCTTCCAGTGCTTACGATAGCTAGTGCAAGCGTGTCGTGATTGCCGGTTTTGTGTTGCGGTTCGGGTGCGTTTCGAGGTTCTTGAGTACTCCTTGCCGTCGACACACGACGCTGGCGAGGGAGCAGGATGGGCACGCAACGCAATTGGACCGGCGTCGATGCTCGAGCCAGGGCGGCGCCCGCGCAAGACGACGCGGCTCGTGTGCGCGTTGGTACGGTTAGCGGAAGTGCTGTGTCGCCTCAGATGACACTTCCGGTCGGTTTTGAAGCGGCGTTGGAAAACGAACAGCCGCCCCGAGTGGCCAGCGCGCCGCCTCCGGGTCAGTTCCGGAAGAAGGTGGAGTTTGGACGCGGTGCATCGCTTTTGGGAGTGGCAACAGGCGAAGATATTTGGAGTGCAGCATCCGAGCGCATCGGTGCATCCGGGGAAGATGCGGGCAAGAACTCTATGTATGCTTCGACGATTTGGGGATGTCCGGGTTTTTGTTCAGTACCGTCACCGGGACGTGTTTCCGGCTCCAACGACGCGCAGTATTCTGATCCTGGAGAGCTGTCCATGCCGAATCAGATGTCTTCGGATCGCCTTGCGAGTTGGAAAGTTGCTTCTGGCTCCCATCAGCTGGGAGGCAACACCCGGCGCGACGAGATGCTCCGTGGCTACGGGTCGCAGACGGATCCATTACGTGGACCCCGTGTCCTACAAAGAGACTGGACGGAAAAGGACCAGACAACACTGGAGAGGTTTTCAAATTTATCTATTCAGAGCGCTCCGCCATTGAGGCGTGCACCGACCCAGTGGACGTTTCAAAGCCGTCCAGAGCAGGCGGACTGGTGGCGTGCACAGCAGTCAGCTCTTTCCGCAGGCTCTGAGAGCGGATCAGCCGCTTTCCAAAGCGATTTACGCACTGCAACTCCTCAAGGCTGGGGAGTGGCGCCCTGCCCGCGGGTATGGCAGCCTGCGGCGTGTTGTTCCTCGCCGAGTGAACAGCAGCCCCTGGCTGGTCCACTGACGTGTACTGGAAGGACCACACCGTCGGCTGCGGAGGGCGCCTACTCAAGGCTCTGGGCACCGATTCCGCACCGCACGATTTCAGAGATAGCACGGTCGGATGTGGCGCGCACGCCAAGCCCAGCCTTCGAGTCCTCCTCGGTAGTGTCGTCACCGGTGCGAGCTCGAAGTGCGAGTCAGTACAGTTCCGTGTCTGGGCTAGAAGGGGGATCTGTCGTGAGCGGTCGCGCGTTTGGAAGCTCCCGTTCTGCGTGGTCGGGACCTGTATCCGGGGCCGCTTCGTGGAAGTCATGCGAAGACGCCTGGGATCAGCAGCGTGCAACGACGGCATTGTCAGGCATCAACACTTTGAATGGCTATGCTCGTTCGCCTCGAGCACCGGTTTCCGCGTCATCGGTCTCCTCGAGTTCGTCGTCGTTACCGATGGCTAATAACCCATCAATCGTGGCTTCCGATCCGAGCCTGATGCGCTGGGCAGGAGGCTGTGGCGCATCACCGCTGTACAATGCATCAGCGGCATACCAGAGCGCTCAGAGCGGTACTGTGTGCACCAGATCCTGGAGTAGTCCTGCCACGGTGCAGGCGCCGAACAGCGGGTATCCCGCTGTGCTCAATCATCAGCCCCGAGCACCGAAAGAACGCTCCGCCGATGACCGTCAAATATGCACTGGGAAAAAGGGGGACGGTTTGGATACCACCGGTAACGAAGAACATGAACAGCGGGTCCCGAACCGTCGAGAACGCGCAGCGAGCTCCCCTGGTTACGTGGGTCATGTCACCAATGGAAAGAGCCAGAACAGTGAGGAATCCTCGTGTGGTCGTCGAGATGCGGCTGCACGTCTCGAATCCACACTGCAATGGGCAAGCCGCCCTCCGTTGAATATCCCAGTCACGGAATCGCAACCGAGCCCGGAAACCTGTGTCCAGGAGCAGCGAACAGCCCGCTGTTGCTTGGAGAGCCCCGCTGACGGTGTTTCAGAGCCTGACAACCAGTGTCGGGTGGATTCCCAAATGATTGGCAGTGGAACAACTTCCGTATCTGAGACTGGGCGGCCTCTGATCGATCCCAACGCCAATAGGACCCATAGACTTTCACCGAGCAGGCAGAGTTCGCTCGTCGAAGGCACTTTCGAGCACTACGAATGCCACAACGGTCGACGTCTGTGTCCAGGCTATTCAGCTACGAGCCCTAGGCCTCTGCAAGTTGCGAACGCGGCCGGCGCGCATCTCTCGCAGGCGCTTCCGCTCATATCGCCATCACCAGGTGCGACGCAACCGCTCGAAGAAAGCATCTGGATTCATCCAGATCAGATCGTTTTGAACGGCAGCGAACAAGCGGGCTTGTGCACTGAGATGGAGCTTGCGGATCGACGAGCAACACCCGTGTATTCCTGGCACCCTGCTGCACAGCTGCCGTCGGGAATCGCTTGCCCACAGGGTCGTGCTGCATCCTTTCGGAAAGAGAGCCCTTTGGTTGCCTCTGGCAGCGAGGATGCTAACGAGTCGTCAATGTTTTCCTTGGTTCCGGACCATTGCGTATCGTTTCCCCCGGTCATTCCGAGCGGATGCCGCTTCGTTTGTGCACATGCCACAGAAGATGCCATGCGAATGCGGAGCGCAAAACATGGGAACTTGGCTGATGCTTCGATTCCGGAATCTTGTCTTTCAGCAGAACCCGCAGCCTATGGAGCGCAAACGACATCACCGAGGCCGTCGTCGGCGTCTTCTTCTTCTTTTGTATCCGAAGAAAATGGTGGCAGGCCCGCCGTGCCAGGGAGTGTTGGCCCCGCTGGTGCAAATCCGATACCGGCAGCAGCAGCAGCAGCAAGAGCTCCTCGACGAGAACCAACAACCCAGATGGGGCATTCTAGTGGTGTGGCTCAACTGCGCGCCCCGTTCGTGAGCGTCGCACCGATACTCACAGACTCGTACAGCGGGCAAGTGCGTGTCGGCGGCTTTCTGCAGACTGCCGCTGCTCCACCGGCAACGGTTCCACCGACAGGGGCCCCCCCGAGGTCACCGCTACACTTTCCGTCACTGGATTTGGGTACTAGTGGCACCCTCTCGAGTCCAGATGCCGCTAATCCGCCAAATAGCGGAGTCATAGCGTCCGTTGGGCGCTCGGCTCTCCTGGAGCGCTTCCGGACAGCCTTGCTTGCGTCGGACGAGGCGTTCACTTCCTGGAAACTGGAGGATATTCGTGGTCAAATCGTGGAGTTCAGCACGGATCAGCATGGCTCGCGCTTCATTCAGACCAAGTTGGAGACTGCAACTCCTGATCAGGTTGGGTGGGTGCTGCAGGAAGTGCTCGCAGAAATGAATCGCCTGGTGACGGATGTCTTTGGCAACTACGTCGTGCAAAAACTCTTGGAGCACGGCACAGCACGTGACCTACAGGCAATCGCGATGAAATTGAAAAACCGGATCCTAGCGCTCTCACTCCACATGTATGGTTGCAGGGCTGTACAGAAGGCACTCGAAGTCTTGCCTGCTAGTACGCAGGCGGAACTCGTGATCGAACTCGACGGACACGTGTTGAAGTGTATCCGTGATCAGAATGGCAATCATGTGATCCAGAAATGCATCGAACGAGTTCCAGGACAACACGTTCAGTTTATCGTGGACGCGGTTCGGGGCCAGGCCGTCTCGCTTGCTGAACATTCCTATGGATGCCGGGTTATACAGCGCATTTTAGAATATTCACCAGAGGAGCAAAAAGTCCCGATCATGCGCGAGATTATGCAGGCGTGCCGAACCCTCATTCGGGACCAATACGGTAACTATGTCATCCAGCACGTTGTCGAGCATGGAAAGGAGGAAGAGCGTGCGCATATTCTCCGCATGGTCAGGGATCAGTGTATTAGCATGAGTCAACACAAGTACGCGAGTAACGTTGTCGAGCGATGTCTGCAACATGGCTCCCCAGCGGATCGCAAAGCCCTCATCGATATTCTCCTGGGCCGATCTGATGTTGGTGGCAGTGGCAGCGGTGGTGGTGGTAGTTCTGGCGCAACTGCGTTACCCCGCAACAGCGTGCCTCTGATAGATCTCGTCCAGGACCAATTCGGAAATTATGTCGTGCAGCGAGTCCTGGATGTAGCCGGCGACGAACAACGTCAGCAAGCGGCGGAGCTTCTTCGTGCGAATCTGAACGTCATCAAACGCTTCTCCTATGGAAAGCACATTCTTGCGCGTCTGGAGAGCACTGGAGCAGCTGCCATGGCACCAACCTTCGCCAACCGCGAAGGTGCGCCCGGAGGCGCGCACCCTTGCGTGCAAAACCTCCAGAACACTGGAAAACGAGCCCCGGCTCAACGTCTGCAACTCGAGCCATCAAGCAATTGCAGCTCCGCAAGCAACAGTTCCAGCAGCAGCGCAACAACGACATCGAGTGCGAGCAGCACATGGAATCTCCGCACTGCCTCGATCGCATCGCCTTCAAAACGTCGAGGTCGCGCAACTGGTTGCTTTAGCTCCGAGGTCTTGGAATTAGAAGCGTCAATGAAGAAACGCTCCGAAGGCGTCACCGCAGGAGGATTCCCTCAAGCCTCACCAGCATCCGCAACAGCAACAGCAACAGCAGCGACAGCGGAGCGGAACCCACGTGCTGCGGGGCGGGCACGTCGACAAACGCACACGCGCTGAGTCGCCTCATGCACGGTACGTGACTGGGCCAGGTCGCGCTCCCGTTCAATGCTGCGTTTCGTAACGCCAGCCTTGCATGCCCCGATCGGTGTTGGGCACGGATCACGAGCACGCATGCCTGTGTCGATACATGCGTCTATGCGTGTACACAGCGGTATTCTGGACACGTGTCCATTGCTGTACGTGGTGCGTGTAACCCACTGAGACAGCGTGCGCTTTGCTCTTGTTTCGTACGCGATGATGGTAACAATGTGTGACCAACAGCATCTACTGCAATGACAGCAACGTCCGTAAGGATCATGCTCGGAGTCGCAGCGAGCGTGTATCATGAGTTCTTCGTGCCTCTCGATATACGCAGAACGCCAACATGATTTCACACACAAACACACACACACACCCAATGTATAGTGTCAACAGCGTAAAGCATGCTTATTCATGCTCAGGGGGGAGTCGGCGCCTTCGTCGTGGCAGGCGCAGCAGCAACAGCAGTAGCAGCAGCAACGGTTTCGGGTCGCGCGAAGCGGCCGCGTACCCGGGGTCGTGCATCTGCGAGGCGCTTGCGTACGTCGTAGCGGATCAAGCCGGGATGCGCTACGCGACGGCGGCGCTTCTCGAGGAAGCGCTGCACACGCTCCAAGCGATAGCGCTCTCGTTCAGTGGCACTCCAGGTCGGTGACTTTGCTGCGGTGTCAGGTGCTGCACCGACAGCAGCGACTCGATCGGCGTGGTCCGTTATTGCACAGCGCGGGTGCTCGATGGTCAGCGGTATTCGATCCATGCCATGGTCGGTGTTTTCCGACGCTACGAATCTCCCGCCTAGAAGAACACCATTGGAGCTCTGATCCAGTTGTAACGCAGGGAGCGTCTGGACCCATCTTATCGCACCCGCGGGGAACGACGTGTGAGGCACCTGAAACCGCCGATCTGGAGCTTCGACGGGGCCTGCAGCGTTGCTTGGCAGTCCCGCCACATGCCCTGTAGCCTGTGAACTCGCACCATCCCTGTAAAAGTCCGCCGTGGGGTCTGACGACGCTGCACCGCCACCAGCGAGACCTACGTTTCTGTGTAAGATCGATCTCTCGGCAGCATAGCCTGCTGTCGGTGATGCGCTTGCGGCAGTCCAGGGATTGTCTCCGGACATACGCTGCAGATGCTCGCCACCCGCAAGCGAAGCTGCGTCATCATCGCCGCTCGAAGAACGATCCAATCCGGTCTGACTTGCAGCGTCGCTTGGCATCGCGCGGGCGCTCGTTCCACTACTGTCTCGACTCATTCGCTCCCAGTGTGCATTGGTTTCTGGGACCGTTTGCATCCACGGTCCCTGGTATCCAGTCCTAAAGCGGCTGCTCAGCGCTGTAGGCAGCGACATCGATTGATTCGTATGCGACGAGGCATCCAAGCTCACCATACTCATGTTGCCCTCTGAAACCTGCACATGACCGGGGCGCGTGCCGTCCGTTTTACCGGGGTAGAACTCCGGGCGAGGACGGTGCTCCAGGCATGCTGGGATGCCTTCGTTTGAAGAGGTATGCATAGGCATTGAACAGTCCGCTGGAACGTTGCAACATTGCGGGTTCTCCATTCGGTTCTGCGCTCTTTCAGCTGGGCATGATGCAGTCGCTCTCTCGGACTGCTGCGCGCCGGTATTTGGGCGGGCCATTCCCACGCCACAAAGGCTGGTAGCCGCCTGTGAGGAGATTGCGGCCAAAGCGTGTAAGCAATTCAACGCTCCGTCATGAGGTCTTGCGCAACACGCTTCAGCTGACGATGGGATATTATGAGGCACCGGTATTTGCCCAGGATGCGCTGCTTTGTAAAACTCCGCATTCACTGCAACGGGCCAACCGCGGGTGTGTTCAGTCCCCGTTATGTGTCTCGGCGTCATTCCGAACAACTGAGCAGACTGATAGAATAGTTCTTGCTGGTACAACGCCTCTCTAGTCGGTGGCTGCACCGGAACTGGATCCCAGCGATCCACAGCGTGCTGCAGTGATCCATGAAAGCCTGACGCCGGCGCTTGGGGTGCCCTCGCGCTTGCAGGCACTCCAAAAGCCGTCACCGAAGTCGCACCAGCACCACGTGGACCCGAATGCGGCAGAGGCCCTATTGGAAAGTGATACCCATGGAGCATAAGCGGACGATAGCTCGATGTCCAGGGGTAACTGTTGGATTGTGCCTGCATGGAACCAGCGCCCGCGTAACCCGGGGCAGCCACCCTGCCCCAGCATGCAGCCGCTGGCGTCACCTGCGGGTATGTCGTCAAAGCGGAGTAATGCTGCCGGGTCTCCGGGCCTACGAACCGGTCGGTATTCGTACCGGAAGGGCGATTAGTCAGTCTCTGCTTCGTTGCGTCCATCTGATTGCCAGGCTCGGCGTCTGTACGACCGGCGAGCGCAATATTATCTGGACGCCGTTTCATGACCACGTCACGCCAGCAGGCACGCGGCAACGTACCGCGCCGACACTCTAGCCGCCCACAGACGAACTAAACTCAAGAAAACAACCTAAAAAGTTTGGCACAAATTCGCCCCAGGAGTTGCGTTCTCGAGCTCGGTTGCGCCTGCGCGTGCCAAACCCTCAGCGTACCGAGGTTCTAGAAGCCGCCGCCGCCGCCGTCCGGACTTTGCTCACTGCTTCTAGTAGATGTAGTCGCTTCCCCCTCGAACCAGTCAAAGAAGCCGTCAGCCTCCACTACTATGATATTATGGCGCTGATTCGAAGTCTCACGCAAATATCGAGCAACTGGTCGCTCACGTCACAGCACTGCAGCTACAAGATATCACCGCTGACGCGCAGCTGCATTCGATAATGCAGCGCACAGCATCTAGCGATGTCGAGACGAAGCGCGCCTTCGCCGCAGGATCGCCCGCGAAACGTTCGCGAGACGCGACGCTCGGCGCCGCGTGTACGCCCCGCTCCTCAGATATTTTCAGAGGCGGCGTTTGCAGATGCGCGCGCCATCGCATACAGCCGCTCGCGCAACGCGTGAGATACCCGCCGTCGATCTCGCGGTCAACGGCGCCGCGCGCGTGCTTGCGCGTTGCCCGCCAGCAACGAAGCAGCGCACAGGGGCCTCCAGTTGGATCGGGTCCGACATACGTGTCCGCTAGGTATACGCTGCGGTGCTCGCTGCGCGCTCGAGTGCGAATCTGAACGGCTGGATGTCTTCGAGCTGGCATCGAGACTAGCGTGTGCGGGCTTTTTCTGTGACTGCTTCCTGTTCCTATCTTCTCTGGCTAGGTTTTCGGCAGTCGCAGGATATTGATGGCGGTGGTGGTAAAGTCCCGATTTTACTGCGTTCGGTAGTTGTCGACGCACTTGTTGCGCGGACGGTTGTTGCAGCCTGCGCTTCGCTTGCCATTTTCATCTTCATTGTATACAGCCTCTGTGCGTCCTCGCATCGATGACTTTTGGCTGTGGTCAGGTGTTCCCGTATATCCACCAAAGCCTCTCCTGCTCCTGCTCCTCTTCCTCGGAGGGCCGTTTTGAGGCGTCGTACAGCTCGCGTTTTCGCTCGTTCCATGCAATTGACGAGTATCGAAGGCTTACCACGATGCTCTTCTCAGTTTGCGGGCTCGCTGCCGTGCGCTTCGCTGGCAGGTTGCATCAGCGCAATGCCCTCAGCGAACACAGTGTCGGATTTTTCTCACTGACAAAATGCTTACTTAGGCCAGCGTTCTCCGATTGTGCACTTTTTGTTTTCTTTTTGTTTGTGTGCGGTGAAGTAGCCATCGAACGCCCTGCCTCCAAGTTCCATGACCCATACTACTTCCCGGATATTCTAGTCGTTTCATACGTCCTATCGTGTGTGCCTAGTGCCTGCCGAAAGCGACAGCAATGACGCCTATAGCGCCAGTGCGGTCGCTGCACGGAGGCAGAACGGCGTTGCCGTACCACACAGAGGGCGTCGGCTCGAGGCAGTGCGGGGCAATGCCAGCGCAAGCCAGTGCAAGCCAGCGCAAGCCAGTGCACAGTGTCGCATTCGATGGAGGATTCGTGGAACGGGAAGCTTTTCGTGGTGAACCATGTACCGCGAGGCAAAAATGCAGGCTGGAGCGCAATTCTAGAAAACTTCGATCCGTCTACGCTTCCTCCGTGCAAGGCGGTGCCAGACTCTCTATCTGGCGCGGTCGCTGCGATAACTCAGGTCTGAGTCTCCGATTTTCTTCGGTGTGTACGGAAGCGAGCGAAGCCTCTGGGGACGTATGCCGTGAGCGTTATCTCGCCGGCTGTGAACGCCACGTTGCCGCTTGTCTCAAGGACGGGCGGATTTCCTTCTCGGACGGATGCGATTAGCTGACCTGACAATTGTAGTCAGCCTTCGATATGAGCATGTGACAAAGTCTTCAAGTGAAGTCGTTGCGATTCTTTTCGCTGTCCACCCAGCTGTACGCATTGCTGCGCCCTCGAGTTGCCTTTAAGGAGAAATATCGAAAACTTGAAGAATGCATGATTCAAGCATGCTATACTTGAGGAAAACAGAAGAGTGCAGGCGCGTGCGACTGAATGAGATGATGATATCGGCTATGTTACGAACCCGCGTATGAGGGCGTCACGAACCATCTTGATCCCGGTGACGTATCGAATGCCAGCGGCAGGGAGTCGACGGGATCCCCACGGATAGTACAACCGAGGGGCATAGAACTACCCATGAATCCATTCGCCGTTATTGCTGCACTTTGAATATTGCAGCTGTGTTTCTAGCGAACATTTGGGAAACGATCGAAAGGTGGGAACAAAATGAAGATTGCAATGCACCTTTTGAGCCTGACAAGTGTCTTTGCCTCCTGGTGACAGGCTAACCGTGCGGTAACAGGCCGCACACGCGAGCCCGATGGTTACGGGCTGTTTGCATTGGCGGCTGCCCTGCTGTGGAGTCACGACGCAAATGCAGAATGCGTGCCCCACGGGGCACGCTTCATAAGCCTCAAAGGCCGCAGGTTCTGTATCGTCAAAGTTTGCAGGAGTGGGCTGCGTCAGTATTCAGTGGCGCGGCCCTGAGAGCCCTACGAGCAAGCGAGATCTTGGGTGAGCCCTCCTGTCAGGTCACCAGAGAGGAATTGCAGCGTTCGAAAGGCGACCCGTAGGCGCTGGTTTAGAACGCTCGTTCTGCCGTACGGAATAGTAGCGCGTGCAGCATGCAATCAACCGACTTGCCTTCACGAGAATAACCCAACTTGCTGAGGCCGCGCTGTCGTTCAAGCCCTGAGCTGGCCCCGCGAGAAGCGATGGCCAGAGCGAATCCCAAGAGCATCGGTAATTGTCTAGAATGGAGGGGGGAGAGATCAGCGCCCAGACGGCAAGCGCGGAGCATTGCTGCGTCTTCGAGAGGGCCTTCGCCTTTGCTGCATGAGTGAAACTATCAGAATAACAGCAACACTTTGGCACCCGCCAGTTCCAGACTGAAGAACGCTGAATAGAATCAAGCACCCCAAGGGAATTCCAGGAAGGTTTTGACAGAAAGATAGGATTCTAGTTTCCTATCTCCCGCGAGCGCCGGTGCAAGGTAGCAGTCCAAGCGGGGTCCATCGCAGACGGGTACCAGCTCTCGTATCCGAGTCTGTCTCGAGAGCTCGCACAAGCGGAGCAACGCTCAGACTACCATGCGATTGCCGTCGCGTCCGTATCGAAAATCCTAGCTCCCATGCTACCGGTTTGACATCCGGTCCAATACAGACGGATCAATGTCTGCGGGTGCGGAATCGAAATAGCCCCGAGGTGTCAACTGGCGCTTACCGCATGGACAGCTGGCGACTTACTCGTACGACAGCCTGTAGGGTCTCTATTCGCCGTTTCGTTCGCATATATACCGCGGGCGCTGTTGGCCACTACGGCGCAGTTTGCGTCTCGTCTAGCGATAAGAGCGCCTGCCTATATAGCGGTTGTTTCGGATCCAGATCGAGAGCGATGCTAAACAGCTCTACGGCATTCTTAAGACCCAGTTCGCGAGCGATGACACCCATCTGGTAGTAGATAGCTGCTTCACGGGGCACCATATTCCGGAGCTGGTACAGCTCTTTCCAGGCATCCTGTAAGCGGCCTATCTGCATATATAGTTTGCAGCACTCGAAACGCGCCACCGGATTGCGAGGGTTCATTTCCAAAGCCTTCTCCAGAGCGTTCAGTGCATCGACCTCGCGGCCTCCGCCGACGCGGATAACATGGCCCAGATAATACCACAACATGGAATTATTCGAGTTCAAATCGAGGGCTATTCGATAGTGTTTTTCCGCTAGACGGAATTTCTCTTGCCGTTGATAGACTTGTCCGATGCCGAACCAGGCATTATAATGTCGACTGTTCCTGTAGAGCGCGTCCTGGTAACATCTCATAGCGGCATCGTAATTGTCCAAATAAAGATACTCATGACCCGCTAGCGTACAGGGGTACGGATTTCGCGGATCAATCTGGGCGGCACGGAGGAAGAACTCGATAGCGCTGTCTGTGTCTCGTTGCAAACTGAACGCATTACCCACAATGCACCAGGTTGCTGCAGAGAAGCGGTCTCGTTCAAGTGCATACCGGGCCAGTGCATTTAATTCAACATCCCGCCGCATATGCCAGAGCGCCGTCGAGTAGTATTCGAGGCCATCCAAGGATCCAGATCTGTTCAAACTCAGGTACTTTTCAAACGTTCGCGCACACTCGGATAGCTCACCGGCATCAAGATATGCACGACCCTGCCATTTGAGCACCACGGGTGCTTGCTGAAGCGCCAATGGCAACGTCGCAATTAGAGCGACCGCCTCTCGGCAATGGTATCCTTCAACGAGTGCACGCACGGTGGCCAAGGCCTGAAAGTTATCCTGAGGCGAGCCCGAGGATCTCGTCTTCCAGCGCAAAATGCAGTTGTCCAGCCGAAGAGAGCTTCGTCCTGATTGGAAGACTTGCTCTTCTTTTCCAGAGATACCAAACATTTCCGGTACGAAATAATCTATATATCGATAGAGGGAGCTGAGCTCCTCGATGCAGCACCAAAGAAACGGATCAATTTCAAGCGCTCGTCGGAAACACTGAGCAGCCTGGTCAACGCGCGTGTTCGAGAGGCGAAACACACGCCCTAGTAGATATAGTCCCTCCGCCTGCCATGGCACAGACAGGCTTCTCTCGGACGGGAGACCCCGAGCGTTGTTAAGGGACGAGCGAACCTCCTTGGTAAGGTTCTCGTTCGCGTTCTCCTGAAGCAGGAAAGATAGCGCCTTGTAGGCGGCAGCCAACTCATTAGCCTCAATGCAGCAGAGTGCGTACCAGTACCTACACTCAAGATCCTGCTGCCAGTACTTCGCCACAACGTCGACTGCCTGCCGATGTCGGCCGTACTGCGCAAGAGCCTGAGCATAAAGCGCAAAGCTCTCCGCAGTCGACTTTTCCGCACAAAGCCTTTCCGCCAGAAAGAAGACGTGCTCTTCCGGCATTTGCCTCTGAAGCGCTCGCCGCAAACTGCATTCAAGTGCGGCGCCCCTGCCGACCAAATCGCGCTCCATGGTTGCCCAGCGAGCCTCTCGGGGATTACTCGACTAGTACGTCAAGTACCCAGTGGCGCAATACTCCGTCCTAAGCCAGCCAAAGGGACACCGCGACTTGGGTCCCGGCTTTCGCTCGAACCAAGTCGCTGAAAAGCGCCTGTTTCTGAATACAAAATACCTACAAACAGAGTAAGAGAATCAGCTGAGCCTCGAGCTCCCAGTACAACTGCCGACACGTTTCCGCGTCTGGCTCCGACTCCGCCGTTCTGCAGGCGTCGGAGGCGCTTCCCCTGCAAGTCGCTATTACTGTCGAGATGCCAGGGCAGGCCCTGCAAGGCGACGGTACCGATAGGGGCCGGGCTGAAATCGAAACGCGGCCTGCAGCCTCGCACGAGGCGCTGGTGATTGCGAAAACGCGTCGGCGACCCGTCCCGCCATTTTTTATCGACTTTATAGTTTGAAAGAATGTTCATGGTGAAGCGCGATACCCGATAGCGCGCTTGAAGAATTCGAGAGGGGGCGCGTCCAGCATTATTGTTCAGCGATCCCGTTCGTTTGTAGGGATCGCGCTCGAGGTTGCAAACCCGTTCGTGGCCTCGTGGATAACGCGCACTGAGGGTGTGAACGCCTCGGTGGCAGCGCGCCAAGTATAAGGTCGCGCCTGTTGCGTCCTCTTCGGTGCGCTTCCGGCCGTATCGGTGTGCTCGACCAAGGTGCGCAACAGACCTGTTGATCCATATGCCTCACCGATGCGAAGTAAACGATCAGATTCCAGCGTTGCAACGGGCGTTTTGCGAAGAAGTTTGCGCTCCTGAGTTGTTGCCATTCCGCGCGAGCCTTGTCGAGGATATCGAGGCGGTCATCGCGTTCCAGGAGCAGCGTGTCGGACAGCACTCGGCGTATGCTTCCAGTGGTGATCGAGAAGAGAGCGATACGGAAACTGCGTTCCGGCGATCGCTGGTAGCACAGTTGCAACGTATGGATCTTGAACGCGTTCGTTACTTGCTAGCGAGCTACTTGCGCGTTCGACTTTGGAAGCTCCAGCGCCATGCAGCATACTACCAGCAGGAGGCCGAAGGAGGCTCGCAAACCTCGATGGGACGGCTTTCCATGCATGAGCAAAGATTCTTGAAGGCTTATCTAGATAATTTGGCTACGTGTCTACATGAGGCATTTTTGAAGCATATACCGGAGAGCTTGCGTGGACTCACTGATACTGAAAAGCACCAGTCTGGTCGCAATACGGAAATAAGAATGGTAACGGAACCAGATTTCTCCGAAACGGTAATGGCTGTCGCTGGCTCCCCAGGGCAACTGGCTGCCTCTGTTTCCGCGGAGCAGGCCGCGGCTGACAGCGCGTCGATGCCAGAAATACACTGCGTTTCATATTCTATGGTGCGTGATGACATTCTGCAGGAACAGATTAGTCTCTTATGATGGATATTGTAGAGTGTCCTGATGGTAGAGTATCAGCATCTCTCATAGGGAAACCGCGCACCTCAGCATCATGTAGAGTAGTCTTCCGGTAAGGAAAGCGATGGACTGGTCTGCAAATGCAAGATCGTGCGCGACAAGCATGAGACAAAAGCATTCTTTGGACTGATACATACTCGAAATTTCCGGGAAACTTGTAGTTTATCAGAGAACATAGGAGTTTCTGCTCCCGAAGCAAGCCCCGGTTTCAGATGGTGTGCGATTCTTGCGTGGCGCGCAAGTGGGAAACGCGCGGAGCGTCTTGTTTTCGATCAGGTGGACGGTGCGAAAAAGTCCTCTGTACTTTGAGACGGTTCGGATCACGTTTCATATATTTGACGGGAAGGTGGCGCTACTCCTGCTGGTCGGGAGTCGCGCTTCAGAACAGAAGCTAGGGGACTCTAGAAACTGTTGCAAGCCCCGAGCGTGCGTACTGTTGCCCGGGAAAAAGTTTCAGCCGCCGCCAGCGGTCTGAACTGACAGATTAGCAGCTTTCGCTTATACTCGTGCGATAAATGAGTAACGAGCGAAAGACCAAATGGTCCGTGCACTTGTTCTGAGCGACGCACACATTTCGCGCGGGAACGCTGGTTTCGACGACGCTTTCTTGACTTGGATGCGTCAGAACTTGCCGGACGTGATCTTATGCGCCGGAAACCTCGGACCTCTTGCAGCCCTGCAGGCCCTCGCGACATACACGCCAAAGATCCATGTTGTTCAAGGTGATTGTGACTCTTTTGCAGCACCAGAGCGCCTTCTCATGCGTGTTGATGATGTTACAATCGGTATGCTGCATGGGTACCAGCTGGCCTCGAGTACTAAAGAGACCAATGGAACACTCACCATCAATTCCAGCGTGCTTCAACTTGTAGCAGCTGACATTGGTGTCGATCTGCTCATCGTGGGGGGCCCGTATGGCCCCCGAATTCATCAGGTTTCAGTTGCATCAAAAACGTGTTTTATTATCTTGCCAGGCTGCCTAGCAGGCCCAGAAAATACATTTACGCTGGCGAGGCGCCTCGAGCGAGAGCGCGAAACGCGCCTGAAGCCATCGCCACCTGCGAGCGAGGAGGAACAGGGCAAAAGCTCTGTAAGTTTAGCCTATAGAGGCCCATCGATGATCGCCATGGATATAAGCCGAGCCGGTGCGGATGTTTACGAACTTATCCTGGATCCAAAAGATACCAGCAAAGTTCAAATAGGCGATGTGCAGCGCCTGAACTTGTGAAACCGTAGATGCGTGCGCTCGTATAGCCATCCGCACTGCTGCACCTGCGAAAGATTGCTCAATGAGTCCCTCAGAAAACACATCCCTGGATGCAAGATTCGTGAAAACTGTCTGATTCGCAGGCCGATGGATTGTATTACTCGAGTAAAGGACAGGGCTCTTCGCGGGGCGCATGCATCTATGAACGTAAATATGCACACACATACCCACGCACAGCGAAGTTTTTCCATGCTGTAAACTGTACCCTTGCCAGTCTAAAACGGAGCACTGAACTGCTCGCCATGCTCCTGCATTTCGGTATTTTCCGAACATTTTTTCGATGTGCAGCCTCGACAATCGAAGTGAAGCAATAACGGCGT
>Ga0078972_1002911_pt1 | contig 53953 bp, 64 predicted proteins | sample YelNatPaOPGAMG01_FD_67568 | JGI IMG/M metagenome (GOLD analysis project Ga0078972, IMG submission 67568) | Hot spring thermophilic microbial communities from Obsidian Pool, Yellowstone National Park, USA - OP-RAMG-01 (SPADES assembly) (version 2) | ecosystem: Environmental > Aquatic > Thermal... | reverse complement strand
ATGGTCCCATGACCATCGCCAGAGCCTTCCCCTCCACAGGCAGACACCGCGGAACTCGCGGCGTATCGGGCCAGATTCCTGGCGGCGTTCAGGTCCCGCAGGTGGTCCGCCCCGCAGGCCGAGCACCGCTTCGAGGACGGGAAGAACCGGTCGGCCACGACGATCCCCCGAAGCTCTTGTCGGACACCGCACGGGCAAGGCGGTGGTTCTTCACCATGCCCGTGACGTTCAGATCCCCGTCCATATCAATTAGGATAGATTAGAAATAAATTGGAATCAAGTGAACTGTTTGAAACCCTCCGTTTCCGTTGCCGCTCCGCCATACGCCATGAGCCGCCCACCCCGACTCCAGAGCCCACTGACTGATGAGGGTCCGCATGCTGATGCCCGTCTTTTGATGGACGTAGAGCGCCGCAGGTGCCACCAGCTTCACAAAGTCTCTCTGAGCGGGGGTGGTGCGGGAGTCCATTACGACAACGACCACAGGCGCGGATGAGGATGCGAGCCTGCGGGGCGAGGGGGTTCGGGGCCGAAGGACAGAGGACGCCCAGGGAAAGTGCAGGATCTTCAAGGTGCGACGGGACATGCCGGGGGTCGAATGAGATCTTGGAAGCATGGTGACGGCCGAGACGAGGGACAGCAGAAACAGGATCATAGTGATGAGCCGTCTGTGCCGCGGCGGGATCTTCACACTCTCACCCCCCGTCTGTTCAGGATGGACCTAAGTACCTCGTGACTGAACGCCACCGTCTCCCGCTTGGGCGACTCGCTGCCGAACACGTCCACACCAGCTCGCTCCTTTCGGCTCATAATCCTCATGACATCCTCTTCGACGGTTCCGGGAGCGTAGAGGATGACGGACTCCACATCCCTCTCCTGGCCCCGACGCCTGAGCCGTCCCTCAGCCTGCTCCATCTCCAGGGAGGACCAGGGGAGATCAGTGAAGACGGCGATTCGAGCACACGAGAAGTCGAGACCTTCGGACATGGCCCCGATCGTTCCCACCAGGACCCTGGAGATCCCCTGCTGGAACTCAGACACAGAGCGGTCCCTGGTCCTGGCGTCGATCTGACCGTGGATCAGCACCGGGCGGTATTTGGCCGGGAGTCTCTCCACGATGCGCTTTGCGAACTCGCTGAACACCGTGAACACCACCACCTGCTCTCGCTCCTCCCCGGCGGTGTCCCGAAGGATGTCCAGGAGAGCGGACAGTCGATTCGAAGGCCCCTCGATTCCGACCAGATCAGGGTCCAGACAGATCTGGCGAAGGCGCATCTGGAGCGACAGAGCCGTGGGGGTCTCCACCAGTCGGTCTCTAACCTCCAGAGCCAGATTCCGCTCAAGCGCTTCGTACCACTCGGTCTGCTCCGATGAGAGCGGATAGGGAATGAAGAGCCTGCGCTTGTCCGGGAGATCCGGTAGCACATCCTTCGTCTCCCTCTTCAGGAGGTAGAACTCCAGAACGTCCTTGAGCCGCTGGATCTTGGCCGCTCCCACGGACAGCTTCGGATTGGGCTGCTCCACGATCTTCCCGAATGGCCCTTCGGTCACGATGCAGAACTCGGAGGCGAACTTCCAGTAGGAGCCCCAGACGCCGGGGTCCAGACAGTTGAGCTGCGCCCACAGGTCGGAGTTGTCCCGTCGTATCGGCGTTCCCGTCAGGAGATAAACCGAGGTGAACCTGCGAGAGGCGTGGCGCACAGCCTTCGACCTCTGGGAGTTTCGGTTGGAGATCCTGTGCGCCTCGTCCACGATCAGGGTGCCGAAGTGAGTGGTGTCCTTTCTCCGATGCATCTCTCGATCCCATATAGACGGGATGCCGTGACGGGTGAACTCCTCGTACCCGACGACGGACAGGGTGGCGGAGGCGTTCGGATACGATCCAACCGGAAGGGCCTTGTAAGGCTCCTCGATAATCTCCAGGTCAGGTCGCCAGAGCGTCGCCTGGGATTTCCAGTGATAGGTGAGATACTTTGGGCACACCACCACCACCGGACCCTCATCCGCCGCCAGGAGCGCCTGAGCCGTCTTGCCTACTCCCACACCGTCACCCAGGATGGCTCGACGGACGGTTCTCAGGAAGGCGATTCCTACTCTCTGGGGAGGGTCCAGACGGATTCCAGACACCTCCTCCGGTCCCTCCCAGTCGGAAGCCTGTCGGATCTTCGCCACCGTGGACAGACGCTGGCGCATGGAGATCAGAAACGCCTCCGTGTCCTCATCGGCAGCCTTCATGTCGGGGAAGACGCGAAGAAGGGTCGTGACCATCAGGAGCGAGGGGACGTAGGCCCATCCCTCGGCCAGATTTCTGACCTGCCTTCCACCCAGGGAGGCGTGAATGCTGTTGTCCCCTCCCTGGACCATCAGGGTGCCTGTCTTTAGGTTGAACCGTATGACCGGCAAAGAGGCTCATCCTCCTCCACTCACCGCTCGATCAGAGGCAGGTAGTCGTCGGCCCCCATGCCGAAGGTCCAAGCCACCGCCTCACGCGCTCTCGTCACATCGGCTGGCACACACAGGTGGAATGTGCGCTCGGTACTGGGGCATGACACCCGCACGAACTGGATGTGCTCGCCAACAACAGGATCGGGCTCACGGGTTCGCAGTAGCACGGCCTCCTGCATCATCTCCGGGTGTCCCCAGGATTCCTTGTGGATCTCCTCCAGATCCAGGAGGGAGACGAATCGATCAGTCCCGAGACGCTCCAGCGCCGCCCTTCGCACCTCGGCGTTCGTCACGCCCATCAGGTCCTCTCTAGTGATTGAATCGGGCGTCTCGATGAGTCGCTGGCCGAACTCGCCGCTTAGCCGGACGCCGTGCCACGCATAGATTCTCCATCCGTCGCGGAACTGAACGGCGGGGGCATCCTCACAGTGAGGGCGCTGGCGATCATTGTTCCCCCACGGCTCCATGCGGATAGCCTCGGGGCGCTCGCAGGCGACGCAGATTCCGTCTCGCGGATACCACCATCCGCACGACTGGCCGATCTCGTCCAGGATGTTGAGGCCGTCGGCGTCCTCCGGGTTGAATTCGACGCCGATCTCGGCGCAGAAGCGGTAGAACGCCACCCATGAGAGTTCCATCGAGCCCCACCACGGTGCCCACTGGGGTTCTATCGTGGAGGTCTCCAGCGAGTCCCCCAGTGAGGACCCCAGCGAGAACTCCAGCGAGGCCCTCAGCGAGGCCCACAGCGAGTCCCTCAGCGAGAACTCCAGCGAGTACCACAGCGAGTTCCCCAGCGAGTCCCTCAGCGATCCCTCCAGCGAGGACCTCAGCGAGGACCTCAGTGAGGACCCCAGCGAGGCACTCAGCGAGTCCCTCAGCGATCCCTCCAGCGATCCCTCCAGCGAGGCCCTCAGCGAGTCCCACAGCGAGGCACTCAGCGAGGACCACAGCGAGGACCACAGCGAGGCCCACAGCGAGTCCCTCAGCGAGAACTCCAGCGAGTACCACAGCGAGGCCCTCAGCGAGTCCCTCAGCGATCCCTCCAGCGATCCCCTCAGCGAGTCCCTCAGTAGGGGCTGCGACGAGGCACCGGCGGTCAGGATGTGGAGGAGGAGCGACGCTGTGAGTGGACTGTCTACCCATATCACCGGAACGGGATCTCGCCCGATGCGGCGATATGCTCGCGCTATGGCGGCCTCAGCCCGTGGGCGGTCGGCAGGATCGGTGGAGAGACCGTAGGCGAGGTACCGGGATCGGAACTCCAGCAGGGATCGTTCCTGTTCGGGTGTGAGGTGGTCGATCATCAGTCGGTCACCCGAGCGACGGCGGCGTCATACGGACGCCACTCGACCTGGTGCACCACCTGATAGTCTCCAGGCTCCAGAGTGAGAGGACCGTGCTCCTCGTGAGTCATGACGGCTCCATCCTCCGTGATGCGGAGGTACACCTCTCCGTCCTTAGCCTCTAGCACCACTCCTCCGGTGAGGACGTGGGCGTGGCCCGTCACCTCCCCCTCGGCGACGATACCGGACGGACGGGGCGTTGTCTGATCCGGGGCCGACTCGACACTGACGATAAGCAGGTCCCCGTGTCGATACATCTTGCGGATCATGGGATCACTCCTCTCTGAATCAAGCGGATCCTTCGCCGCCCTCCTGCACCCTAGGGCGATTCATCAGGCAGGTTGCTTAGAGTAATCCGGGACTACTCCGTGAACTCTCCATGGTAAAGGTCCACGGTCCCGGTGTGTGGCTCATGAGTCATCCTCCACTTCGTCTTCCCCGTCCTCCCAAGGTGAGGAGAGCCAAGTTGAATCCTCATCCTCATCCTCCTGGAGCGGGATCTCGCCCGACCGAGTGCCCTCCACGATGTCAGTGTGAGCCTGTAAAAGGCTGCCGTGATCGCTATCATACCCATGGGACTTAAAGTAGCGCTCGGCGAAGCTGATGATCTTTCCCTTTTCGTCCGTGGTGAAGACTATCGTCTCGGAGGTGCGGTCCCAACCGATCGGTACCGTGTGCGCGACTGTGGACACCATCGCGTTCTTTTCGGGAATCCACGTCTGAAGGAGATAGCTGATAGTCGGGTGGTTGGTGGGTCTGATCTCTCGGGTCACGTTCGGCTCGGGTATGTCGCCTTCATTCGCAATCTTCATCGCTCTGTCGCTCCCTTTCTGGATCCTGTCATCCCATGACACAACCCTGAATTCACGCCTCGCCTCCTTTCGGCGTGAAGATCCCCTGACTGTAGAGAGCGTGAGCACAGGCGTCCGCCATGTGCCGAGTCTTGAACTCGCTTCCGGTCAGGGCCTTGAGTCTAGACATACTATAGGCCCCAATCTGAGAGGAGGTCTGGTACTTGTAGGGGATCTCCAGAAGATGAAGGAACAGCGTGGACGTTCCCTCCGCTTGGATGGTCGCCACCCGCTCCTTGTTGATGAACTGAAAGTTGACTGCGCGCTCGACGACAGCACGGACGGGGAATCCGTCAGGCGGTCCCAGCCCGTGCTCCCGAAAGAGAGCGGCCAGCGTCGTCCAGACTTCCTTATCCCCCTGCGCTGTCGCTGTCCATAGGACCTCGGAACCTCGACACAGAGCGAACCCCGTCGTCTGTCCGGGATCGATCCCCAGAACAAGAGGCACCGCCTCACCGATCGCCCCTGGGTCCTGCTCCAGCATCAGCCGCAGGGCCGACTCCTTGAGTCGCTCATCTGTGACCGGAACCCCCTGGGTCTTCACCCGTACACGTCTCCTCTCCTCCGATGCCAGATCCCACAGGGTCAGAAGTCTCTCCGGGAAGATGGGCACCGCTCTTCGGATCCACCATCTCGATGAGGGGCTTCCACCCAGAAGGAGCGTGTCCCAGTCGCTGCGGACTCGGCGAAGCTCCTGCCTGACGATGAGAATCTCCGCTCTCCTCCGGTCGATGATGTCCACGAGAGATGCGGTGTCCACCCCCAGATTCTGACCCTCCCGCAGCCAGTCTCTCTGGTTTCTCAGGGTACGGTCCTGTACCCTGAGAATCTGTTTCTCCCTTTCAAGTATACCAGAAAACGCCGCATCCTCAACCGTCACTGACCCGAAGATCGAGACGACGGACAGCGCCCGCTTTCTGGAGAGGGACACGAAGGCGGGTCGAACCGGGAGATCGGCGTACACCCGATAGATCTCCCCCTCTGATATGACCGCCCCATCTCTACGCACATGAGCTATCTGCCACGCTAACAATCTGCTCCACCAGCCTAACACCCTCGTCGATCACGTCTCTGGGGATCTTACCGTAGGCCGACTCGATACGCCAAAACACACCGTACTCGGCTCGGAAGTGGGCTCCCCCGCTCACGATGTTGGGTTGCGACACGATGTACAGACCGTTTTCGCTTCCTGTCAGACCCTCAACGACAGGAGGGTACACGGTGTCCACCAGAATTCCTGACCCCTGCCGTAGATCCAGCCACCGCACCGCTGTGGGAGTCAGCTTGTCGCCCCAGATAGGCGACTCCATCGTTCCGAGGATCTGGAGAGAGGGCGACTTCCGATGCAGGGCGGACCCGACCATCGGGCCGAAGGCGTCTCGCATCATCTTCGGGTTTCCCAGGCAGAGCACTCTCATGTTTTGTCCCCCTTTCGTGCATCCTCCGTAACCTCCATCATCCACCCCCCGGAGCCTGTGCGTCGGTATATCCCCACCTTCCCCTGAAGGAGCAGTCGGGAGGAGGCCAGGAAGTCCTGCAAATCCTGAAGGCCGTCGAACGCCACCCACCCCATCTCCGCCAGATCTCGCTGGGCCTGCGCCATCTGATTCGCTGTCATGCCTCCGTCCCCTTCCCGCAGCGAAAGTCCCTTATCAGAATCTCTAAAGACAGACGGGCGCTCTCCCTACGGAGCCACAGGACCGACTCCACCAGCGGGTCGCTGTGATCGGCGATGGCCCACGTCTCCTTCGCCTGCATGTATCGGCTCTGCGCCTCCTGAATCAGATCGATCGGGTCCTTCCTCGTCATCCCGTTCAGATCAGCGGACATTCCATTCCACCTCCTCACATCCACTTCCAACCGTGTAACTCGCCCTGGATTCGGTCGTCTTCGTCCTGTGCTATCAAAACACACTCTCCTTCCGACGTGTCACGGAGAAGGTATGAAGATCGGGGTTCCATAGGGAATGACAGACGCTATCCGAAGGAACTCGTCATACGTTCCAGAGCACGGACAGATCCCCCAGAAAACTGGGAAGTCCGGGTTGCGATCCTCCCAGGTGCAGAGCCCATCTGTCAGGATCAGGAGCACATCAGGCTTCATCCCCTCCTTCTCCAGCCATTCGAACACGGGTTCGTAGTCCGTGCCCCCTCCTCCTTTGAAGAAGGACGCCAGCTCGTCAGGATCGAATCCCTCCCGCCAGCTCGCCACCGTCTTCGTGTGCACGGCGGCGTCGAAGGAGAGAAGCGTCGCCTCCGTGCGGTACATGGAGAGAACGCTGAACATCTCAGTGAAGAACCGAGCGAGCGTGTCGTCGAGCACTGACCCGGAGTTGTCCACGGCGATGCAGATTCTGAGAGTCTCCTCATCCGACAGGTCAGGCCACCAGAACTCCTCCCTGTGGAGGAACCGCCGATCCCATGAGAGAGGATCGTACTCGTTTCGGTCCCTCGTCAGGTAGGGAAGAAGCACCGACTGCCAGGAGACTGCCGGGGTGAGGCGGCGCTTCACGATGCGTCGGAATCCCAGGGGGTCGTAGCCCCTCTTCGGACTTCCCTCCTCAGCCATCTCCTGCTGGAGAGCGGCGCTCTGAAGGCGGTCGCTCCAGTCATCCGAGGAGGTGCCTTCCCCGTCAGGATCCTCCCACTCATGGGAGTCTCTCTGAGGAATCGCTCCCAGACCGAGTCCCCCCATGTTTCCCTCCAGAAGCCGATACATCTCCTCCTCCGTCTGTACGGACGGGTCGAAGAGAGGAACTCCGAGGGCCTCCCGCAACGCCCCGGCAATCGCCTTCACGTCGGGGACCCGAGGGCGGCTCTTGCCCTGCATCGTCAGCCAGAGAGCATGTTCAGCCTCCAGCTGCCATGCGGCGAGATCCGCAGCCGTCCTCCATGCCGTCTCGTCAGGAAGCCCTCTCCTCCTGGCGGGGTGGGCGAGAGCGGCGTGAAGAATCTGCTCCATGACGATCCCAGTCAGCTCGTCGCTCGTCATGCGAATGATCCCGTTCTCATACAGGATCACCCGGTCCCCCGTCTGGATGCCCCCGACCGGATGCGTTCCGTCCGAGGATGTGATCGGACACTCCCCAGGGTAGACCTCGAAGTTCAGATAGGTGACAAGGCTTCGGAAGAAGGGCGAGTCCACGACGATTCTCAGGATCGCCTCCTCCAGCTTGGTCTCCCCTACGGACTTAGGCATGCCTTCTCATCTCAATCACTCCCCGAGAGGATCTGAGCGCTGTGTCGAAGTAGACGAAATCGCATCGGCGCTGGCGGATCAGACTGCGGGAGAAGTCCTGCAGCTCGCCGATCTTGCTGTAGAGCACGTACTCCGCTCTGGCACGGCTGTCGCTGATCTGTGAGACGGCTCTCCAGGGCGGCGGCTGGCTCACGTCCTCCAGAAAGTTGTCCGCCTGACGGATGTAGAGCCGAAGCCGATAGAGCCATGTGTCCACATCGCCCCTGTAAGCCCCCAGCGATGACCGACGAAGGGGCACCACCCACGGGATGTTCAGCATTGAAATGGCGTCGTCGAAGCCCTCCATAGACTGCCAGTCCCGAAACGCCACTCCCTGCCCCTCATCCCACCATCCTCCTCCGATGTCTTCGGGGAGGCAGACAAGAACACTCATTTCGAGCTACTCCCCTCGAACCGAAGCAAAGCTTCCCGGTGCTCTTGCGCCCATTGGGTGAACGGAGCGCTCATGATCACCTGTCTGCGCTTCTCCCCATCGTCCTTCGTCAGAATGGTCACGTCCCGGAAGAACAGGGTCTGGAGAGCGATGTTCAGGTGCTCCAACACCCACTCCGCGATGTGGTCCGATTCCTTCTCCGGCAGTTTCTGCGTGTACGTGGGAGCCAGCACCCCCTCCAGGGCGTAGAGCGCCCCCGGATCCGATGTCACGACTCCCGCCGACACACCCTGCTTGGCGATGGCGTCCGCCCACGAGGAAAGTCCGGTGATCGAGTTGAAGGCGCAGAACTCGCGCCCCGTCTCGTTGCCGACCGCCCCCTGAACCAGATCCAGAGGTGCCTTGTCCCCAGGGCGGATTCCGTAGAGCAACAGGATCTTCGAGAGAGACTCCCAGGAGCGGGGCGATGGCCATCCCTGGATGTCCCCCTTGGCGTCCGGCATCTTCAGGAGATGCTCCGGCCGGAATCGCAGATAGGAGGAGATGGACGGGTGCAGTCCGTTGGCGAGGGCGTATTCTGCAAAGGCGTCCACGTCCGGGCGAATGGTGAGGTGAAGAGCGAACCGATTGGCGAGCGGCGCTGTCAGACGAGAGACGGCGGCCAGGGACTCAATGGGGTTTGCCGCCGCCACGATCACCGTGTCGTCGCGGAATCTGATCGGTCCTGACTTGCGCTCCCAGACGATCTCCAGACCCGCGTTCATCGAGGCCGCCGGTGCGGTCGTGAGTTCGTCCAGCAGAACGAGGTACCGGTCCTTCGACAGGTTATAAAACATCTCCGTAGGCGTCCACCGAACGAACTCGCTGTCTCCGTCCTGCACGAAGCGGGGGATCCCCGCAAGATCGACGGGGTTGTGCGAGACGAGGCGGATGTCCAGCAGCCCTTTGAACCTCTTGTCCTCCGGCAGTTCCCGATTTGCCTCCTCGATCACCTGATGGCAGATCGCCGTCTTGCCGATGCCGGGAAGAGACCACAGCGCCACCGAGATTTCGGGCTCCTGAATCGCTACTTTGCGAAGCACCTCCTTCGCCTCCGAGATCGTGACTGTCGCTCTGTCATCAATGTTCATCCTCGGAACCTCCCCATGCTCAATTCTTGTTGGACTGGTCTAGATGGTTGGGACGGTAGACGCGATTCAGCGCCAGAATCAGCCGAAACCTCTTGTCAGGGTCCATCCGCTCGAAAGTGGAGAGGATGCCCAGCTCTGCCAAGCCCATCTCTTTCAGAAACCTGTCCCCATCTTGGGATTCCAGGAGCATCTTCGCTTCGCTCGGGAACAGACGCCGAAGGCAGACGTAGGACTGTGTAAGGTCTTTGCCCTCCACCTGAAATTCGGCTCGGTACAGGCTCTTTTCCCCAGGATCATCAACACTCTCCCAACACCCATCTAGAATATCTCCCTCGGTTATCTCCTCTTCAACAACCCACGATCCGTCGTGAGTAACAAACCCCCGATCGTACTTGTTGGCTCCGAGTCGGACGGAGAGCCAAATCAGTATGAAATCGGGCAGAGTCATATCCACACGAGATCGTATCGTTAGAGGATGGATGATCGGGAGGCAGCGTCTCTCCCCGAAGGGCCATACGTCCTCGGGCAGAAGAAGATAGGATTTCTTCACAATCTTCATCCGCTCCACCTCCCTTGGTCATCCTGATTCTACTACAACGAAGTCTCCCTGCGTAGAACCTTCTCAACCTCAATTCGCTCCAGCGACTGTCTTCTTCGGTCTCCTTGGGGGACCTCCCATCCATCGGACCCTTGCACATACAGTCGGCGGCACAGATGACAGTGGAAGGACCTCCTCCCGACCCTACCCAGGTGCTGTCCGTCGCTCGGGCACAGAAACCCGTCGCCATCAGGCACAGGATCGGGCGGCTGGATCGGGTCCCTCACGCCCTTGCCGGTGGGGCAGAACAGGAAGGGCGGATGCCCTTCCCGCTCCACGACTACCAGCGCTTGGAGGATGACATCGGGAGCGCCGCTGTCCCGGAGAATCTCAAGGAGAGCCTCACGCCTCTGGCGCAGCTCCTCCAGACTTCCGTAGATTCGGGTGTAGCGAGGCGGGTCAGCCCAATGATGCACAAGTCTCGTGTATCGGACGGGCAGGTGAGCCATCTCACATCTCCTCGTCTTCGAGATCCTCGTCTTCCTCGTCTTCGAGTGACTCCTCGTCGATGACATATCCGTAGTCAGCGCACTCCCCGCAGACTCGGTACACCATAGTCTCGTATGCGGGAGATCCCCAGAACTGCCCACGGTACTCTGACGATTCAATGGTATAGACCGTATCTCTGATAGACTCGCCGCAGATGTCACAAATCATCACGTCGCCTCCTCTCCGAAAAGTGAACTCCCCCTCTGAACCTAGAGGGGGAATCCATAGAGTTGTCTACGCCATCCAGAAGGGCTTAATCGGGAGAACAAGCGCCTTCACCGAACCGGAGGTGATTTGGATCGGGCTGGTGGGTCCTATCTGACTCCACTCCAGATTGTCCAGGGATTCCAGGGCGTCCGCCAGGAAATTGGGATTCAGGCAGATCCATCCCTCGCTCTCGAACTGCTCCTTCGCGACATCTTCGACCGACACCGCGATGTCGCCGTCCGCCACACGGACGCAGACCTTGGGGTGCTTGCGATCCTCCACGAACGCCTTCGTGAGACGAAGCTTCTTCAACGCGTTCTTCCGAACGGCGTCCGGCACCACTCCTCTGCTCTCGTAGGGCTTGTCAAACAGTCGCTCGCTCTGCGGGAAGACTCCTTCCCTGTAGACGCTCCAGGCGGTGCTGCCTTCCGTTCTGACGATCATGTGATGATCCGTCAGGAAGACCGTCGCCGTCTCGCCCCCATGCATGATCACCTTTGTGAGACGGCTCCAATCCGAGACCACCTTGTCGATCCTGCCCGGAGTCTTCGCAACCTCCTCGGCTCCTGCCAGAATGCTGACGAGTCGGAAATTGTCGCTGGCCTCGACGTGTACCTGACCGTTTTCGACGACGACGTGAACACCCGCCAGCACCGGAAGCGCATACTCCTTCCTGCTCTGCTGATAGCGTTGGGTGATCTTCCCGATGCGATCCCACTCCTCAGAGCGGATCGTCATGGAAGGAGGTGTATCACACTCGGGCTGTTTCCAGAAGGTCCCCTCCGGGGCCTTAGTTTTGCACTGGAAGGTACCAAGATCGTTCAACACCTCCAGAGCGTCTTCGAGGGTACGAATCATCACGCCCCCGGTCTTGGGGATGACGGATCGGAACTGCTCTGCTGTCACCAGCACCTCGATGTCCTTTGAGACACGGGCCGGAATTGTGATGGTGGCTCCACAGTCCCCGTTCGTGGCGCTCAGGCTCAGAGCGGTGCGATTCTCGTTCGACTTGATGAGGATGCACTCCATCTCGTCAATGTAGGTGCGGCTATCGACAAGGGGCTTCAGGGCGTCCAGCGCCTTTCTCAAAGCAGACGCCTCCACGGCGATGGGCACTTCGGCAACAGAAACTGACAATGGTGGAACCTCCTTTGACTCTTTTGATCCGAAACTGGATGGCACAGAACCTGTTCCATCTTCACTCTATCACCTATCGCCTCCCCAAAAAAAGAGCGCCTCCGGATGTCTCACAGGAGGCGCTTCACGGAATCTGTCACTCATACTCGCGTGCCCACAAGAGACGCGTAGGCCGAAACAAGGTCCATCCTTCGTCAGGATCCGTGCCCACCTCCTCGCCCTCGAAAAGAGCCAGCACTGGGAGCCAGTCGTAAGTAGACCCTCGGATGCCCATCTCTAGGGCCTCATCTGCATCGTCGCCCTCGGCGATGGCGCAAAGGCCGGGCAGGAAGTGCGCGTAGGCCGGAGCATCCTCAAGCCTACATCTCGCACAGCGGCGGTCGTTATCCCCGCTCAGGGGCGGGACTTCCTCCGCCTCACAGAGGGGCGGCACAAGGCCGTCCTCCGCCCAGTCTTGCAGGACGTGGGCACACATTCCATACGCACTCCAAGAGCGCACGCTACGCCCCCGTTCCAGTGACGCTTGGGCGGCGTCAACGGAAGGTTCCCGTCGGACGAAAAAGGCACGCCTCACAACAGCGCCTCCTCGACCATCCGCGTGAGAATGTCGTTGAGGCGAGAACGTTCTGCCTCAAACTCCTCCCCCCGAAACCCCTCCAAAACCGAGCTGACCGCCTCAAAAGCCGCCGACTCAGCCGCCAAATCCGCCGCCCAAACCGCCGCCTTAGCCGCCGCCTTAGCCGCCCTAGACGCGCTAGCTTTCCTATCCACCCGCCAATCCGCCTCAGCCGCCTCCCTAGCCGCCGCCTTAGCCGCTGAGAATTCCCTGTCATTATCATCGCCAGACAGCCAACGCCTTTTCAAAGCGATGACATTCCAAGAGCGTTTGTCAGTAACCCCCGCCTTTTGCAGGGCTTCCTCCGCCACCACGCAGGCAAACTCATGGAGAATTTTGGTCGCGTCCACCATTGCCAGCACCTCTCGGTCGGTGGCGACGATTTTGTCTGATCCCTTGATGATCTCGCCACTCATGCGAACTCGGCACGCGACTGGACTAAACGACGTGTAGCGCAGGGCGTCGAGCAGCCTGAGTGATGCGTGAAGCTCGCGCTCGCCCATGATCACAGGGGGGTTCACGTGCATACGGCTCCCCACCGTGACGGTTTGCCCGTCGCGTGTGACGCCGCCTTTTCGTAGAAAGTGCCATGCAAGTAGCGGCTGGGACTGGAAATTGGACATTTTGATCTCCTCCTTTGCGGGTATCCCGCGACTCCCCTTGCGGGGAGTTTCGCCCTTCCGGGCTCGTCAGGCGTGGCGTGAGTTTAGCAGTACATTGAGGCCATCCAACAAAAGGGCATCACGCTTCGGTCCGCTCCGCACCGCTTGAGCGGCGCAGGAGGCAGCTTTGTAGGCGGCGACGGACGCAGCATACATGTCGGCGGCGGCGGCGGGGGGCGTAGCAAATGTGTCGGCGGCGTGGGCGGCGGCGGAGCAGGCAGCTCTGTGGACGGCTTCGCCCCGGGCGGAAAGGCCGAAGGAGCCTCTGTATCTCGCTTCTTCGATGGCCGCCCATGCGCTCTGTATGTCTACGATGGGGGGAGCAGAGAAGACTATTGCCACCCGCCTCATGGCCCAATCAGCAATGCGGAAGGGCCGCCCCGGATCATCGGCCAACTTCGGAGCCTGGACGATTTCCGGGTTCCGCTCTTTCCACCGAGAATGCGCCACCGATGAGGACTTTTTCCACGCGTGACGACAATAAGCCGCCACGTCCTCCGGCACTCCAATCAAGTTCAAGTAAAGTTCGGAATACTGGAACTGGGTCATCCTGATCTCCTCCTTCTTTCGGATCAGCGGGTATCCCGCGACTCCCCTGCCCACTCATCCCCGGAATCGCCCATAAGGCGCACAGTACCCTGATCGCCAACCTGCCGTGCGCACTCTCCACAGACTGGCTCTTCTCTGGATACACCCAGGAAGAGCGGATCGTGCCATGTCACGATGTGTGTGGCGGCGTTGTCCTGACCGGCCCTGGAGCACACGGCGCACTCGGTACGGATCATATCTATCTCCTCCTTCTTCTTCTTGTCGTTTACCGACGCGTTCGAGGACCGGACAGCTCCATGATGCGATCCATCACATCGAGGTAGATCGCAGCCGCCATGGCGTCGCTCTGATGAGCAGCCGCCCGCACGGAAGCCACAGTCACCCTTTCGAGGAACGGCCCCGACTGTACGGTGGCGATTCCACCTTGGACGCCCAGAACGTGGACCCCAATGTCCGCCAAGCGACGGTACGCCTGCGTCTCCCAGGGACCTTCCTCGCGGAACCCCTGATTTGCGTTCACGGTGCGTTCTGCTCCGCAGTCGGCGCACCGCTCAGTAATTTGGACTCCCCCGTGAGCACGAGGCTCTTCATCGAGGACGCCCAAGGGGCCCACGAAGGCCTCCTCCCGCACGATTCGGATGCTAGGGTGCTGACACTTCATCCTGATCTCCTCCTCCTCAATCTTGCGGGTATCCCGCGACTCCCCTTGCGGGGAGTTTCGGCCTTCCGGCCTCGTCAGGCGGGAAGGCCTAGCAGTACGCCGAGGCCCTCCAGGAAGAGGGCGTCACGCTCCAGGGAGCGCCGCACCGCGTGAGCGGCAGAGGAGGCAGCTCTGTAGGCGGCGACGGACGCAGCATACATGTCGGCGGCGGCGGCGGGGGGCGTAGCAAATGTGTCGGCGGCGTGGGCGGCGGCGGAGCGGACGTCGGTGTAGACGGCTTCGGCAGAGGCGGAAGGGGCGAAGGAGGCGGCGTAGTCTGCTTTTTCGCGGGCCGCCCGTGCGGTCGCCGCGTCCATGATGGGCGCGCACCTAACTCCCGCCACCTCCCTCACCGCCCAGTCGGCGATCCGATAAGGCCGATTGGGATCATCAGCGAGGGCAGGGGCCTGGATGATTTCCGGGATCCTATCAATCCACATCGAATACGCCGCCGGTGAGGACCTTTTCCACGCGAGGCGGCAGTAGGCCGCCACGTCCTCCGGCGCTCCACTAAGGTCAAATTGGGACTTGGACTTGGGCATCTCGATCTCCTCCTTTTGTGGTGCCCTATGATCCTCTCTTCCTTTGCGGCGCTCACTCAAATGTGACAGTCCACTCCCACAGCGATGCACTCTCGATGCTGCGAGAGGATTTTTCGCACCTCGTCCGGCCAGTCGTCTCTGAGATTGAGAGGCGGACCGAACCATCTCATGGACCCTCTCTCGTGCCACTCTCCATCTGGCGTGATCAGGGCGAACGGAATGATCTCTAGTTCCAGCATGATCGGAACCGGGACTCTGTTGTCCTCGATGCGAACCACGTCCGGCCTGATCCGTCGTCCGGTTATCTCCCCGTTGAACTGCCCTCCTATCTCCCAACAGTCCCACTTGCTCCGTGGGTTTTGGGTCGTCACGTAGACTCCGCTCCCGTGACACTGAGAGCATCCGGCTTCTGGGACGTTCCGCAGAGGATGCTGGAGAAGCGCCTGCTCCTTTGCCTGATCGAACTCGGACATCCATTTGTGATGCTCCAGTAGCGCTTCCGTGCTACAGGCCCACAGAGGGTCCTCCTCCATCTTCCCTCTATGAGAATTCCAGAACGCCTCATCCAGATTCTCATAGACGCCGATCGTCTTCGCCAGTTCCGCAAGCACGTCTGCACGTGCCTTGGATCCGACGCACCAGCATCGCTTCTCGTAGGGATCAACCTCGATCCCCTCGTCGAACGGAGCGAGAAGGTTTCTTGTCTCCTCCTCGCTTCCCGACCGGGAGATCACCGCCGTCAGAAAATGACTCACACAACCATGCTCCTCTCATCCAAAAGTATCAGTCACGGGACTGCGTTTCTAGAATCACCTCCTCCTTAAATAGAAAGGGGAGGACCGAAGTCCTCCCCTCCCTGTCTCGAAACCATCGTCTCAGTCAGACCTAGGAGACCACCGCTTCCGCCGCATGTGACTCTGCGGCTGCACGAAGCTCTCTCGCCGCCTTCTCCAACATCTCAGCGGCGGCCTCCCACTGTGGACAATCAATGAACACATCCACTGATCCTCGATCACTCTCCATCCTTACGACGGCGAAGATCTCTGGGTCTGGGAAGAAGACGGTCTTGACGCTGGTGGGGTTAAACAAACTCACCTTCATCTCTGTCACCTCCCTTCAGAAAAATGAGAAGCCCCGCCCGAGTTTCGAGCGAGGCTTCTTCTGGAACGTAGAGACTAGAGACTCGTCTAGTCGCTTGGGTTTTTCTCCACCAAACAAAGAACGGGAGGGAGCATTCTCTGCCCCCTCCCGTGTCCCTGGGAGGTGAAAGGGGGAAACCCCCTCAAAAAAAAGAGAGCCCCCGGAGAAAACTCCGGGGGCTATCGCCTGACTTGGGATGTCAGGCGTCCGACAGAATGAACGAAATGTCCTCATCTGTCAGGGATACGGACTCTCCTTCCTCGTCCTCCTTTGAGACGAAGAAGGTGCCCAGGATATGATGGCCATCCGGGCAGAGCACCATCGAAGCGATGTCTCGTCCCAGAAGTCTGGTGTAAGGGTTGGGAGGAAGGTTCTCTGCGAGCCCATCTTCGTTGCAGTAGAGGGTGTAACCCTCTGGCAGAAGAGAGACGGCCTCGAAGAACCCCCCTACGATCTTCTGCATCTCCTTCCAGTCGTTCGCGATCTTTTCCTCCCGAACCCCACTCCCATCCTGCGGAAAGACCAGAACACGGATCTTCTCCATGGGATCACCTCCAAAAAAAGTGAGGAAGATGACCGAAAAGTCTCCTTGTCCTGGGCGTGCATCATGAACCAACTGTGGACGGCGTTAGCCTTCCGCCAGTACGCCACCTCGTCGAAGAGTGTAGCGTAGGAGTAGGAGCCGCTCTCGAAATCTCATCTCCCTTCCAAAAATACAGAGAGGGAGAGCATAGTAAAATGCCCTCCCTCTCTACTCACACATGGGGATCAGTGAAGGAGCGGGCGGAACTCTTCCGGCAGGTGTTCAGTCAGCCCGTTCTTATCCCAATCCCACCCGTAGAACCCCCAGCAGGAATCCACCTCCTCTCCGTCTTCGTAGGCGATGAACCCGTATACCTCTCCGTTAAGGTAGTGGCTGTACGTCTCCACCTCACTTTCCAAGAGGCTTTGGGCTCTCTCTCGAATCTTCTTGGTGATTTGCTTGACCATGTAACTCTCCCGGATCTTCTCGGGGGTGGCGTACACGAATCCTACGCATCCCCAGTCCCACCCGTGAGAGTCGATCTCGGAGAATCCCCTTGTCTGCATCACCACGCCCGAGTGATCGTAGAGGTAAAGAGGAAGTACGAGACTTCCCTTCGGGAGCGCTCGAATCCTCTCGTTCATCTCCTCCGCGGAGGAGACCTGCTCGTTCCCCAGTATGTATCGCCTATGACCACACACCATCGTTCCCAGATTCGAGAACTCAGTTTGGGGGTTTGGGGGGAACTCGTCGTAGAGAATCAGGAGTCGTCGGTGGCCTTCCTCGAACTCGTAAACCACATTATCCATGGAACATCACCTCCAAAAAAAGAGGAGAGGGTTGAAACCCTCTCCTCTTGTGCTCACTTTTGGCGCTTCTTTCTTCGGTGAGTCAGCGCATTTTCCAGCGCCGACAGGAAATATGCTCCGATCACGATGACCGCCAAAAGCACGAAATACGCTTCCACGGAAGCGTAAACCTGCATCTCTGTCACAATTTCACCTCCAAAAAAAGAGGATCCTGGGAGGGGCAACCTCCCAGGATCCTCACGAGGTTCCCTAGCCGAGAGCGTCCCAAGCCTCCGTCCCCGGCTTGACGAAGGTGGCGTCTTCCCGGCGGATCCAGAAACTGCTGGATCCGCTCCCACACAGGAGGGCGGGAACGCCGCCGACCGCGCCCTCCCCGAAGACGATGAATCTGCCGCCCTTGAAAACCACATAGCGCGGTTTTTCGTGAGCGGGGTTGAATAGAGACACGATGATTGGTCTCCTTTTCGGAGTGGGTCTCAAGATGCTATCCATCCATTTCACCTCCACAAAAAACGAAGCCTCGGAGATCGAATTCTCCGAGGCTTCGTTTTTTGTGGAGGTGGGGCTAGGCGTATACCGCCTAGCGCGTAGATGTTTCGCCAAGGACTGGTACCGCCTCGGTGAGATCCGGCTCACCATCGAGCGCTCCTAACGCTCCTAGTGCATAACGGAGGGCTCCTACGTGGCGCGCGTACACGGGAACGTCCGTGTACGCGACGTAGATCAGGCGGGACGAGGAGCCGACGCGGGCGGCGAGGGCGAGCCCCTCTGGTCGGTACACGGCGATGTATGCCGTCCCCGAGGGCATCACTGCCCATCGGAGGCGGCCGGTGGCGGTGCGATGGATGTGCATCGCACCCCCACGCCAATAAGGGACAAGATCGGGAAACCGAATGCCCGTAATGGCTTCCGGGTCCTGCCAGGAAGGAGTGTAGCCTCTTCCTTTACATGTAATCTCGATCTTGCCCGCCAGATTCCAGGCGGACAGACCGTCCTTCGGAAAGGACGGGTTTCGCCCGAGGATGCTTGCCCACTCGTGCCCGTGGGCGAGGCCCAGGGCGTGGGTGGCCGTGATCTGCGGCTCTGGTAGCCACGGATCCCATGTGGGGTCATATCGACGCTCTATCCGCGTCGGTATGACCCAGGGATCCTCTTCGATGGCGTGGGGATAAGCACCCCACGCCCCGTTCCGGGACGAGGTGACATAGACGGCCTTGCCGTCTACGTCCTGACGAGAATACCTCTCCATTTTCTCACCTCCAAAAAAAAGAGAACCCTCGAAGTTGCAATCCCTTCGAGGGTTTCTCTAACCAAGAGTCGGATTTTAGAAGGTGCTGTAGAGGTTTTTGTGAATCTCCTCCCAGTTGATTTTATCCCAATAGACGAATGCGTCGTCGATCATGTCGGCGACCCAATCGCCATGCGACGAACCGACTGACTTCTTCCACAGGTCTGCCACGTATCTGCGGAAGTCTTCCCACAGATCCTCGACATATTCCTGAAGACTGTCGGGATCGGGAGCAACCTCTATGTCAGGAACTCTCCCCGGCTCATCTGTGAGCCAGAGATCTACGGCCCAGGTCTCGCGATTCGTCCAGCCATTGTACGACATGGACATCACCTCCAAAAAAAAGAGGAATCCCGAAGAATTCGTTCTTCGGGATTCCAGAGCAACCGAAGGCGTCAGAATCCTAGACGGACCATACTTGCCACATATGCCGTGGGAAGTTGTAGTCTTATCTCCTGCTCCTTTTCTCTCTGGGCGATTGCCCAGAGAAGCATTTCCGAAAGTTCCTCCTTCGTCAGAAGGAGGCTGTTACCGCCCCTGGTAGTGAGTTGAAATTTCTCACCAACGGCGGATATGGTCCCCAATGAGCATGATCCCAGTGTCTTCGTCATACGGCATCCCTCCCAAAAAAAGGAGGATCCCTGAGATTCCGTCTCAGGGATCCTCTGCAGGATACGGGAGAGGGAGCAGAGGCTACTCCTCTGCTTCCTCCTCCTCCTCTTCCTCATCAGCGTCGTCAGCGTCAGCCGCATCGCGGCCTTCGCTGACGGGCCGGCCTTCTGCAATGGCCTTTTCGAACAGCTCCCGAAGGAGCTGCCGGTTTTCTCCTGACTGCCGGTGCACGGCCCAACCTGCGGCCGTGACCTTACGGACGACGGCGTCCCAGGACCCGGACGCCAGTCTGTCCTTGGCTCTCGCGAGAGCCCCCGGCTTGGTATAGATCAACCACGTCGATGCCGTCGACGATGCCGCCAACGTGAGGACGTCTTGTAGGGAATCCCCGTCAGGCTGGGGATCCCCTACGAGTGAGGTTAGGACGACTTCCTCTCGGGCTTCGAGAAGCGCCCGGAGGAGCGTCGTTCCGGTCACGCCGTAAGCTTCCTTCGTCCCCCGAGTGGGGAGCGGAAGGAAACCCTGGGGGCCTATGGGGAAAGAGCCCATAGGCCGGTAGGTGTAACTGATGAGGGACTTCCAGGGCCTTTTAGCGGGATCATGCCCGCTTCTGGCCTCTAGCGTTGCAGGCTTAGCCTGCATACTGTCGATCTTCGTTGGAGACGGCTCAGTAGCCGTTGGCGTACTGAGCCTAGGCGTCTCTGACGCTTTACCCTGCATCTTCATCTTGGCCATATCTTGTCCCCTCCCAGGGAAATTGGATCTAAACGGATCTAGCGTCGTTGGATCAGAACTGAATCTGCGTCGCTCCCTTCAATTCTCAACCTCCCTCTCTGGATTCTGCCCCCAGCAACAGAGGGACCGCAGGACCGACTCCTGCTAAGGTCAGTCTACACCCTGCCCACCGCCGATGTCAACCCCCAATTTGCCCCTAGCCTGCCCAGTCCGCTACCCCGGCGGCACCCTCACCGTGCCCCCGGCGGCACCCTCACCGTGCCCCCGGCGGCACCCTCACCGTGCCCCCGGCGGCACCCTCACCGTGCCCCCGGCGGCACCCACCGTCAGCGTATACGATAGCGCAGTCGCCTATTGCGCACTCGCCCGTATACCCAATACGCCTACATGCGCCCACTTGAGCCTATTGGGGAGTCTATTGTGGCGTCTATTGCGCTTCTATTGGGCCTATTGGGGAGTCTACTAGTACCCCCCCCTTTCCGCATTATGCTTCCAGATGATGGATGGCCGCAGGCGGTGACAATAGGGGAGAGGCTACTCCACCACCACCGCGATGATGTCGGGGTATTCCTAAACACCCTATAGTGAGTCAGAAGGCGAGAGAAGAGAGGGATCGCTCCCTCTCCCCTCTTAACCCCCATAACCGAGGAGACGTGGGCTTCCCATCTCCACTGAAACATCCCGAAGATCACACGTCAAGATCCCGCTCATCCGAAACCCCGGCCCGCAGCGCCCCCGGTGCGCCTCCTTTATGACAAAAGAACCTATAGTGGGTCTCTCTATATTGATTCCCTCTTGAAATCCCTCAACCCCCTCCCTTGAGAGTGAGTTTAAAAAATATATACACTCCCCCAAAATGCATTATACATTACAAAAAGTCAATGTCAAGAGGGGCTGGGGTAGAAGATGCAGACTGTGTTAGGGTGGTGATGGATGAAAGAGGAGGTGTTCTGAGTGAATGACGATGACGGAGCGGGTCGCACATGGGATGCGGCGGTCGTCGGCGGGATCTTCGGGTGGCTACTTGTGAGATGGCTGAGACAGCGGTCGTTTCGGAAGCGAGTGGAGAGCCGGGTCAGGATCATAAGAATCCTGGAGTCGGACTTCGCCGGGTCGGAGCTGCCACCGGAGGAGTTCGGGGCGTTCACCAGGAAGTACTTCGAGAAGAACCCCGACATCGTGGCGGAATTGAGACGGACTGGGCTCGGAGACGACTTCTTCGGGCCGTTCATGGCCGGGGTCTACGACGGGCTCTCCGAGGACGAGATCCAGCCGATCGTGCACCCCATGGTCTCCAGATACTGATCGAGAGGAGGGGTTCGCTTGAGGGTGCATATCGTGGTCTGCCCTTTGTGGTCCGACGCCATTCTGCTGCCTGATGCCATCGGGTGCCAGGGATTCCACGAGAGGACGGGTGGGAGAGGGTACCACGCCGTTTTCCTGGAGAGCGTTTATCAGACACCGAGGAGTCTTCTGCCGGAGTACCTGTCTCCGATGGAACTGAACGCCTTCGATAAGCAGACGATAATGCTGATGTCACTCCCCCGCAGAATGGACGCCTACTGCGCTCCAGCGGTGGCGTACCCTTCTGTGGGGGACCACCTCTTCGTGGAGCTGTCTGGCCTAGGATGGTCAACCAGCCGTCTCAAAAGAGCGAGGGGTATGGTGGAGGGCTTCGGTTGGGGGCTGACCTTCAGCGGTGTCACCCACCGGCAGGACCCCCTCCCTAGCGCCCTGCCCAAGTGGACATACCCTGCCTGGCGAGTCTGCATGCTGGCCGGAGACGGCGATCGCTCGCCGAGAATCCCGGAGGAGGTGTGGAAGGCTCTCGGGGACAGCGAACTGTTTGGGGAGCTGTGCCTGCGAAGACTGGGGGCGGATCCCGACCCGCGTCTCTACGGGGACAAAGCGATAAATGCATGGCCTGGTGTGAAACACCTTGTCTCCATCGGTACTCAGACACTCACCATGATCTGATCCTCTCTGTTTTGTCTGTGCAGGATCTATGCGGTGTACTTTAGTCTCAGGAGGTTATTGGATTGCAGCTGCTGACGAATATCGATCTAGATCGGTTCGAGGAGAAATGCCCGGATGTCAGGGCGGAGGCGGCTTTCATGCAGGATATGCAGAATGCCGCCCGAACGCTCTTCGGACCTGACGGGATCGCCGTGAAGGTTAAATTTGACGGGGATCTCGACCTGTATACCAGGCATAACTGGGTTTTCCGCTCTGTGCCGCCAGATGAGCCGTGGCTGTCTCTCGCCCCGTATCTGGGACTTCCCTCTCTTAGGGTGGTCTACAAGAATTTTCTGGAGAAACGGAGGCTTCTCCGGTCGAATGACCACCATTTTGACATCGCTCATACCGCCGAGCTGATGGAAGACCCTGACACGGGCTCATTCAAGCTCTTCGTTTTCAAGCCACACCAGAAGTCATTGACTGGGGACTACCCAGCGGACATCATCATCCTGGCTCCATCGGTCTCCGCCATTGACAGGATCGCGTCCCAGTCCGCTGAATTCGCCCGGAGATGGAGCGCAGATCACACAGGCATGTACGTCTGGAATAACGGAGATCACAGTTATCAGGAGATCGACCTGATTTCAAAGGAGGATGTCATCCTGCCCGACAGTACGCTGGAGGACGTGGGGCGGTCTCTGGATCTCTTCTTCAACCACCCGGAGATCTATACCGAGTACAACATCCCCTATAAGCGGGGGGTGTTGCTGGCAGGTCCTCCCGGCAACGGCAAGACCACCCTTCTCCGCCTCATCGCCTCCAAGTACCCGGCGGTGAGCAAGGTCTACTGGACCATATCCGCCAACACCACGGAGGAGGATATGCGTGAGAACTTTGCCTTCGTCGTCTCCAAGGCCCCGTCGATGCTGTTCATCGAGGATCTGGAGTCTATTCAGCAGTGCCCGAAGGTTTCCAGGACCTCGTTCCTGAATCAGCTCGACGGGCTCACGTCGAAGAAGGGCGTCTATCTCATCGGAACTACCAACTACCCCGAGCAGATCGACCCGGCTCTGGTGGGGCGCGTGGGGAGGTTCGACCGACTCATCACCGTGGGAATGCCGGATGTGAAGATGCGCCTCCGCTATCTGGAGAGGATCTTGGATTACAGACTTTTCTCCCAGAGTGACATTCGGAGCATCGCGGAGATGACGGATGGCCTCTCGCTCGCCGATCTCAACGAAATCCGCCTGGAGGCCGTCACCCGCAAGGTTCTGGGGGACGGTTGCTCCCTGGATGAGGTTAAGGAGCTTATCAGGTCTCTCAGAGAGGCCAGAAAGGCGTCTCCCTCTCCTGAGTGGGGCACCCGCTACCATGCCGCCGGACTTGGATTCTCTTCCCCCGAAATCCCCGGCGAGAAAACTGTCGCCAAAAGGATCGTTACCTGATGGGAACGGCGACTGGCCGCCGAGGCCGGGAGCGCAGAGTCGCTCCACATATGACCGACGCGCAGCTCAAGGCGTATCTGAAGGCTCTTCTTGATGAGGGTCACGCCCACGCTCAGATCGGCAGAATGCTGGGATGCAGCCCCCAGCACGCCACTCGCATCATCCATCGTCTCGGGCTTCGGAAGCCGACGCCTGCGGTTCGGATGAGCGCTCCGGTCGGATTTCTGAGGCTTCTTGTGCGAGCTCGCCGGGATCGCTCCGGGGAGGACATCATGAAGACGATCTCGGATCTCATCGAATCCATCCACGATATGTCCAGGTCGGAGCGGGCCAGCGGTCTGGAGCCTGACATCGAGTGGACCTTCGAGACCCTGAGCAGACGAAAGTGGGGGGGATAACGGTGGTCGGATTTCGCTCCAAGCGGGTTTGTATTCATGTCCCGGAGCACTTCGTTCACCGATGGAACACCAGAGTCGTCGGTCCAGGGAAGCCCGCATGGTCAGAGGACAGGATTCGGGAGGCGGTCAGGGTCGCCATGTCCTCGACCTCCAGGGTCGTTCTGCGCCGGGGTCAGAATGGTGAGCAGAGCTTCGCTCTCACGCTGTTTCGGCATCACGCCAAGGTCATCATCCAGCCGACGATGCGGGGCTGGCGACTTATGACCTGTTGGTCCCTGAACACGAGACACTCCCACCCTACCGAGGCTGCGGCCCCGGCGGTCGAGGAGGTCGAATAGTTGTTCTCGATCTACCTGGCGGGTCCCATCTCCGGTCTGACCCCAGAGGAGTCCTCCGGCTGGCGGAGGCGGGTGACAGAGGATCTGCGCGGGCGATTCTACGTGTTCGACCCGACCGACAGCCACCCGGAGCGATTCGTCGAGGGGAAGCCCATTCCAGTCACATGGGACCTCAACGACTTCGAGCGTGACACATGGTGTCTGCGGCTGTCCGATTTCGTTCTGGTGAATCTGACAGGGGCGCGCTCCGTGTCGATAGGAACCGTCTGGGAAATCGGATTCTCCTACGCTCTCGGCAAGCGGGTGTTTCTGATCCCAGGGTCTCTTCACGATCATCTGTTTCTTCAGGAGTCGGCGGAGAGGATCTTCCGTGATCTCGACGAGTGCGTGACCTATCTGAAATCGCTTCAGCAGGAGTCCAACGCGTAGCTGGTTAAGGCGAAGTCTCTGAAGGGAAGAAAATTTTCCTCTGATTCGGTCTGAATCCTTGACATTCACTATAGACTGTTTAGAATGAGGGATTGCGGGTGGGAAAAAAAGGGTATGCCTGGGGAAAGAGAGAATTTGAAATCCCCGAGCGTGTTCAGCGCCGGTGGGCGGACCGGGGGCTTACCCGAATGGCGGGTGGCGGGTATACTGAGGAGTCGCAGAGGCTGCTTCCGTTTGCCGCCCGACTGTTCCGGCTGACGGGGGACGCCGACGAGGTGGTCCGTCTGGTGGGGCTCATGGGGTTGCCGGAGACCCGATGGGAGACTCTTCAGGCCGTGCTCTCCAAGTGCGAGAAGGCTATCGGGGATCTTATGCTGCTTCGGCATGATCTCCTGGGAATGGCGGACACTCCCTCTCCGTTTCCACCAGATGCCCTTATGCCCTCCCTGGCGGGAGAGATGTGGGGGTACGAAAGGAGCGAGAGCGAAGCGGACATGGAGGCGGAGATTCTGGCCCACGCGTGGCGGTCCAGGTTGTAGCGGACTCTAAAGCCTGTTTCTTTAGGATTGTTACGATGAAGGAGGAGTGCGTCGTGAAGAGAGGAACGAGAAAAGACATCACCGATTCCAGGAGAGTCGAGGAGACCTCCGCCGATCGCAAGCGTAGCTTCGATCGGCGGCGTGAGCGCCGGGTGACGGATAAGATCACCCCCCAGTACTTCTGGGTGGGAGAGGTCGCCACCCTGCTTGGGGTCTCCCCCACCTACATCCACCAGCTGGAACGCGAGGGGCTCGTGTCCCCGGTGAGGACTCGTGGCGGACACCGCCGCTACACCTGGAAGGACATCGAGACTCTTCGCACCTCGCTTTCGATTCCGTATGTGTCGGGGAAGGGAAGGGCTGTCGCCTACCTCAGAACGGCCTACGCCGCCCTGTCGCAGACCTCGAAGGAGGATCTCGCCGCCCAGAGGGCCTCGGTCACGGCCTATGCCGAGAAGCACGACAGCATCACGCTCTCCGACGAGGACATCTTCGAAGACTATGCCTACTCCTCCGACGTGATGCGCCGCACGGGGCTGCGGTCGGTGCTGGATGCCCTGTTCGACCCAGAGGTGAGCTATGTGCTGGTCACATCCGCCTCCCGCCTCAGCATGGTGGACCAGGGTCTCATCAGGGCGATCATCGAGGCGGCTGGCAAGCGCATCATCGAGACCGACCCTGATGAGCCCATCCTCACCACAGAGGTCGAGGAGGAGTTCAAGGGGCTTCTCTCGTGGCTCTTCGAGAGCGTCTTCAAACTCGATCTCAAGGTGCCGGGACAGGCGACCGGGGTCAAATCCCAGGTGGAGACGATTCTGAGCCGATTCGTCAGGTCCAGTCTTCCGAGAGTTCTGGGTTAGCCAAAGGTTGGAAAATTTAATATTGACCAATCTTGACTTTTCAGGAGGAAGGGGGTTACAATGCAACTAGCGTAAACGGGTCATACTCGGTGGGATTGTCATCGCCTATTCTCTTCGCGCCCTTCTCACGAGAAAACTTGAGATCGAGGAAGACGTAGCATGGCGCTTCGCCCAGGTGGGGCACCAGGACGGGTCCTCGGTGGAGATGGCTGTCATCGCTCTTGAGGGGGACCGAGAATACCAGACTGTCCTCCGCCAGATCGAAGAGCGCCGAAAGGGCGCTCTACAGAAAATCACCGAAGAATTCGCCGTTCCTGACAATGCAGGTTCGGAGGATCTCTGACATAGACGAAGGGAATGAGCGGTTCAGGTGCCCAGAATATGGGAGCAGATCACCGACGAGTCGAAGGCGCAGTATGAGCTTTTCGTTCTCTACCGCTCCCTGTCCCCTGAAGAGCGCTCCATAGAGCGTCTTTACGACACTGCTCCTCCTGATCTCAGGCTGCCGATCGAGAAGTTGCGTCGGCTGTCCGCCCGATACGACTGGGACAGCCGGGCCGAAGCGTTCGACGAGCAGGCCAGGCGTATGGCCCAAAAGGCTCGCGAAGAGGCCGTCAGACTGATGAACGAGCGGCACATCGACCTCGGGAAGATTCTCCAGGACAAAGCCAAGTCCGCTCTTCAGATCCTTGATCCTGCTGTCATCCCGGTGCCGGAGATCCGTCAGTTCGCCGCCGAGGGAGCCCGTCTGGAGAGGACGGCTCGCGGCGAGCCGGAGACGGTGGTCGAGACTCGTCAGGGGTCCACCGAGGCTCAGAGACAGGCCACCATAGAGACCATTCGACAGGCCATCGAGGAGTTCATGTTTGACACCGAGAGAGATAAGGGAGAATCTTCTTCAGCTGGACCCGCCGATTCGACGGGTGGTTCTCCAACAGCTTAACGACCACCCCGATCTCACCGATGAGGTTCTCGCCGCCCTGCCCAAGATCATTCGGGTCGAGGGGGGTCGTCATGATATTGAGAGGTTCGCCAGAACCTATCTCCCTCACATGATGGAGTCCCGAACCCCGGAATGGCACTTCCAGCTCGACCGACTGATCGAGCGCATGTACTCGGAGAACCGCCAGGGCGTCGTCGTGGCGGCCCCCCGAGGCTTCGGGAAGAGCACTCGCCTCGGCCAGTTCAGGGTTCTGCATTCGGCTCTTTACAGGAGACATCGGTTCATTCTGGTGATCTCCTCGACCGACGCGCAGGCCGAGATGCTTCTGCGCCCCATCAAGCAGGAGCTTGAGACGAGCCCGCTCATCCGCCAGGATTTCGGCAATCTCGTGGGCTCCGACTACGAGCCTCCTCAGACTTGGAACTCCACCACCCTGACATTGGCATGGCCGGACACGAGCCGTCCCGCCAAGAAGACGGTGCGGAACGAGCACCCCTATCTCAAGGACGCCACCATGATCGCCTCCAGAGGTGTCGGGGGTGCTTTACGGGGTCTGCGCTTCCAGCAGTATCGCCCCGATCTGGTCATCTGCCAGCCCGCCGGGGAAAAGGTTCTGACCCCTGACGAGATGAAGAACATCGAGGATGTCACGCCAGGGGACAGGGTTCGGACGCACACAGGGGTCTGGACTGAGGTTTCCCAGGTGCGGAGCCGTCTCTACACGGGGGATCTGATCTCCGTGTCGGTGGCGGGAGCCTTGAAGCCCCATCGCATGACGGCGGAGCACAAGGTATGGGCGATCCCCTGCACGGTCAAGACCTCCCCCGCACAGAACATCTACTCGTATCCGAGTGAACTCCCCAGGTGGATAGAGGCTAGAGACCTCAAGCCGCACGACTTGGTGGTGCATCCGGTCGATACGGAAGTTCTGGGAGCCACTGATGTGGAGAACCTCTTCATCGACATCTGTGGCGAGGAGGCAGTGAGATCTTCCGAAATCACGGAAACTGACACTGATAATCATATCGTCAACAGTCGATCTGCCCACCGCCCCTTCCGCCCGGATGAGGTTCAATTCGTTCACAACCCTGAGTTCTGGCGACTCGTGGGGTATTTTATCGGTGATGGCACATTTTCATCCAAGGACGAGCGCTGTGGGGTGGCCTTCTATTTCAGCAAAGCGGAACGACATCTCGCTCAGGATGTGTGCCGAATCTCAGAGAGACTGTGGGGGCACCACTCCACCCCCTTGCTGAACTCAGCCGGGAATCAATGGGTTGCTCATGTATCATACAGACCTCTGTTCTCATTTTTCAGGAGTCTGTATGTGGGAAGCCACCCAGCGATGAAGAACCTGCCCGTCTGGGCAGAGCGTCTGCCCGTGGAGTGCCAGAGGGAGTTTCTCTACGGATACTTCCAATCTGATGGTCACAAAGTCAAGAAACGCCTAGGCTCTTACTCCCCGACTATTGTTTCGGTAAGTCTTCCTCTCTTGGAACGGGTCCAGCGAATGGCTTGGCGGCTCGGTGTCACCTCATCTATTCGGTGGTTGCGTAAGGAGCCAAAGTCGTCAGTCATCTGTGGCCGACTTTGCGTTTCCAGAGTGGCATACGATATTCACTTTGGGACGGAGTTTTACGCATCGGTATTGAGGGAGCCTTACCAGACGGTCTCAGGTCGCCGAAATCGGCCGAGGCAGTGGATCTCGGACGGGAAGGTGTTTGCCACCGTTTCGGAAGTGACGAGCGAGCCTGTCACGGATCTTCCGGTCTATAACTTCACCGTCGAACATGAGGATCACTCTTACGTCGGGCTACACATCGCCACTCATAATTGCGACGACACCGAGATTCGGGAGAACGTGGCGACCCCGGAGCAGAGGGCGAAGATCTGGGAGTGGTTCACCTCCGAGATCATCCCGATGATCGATCCTGTTCATGGAAAGCTCATCGTGATCGGGACGATCCTCCACTCCAACTCGCTTCTCACAAAACTCCTGTCTGACGAGAATCATTACCTGACCGCCACTTACCGAGCCATCAACCCGGACGGGACCTCGCTCTGGCCTGAGCGATTCACGGTGGAGCGCCTGGAGGAAATCAAGGCCACTGTCGGACCCAGGGCCTTCGCCCAGGAGTACATGAACATTCCGTTCGCCACAGATGCACAGGTGTTCAAGCCCGAGTGGTTCAGACCCTACGGGGTCGGAGACGTGCGGTTCGATGAGAACAGCAGACGGTGGACCTTCCAGGGCCGACCGCTCCGAGTGTTTCAGGCCATCGACCCGGCGATCTCGGACTCAATGGACGCCGACTATTTCGCCGCCTGTACCATCGGCGTCACGGACGACCGGGATGTGATCCTGATGGATGTACAGGCCAGGAGAGGTATGGACTTTCCCTCGCAGGTCGCCTTCGTCAAGGATTATTACCTGGACTTCCGCCCGCTCAGGGTCGGGATTGAGGAGGTCGCCTACCAGAGGGCTCTGCGCCAGCAGATTCTGCGGGAGGCTTCCATCCCGATCAAGGCCGTCAAGCAGGAGACCAAAGTCCACAAGCAGCAGCGGATCATCGCCTTGGATGTCCATCTCGCCAACGGAAAGTTCTTCATCCGAGCGGCCTCGGATGGGGAGCCGGGCGTCGATGACCCGTCGGGGACGCTCAGATGGCGCATTCACAGAGACTTCTTCCCGTTCTTCGATCAGGCCGTCAAATACCCCACGGAAGAGCATGAGGACATGCTTGATGCCCTGGAGATGGCCATGAGGATCGCAGGAATATCACTTATGTCCACGCCCGGCCACGCGTCGTCTCAGGAAGGAGAGTCGAGCCGTGCCGTCATCGTTTGAAGAATCCAAGCTGCTCAAGGGCTCCGGGGCCATCGATCTCAATACCGTCAGGATCGCTGGCATCCAGGAGAACGTCAAGACGCTCGGGCGAGCCGTCGTCGAGCTTCAGGAGAAGTATGACACGGTCGTGTCTGATCTCAAGGCGGTCGCTCGCATGTCGAACACCCAGGGAACTCTTCTACTTCTGCTCGGGGTGACTCCCGAGGAGATCCAGCAGGTGTCCAGTCGGATCGCCGAGGCCGAGGATTCCAACGATGACGGCATCGACAGCTTTCCGCCCGAGGTGGGGTTTGTGCGACGGGCCGAGGTCGGAGTTCCGATCATGCGCCTGACGCTGGCTCTGACCGCCCTTGAAAACCTCCTCAAGACCCACCTGAACGTGTCGGACGAGGAGATCAAGGACGCTCTGGAAGAGGCCGCTCAGTCCATGCAGAAGGCGGTGGAGAGCGACGGCGCAGTTCAGGAGACCGCTTTACAGTCGGGCGCTGGCGATGATGAACGCCCCGGAGATTTGGCAGCCGGTTGACTCCCCGTTCGAGTTCATCTGCGACGACTGTCAGCAGACGAGGGACGGACGGCGCTTTGTGAAATCGCACCCGGCGTCCGCCTTCAGAGCCATCCGAACGATCTGCGGGGACTGCCACGCCAAGATGCTGGAGCGCAGACGGATCGAGCGCGCAGGGGGCATTCCGCCGGATATGCCGAGAAAGAGGAACGTCTGATATGGCGCTAGTCATGGGGGCTTCGGGGGCCACCCTCGACATCCCCGACCCCAACCCCAGATTTCCAGCTCAGAATCTCGTTCTGACCACGTTTCTGGGCAGTCAGGAGCGCTTCGTCGGCGTGGTTCCCTCCGTGGTCTTTGACGAGTCGGAGGATTTCATGGAGGCGCTGTGTACCTTCATGCGCGACGAGGGCTGGACCTCTGTCAAGGTTTATTGCATGACCCATACCGTGCTGCCTGATGGGCAGATCATCGAGGTCGGTTAGAATGCTGACTCATGTGCTTTTCGCGTCCGACGCCCCTGATCCCGAGAAGGACTGTTTCTGCAAGGGAAAGGCGTCGATCGCCTGCGAGGCCAGAGGGTGCCCGCACTGCAAGCGGATTCTGGTCGAAGGCAACCTTCTCAAGAGCGAGACGGGCGAAGAGATCTCCGACAGCCGTCTCATCAAGAGCGCCCGACGCATGATCAAGTGATCCCTTGAAACTTTGGAGGTGCTGAGAGGGTGGCTGGATTCACCTTCCCGGCTCCCACCACCCGGTTAGGATCTGACGTTCCGGGATTCCTGAAGTCCGAGTCGGGGCTTCTCATTCCGCAGGACGCCGCCATCACCGTTCTGGAGAAGGCCAGGAAACTCAATCGGCTGTCGGCGGGGCTCTTCTTCTCTGACTGGGCTCGGATGTCCGGCTATAATTCCACCGGGGCTATGGAGAAGCCCGATGACGAGGTCGGATACTCCTTCCTTCGGGACAGCTACACCCACTCTGAGATCGATCAGCTCATAATCAACCGAAGGATCATGCAGATGCGGCAACTGGCCGCTCGGTGTGTGAACCCGGACTCCGCCCCAGGCTGGCGGGTGGTCCACGAGAGGTATGATGACCCGAACTACACCGTTACGGAGTCGGACGAGCGCAGATGCCGAGAGGTTGAGGAGATCATCCGTCATCCGGCCTCCTCTCCTATGGTGCGGAGCCTGTACCCGTCTGGGTTCGAGTCCATCCTGACGATCGCCACCCGAGAGGATCTGACGATCGACCGCAAGGTCTTCATCCTGGCCAGGGATCGGCGGGGACGAGTCAGGGACTACTGGATGGTGGACGGAGCCACGATTCTTCCGATCGTTCAGGTTCTCTATCCCTTCATGAAAAAGGATCTCAAGGACGAGGACGCCCTTCGCAACCCCTGGTCCATCCCCACGGACAAGTGGCTATACGCAGCCGAGAGGTTCTCCGAGGATGAGGAGCGAAACCCTCATCACATCGACCTGACTCGGTACGCCTATGTCCAGGAGGTCGATGCCACCATCACCGCCGCCTGGACGGAGGACGAGATCTCGGTCGATGTGCGCCAGCCGTCCACCTGGATCAACAAGCTTCCCTACGGGCAGGGGTCGCTCCTTCAACAGTCGCTGTCCCTGACGGCCGCCTGGGTGAACGAGTGGCAGTATAACATGGAGCTTTTCCGCACCAATATTCCAGAGAACATCGTCGCCCTCTTCGGCGACTACGACCCGAACGGCCTGGAGTCCGCGAAGCGAATGCTGTTCAGTGAGGCGGGACCCGGATCGTGGCATCGGACGGTCTTCCTTCCTGCCGATCCTGACTACAAGATCCAGGTCGATAAGCTCAGGGCCACGCCGCAGGAGGCCCAGTTCCTGGATCTCATGAAGCTCACGACGCTTCTGAAGCTCCATGTCTACGGGATGAACCCCAAGTATGTGGACATCACGGGCGTCCAACAGAAGCGGATGGCGGCTTTCTCCATGCGATCCCCCGGCAGAAGCCGGGCGGAGGATGAGCTGGACGAGTATTCCGACATCGGGGCTCGCTCTCTCATCCAGGGTATCGCCGACTGGATCGACCGATCCATCGTCAAGAGCTGGTATCCAGACCTCAAGTTCATCTTCGACGGCTTCAAGCGCCAGTCAGAGCGCGAGCGCATCGAGCTGACGGCTATGAAGGTCGATAAATACATGACCATCAACGAGGCCAGAGAGATCGAGAATCTTCAGCCGCTCCCCTCCGGGATCGGGGACTACCCGCTGACGATCGCCACGGCGCTCCTGAAGTCGGAGGCCGATCTGATCGAGGCAGAGTCCGAGCGGGCCGTCATGATGGGAGAGGCCCCAGGCTCTGAGGGAGCCGGATCGGGAAAGCCCGATCAGGGACCGGACGGCAAGTTTCATGGCAGAAAGCCGGGAGCCGAGGCCAGGAAGCCCTCTGGAGGGTTGGGCCGACCGGAGAAGGACGCCACGGAGCCTGGGGAGTCGCGAAGGGTGCGAGACCGAGCGAAACGGGATGTCCGTCGCAAGACCGGATATGTCGGAGAACCCCGTGAGATGGTCCGCAGGATTCTCACGGAGCAGCTCGACCGGGATACCAAGAATCCCCCCAACCCCGCTAGAGCGCGGGAGAACTACCGTAGAAGAGGAAAAGTCTGATGCGAACCGGACTTCTGATCGACAAGGGACGAAAGACACCGGAGATCTCTCCCGTCGGGGAGACGGCGGCCCAGCAGAACGCCTCCTTCATCGGGTGGTACAGATCCCGTGAGATGACGGATGCCATGCACGGGGACGCCCCTGAGAAGCATCGGGACTACGGGGACGGGATGGATCGCGACATCCGCCACGCCTCCGCAGGGCTCAGGGTCGGGGTGTCGGCACGAGGCGGATCGACCGCCAGAGTTCCGTTTGACCTCTCAGGAGAGCGGTTCGTCCTTGAGGTTCCCCTTCGGGAGGGACAGCCCGCTGGGTACGCCAAGATCACCGATAGGCACGGGCGGATTCTCTATCGGGTCCTTCGAGAGGGAGGAACCGTTCGAGCCCTTGTGGACGAGTTCGCCGACTTCTACCTCGGCCTCTACCCCACTGAGGACCAGCCCGCCGACACGGATGCCGAGGCGCAGATTCGCACCATGAACGAGGAGGATGGATGGTCCCTCGCATACCCGGACGAGGATGGATCACCCAATCCCAGGGTGCGTATGGGGGTCAGGGTAGCAGGCGTCTAGAAAATCTTCCCCGTTATTTTGAAGATTGTCTCAGACATCGTTTGAAGGAGCGTGACATCTCACATTATGGGCCAGCCGAAAATTGCTTCGGTTCCCTCGTTCGATCTTCATGGAAACTGGGAGTCCCCTGACGATTCGGACGTGCCCAGACCGAGCTTGGCCAAGTCGTTCGCCCGATTCATCGCTCGCAACGAGGCGTCGATCCAGGCTATGGTTCCGGGCGGCGTGTCCCCGGAGGACGCCCCCTACGCTCATTACCCCGGAGACCCTTCGGCTCGATGCAGGAGACTTTCTGGGGAAGGCTGATCGTTCCGTCAGAAGAGGAGGATCGATGCGCCACAGAAGACGATGATTGCTGGTTCGCTGCCGGATTACAGCGATCTCCCCGGAGTAGGACTGGGCGAAGCCAGGATTATATATTTCCTGAGATGGCTGACATCTTCCAATTACAGACAGAAGACGCGCCAGATGAGGGATCTGCACAGAGCTGTCGAGACCATCGAGCGCCAGACCCGAGACGGACTGCCCAGAGACGAGCAGGCTTGGTGGGACCGTCGAAGTTCTTGGGAGCGCGACCCTCTGTGACGGCCATAAGACACCCTAGGCTCAAGTCGTAGTGACGCTGGGCATTCCGCGCATCAGTCTGGATCGAGGATTCATCGGAAGGGGCGTGAGGAGCATCGAATTTAGAGATTTTTACAGGAGTTGTCGGTACACCGGCTTCCGAGGGTGGCTCAGGAAGGCTGGCAACGAAGAGGTGTGGCGCAGGGCCATGGAGATCACCAACTCTCTCCTTCGCCACGCCCGCGAGAGCGAGGCGGTCATGGCCGACGCCCGAACCGCCGAGGACTGGGAAGAGGTCAATCGTAATAAGGAGCACGAGTACGGCTCCAAGGAGACCTTCGCCGACCCTGAGCACCATTCCTACCCGCTGACCGAAGGGGGAAAGCCCTCCAGGGAGCGGATCATTCATGCATGGGACTACATCAACGTCAGGCGCAACGCCGACAAGTACAGCGACCACGGAGCCGCTGTGAAGCGTCGTATCAAGGCTTTTGCCTCCAAGCACGGCATCGAGCTTCACGAGGGGACGAAGAAGGGGATCGGCGTAGATCTGCCGGATGGCATGAGGGCATCTCGTGAGGAGAAGTCCGAGCATGCCGAGCGGGGGGCCTTCCCCGGTCAGCAGCTTGAGGACGTGGTGTAGACGTTCGGAAAGGTCGTCCTCCTGAACGTCCTGGGTCTGACGGGGAAGACGACTCTCGACTGGACTGATGGGGCGACTGTCGGACGGTATGCAACCTCCTACGGGGACCGCCCGGTTGTCCTGGACTTCACAGGCGTCACTCAGACAGGCCAGCCGTTCTGGGACTCGTTCATGTCGTATATGACTATGGCCGCCAAGGTCCTCCGATTCGGCTCCTATGTGCGATTCCGCAATATCACCCAGTCCGACATGGAAACTCTCACCGCTCTTTACCCGACGCACCGAATCTACCAGTCTTGAAGGGGAGACATCCAAATCACCTCCCTTCAGATACTCGTGGACAACGACGAGTATTCTATCTATTCCCCAAATTACAAGGACGTGACGGCGACCTGTCTCATCCAGGGAGCCGAAGCTGGCGACACCTTCGCTCTCTCCCTCGTCCGCATGGACGGATACGGGATCGTGTGGACCACGAACGTCACCCTGTCGGCTGGGCAGACCACCTACACGCAGGTCATCCCTCTCTCCGACTGCACGGACGTGGACGGGATCAACGTCGCTCGGCACGGTCTCTATCAGGTGCAGGCCGCAGGCGCGACCGGGATCTCCGGGACCGTCGCCTCCCCCACCTTTCGCGTCTCGGTCGTGACGACCGATGAGATGCGAAGCGTGTGGCTGAACGGCGTGAACCTGTGGTCCACGTCCCAGGTGGGCGTCGTTCGACAGCCTCAGATCGTCACCGGCGTCACGGTGGAGCGTGTGCCGGACTACCATCTGAAGGGCGTCTACACCCTCGTCTACAAGGCGAACCCTCAGACGCTCTCCTGGAACGGCGGAGCCACTGTGACGGTTCCGGCAGGCGTCTCCCGTCTGTCTCTTCTGGACGCGTCGAACGAGCAGTTCATCGAGGTCAAGACGGTTTCGCAACTCATGCCAGCCGCCGACACTCAGGAGAACCTCATCGTGGACGATCTCCCGATAACGACCGAGACGGTTCAGCGTCTCCTGGACTATGGGCAGAACGGTGTCGAGCAGAAGATCTGGTTCTTCGCCGAGCCGACTTATGTGGCTACGGACCCGAACACCCTGGCGCAGGGACCGGAGACGAACGTTCTCACCGGATGGGCGGATGTGACGGCCATCCCCGTCTCGTACTACCGCCCCAAGGATTTCATGCGCTGGATGTCCGTGCAGATGCCGTACAAGCGCCTCGTCAAGGTCCATAACCTGACTGGGTACTTCAACTCGACCCTCACGCTGGACATCACGCTCGACTGGATCGTGTGGAATGAGATGAACGGCGAGCTGGAGCTGGTCCCTTCCAACGGAGCCATCGTGACATGGCAGTTCTATGAGTCCGCCATGCTTCAGTTTCTGTTCATCTACAACCACATTCCGTCCTTCTGGCACTACTGGATCACATCGGGTCTCAGGACGCTCGACGGGGACTACGCCATCGTTCGGGAGGCCATCGCCAAGCGAGGGGCTCTCGATCTCATCAAGCAGGCGGGGCTCTCCTACGCCGGGGGCGCGAAGTCTCGCAGGATCTCCAGAGATCAGGTGGTGGAGGACGTGGCCTTCGAGGAGGGATTTCCAGGAGCCTCGCTCGCCAGAGAGTATCGGCGATGGCTGTACGGTGACGATCAGGGCCGCAACTCGAACCTGATCGCCATTCGCAAGCGTTTCGGCGGCCTGACCGCCACCGTTCTGTGAGATGTCCCGGATGCGGGAGACCGATGACCTCGTTCCCTATTACGGTGAATGTGATGCAGGGAGAGGACGGTCGCCCAGGGTCGCCCACCTCCGTGCTGACGGAGAACGCCAAGCGGGGCCTCTTTCTCATCGATGTCCCGGCGGTGTGGTGCTCCTTCTGCCGTGAGGTCGCGATCAGCCCCTCGGTGGCCGAAACCATCACTTACGCCCGATCCACCCTTGTACCCCTGAAGGGGTCCATGAGCCTTCACTTTGAGGAGGCTTTCCGACGAATGAAAAACGACAAAGAGGTGAATTGATTGCCGATCACAAACGGCCAGCGTCTGATGCTCGACCGTCACCCGGCCCCCAGATCCTTCGCCGATGCTCATGTAGGGGACATCCTCTACGATCTGACGAACGGATCGACCTCGGGAACGGGTCTTCTCGCAGGGGCGACATCAGGGGCGATCATCCGCACGGGAACGGTCACGGGGACGACGAACGCCACCGCCGGTACGACCGTCACCGTCACGTCCGAAACGGGCGGTCTCGTCACGACTGCTGCGAATGCCGTCCTGTTCTCCGTCCAGGGCAATGCCTATGTCGCCGATGGGGGAGTCAGCGTGGCGAGCGGAGAGGTGACTTTCACGGTCGCCTCGACTGCCGCCAGTCAGAACTTCACCATTGTGTTCGCGTACTAGGAGGTCACTCGCTTGGAGACCCGTGAGCGATTCACCCTCACCGTGCCGCTCTACGGGGCTCCTCTCTCGAAGTCCCAAGCCGCTCCAGCCGAGGACATCCCGGAGGAGCTTCGGGAGTGGGTCTTCTACGGCATCGCCTCCACGGAGGATCGGGACATCCAAGGCGAGGTTGTGGTCCAGAAGGGGATCGACTTTCGACCCTTCCTGGCATCGGGCTACTTCAACTGGAACCACTCTCATAACCCGGAAGACCAAGTGGCCGCTCCGCTCAGAGCGGAGATCACAGACGGACCAGCCCTCTTCATCCAAGGTGTTCTCTACCCGCATGTCGAGCGGGCGAGGGCCATCAGAGACCTGATGCGCTCCATGTCGGAGGTCACAGAGGCGGGCGGACCCGTCAGAAAGTTGGGTCTCTCCGTCGAGGGCGAGAAGATCGTTCTGGACGGCTACCGGATCGAGAAGTGTGTGATCGACATGATCGCCTTCACTCACGAGCCGGTCAACCCCTTCACATGGACCGATCTTGTCAAGTCAATGACCAAATCCCTCGTCGGATTCCCTATGTCCAGCGCCATGACGACTTCAGACACGGCGCTCCTCAATCAAAATCTCGACGCAGGTGTCACCGACCTCATCTGGGGAGAATGCCACGAAGGTCACTACAACCCGTCCACCAAGCGTTTCAGGGGAGGCGTCCAGGGTGCTCTGAACCACATGATCTCCTGTCGTGGGTATGAGCCGCAGGCCGCCGCCAACATCCTGAAACTGATCTATCACGGAATCTACGCCTAAACGGTATGAAAGGAGATTGGAATTTGGACCTCAATAAGGAGCTGGACGCCGAGGTGAACGGCACCAAGGACGAGGCGCTCTCGGCTCTTGCCAAGTCCGTACTGGCCCTCGTGAAGTCCCACCGAGGCCAGGTTGACCCCGCAGCTCCCCGTCACGTTGACGAGGGAGGCGAAGCGGACAGGAGCGTTCGATGGGAGGGCACGTCAGGAGAGCCCCGAGACACCGAGGACGAACACGCCCAGGCCGCCGCCGAGCGCCGGGTCGAGCACGCCAACAAGGCCCGACGCGAGGACAACGGCGAGGATGAGGAGGAGAAGTCCCGCCGTCACAGAGAGGGCGAGAAGATGTTCGAGTCCCGCCAGGACGAGGGCGACGACGGCGAGGATGAGAGGCGCACGGACAAGAGCCTCCATGACGAGACCTGCAAGTGCGCCGAGTGCATGAAGGCCCGCAAGTCCCGCAAGGGGCATGAGGACGCCGCCGAGCGCGCCATCGACGAGAGTCAGCGCGCCTACATCTACGACGACGACTGGAACAAGGACGACGAGGATCTCCACGGCCACTTCGAGGACCCGGCTGAGGAGGACGCCCCCGGTTCCGGCGACGACAAGACCATTATCACCAACATGGGTCGTCGTGTCCGTTCCAGCGCTGACGCCAAGGAGGGTCGAAAGAAGAGCTTGCGTGAAGCGTTCTATCGAGACATCGCCAAGTCCAAGGAGACAGCGGCCATCGTGGATGCCTCCGACGCCCTCGCACATCTCACCGATGTGCTGGGTGCTCATCTCGACGGCGTTCAGGGTCTCATCAAGAGCCTGAACGAGCGTCTCGATCAGGTTGAGAAGGTCCAGAAGGCACAGTCCGGCGTTCTGGTCGAGATGGCGAAGAGTCGAGACAGCGAGGTCGCTAACCAGCCTATGGCCGGGATTGGAATGTTCCCTGCCGTAACCAAGTCCAATGCCACCGCCAAGACCGAGAAGGCCCCGATCTCGGATAATATCATCCGCAAGGCCCTCTACAACGGTATGGTCCGAGGGATCGTATCCCCCGACGCCGTTGCCGAGTTCGACGCCTTCAGGATGCAGAACTACTCGGCCAGGGAATGGGTCGAATCCACCCTCACGCCCGAGCAGATCACCGCTCTCAACATTCCGGTTGAGTAGGAAAATTGCATACCATACAAGGAGGAAATGAATTGGATGCTCTGAACGTCCCCTCGGGCAACGGCGTAATGGCCGACATTGGCTCCAGCCGTGACAACAACCCGTATCGGGGCGTGGCGGCCAGTCAGAACGCCCGGATGAACAAGGCGCTCGCTCTGGAGGCCGCCTCTGACTTCACGCGCGCCGGTGCGGCCACGGACATCGATCCCGCAACCGGGCGAGTTATCCCGCGCACCTACGACGCCGTGCTCAAGAAGGCCAACGCCGTCTGGGCTCGCCGTCTCACCGGGGATCGCCATCTCATCGCCTACGAGGAAGCGCTCTACCAGTCCAACCCTGGGTTCTGGAACCTCATGGATGTCGCCTCCGGCAGACAGCCCGCAGGATCTCGCTTCGGAAAGTCGCTCGGATTCAATCAGAACCTCGGTCGGGAGTATTTCGGACCCACCTTCCAGGGAGACCAGACGCTCGCCGACCTCGCCAAGGCCATGGCAACCGAGAACATCGGCTCCGGCTATGGCGACGACACTCCCCTCCGACTTCAGAACCTGGACGCCACCATGACCTCTGTTCTGTTCGAGGCGCAGCACCTTGTCAAGTGGAACTGGTTTGAGCGAGTCCCCTCGATCCAGCCGCTCTACGAATGGGTGGACCGTCTCGCCTACGGTGACGACCGTGGATCGGCGGCCTTTATGGAAGGCGGCTCCCCGGCCGGTGGCACAGCACAGTTCAGCCGCAACCAGATCTACGTGAGATGGTTCGGTGTCCGGCGTGGTATCACCCACCAGATGGCGCTGACTGGACAGCTCGGCGGCGCGATGGTCGATCCCGTGAAGGAAGAGAACCGAGACGGCGCTCTTCAGCTCCTCTCCCGAATCGAGAAGAACTTCGTCTGGGGCGACCACAACATCCCCGACAACAGCGGAAACACCGTGAACTATGACGGCCTCGTGCTCGCTCTGGAGAACGGCACCCAGTATGTGGACGGCAACACCCAGAACCAGATGCCGAACTACTACACGGGTGGCCAGAACGTCATCGACCTCATGGGTGCTCCCCCTGACTTCCAGATCTTCGAGGGTATCGGTCGCATCCTGGCGGAGAGGGCCTTCCTCGTGGACTTCCGCAACGTCAGGGCGTTCATGTCGCCGAGTGTACTGGAAGACCTCGCGAAGATCAAGTTCGTTGAGGAGTATAAACCGCTTCTTCAGGAGCCGTATCGTGGGTTCTACTCTGGCGCTCCTCTCACGGGGCACCAGACGAACTTCGGGTTCATCCCCTTCACCTACGACATCTTCCTGAAGAGGGCGGGCTTCACCGACCAACCTCCTCTCGCCGCAGGTCAGCAGTCCCCCGCCACCCCGACTGTAGCGCTGCAGGCGGGAGCCCCCACGGGCGGCACCGTCTCCGACTTCGTAGGCACGAACGGCGCTGGGGCCTCTGACGCCGGGACTTATTACTACTGGGTCACGGCGGCCAACGACTCGGGCGAGTCGGTAGCCTCCGCTTCCCAGTCGGTAGTCGTCTCGGTCGGTCAGGTCGTCACTGCGACGATCACCCCCGGTAGCTCGAACGGCCAGCCGGTGACGAAGTATTTTATCTACCGCGGCACCGTCAACAACCCCTACGACTCAGCCACCGGATGCATTGCCATCGTGGCGGCCAACGGCTCAAATGCCGTGACCTATACGGATACGAACTCCTGGCGGCCTCAGCAGGGCATGATCCTGGTTCTGGAGCGTACTCCCTCGAACCTCGCCATCGCCCAGATGCTGCCGATGCTCAAGTGGCCTCTGGCGATCCAGAGCACCACGGTGGAGTGGCTCGTTCTGCTCTATCACGCACTCGTCGTCAAGGCTCCACAGCGGCTCTTCCTGGTGAAGAACATCGGTCGTCTCAACACCGCCGGTCTTCCTGGCGGAGTCGGCAACGTTCTCTAGCTGGCAGTTCCTTAGTGAGTACCCCAGGCGCAGATCCTTCCCTCTCGCCTCCTCTCGTGAGAGTCTGCGCCTTGGGGGAGGGCGGGTATGGGGATTCCATTTTGAAAGGAGAAAGTGCCTTGAAACTTCTGAAGAGCGCTCCGCCGCCTCGTCATCACGTCAGCCTTTCCGGTGCTCTGGAGGATGGTCGCAGGTTCATCGTGCGCTTCCGTCCCGACTTCACGGCTGTCGTTCATGACGAGATCGCCGAGTATCTGCTCCCTTTGACTGTGGGCTCAGTGGAACTCCTCGGCGAAGCGCCGGAGGGAGAAGAGGCCACCTCCAGCTTTATCGAGGAGAACACCATCTCCTTCGGTCCCAACAGCCCCTACGTCTCCGTCCCGTTCTCGAATAAACTCAACGTGATCGACTCCCCGGAGTTCCGTCCGACATTCACCGATCTTCCCGAGCCCTCCAGGACGGAGACTCCTAGGAAGAAGAAGATCCAGAAGAGGGCCGTCTAATTGTCAGAGAAGTACCCCGGCGTTCCCGGTCCTGATCTGGACGAGTACGGAGTCAACCATGCCCTCAACTATCAGATGTGGCGGCAGGCCGCAGATGCTTCTCCGAAAGGGTTCGCGCTGGCCTCCAATGTCAGCGTGGCTGGGGAGCAGGCACCTGTCCCGATCGGCCCCAATCGCTTCCACACCTTTGAGGTTTCAGGCAGCGCCACGTCCTTCGCCCTCACGATCTATGGCTCGATTCCGGGGTCGGGGGGCCAGTTCTATCCGCTCAACGTGACCGTGGTGTCAGGGACCGCCTCCAGTGGCTCCATCACAGCCATGGGGATCTACACGGTCGAGGCGATACTGGATCAGCTTCAGGTGGATGTCACATCCGTCTCCGGGGGCTTCGTCACGGTGAACGTCGTCTCAAAGAACTGACTTCTCTTGAACAACTCTAGAACGTTCGTGCGTTTCGCTCGTGAGTGGTTTCAGAGGCATTCCGAGGCGGTCACATGGTACAGGGGGATGTGGTGCTCCTGCACCTCTCAGGTGGACTCTCTCGGCAATCCCAACCCCATTCCAGACCCTTCCCAGGCCGATCCGACCTGCCAGGTCTGCGGAGGTCTGGGGTGGTTCGTGATGTCACCGCCGCAGACGATCCATGGAGTCATCTCCAAGTACGTTCAGGACAAGGACATGGAATCCCCAGGGTTCATCGACGACGGGACTCTTGTGTTCTCACAGCCTCCGGGGGTGGGGACTCGGCTTTCGGATCTCGACCTCATCATTCCTCAATGGCCTGACGGAGTGACCTATATGGGTCAGGACGTGGCGAGAGGTGCAGGGGTCTCCGACGACCTTCAGTATCAGGTCGCCAAGGTGATCTCCGTCACCCAGTCGGACCCGTCCACAGGGGCCGTGACGACCTACGACCCCTCCGACTACACGACATCCGGCAGACAGATCACCTGGATCGGAGCCTCTCCGGCTTTGGGGACTGTCTACTCGATCAAATACACGACCTTCTACGAGTACGTCTGCTACATCCCTCCGCAGGAGAGATTCGAGAGGGCCACCGACCTAGGGCAGAGAGTCATCCTCTGGAAGCGGCACATCAAATACCCGAACGCCCCGAATATTCTGGAGAGTTGAAGCCTTGGCGACCACTCGCTACATGCGAAATGTCTGGGTCCCCACCATGGAGGGATGGACGAAGGCCCGAAAGCCCGGCATCGGGGTGGGCTCCAGGTCCAAGAACGTCTCGCTCTATCTGAACCTCTATCGGGCGATGCTTCGACAATTCGCAAGAGAGGAGCTGTCTCCTGTCGATGAGATGGCGCTCAGGGCGTTTCTCGGGCCTTGGCAGGCCGTAGAGATCATTGAGAAGCCCAAGGTTCGGTACGGGACGAACGAGATCATCCAAAAGGGACGCGTCAGGCTTCACACCCTCTCAGGATACACCTGGGTCACTCCGCCGACGCCCGACAGAATCTATCGGAACAGCAAGGGCGAGGCCGTCGTCCTGCGAACGGTGTCGATGGCGCACTCCCCTGCGGGGTCCTGGATTTACCCTCCGAAGGTTTACGAGAAAAATATTGTTCGCACCTATCGAAACAGGACGGGAAAGGTTCGGGTGGCGACCACCGTCTTCAAGGTGAGCCCTCCGAGGGACCTCAAGCCCGATCTTCTTAAAGGGCGTCCTTACGTTTCGATCCCAGTGAAGCTCTCGCCCGACATGGTTGCCCGAGCGATGCACCTCAGCCCTCCCAAGCCTGATTTCGGACAGGTCATGCTCCCCCCACGCGGACGCGAGTCCACCATCGCCAAACTGGCTATGGTTCTGGAGCTTATGCAGAAGAAGCGAAAAAAGAGGAAGAAGTCATGATCTTTCCCGGTGAGCTTGTCGTGAAAGGCGCTCTGGACGCCGGGCTGTCTCTTCTTCAGGGAAATACGGCGTTCTACACGTCGGACATCTTCTCCCTCTTCACATCCGATGAACAGACGGCGATTCAGGCGTGGCTCTCGGCGGTCACGATCTCTCCTATGACAGCCCTTCCGCAGACGAACCTCCAGATGCCTCTCGTCGTGGTCCAGCTAGAATCGCAGGAGGAGATCCGAGACTCTCAGTGGATCTCCTCTCAGGGTGTCATGATTCTAGGTAGCCAAAGTCAGGGAACCGACGCTCAGAATATCCTGGCGACTCCCTTCCGCTCAGTGTATGCCGTGCATATTCAGACTCCCAATCAGAGAGAGCTTCTATGGCTTCAGATGATCCTGAAGTGGTGTCTTCTCATGGAGAGGGAGTGGATGGAAACCCAGATGGGTCTCATGAACGCTCAGATCTCCGCCTCGGGACTACTGCCCCTCGACGAGAGCACCACACGGGACACACCAACTCAGTATGAACGCGTCCTGGTCGTGACCGGGGATCATGTGGACTCCTATCAGTATTCTCCATCCTCAACCTATGTGACTTCGACAAGCGTGAGTCTGACGCCCCAATCCTTCACCTTCGGAGGCTGATTGACATAACTAAGAAGTCAGCGGAAGACCCCATCACCGAGACTGTGGCGGAGGAGTCTTCACCCTCAGTCGGAGAGCCCCGCGTCGAGGAAGCCCCGCAGACGGCGGAGGCTTCCAGAATAAGCGAGCCGATTGTTCCTCTCGATTTCTGGGCCTCGACCAATGCACTCCCAAAAGAGCGCTATATGATGGCGGCTTTTGTCATTCAGGAGATCGAAACAGGCATCCGGTCTCGAATGGCATCCGAGTACGCCAGTCGATACAGGGCGTTTAAGAAACAGTAATACCGATTTTGAGACTAAGCCGCGTCTGTACGCCCGCCGCTTCAGGTGAGACGAGGCACGGGTGAGAGACGCGGAGGGTAGGGGTCTGACCTTGTTAATCGGTCTCACCGAGGACCCCTCGCGGAGGCAGTGGATGGGGGCCTCCCCAGATTTGACGGAATCCTCACAAAGGATTTCAGGCTTTATCGAAACACGAAAGGGATGAATCCATGCCCATTTATGATCCGTACTCGGGCAGGTATCTGACGCAGCCCCAGGCGTCGGTCACAGTCACGAGCCAGCCTTCTGGGGCGTCGTCTGGGTCCGATACCCAAACCCTCTTCCTTCTCGGTCAGTCGGATCTGGCTAAGCCTCAGACGGCCATCTCAATCGCCGCCTTCGCCGATCTAGCGACGAAGTTGGGCGGCGGATCGCTGGCGCAGGCGGCGGCCTTGGCCTTCAGCGCCTCACCGCTTGTCACGACGGTGCCCCAGATCACCTGTGTGGATGTCAGTGAGAAGACACAGGCCACCGACACCAGCACCTTCGCCACCTCCTTCACCGTGTCGGCGAATTACTGGGGGGGAAGCGGCAACTACCTCAAGTATATGCTCCAGCCTGCGAGCGGAGGCGTGGGGTACAAGGTGTTCGCCGGATCGGACTACGCCAGCTCCCTCGTCACACCGTCCTATGTCTCGAAGGACAATGTGTACCAGGAGCTGTTCACGGTCTACTACATCGGGACCGACACCTCTCCCCAAATCACCATCTCGGACACAACTGTCACGGTGCAGGGCACAAGCGGCGGAAGCTCCACGACCATCGTCAGCGTGACGCTCACGCCAGGCATGACGCTGGGGCAACTTATCACAGCCCTCGGGAACAGCTCCAAACTCGTCGTCACCCTCACTCCCACGGCATCCCCCAGCCAAGTGGTCTATGCCTATCTGGACAACCTCTCAGCCGTCCCCGTCGGCACCTCGTCGGCCACGGCGACCCCTATCTACGCCAACGTATCAGCCGTCGTGAGCCTTCTAAACTCCAGCATCTTCCAGCCCTGGATCACCGCCACCAGGGTGGCCAATGCCGTGGCCCCCACCGCCGACTCGACGTGGCACTACCTCTCCGGGGGGGCGACGACCGCTCCCGCCAACACGGATTGGCAGAACGGATTCAACTTTCTCGAATCGGTCAGTGGGGTCGGCGTTGTGTGCCCCCTGACATCCACCACATCCATCTGGGCGATGGGAGATGCCCATGCCGCCTATATGACCTCGATCTACCAACCCAGGGTGAACATCGTCGGAGATGCTGTCGGAGCGTCGCTGGAGACCGAATTGACGAACGCCGCCAACCTGAATTCTGCCCGCACGATCATCCGCTTCCCAGGATTCGTCGGGACCAACCTCGCTGGCAATCTCCAGACCTTCGACTCCTTCTATGAAGCCGCCAGAACGGGTGCCATCATGGCCGCCGCTCCCCCCACGCAGTCAATCACCCTGGTCCCTGTGACCGCCGTAGGGCTGGAGCAGACGCTCACCCAGACGGACATCGACAGCGCCATCGAGGGCGGCGTGTGCGTGACCAAGGTCAAGCCGGACGGCTCCTTCCGCATCGCAGATGATGTGACGACCTACACCGCCACCAATCAGTTCAACCTCGTGAAGAGCCAAGTGGAGCGAGAGCTGGATGTGATCGCCGCCGATCTCCAGGCCGAGCTGGAGGCGAAGCTCGTCGGCTTTGCCGCCAACAACGGACCCTCGATTACGACTCTGGCGACTTCGGTCGCCACATCCCGGCTTGACTACTGGACATCGCTCGGGTATCTGGTCGGGAAGCCGTCCTACCAGAATCTCACGGCCACGGCCGTTCAGCCGAACGCCGTCTCGATTCAGGTTCAGGTCTTCCCCGCCCAGGCCAACGATTTCGTCCTGATGAACGTGCAGGCCGCTCCATACCAGGGCTAAAGGAGGGAATAAGAACTGGCACAGGACACATATACCAACGGACAGCCGATGTCGATCCAGACTCCCTACTCCAACGGGCAGGTCCAGGTCTACACCGGAAACATCGTCATCGTGTCGATGCTCATCCCCTCAAATCCGAATCCGAATGCCAAGATCACCAACGGTCAGCAGGTCTATTACGTCGGGTTGGGACAGAGTGCCACCATCTCGATGGACGCCGGACTTCAGGCGAACTCGGGCATCGGGGACAACCGAGTCCAGCAGTATTCTCCAGGGCTTGCCACCGTATCGGTGTCGCTTACCGACACCGCCTTGCGGTTCAACGGGGTGAAGTCCCAGTCCTATGAGTCTCTGGGAATCGCACCGCAGGAGCTTCTGGACTTACTCGGGATGAACACGTTCTCCATCGAGATCATGGACCGTCCGACTGGATCGGTTCTCCGCAGGGTATCGAACTGTCTCTATCAGAACGGGACCCTCAACGTCTCCGCCCACAACCCGGTCACATGGGACGTGACCTTCCAGGGCACCGAGACATCAGGCTCTTTCGCCATCTCGTAAACACCACATCGAAGGGAGGCTAGGAGGAGAACTTATGTTCTCCTCCCTGCCTGTCTTCAGAACCGAAGAGGAGGAAAGATTTCGTGGACATCCTTGAAGAGAAGGAACGGTTTGAGTACGACTCCCCCAAGGGAAAATTCGTGTTCAAACTTCTGTCTCCGGCCAAAAGATTGAAGGCCACCGCCGCCCTGCGGGATAAGGTCAAGGAATGCGGCTACCAGTCTGTGGAGGACCTGAAGCGGGACGACGCTGACTTGGCATTGGAGCTAGAGATTGCATCCATCCTGGACGCCGCCGCCGTCGAGAAGCCTGACGGGTTCAGTTTCCTGGACAATGCCGACAGCGCCCTGTTCCTGGACATCTACGAAAGATGGGTGAAGTTCACCAATTCCTTTCGAGAAGAAGTTCAGTCTTCTTCATGATGATTGGGAATCGCTCTCAGTCTACGACCCAGAGTTCATCGTCCGCTATCACTACCGAATCCCCAGAGGAGATCCCCGCATCCTAGAATACACCTATCCCGAACTGGTGTTCGAGGCCGCGATGATCGCCAAGGCCAACCGGATTCTGAACTTCGGCGAGCGGATTCCGCAGCCCGACCCGAAAGAGCTGGAGATGCGAGAGAGGGACATCGAAAGATCCGGGGATTTCACCTATGTGTCGTTCGACGACCTCCAGAGAGCCTTCGTGGAGTCCGACTCCAACTCTCTGGATGAGATCATCGCCGAGGCTGTGAGGAGAAAGGAGGATGCTCTTGGCCGATAACGATGAGATGCGAGAGTTTCTGCGTCAACTCAAACAGGAACTCTCCAGCGACAACCGACAGATGCTGGGGGAGTTCAAGTCAGCCCTGGACTCCACCCTGAAGAACCTTGCATCTGGCATGACGGCCATCTTCGACAAGGGGATGGCCGAACTCACTCGCGACCTCAAGAAGAGCATTCCCAAGACGGCCAAGGTCAACCTGGGGCCTGACTTCCAGAAGGCCATGATCGGAGTTGTCGCCACATTCGCCGCCACACAGGCCAAGTATGGTGTGGACAAGGTGGCGGAGGACATGGGCAAGACCGAGCGCGCCCGCATCAGCGCCAACCGGGACAAGTACGCGGAGCGTCAAAAGACCCTCCGGGCTCCCGAAGAGACGAAGCAGATCAAGGCTATAGCCAAGGCCGAGGCGAAACGAGCCGCAGCCGCCGAAAACGTTGAAAAACTGAGGAACGCACGTGCTCACGAGAAGCATCTCGACAAGCGGTACGCATTTCGCAAGGCTCAGGAGCTAGAGAACACCCGCAAAGAGCGCGAGCAGATCCGAAACGCGACGGCTCAGATCAACCGGACAGCCAATGAGGACAACGCACATGCCAGAAAAGTGCAAGCCGACCTGGCATGGGAGCAGCGCGTCTCGATTCAGGCGGCTCGCGACGCCCGAACTCGCTCTCGGGTGTTCTTCGAGCAGGCTCGCATGGGAGCTGTGGACCCCAGACTTCGGATGTCCCTTCTCAAAATCGGGAGCAGGTATAGCCCCAAAACGGGAAAGGTGGCCGCCGGTCAGCCTGGAGTGAGCCCCAATCAGTTCCTCGACGAGCAGTATCTGCTCCAGCCCGTCATGGGCAAGGTGGCGCAGATGTGGGAGCAGCACGCGGTGGGAATGGGCTACACCGAGAATGACCCCCGCACTCAGGCCATCGGAAGTCTCGGGGCTCAAACCCTCCTCAGAATGGGAGGCGGATCGCTCTCGGGAGCGATCAGCGCCATCGGGCAGGCCGCCAGCAGAAGGGGAGCCCCCGAGGAGCTATTGCTACTGTCGGATGCCATCAGCAACCGCATCGAAAGCCTGAGAAACAAGAGCCCTGAAGAGATCAACCTGGCGGATAAGAGCATTCAAGAACTCTCCCAGATGATCGTTCAGGCCATGACAGTTATGGCTCCCAAGGGAACGGTGCTCCAGCAGTACCAGAAGAACCCCGAGGGCTTCATGAACGCTCTCATCCAGAACGTCAAGGGAACCAACCGAGGCGCTCCTACAGCCGCCGCTCTCACCTACATGGCGTTTCCGTACACCAAGCTCATGACCCCGGCGGGAGAGAACGGAACCTATACGCCGGGGCAGAAGCTGGGCTCTTTGGCGCTCTCCACAGGATCTAGACTCCTGGGTTCCCTGTTCCCTTCCCTCTCCGGGGGAATCGGCGCATCCGCAGAGATGGCCGCCGGAGCGGGCGGTGCAGGGATGGGATTCCTGGGAGCGCTGGGCGGGATCGCGGGCATTATTGGAAACGCCATCCTCACCGCTGTCGGAAGTGAGATGATTCAGGGGGCGAAGAACGGACTTCTGGAGGGGGTCTCTCTGTCCCCCACCTACCGGATGCTCGGAGGGAACAGTCTGGCCAACCAATTCACCAACCGCATCAACGCCATCGGCGCTCAGTCGGTGGAGAACTGGCAGCAGATCTCGGGAAACGCCGATCTTCTGGGGTCCCTCATCGGGAACAGAAAGCCCCTCCTTCCGACTCTCGCCCAGCTGACGACCGGCGGACTTGGACTGGGCTTGTCAGGGCAGTCGATGATCCAGGGGTTCGGCTCGATGTTTCAATCCGGTGCGTTCAACGGTCAGAACGTAACCGCCAAGGAGTTCGCCGACCTGATCGGAGCCGCCGTATCTGACGCGCAGATGCAGGGCAGGCAGGGCGAAGTCCTCCAGGCACTCGTCTCGGCGACCCAGCAGGTCGGTCAGACCCTTGTGGGCGTTCCCTGGAAGAACATTCTGGGCGTCCAGACGGCGCTGAACGCCACGGGCCTCCAGGCTTTCATGGGTCAGAACGGGGCCAGCATCATGCAGGGCATCGCCCAGGGAATGGCAAACCCCGGTCTGGGAGCCGCCGGGCAACTTCTGAACTTTCGGCTTCTGAACCCCACCGGAAAGCTCAATCTGTGGCAGACACTGGCCTCAGCGCAGGCTGGTCCGTACTTCACAATGCCCAAATCCCTGGGAGGCACGGGAGTCCCCAATATCTCACTCTACCTGGGAGGTCTCGTCAAGTCCCTCGGTGTGAAGCCTAGCGACTTCAGCGGGGCGGCGTACTCGTTCACCCCCACGAGCAACACCGGCGGGTTGGCTGAGAACCTGCTCTCGAACATGACGAACGGGGCGCTGTCCCTGTCTCAGTCGGCGGCTCTTCTGAAGCTCTACTCCCAAAACCCCGGCATGGCGAGCAATATGTTCACCAGGGCCATCCAGCAGGTGCAGAGCATGGGCAAAGGTCTGGTGGCCGCTCCTGAATCGGCTCTGGGCGTGTTCTCCTATCTCTATGGTGCCTCCTCCGATCTGAGCGGGGGCAAAAGCAGGGCCGCCGCCTCGATGCTTAAGTCGGCCGCCACCCAGGTGTACCAGCTCACAGGGCAGAACCCCAATCTCACAGGTGTTGGAACCCTCACGCAGATCGCCAGCGAAAACCTGTCGAATCGACAGATCGCCAAAGGCATCACGGATCTGGAGTCCTATATCAAACGCCATAGCGGTCAGTTTCTGACTCCCGCGCAGAACGTCCAGCAGAAGCAGATCGAATGGCAGAACACAATGATCCAGATCGGCCAAGGCATCCTGAGCGCCGTCAACTTCATCGCCGGTAAAGAGGGCTACAACAAGAGCACTCTCTACCACGGAAACTATGAGACCTCCATCAATCAGATCCCTCAAAGCTCGGTGCCGCCTCTGAACTACCCTACTGCCGGGGCCTTCAAGACCGGCGGCGGCTCTGTCGGCATGTCCACGCTCTCCAAAGACGCCCTGGCCGCCGCCCACGGGAACGTGCAACTCGCCAAGGCGTTCATCGCATGGGGCGACAAGGAGACGGGCTTCCGCTATCAGTCCAATCCGAACACCGCCTCATTCACCCCGAGCAACCCCAACCCCTACGGTCTGGGGTTCAAAGGGGTGGGAAAGGGCTATGAGCAGGTCGGAAATCTCACCCAGGGATTGGGTTCCCTCATGACCTTCCTAAGTCACAACAGAGGGCCCAGTTACGACTACCAGAAGGCTCTGGAACTTCTTCCAAAAGCTGGTAAGATGATCTCTTACAGAGTCTCGTCGTCCTCTCCAGTCCTGTCTCGATTCATGGGCGGCAGCCAAGTCGTCACGGAGCCTGGCATCTGGTGGGCGGCGTACTTCGCTCAGATGGGAGGGTTCAGCGGCCACCCAGGAAACAGCGCTACCGCCGTTAGAAGCGCCGTGGAGTACGCCAACGAGGTCGCTCGCTATTATAAGGGAATCCATCTGACGATCAACCCCACTCGATCCAAGAAGAAGGTCACGGTCAGGGTTCCCGCTCCCGTCCATCGTGCCTCGGGAGTTCGATAGACGATGGGAGTCCGGGTCGAACCCGTTCGCAACACCACCTTCCGTCCACAGACCGAGATTCTCATCAAGACATGGCGGGGCAAGACCTACAATCTCACCGCCAAGGGCCAGAACGCTTTCGTGTCCTGGTCCACGTCAAAGGACACCTCTGGTCAGCCGGGGAGCTTCACAATCCAGCTCACCGCCGTTCGAGACTCTGACGGGCAATCCTGGTGCGACAAGATCTATCCGATGGACTACGTTGAGATCAGGGCGGCGGTCAACCCTCAGCGCTCAGGCTCCCTGCCAATCATCATGCGCGGATTTGTGGAGACGTGCGAGGAGACCCTGGCATTCGGCGATGCCGAGGGAGGCCCCACCCGAAGCGTTGTCGTACAGGGCGCGGACTACACTATTATCTACCAGAACTACCAGATCCAGTATCTGTGGCAGACCTCGACCTTCGCCTACGCAGTCAATCTGATGACCAAGATCTTCCCCTTCGCCATGGACACCTTCTTCCAGACATCGTTTCTGGGCACAGGAGGAACCGGCACTCTTCAGGGATTCATCAAGGCCCTGGACTCCAAGATCCTGCCTGTCTATCTGGAAAGACTGGCGGCGTACTTCAAAGGCGGCATTCCTCTCCCCATTTCAAAGGTCTACATGCCGACATCTCCCCTCGTCGCTCCTACCTACGTCGAGAACTTTACAGGCACCTTGTGGGATCTTTACACCTACTACCAGTCACCGCCTATCGGAGAGATGTTCATCTACGATCCGCCCGGATCTTCGGCCCCTGAACTTCTGTTCAGAATCGCTCCGTACAGGAACGCCTCCGGGAATTTTCCCGACATCCCGCTTGCCAGTCACGTCCCGGAGTCGCTTCTTCCCACCTATGAGATCGACCCACTGGAGATCCTGGCGTTTCAGATCGGAAGAACGCAACAGAACGCTCAAAACTACTGGTTCACCGAGGCGGACTCCAGCCTCACCGATACCCTGACGGCGGCGGCCTTCACAGGAACTGTCGGGAGCGTGGCCGGGGTGAGCGCCGCCGGTCTGTCCCCATCCTCCCTGGACGGAATGCTCGCCGTCTCCGGCTATATCACGAGCGGAACTCAGATCTACAACGGGTCCAGACCTGCCAACCCGATGGTTGATGATCCGTCCATCAACCTATACGGTCTTCGAGCCTCTGATATTCAGTCTCCGTGGCTGTCGGGCATCCTCGCCAACATCGACACCACCGTGTCCAACGGAGGCAACGTGGCGGCTAATGACAACACCCTCCAGGCCATGCAAGAACTCGCCGTGGACATGACTCACTGGCAATGGGATGTCTTCAGAGACAATCCCATCTACCTCGCAGGGAGTATCACCTGCCACGGCAGAGAGCAGTACGTCGTCGGACGGTACATCAGGACCCACGAGGTCACAACATCGGGCTACACCGAATTCTATGTGACCTCGGTCGAGCACACCTTCACGCAGTTCGAGGAGTGGACCACGACGCTCGGTGTCTCAAGGGGAATCCATACGAGTTGAATCCGGTCATTGTCTCTCAGCATGAGCCCCCGAACCCGCGTCCCTGGGAGATCCCAGAGAAGACCCCGGTCAACCATATCGGCAATCCCAACCTCACGGATGCCCAGATTGAGATTCACCGACACCAGAGAAAGACCCATCCCTGGTGGAACGCCAAGACTCTCTCCCTGGGGCGGGTCCAGCGGCGCAACCCCAAGAATCACACCATCGACGTTGTGATGGCGACGGGAGGTCTCATCAAAGGGGTCAAGGTTCTGGGAAATTTCGGGGCCTCGGCGGGCTCCCAGTATATCCTTCCGCAAACCGCCTCTGTGACGGCTTCCTCAAACGCATATGAGGAGGGAGCCGCCTATCCGGTGCCGGGAACAGATGATCTCTACGCCATCATCGGATTCCTGGGGAATCAGACCCAGCAACCCATATGCCTGGGATTTCTCCCTCCGCTTCAGAGTCAGATGTTCCTGTCAACCGAAGGAGCCCGACTGGATCTCCACGAGTCGGGAGTCTATCGGGTGACGCTACCGGACTGGCACGACGAGATGCACTGGCCGGACGGGACCTACCTCATCGTGGGCTCCGACACGACGCCGCATGACATGACGACCGAGAATCCGGGATGGAAGCCCAACACGGAGGTGACGGGCTCCGTCACGCTCCACCACGCCTCCGGGGCGGAGATTCAGATTGACCCGGTGGGCCAGGTGTCGGTGTCTTCGGCGGCAGGGGAGAAGACGCTGATCGACGGCTCACCAGCGGGTAATGCTCCCCACGTCGCCGACGCGCAGCCCACCCTCCTCACCACCACCAACGCCACGACCGTCATCTCTTACACGCCAACGGCGCAGGGGAACTACGTCGTCCGCGTCTACTTACAGGTCATCACGGCCGCCACGACCGTCACGGTTCAGGTGACATACGCCGACAGCGTGGGAGCGCAGACCAACCCGGTGCTGAACGCCCAGTCCTGCGCTGTCGACTCCTACTCATTGCCCCCGGTCTACTTCAACGCCGTGTCGGGAACGGCCATCGCCGTGGTCGTGACGGCTGGCACGGCCAGCCAGGTCTACGTGTCCGCCGACATCTCGCAGGCTTAGGAGGAGGCTGACAGCATGGCGCAGCTCATCGTCGCCGGGAATGCCACGCCGTCGCAGGTCCTCACGGGCGCGACGTTCAGCGCGGGCGTGAACTACAACGCCGCAGGCACCATGCCGAACAACGGCGCTCTCAGTGGAAAAACGGCTGGCATATACCCAGCCGGATACTACTCGT
>Ga0078972_1002910_pt1 | contig 53967 bp, 51 predicted proteins | sample YelNatPaOPGAMG01_FD_67568 | JGI IMG/M metagenome (GOLD analysis project Ga0078972, IMG submission 67568) | Hot spring thermophilic microbial communities from Obsidian Pool, Yellowstone National Park, USA - OP-RAMG-01 (SPADES assembly) (version 2) | ecosystem: Environmental > Aquatic > Thermal... | reverse complement strand
TTATATCCTTAACTGAAAAATATTTTAATAATATTGTAGATTTAAAAACTCTAATTGAAATCTTAAAAATTTGGTCTTATAGATTCGAAGACAAATATATCTTAGAACAAACTATTTTAAACCCATATCCAGATGATTTAGGATAAATAATTTATATATATGTTACTTAAATATTGTTTAGCGTTTTAATTTATTTATTATTTCTTTTTTTACTCAAATTTTGATCGAAAAATCCTTAAAGATTTATATATCTTATTACTACATGTTAAAATAAGATATATAAATTGAGAGGAGATAGTTTTAATTGGTTTATAAGAGAAAGATTTTAACACATCCAAATTCACTATTGAAGATGCGAAGTCTTCCAGTATTGAAGTTTGGTAAAGATCTTGAATTTCTTGTTGAAGAAATGGCGCACATAATGATCTCAAACAATGGAGTAGGGCTTGCAGCGCCTCAGGTGGGTGAACTTAGCAGATTTTTTATCTACAAAATCGATGATAATTTGCAGGTGATTGTTAATCCTGAAATTATTGAAAAGTTTGGTTCAGAAGTTGATACTGAGGGTTGTCTGAGTGTACCTGGAGTGTTCGGGCCTGTAGAAAGGGCTTTTAAAATAATTGTTCAAGCTCAAGATTTATATGGAGAAACAATTCTTCTTAATAAAGAAGGCTATGAAGCAAGAGTCATACAACACGAATTCGATCATCTAAATGGAAATCTCTTTATAGATAAAGCTGAATACCTTGAAACAGCTGAGGATAGAACCAAAAAACAAAAAGAAAAACTTGAAAAATAAAATTTTTATATATTAGTATAGGAGGAAATGCTTTTTGAACTTGATTTTTCTTGGAACTCCTGTTTACTCTGTAAATGTGCTAAAAGTATTGACTCAATCAAAACATAATGTTTTAGGTATAGTGACCAAAAAGCCATCCCGCTATGGAAGAAAAAAGGTTCTTAGACCTTCTCCAGTTGAGATTTTTGCTAAGGAAAATAATATACCCCTATATACAGGAAGAACTAAAGATCCCGACTTTTTAGATTTTTATTCAATGTTGGAACCTGAAATAGGAGTTGTTGCCTTTTTTGGTGAAATTATACCTGTGAAAATTATTGATCTATTTAAATATAAGATGATAAATCTTCACCCATCTTTATTGCCCAAATATAGGGGCATTGCTCCTGTGCCCAGAACGATCTTAAATGGAGAAGAGCTTTTTGGAGTCACAATTCATGAGGTAGTAAAGGAATTGGATTCAGGCGATATATACGATCAAATTTCTTTTAAAATATCTGAAAAGAAAAACACTGAGGAGTTATTAAACTTTCTATCTAATGAGGGTTCTAAATTATTGGTTAAGGTTTTAGATTCAATTGAAAACAATTCCTCAAAAAAATATTCTCAAAATAATCTTGAGGCTACTTATGCCCAATTGTTAGAATTTGATGATGCAATGTTTTCTTTTGAAGATTCTGCAATAAATATTGAAAGAAAAGTTTTAGCGGCCAATCCAGATCCCATTGCCAGGACAATAACAAGTAAGGGTGAACTTTTAGTTTATAGTGCGTATTCTACTCAAGGTAATGCGAAGCCATTTGAAGTCGTGGGTGTGGAAGGAGAGTCCTTAAAAGTCGGAACAGGTGATGGGATCATCTCTTTGGTAGAAGTTCAATTTTCAGGGAAAAAAAGAGTTAAAGGCAAAGACTTATTGAATGGTTTAAGATTGAGAATTGGAGAATTTTTATAATATTTGAGCATTACTAATTCAAGACTATATGCTTTTAAAATATTAAAGAGAATAATTTATCAGGGTGCATATCTTCACCTTGTTACAAAAAATATTGATTTGTATGGAAGAGATAGAGCTTTTTTTAAGCTAATTGTAAATTCTGTTTTGAAAAATGGTTATAAATTATTTGAAAAATTGTCCAAAGAAAAATTGTCAAAAAGTGAAGTGATTGCAATATTGATGGCAATCGTGGAGTTAAAACTTCTTGGTAAAGAAAGACACATAGTATTTAGCCAATACGGATCAATTGCTGAAAAGGATTTTTATAAAAAAAGATTTTACAAGAAATTAACTTTGCTCGAAAATGATGACTTTATAAATAGCAATATAAGTTTGCCAGATTTTATAAATAATCAAATTATTTATGCAAAATTGGATATAAACAGTGTAAATAATTTTAAACTGATTCCATTGACGGGTTTTTTTGTTCTCTCTAAGGATGTTGATATTTCTAATATAGTAAACTCTCTTTCAGACAAACTTTATCCTGGCAAAATTTTTAAAAATTATTATTACACTGATTCTTTTTCTGAGATATTGGAAAAATTGCCTAGAGAAAGTTATCTTGTTATCTCTGAGAGTTCAATGTTATCTGTGTTAATCCTTGACCCAAAACCTGGGGAGCAGATTATCGAGGTGGGAGCGTCTCCAGGTGGCAAGAGTGTGTTTTTAGAATACATATTAAAAGATTATGCTTCTGATTCAAATAAGCTTGAAAAGATTATTTCTGTTGATATTTCAAACAATAGGATTAATGCTCTCAAGAAAACTTGTGAAGAATATAATTTAGAACTAATTACCCCAACACTATATAATAACGAAACTGTTTTTAACGTGTCAGATAAAATTCTAATAGACGCTCCTTGCAGTGGGCTTGCTACAATAGGAAGCAAACCTGATATTATTTTTCATCTAAAAGAGAATGATATAATTTTATTGTCTGAAAAACAAGAGGCTATTTTGGATTTTTTTAAGAAATTTTTAAGTATTAATGGTAAATTTGTTTATTCTGTGTGTACTTTTACAACATTAGAAGGGAAAAACCAAATTGATAAATTTTTACAAAAGAACAAAAATTTTAGGACTATAAATATTGTTATATCTTCTAAATATTTACATCAAGATATAATTATAGAAAACTCAATTCCGAAAATTGATTGGGTTGGGCTAAATTTAGAGCCATTTTTTATTTGCTGTTTAGAGAAATATTGTGAATAAAGAAAAGTTTTTTGATTTTTCTTTAAGTGAACTTGAAAAGTATTTTGTAGATTTTGGTTTGCCAAAATATAGAGCAAAACAAATTTTTTCATGGGTATATAAGAATAATATTTATGATTTTCAACTTATGACCAATCTTAGTTTGGATTTAAGAAAATATTTAGAGTCGCAGTTTGATATTTCTTTTTTATTAACAAAAAATGTTGCCCAATCGAAAGATATGAGTATGAAATTTTTGTTTGATCTTGGAAATTCAGAATTTATTGAAAGTGTATATATAAAACATAGCAATAGAAATACAATATGCGTTTCTTCACAGATTGGTTGTCCTGTGGGTTGTACAATGTGTTCGACAGGGAGGATCGGATTTAAGAGAAACTTGAAAGCTTCAGAGATTGTTCTTCAGGTTCTTTCTGTTGAAAATGTTACCAAACCTAAATTTGGAAAAATTGATAATATCGTTTTTATGGGAATGGGTGAGCCCATGCTGAATTTTGACAATGTAATTAAGGCCATTAAAATATTAACCGATAAAAGTGGGAGATCAATGAGCCCAAGAAGGATAGTAATTTCTACCAGCGGATATGTCGATGGCATAAAAAAACTTAAAGATGTAAACCTTCCAATAAAATTGGCTGTTTCTCTTCATGCAACTACTGACGAGATTAGAACTAATCTCATTCCTGTAAATAATATTTTTAATATTGAAATGCTTCTTAATGCAGCAGAAGAATACGCTTTAAGTTCTAAAAGGCGAGTAACCTTTGAGTATATCTTGATGGATGATTTAAATGACAGCGATCAGGATGTTATTAGATTAAAAGATCTTTTAAAAGGACGTCATGCTCACGTTAACCTCATAAAGTATAACCAGTCAAATTCTAATGTTACAATAAAATCTAAAGTGCAAAGGATTAAAGTCTTTGAGGAGTCTCTTAATAATTTTGGAATTAAAACAACTATAAGGATTTCTAAAGGTGAAGATATAAACGGAGCCTGCGGCCAGTTAGCACTCTTGACTGAACGGCTTATAAAGGAAAATATTGTTGAGGATGATTGAGAAAGAGATAGAGAAAGGGAGTGAGGGATATACTTATGTTAGATATGGATGTTGAAGACGAAATGAGCTTACATGAATCTTTTATGAAAAAGGCTTTGGAGCTAGCCTTGAATGGAAAATATTTTACTTCTCCAAACCCGATGGTAGGATGTGTGATCGTAAAAGATAAGAATATTATTTCTGAAGGCTATCATAAAGCTTTTGGTGAACCTCATGCAGAAGCAAACGCTTTGAAGTCGAAAGATATAGATTTTAGCGGTGCTGACTTGTATGTGACTTTAGAACCATGTCTTCATTATGGCAAAACTCCTTCTTGTACCTCGAAAATAGTCTCTTCAGGAATAAAAAGAGTTTTTATTTCCACGTTAGATCCAAACCCAAAAATGAGTGGAAAGTCAGTTGAGATATTGAGGTATGCTGGGATAAAAGTTGTAAACGGAATTTTAGAAAAAGAAGCTCAGTTTATAAATAGACACTTTTTTAAAGCTATGAATAGATCCCTGCCATGGGTAATATATAAATGTGCAATGACCCTAGATGGCAAGACAGCGGATCATAACTTCAAGAGTAAATATATTTCTTCTGAAAAGTCTCGAAAATATGTTCATGAACTTAGAGCTGAATGCGATGCTATTATGGTTGGCTATAGGACAGCAATTTTTGATGATCCGCTATTAAATGTAAGGCTTAAGGGTTTAGATAAAAAGATAACAAGGGTTATAGTAGATCCGAAGGCAGCTCTACCAAAGGATTTGATGGTTTTTAACACTCCAGATGATGGTAAAACCATACTTGCAATTCAAAAAGGCTCAAGAAATAAAATTTCTGATCAGATTGAAAGCCAGGGAGTATTGGTTATTGAAGTAGAAGAAAAAAATTTTTATACGAATCTTATGAAAGAACTTTGTAAAAGAAATATTATAAAAGTTCTTCTTGAAGGCGGCGGATCCCTTGCTTGTCATATACTGAAAGAAAAATTGATTGATGAATTAAATTTTTTTATTGCTCCTAAGATATTGGGTGGGAAAAATTCTCCCACACCTTTTTCTGGTTCTGGTTTTGAAATCGATCAAAACATTGTAATATTGAATTCACTTAAAACTAAAAAGATAGGCAATGATGTATTAGTAACGTCTCTTGTAGAATATAATTAACACAAGTATATAAATATTAAAGATTTTAAAACTGGAGGAATATATTGAAGATAGTTGTAGGCCAGGTTAATCCCATTATTGGTGACTTTGAATATAATTTTATGTTAATTGAGAAGGCATATAAAAAGGGTTTAGAAATCAAAGCTGACTTAGTGGTCTTGCCTGAAATGGTAGTTACTGGTTATCCCCCAAAAGATTTATTGGAAAGAGAAAATTTTTGTGCAAGAGCATTCGAGTTCAATGAGATGGTTGTTGAATTGACTCAAGATATTCCGATTCTTTTTGGTTCTATACAGAAAAACAATGAAGTTGGTAGAAAAATTCATAATGTGGGTATCTTAGCAAAAAATAAAAAAATTATCGGTTTTGCAAAGAAAATGCTTTTGCCTTATTATGATGTGTTTGATGAAACCAGATATTTTGAACCAGGCAAGAGTCCATTTTTTATAAATATAGATGGTAAAAATATACTTGTAACTGTTTGTGAGGATCTGTGGGGTTTAGGAGATGAATGTAATCTGTACGGAGAAAATCCGCTCAAGGAAGCAATAACTCAAAATAAAAAAAATCAGAAAATAGATTTTGTAATAAATATTTCTGCATCTCCTTATCATTCTATAAAATTCAATCAAAGAAAAGAGATTTTTTCTAAAATTACTAAAAATTTTGATTTTGATCTGTTATATGTTAATTGTGTTGGAGCAAATGATGAACTGATATTCGATGGTGCGAGTTTTTATATGTCAAAGTCGGGAAATATAAAATATTTAGCTCCCTTTTTTGAAGAAAATATTTTTTCTATCAATGCAGACGAACTTACTTCAGGTAATATCTCTGTAAATGACGATTATGATCTAACTGAGTTAATGTACAATGCCCTGGTATTTGGCCTTAAAGAATATGGTCGAAAAACCTGTTTTAGTGGAGCAGTTTTAGGCCTTAGTGGCGGGATAGATTCTTCTATAACCGCTTGTATTGCAACTGATGCATTTGGTTGTGACAATGTATTAGGTCTGATTATGAACTCACCATATAACTCAAATGAAAGTCTTGAAGATGCTATGGAATTGTCTAGAAATCTTAACATCAAAACAGTGGTAATTCCTATTGAGTCTTTGATGAAATCTTTTGACAGGTCCTTGATGGATGTTTTTAAAGGTTATGATAAAGATGTTACTGAAGAAAACCTACAGGCAAGAATAAGAGGGAATTTGCTTATGGCGGTTTCGAATAAATTTAACAAACTGTTGTTAAGTACAGGAAATAAGTCTGAAATGGCTGTTGGATACACTACTTTATATGGAGACCTTACGGGGGGATTGGCTGTGATTTCAGATATTTATAAGGAAGACGTTTATAATATCTCAAGATGGCTAAACACAAAGAGGAAAGTCATACCAGATAGAGTTCTTATAAAAAAACCATCAGCAGAGCTAAGGCCAGGTCAATACGATCAAGAAAAGTTGCCTCCTTATGAAATTTTAGATAAAATTTTAAAATTATTTATCGAGAATGCACAATCTATAAAAGAAATTGTTTCTTGTGGATTTGATCAAAAAACAGTGTCTGAAGTCGTATCAATGGTTATTAGAAATGAATACAAAAGAAGGCAAGCTCCTCCCACTCTAAAAGTCAGTGGAAAAGCCTTTGGTTATGGTAGAAGATATCCAATTGCAATGAAACCGAAATTGGAGGATTTATAAAAAACAAGGAGGTTTGTAATGATTAAAATTGCTATTTTGGGTCTCGGGAATGTTGGTAGCAGTGTCTTAAACATTATAAGAAATAATCAAGATGTAATTTTTCAGAAAATTGGAGAAAAATTTGATTTTGTAGGGGCACTTGTCAAAGATAAAACTAAACATTCAGATAAAAATATATATTTAGCTTCATCATTTGAAGATATTTTATCTTTAAAACCAGATATAATTATAGAGTTAATTGGATCTGTGCATCCTGCACTCGAATACATCACTAAATCAATTGAAAACAATATTCCTGTTGTAACAGCGAATAAAGAAGTCCTGGCAAAACATCCAGAGGAAATATTTTCTCTTGCAGACAGAAAGAGGGTTCCTATATACTTTGAAGCTGCTGTCGGTGGTGGTATTCCCATAGTAAGACCCTTGAAGGTTTGCTTAGCAGCTAATAAAATTGAAGAAATTATTGGAATTTTGAATGGCACCACAAATTATATATTGACCAAGCTTGATAATGGTAAAGAATTTGAGGATGCTTTAAAAGAGGCTCAACAAATGGGTTATGCTGAAGCAAATCCAGATTCTGATCTTTCTGGGATGGATGCGCTATATAAGATAGCTATTTTATCTTCGGTATCTTTTGGCAAATTGATCGATCTAAAAGAACTTTCATTTGAGGGTATAAATAATGTTAGTCTTAAAGATGTTCTGTATGCCAAAGACCTTGGATACAAGATCAAGCTAATTGCAAGAGCTTTCGTAAAGGATGACAAATACGACATAAGAGTGTATCCAATGTTGCTGCCTTATTCTCATCCATTGGCTTCGGTAAATAATAATATGAACTCTATATTGGTAAAAGGAGACTATGTGGGCTCGGTAATGTTTTATGGTCAGGGTGCAGGAGGAAATCCTACCGCATCAGCAGTAGCGAGTGATCTAATGGATATAAGCTGGCACATAAGAAATTCTCACACTCATAGACTTTCTGGAAATATTAAATCAAAAGCTGCAATATTAAAATCAGATGAACTGTTTTCAAGATTTTATTTAAGAACTATTGTTAACGACAATCCAGGCGTTCTTGCAAAAATTGCTAAGGTTTTGGCAGATCACAGCGTAAGCATAAAAAGTATGGTTCAAAAAACTAGTGAAGAAGGTTTTGCTGAGTTAGTTTTTATTCTTCACCAGTGCAATGAACAAAATTTTTATACAGCTATTGAAAAGCTAAACTCAATTGACAGTGTGAAAAAGATAGCTCTTACATTGAGAGTTTATCAAGAATAAATTAGTTAGAAAGAGATTATTGTTCCTTGTCTACCTGTAATATTGTCTCTACGGTATGAATAGAACAAATCATCTCTTTCATAAGTACAGAGTTTCAATATACAAATATCAAAAACTTCGTATTTTCTAAATATGTGTTCTATGCCGCCTGCAATATCGATATAGTATTTATCCTGGCTTTTCTTTATATGAAAAGATAAGTCTTCGTGGGCTTCAAAGGATTCTGCTATATCTTTTTCCACTTCAAGGTGTTTCCACGATATACCTGGTCCTACAGATACAATAAGATTTTGTGGTTTAATCCTGCCAAATTTTATTATGTCAAAAAATGATTCTATTATGCCCTTATAAAGGCCTCTCCATCCAATGTGAAGAACTGCTATGAAGCTCTTTTTCTTTTCTGTTATTAATACAGGATAACAATCTGCAGTTTTTATAAACAATGGCAAATTATTTTTTGAGGTGATGAGTCCATCAGTTTTTCTTACTATACCTGGAACCGCAGTTTGCTTTGTATAAAATGAATGAACTTGTTCTGCCTCACACCATTCTGGTCCAACTTGAGTTTCTGCACAGAGTATTTTGCGATTTTCCACAACATTTTCGTGTAGGTCATCTGTATCAAAAGATAAGTTTAGGCTATCATATGGTTTTTTACTAACACCAGAGAGTCTCGTTGAAAAACCATGCTTTATGCCTATTCGCAATAATCTCTCGTCTTGTATTATTGATTGAGATTTAAAAATAAATGGATATGGTAATTGTTCACTCATTTTAAAAGCTCCTTTGCGTGTTTTAGCCCATATTCGCTAATACTACCAGATAGCATTCGTGATAATTCCTCTAGTCTTTCATTTTCATATAGCGCTTTAACCATTACATGTGTTGTATCATCTTTCTGTTCTTTTATGATTTTGTAGTGAAGATCTGCACAAGCTGCGAGATTTGCTTGATGGGTAATTATAAAAATTTGATTAAAATTTGATAATTCTAGCAATTTTTCCCTTAATTTTACTGCTGCGAAACCTCCGATACCAGAATCTATCTCGTCGAAAACAAATGTTTTTGAATCTTTATTTTTGTCATTGTTCAATAATTCCAGAGCCAACATAATTCTTGAAAGCTCGCCTCCCGAAGCAACTTTATCAAGCGTTTCAAGCGGTATTTCAGGATTTGCACTAAAGTAAAACTCAATTTCTTCAGCTCCATATCTTGAAAATAATTTGTCATTTATTATAATGTCGCCAGATGGTTCGTTGAAAATTACTTTGAACTTTGCGTTTGGAATATCTAGTTCTTTAAGCTCACTTTCAACTCTTTGCGAGAAAATATCGATATTATCAGCTCTTTTTTTGCTAAGTTCATTAGAAAGTTTTATAACTTCTTCTTTATAATTTTCTAAATTCAATTCTAATAATTCTTTTTCGTTTTCTAAATCAAAAATTTTGTTTATCTCTGACTCTATATCATTTCTTGCCGTTTCAATTTGTGAAATTTCTTGAAGTTTTAAGATTCTTCTTATTTTTTCAGCTGCTGCCAACCTATCTTGTATATGTAAAAATCTGTCAGCAAAATCTGGCATTTTAATAATTTTAGCCTCTACCTGTTCGCAAAAAGTTTCATAAGATGATTTTAGATTCATAAAAGAATCAAATAAATCATTAATTTGTTCATACTTCGATAAGCTTTTTATTTCAACTGAAAGAGATGATATGTAATCATATAAACTTGAGGGATATGAAATAATGTCAGAAATTTTTTGTAATTTTTCGTTGACTAATTCATTTTGCTTAAGCATATCTCTTTCTTCTAATAGTTTTGAAATCTCGCCTGTATAAAAATTTTCATTATCTACTATTTTTAGGAGATCTTGTAATATTTCTTTCCTATTGCTTATATCTTTTAAATTTGCATTTAACTCGGATAATTTTTGTATACATCCCCTGTATCGGTCAAAAGCCTTCTGATATGACTTTTTCAGGTCAATATTTTTCGAGAAGGAATCGAAAATTTCATTTTGATATGACTTCTTTAGGAGCGATTGGTTAGCATGTTGACCCGTTAGTTCTATAAATTTAAGAATAGATTTTATAGCTTTTTGGTTTGATATCTTGTCATCAATATAAAACGAACTTTTGCCGCTTTGACTTGTGACTTTTTTTATTTTTATATCTTTTGAATCTTCTTTGTAAAATCCTTTTATTTCAATGATTATGGTCGAGGATCTATCTGGATGTTTTGGTACAAAGACAGCTTTTTCTCCTAAAAATGATGCTATTGCTCCTGTTATCAGTGATTTGCCTGCGCCTGTCTCACCAGTTAATGCGTTTATTTTTTTTGTAAATTCAATTGTAATATTGTCAATTATCAGAGTGTTATCAATTGTGATTTTTTTAATCTCTCCTGAATCGAAATATAATTCTGATATGTCATTTGACATATGTCTTGTTCCTTTGAAATCTTTTTTTGTTTTGATAGCTAAGTAAAATTTTCATGTTCCCCACGACATCTTTTCCTTAAGTTTTTTAAAAAATGAGGTTTTTTTGTTAAACAAAAGGGTGATAGACTTTGTAGAAGGTGTAATTATTGATTTTTCAACACCTTTCAATGGTGTTATACACTGTCCGTCTACGCTGTAATAAAGGGTTTTGTACTTAAGATCAAATTCTATTTCAATTGATTTTCTTTTAATAACAATTGGTTTGCAACGAGGGTCTCTAGAAGAAATTGGAGTGATTATCATACAATCAAAAAAATGTTCAACTATTGGTCCGCCAGCTGAGTATGAATATGCTGTGGAGCCAATAGATGATGAAACTATAATCCCATCAGAAAATACTTTAAATGTTGTGCCGTCGATCTTTAATATCCATGGAACCATCAAAGGGTCTGATCTTGAAAATATTATTTCATTTAAAGCATATTTTATTTTATCTAATGTCATTATCTCAAGGAGATTAATTTTTTCTGAATATACATTTGGAAATTTTATCAAAAATTCTTCTAATTCGTCTACAGAACCAGTAGACAAAAACCCAAGCCTTCCAAGGTCCAGGACGAATATTGGAATGTCATTGTCTAAATTAATTTCATGGATCAATCTTAGCAATGTGCCATCGCCACCAAAAGTTATTATTGCATCTGCGTTTTCTCTAATTGGAAAATTTGTAATATCAAGTGTCTCTTTATCAATAGAAAAAAAGGTATATTTTTTGCTTAATTGGTAAAGGAAATCCAAATTATATTGTTTTTTTGGGTTTACCTTAATCAAAAAACTATGCTCTACCATTTTTATCACCTTAAAAAAGATTTTTTTATATTAAAATTTTTCAACAAACTAAGTCAGATCAACTAAGAGACGTTTAATAGTTTTTAAAATGTCATCATCACTCATTTTTATTTGTTTCATTATAGAATTATTGTCACCATGTGGCATAAAGTAATCTGGAAATCCCAAAATATCTGAAAACTTTGCGGCTTGACCCGATCTTGACGCCATAAGTAGGCAATATGATCCAAAACCTCCAATAGCTGAATTTTCTTCTAAAGTGAATATTTTTTTATGAGATTTTAATATTTCTTCAAATATTTCAAATGTTTTGTCAGCCCATGGCTTTATTTTTTTGAAAGCAACTATGCTGACTTCATCTGTCAAATTATTTTCTTCAAGTATTTTAAGGCATTTCCATGCAATAGGTCCTATGGCTAAAATTGCTATTTCGTTTCCCTTGTTGATAAATTCTGGTTCATCGAAATCCAAAGGCGCACATTTCCTTCTTCCTACAATCTCTCCTTTTGGATATCTTATGACTGCAGGGGCATTTAGCTTAATAGAATAACTTAACATATTTTGTAAATCTATTTCGTCTGTTGGAACAAATATGTGTAAGTTTGGAATTGGCAATAAAAAAGATACATCAAATGCTCCATGATGAGTAGGTCCGTCAGGTCCGCATAACCCAGCTCTGTCTAACACAAATGTTACCGGTAAGTTTTGAAGGGCCACATCATGGATTAGTTGATCATATGCTCTTTGCAGAAATGTAGAATAAATTGCCAATACTGGTTTTAATCCCTGAGTTGATAAGCCCGCTGCGAATGTGACTGCAAATTGTTCTGCGATGCCCACATCGAAAAATCTATCTGGGAATTCATTTGCAAACCTTGTTAATCCTGTTCCGTCTGGCATTGCGGCAGTTATTGCCACCACATTTTTATCCCTTTTGGCTATTTCGACTATTGTGTCAGAAAATATTTTTGTAAAAGATACCTTTTTTTCAAATGGTTTTCCAGTAGAAATTTCAAATTTAGGAGCACTGTGAAAAAAGGTTGGATTTTCTTCTGACATTTTATATCCATATCCCTTTTTAGTTACAACGTGCAATACCTTTGGCCCCGGATGATTCAAAGTTCTCTCAATCATAAACTCTAAGAGATTTATGTTATGCCCATCAATAGGACCATAATAATTTATCCCAAGTTCTTCGAAAAAGCATTTTCCAATAAGTACTTCCTTGAAGGCATCTCTAAATCTGAGAGCGAAATCTAAAAATGTTTTTCCGTTTGGTAACCTATTGCTAAGGGTCTCTATGGTTGACTTGAAGTTTTTATACAAAGTGTGGGTCCTAAGCTCTAATAAAGTTTTGGATAGAGCTCCTACGTTTGGTGATATTGACATCTCGTTATGATTTAATATTACCGTTAGGTCTGATTTTGTGTGTCCTAGATAATTAAATGCCTCTAGGGCCATACCGCAAGTCATTGCTCCATCACCAATTACCGCCACTACTTTGCCTTCCTTGTTTAAAATCTCTTTGCCGATACAGGCGCCTAAGCCAGCTGATACTGATGTTCCAGCATGTCCTGTCCCAAAGAAGTCATAAGGGCTCTCTTCTCTTTTTGGAAAACCGCTTATTCCATTGTATTGCCTCAAGGTTGAAAAACTTTCGAACCTATTTGTCATCAATTTATAAGGATATATTTGGTGCCCAACGTCAAACACAATGAAATCTTTAGTTAGATCCAATTTTGAAAGCAATGCAATAGTTAATTCAACTACTCCAAGATTGGAAGATAGGTGACCTCCATTTTTACTGACAGTTTTAATAATTGTTTTTCTAATCTCGTTGGCTAATTTTTTCTTTTCATCTATGCTTAAACTTGCAATTTGTTTCGGGTTTTCTAACTTATTTAAAATCTCAATATCCAAAGTAAACTCCTTTCGAACCTTGCGTAAAACTTAATCAATATTTCATTAAAATCAGACTAACAAGTATTCCTAAAAAACAACCAGAAATAACTTCAACTGGGGTATGACCTATAAGTTCTCTAAGATGCTCTTCTCTAAAATAATATTTATGGCTGAGCTCATTTATTATTTTGTTTAAAACTTTTGCCTGTTTTCCTGCTGCCTGTCTTACTCCAGCTGCATCATACATTACAATAAAAGCAAATATAATACTAATTGCAAATGATGAGCTATCTAAGCCATCTTTTATGCCTACAACTGTAGCTAAAGAGCTTACAAGTGCGCTGTGAGAAGATGGCATTCCTCCAGCCTCTGTAAGATGTCTGAGATTTACTTTGTGATTCTTTTTCCAATAATAGAACATCTTAAGGACTTGAGCTAATAGGCTAGCTGCAAATGGTATCCATATTAATTTATTTGATAAAAATTCATCCAAATTTATCTCCACTAAAACCTAATTTATTTACTAATAACCATTTGAACCTATCAAAAAATCTATTATCAAAATTTTCATTCATACATAATATTATAGATTCAATAAGCCTTGTTTTTAAATTTTCTATAACTTCTTTGGTGGCATATTTAAATATATTTGCGCCTTGATCGCTTTCTAAGTCTTTTTCGTCGTCCAATATTTGGAATAGTAATCCTAAATCTCTTCCAAAATCTTCTAATTTTTTTATCTGATTACCTTTAAATTTTTCAATAATGCCGCCCATCATAAGGCTTGCTTCAAATAGGGCTGATGTTTTAAGAATCATTATATTGTACATTTGATCAAAATCTTCTATTTTTGATATATCTAAAATTTGTCCGCCAATCATTCCTCTAATACCTGATTTCAATGATAGTATTTTAATCAACTCAATAGCAATTTCTCTATCCGATATGTTAGATAATATATTAAATGACATTATTTGTAACGCATCTCCAGTTAAGACTGCCTGACCTTCACCATATTTTTTATGTAAAGTTAATTTGCCACGTCTAAAATCATCGTTGTCAATAGCAGGGAGATCGTCGTGTATTAGAGAAGCGCAGTGCATTAACTCCAATGATAAAACAGCCTCGCTAAGGCCAATTGTGTTTTCATAATTGTAATTTGACAAAACATTTATTAGAAAAATAGGCCTTATTCTTTTCCCGCCGCTTGCAATACTGTACATTATAAATTCTTTTGCTTGCAGCGATATGTTATCTAAGTTGTAAATAAAAGTGTTTAAAACATTTTCTACATAACTTATTTGTCTTTGATAAATTTTTTCTATTTCTTTGTCGTTATACAGTTTATTTCTCCTTCCTGGTTTTTAGAAATGCCAATTAAATTGTCTGCTGCTTCCATTGTAAGACGTTGGTGGGTAACCACGATCAGTTGCTTACTCCTTTTTAAAATGTGAAGTAAATTTATAAATCTTTCTAGATTTGCCTCATCTAATGAAGCGTCTACTTCATCAAAATAACAAAATGGAGTTTGGTTGTTTTCCATCAACGCAACATAAAGTAAAATTGATATCATAGCTCTTTCTCCGCCAGAAAGCATACCTAAGTTTAGAAATTTTCTTCCTGGCAGCTTCACTTCTAAAGTTATTCCATTTGTAATAGGGCTTTTAGTTGGTATTAGTGAAGCACTCCCGTTAAAAATTTCATTAAAATATAAGCCTAACTTTTCGTTTATTTTCTGCGCAGAGTTTATAACTTCACTGTTTACATGATAGTCCAATGATTTAAGCGCTAAGTTTGATTCTTTAAGAATTTCTTGTATGCTTTTTATCTTTGATTCTTGTTCGATAATTTCATCTTTTAATTGATTATAACTTTCTTTAGCCTTAAAGTTAATCGGTCCCAAATCGTTTTTTTGTTTTAGAAGATTATTAAAGCTGCTCTGAAGTTCTTGAATTGAGTAATCTCTATAAGCTTTATTTATTTCTATTTCTACTTTTGTATCAACAAAATTATTTAGAAAATCATTATTGCTTATTAAATCTGATAATTTTCTTTCTAATAAAGTTTTTTTATTGTTAATCTCATAAGATTTTTTTAAAACTTCAGATTCTTTCTCTGCCAATTTATTTGCGTCTAATAAAAGACTCGTTTCTTTGTGCATCAACAGATCTTCTTTTAATTTTTTAATTTCTACTTCAAGAATGTTTTTTCTGTTTAAAGACGATTGTATGTTTTCTTTCTTTACCGATAGCTCTCTTTTAATTTCATCTATTTTATCATTAATTTCCTTTACTTCTGACTCCAGAGCTTTCAGGTCTTTATTCAGTTTTATAACTTTACTCTCGTTGTTCAAAATGCTCTCATTTATACTGTTAATTTCAAAGATCAGTTGTACATTTTCCCGTAAATTATCAAAAACTTCTCCAGATTGATAAGACGTTTCATCGGAATAAGTTTTTGTTTTGGATAATTTAGATTTTATGGAGATAATTTCACTTTCAATTCTTTCTCTCTCGCGTAAAATAATCCTAATCTGTGCATTAAGTGAATTCTGTTCAAGAATAAGATTATGAGTAATTTCTTTTTGCTCCTGTATCTTATAATTTAAACGCTCTGTGATGGTTTTTAATTCATTGTATTCACTTGTACTAATTGAATTTTTTGTTGTTTTATCGCCAATTTGTATCTGTCCATTTGACGAGAATATTTCTCCTTCAAGAGTTACCAATCTGTATTTCCAAAATGATTCATTGCTTCTTAGTTTTATTGCATCATCGAAAGAATTTAACAATAGGGTATTGCTGATAAGATTGTTAAAGAGTGTAGATAGTTCCTTGTCGAAAGTAATAAGATTTATCAAATATCGAGAATTGTGTTTTTGTAAAATATCTTCCGTAAGCACTTGATGCTTGAAATTTGGCAAAAGATCCAATACAAAGACATTTATTGTCTTATTTATTTTTTTTAAGAAATATTTTAGGTTATTAAGATTTTTTTTGTTCTGCAATACTAAGGATCTTTGATAATTTCCGAGTGAAACGCTTACTGCTGTCTTATATCTTTCTTCAGTATCGTATAGATCCTCTATATAACCCAAGATGCCATCTACTTTTGTAATTAAATAGCTGAGAAGCTCTTTGTTTTCATTTTTTCTTTTTTCGTTTAATATTTGATCTTTTTCAAATGTTTTGCTTATATTTTGGATTTTCAAAATATTATTATTGAATATTTCTTCCATATTTTTAAGTTCTTTTTGATTTTCACTTAATCTAAATGAGATTTCAGTTAAAGAAGTTCTATTTAAATTAAGTTCTGAGTTAAAATAAGATAGAGATTTTTCTTTTGATTCCAATTCTTTTAATAAAAGATTGCTTTTTTCGTTTTCAACAATATTTTTTTCATAATAATTAAGTAAACTTAAAAGCTCTTTTGGATCTTTTTCTCTTAGAGAGGTGGGCAATGAGTTCTTTAAATTATCTAATTTTCTTATATTGTTCTGGTTTTCTAAATTTGTAAGGTCAATTTCTCCCATCTTTGAAGTTAGTGCATTTTTGTTTGTGCTTAATTTTGATTCATATAATGCAAACTGACCTTCAAGCCTTTCAAGCGATATTTCATGTTCATGTATTTCGCTGTTTACTTTTTCTAAGACAATAGTCTTTGTGGTAATATCATCTTCGAGGGTTTTAATCTTATCCTTAAGTTCAATATATTTATTTTCACAAGCTTTTTTATGTTCTGTAATTTTTTTAAGTTCTTTTTCCGTATCAAATAGTTCTTTCTCTATGGTTAACCCTTCATTAGCTAAATTATTAAACTGTCTAATTGCTATCTCTTTACTAATGATATCGATTTTATTAGAAATTTCAGAATATATGTCATAAATTTTTAAATCGTTGTATAGAACTTCCAATCTTGATTTGTTCTTTCTTAATTCTGCTTGAAATCTTTCTATTTGTTCTTCTTTTTCTAAAATTTTTGATTCAAGATCGACTTTTTCTGCTTTATAGTTACCATATCCTAAAGACTCTAAGAATATTTGACAAAGTTGGTTTGGGTCTAAGTCCAAAATTTTATCTACTGTTCCTTGATCTATAATTAAAAACAAAGTTGCACCTAGCCCAAATGGTCTTAGGGCGTTTATCATATATTTTCTTTGGACTTCTTTCTCGTTTATAAAGTATGTATTATTTCCGCCTCTAGACATATATCTTTTAATGATAGTTTCAGGAATTTCTGTTTCAATTTTATTAGCGAAGCCAATTTCAACTTCACAATAGTTTACTGGTTTAATATTTTTGAATCCCGAAAACAATAACTCTACAGAAGAGTCTGCTCTAATAGAAGAAATCTTTCCACCAAGAGCCCATTTTATGCTCTCACCAATATTACTTTTTCCCGAACCGTTTGGCCCAATTATAACATTTAGGTTTTTGTCAAATTCAAATATAAATTCTTTGTAAAAGCTTTTGAAACCAAATATTTTTAAATTCTGAAGATAAATCTTTTTCCTCCGAAAATTATATGTTTTGATATAATGAAATATAATGATAACATATAAATGAGGTATATATTTGAGTATTAAGTTTGATTTTAAATCATATATTTGTGTTGGTTGTGAAGCATGTGTTTTGTTATGCCCTGTTGATGCTATTAAATTATTAAATTTTAAGGTTTTTTTTGATCACAATAAATGTGTCAAATGCAAAATTTGTGAGTCTATCTGCCCTATGGGCGCTATAGAATTTAAGGATTAAAGCTAAAGGAGGAAAATTTGGCTAAAGGGATAGCGGTAGTTTTTGCAATAGATCCAGAGTTATGCGAAGCATGTGGCGCATGTGTTCTTATCTGTCCAACAGGTGCTATTTTTATAAGCGAAAAGGATGTAGAATTTTCGGTTATAGACCCAGATAAATGTCAAGGTTGCGGAGTTTGTGCAATTGTGTGCCCTAATGGAGCAGTCAAAGAAAAGATAAACGAGTCTTAGTTTTCTTTTAATAAGGAAGTTTATTATTTGGAGCTGTGTAATCTGTATGTTTTATTAATCACCTATAGCTATCGAGTAAAAAGGGTGTTAAGTGAAAATTATGATACTTGAACAAATCGTTCATATTTTCTATTATTAATATAGTTAATTTTGATTTAATATTTTAAAATAAATTTCATACAAAATATTGGATTTTATGTTAAAATTAGCCACTATGAGTCAAAAATCTCTTAATTTTTTTTATTTAAAAGGAGGAAAGTTAATAGTTGTTCTTATTTGACAAGGTTAAAGAAGCACTTACTAGAACGAGAAGAGTTTTCAGCTCTGTAGTAGGTATGGAAAATATTGATTGGGATGAAATATTGGAAAAACTTCTACTCGTGGATGTTGGTTCTGATGTGGCGAGTGAGATTGTTAAAGATGCAAAGAAAAGATGGTTCAATGCTGCTCCTATAGAGATTGCTTTGAAAGATGCTATAGAAGATTTTTTGCCTGAGGGGAAGCCACAGCTCTTTTTAACAGAAGAGCATCCATGTGTATGGCTTCTTATAGGTGTGAATGGCAGTGGGAAAACCACTACCTGCGCTAAGCTTGCAAAATACGCTATTGAAGAATTCAAAGCTAATCCTATACTTGTGGCTGCCGATACTTTCAGAGCTGCTGCAATTGACCAGTTAAAAATTTGGGGTGAGAGATTGAATTTAGATGTAATTTCTCAAAAAGAAAATTCTGATCCCGCAGCAGTAGTTTTTGATGGTCTAAAAGCTAGTAAAAGCAGGAAGAAGAGCCCTATTATCATAGATACCGCTGGCAGACTTCATACTAAAGATAATTTAATGGAAGAGCTTAAGAAAATTGAAAGGGTAATAGGAAAAGAAATTGAAGGTGAACCCTCCGAAGTCCTTTTGGTTTTGGATGCCTCTACAGGGTATAATGCTGTAAAACAGGCTGAAGTATTTGGACAGTCTTTAAAAGTAACTGGTATTATACTTACAAAATTAGATAGTTCTGCAAAAGGTGGTTACATATTGAATATTTCAAAGAAATTTAATATTCCTGTTAAATTTATAGGTGTAGGAGAAGGCATTGAAGATCTTGTGCCTTTTGATAAGACTCAATATGCTGAAGGGCTGATTCCGTAAAATGCTTTCTGATTTCAGCGAAAAGATTCAAGGGCTTTTCAAAAAATTTAGAGGTTATGGAAAATTAACTGATAAAGAAATTAACGAAATATGTCGTGATATAAGACTTGTATTCCTTGAATCTGACATTGCTTTATCTTCCGCAAAAAAAGTAGTTGAGCAGATCAAAACCCGATTAAACGGTTTAGAATTTACCACTGAAACTTCACCTGGCACATTGGTTGCAAACGTAGTTAGAGAAGAATTGGTAAATTTACTTGGAAAATCTGGTAACATTGATTTCTCTGATAAACCTTCTGTTATAATGATGGTGGGCATCCAGGGAAGCGGAAAAACTACCACTTCTGCAAAGATTGCGAATTATTTTGCTACAAAAGAGAACAAAAAGCCAATACTTGTAGGAGCCGATGTAAGAAGACCTGCTGCACAACTGCAATTAGAAAAACTTGCACAGTCTATTAAGGTGCCATTTTTTACTGACAAAGATCCTTTTTTGGCTTTTGAAGGTGCATTAAAACTTGCAAAGGCTAATGGGAACGACTTAGTAATAATTGATACTGCTGGCCGTACCCATGTTGATGAGGATCTTCTTAATGAACTAAAATTATTGAACGATAGATTTCAACCGAAGAATATTATCCTGGTAATCGATTCAATGATGGGTCAAGAAGCTACAAAAGTTGCAAAATCTTTTTTTGAGACTATCCCCTTAACAGGTGCTATTCTAACAAAATTTGATGGCGATGCTAGAGGTGGAGCTGCATTTTCTCTAAGAGAAGTAACCGGTGTACCATTGGTGTTCTTGGGTATAGGTGAGAAAATCCAGAATTTAGAGAAATTTGACCCTACCAGAGTAGTAAATCGAATTATTGGTATGGGTGATATCGAAGGTCTTATGGAGAAAGTTTCAGACATTAAAATTGATATAAACAAAAAGCCGCCTCAGGAAATTGAAAAGTGGAATTTTGATACATTTTTAGATAGTTTACGTCAAGTTAGAAAAATGGGTCCTTTGGAAGATCTTTTATCAATGATTCCTGGCTTTTCAAATATTAAACAGATGAAAGATATGGTACCAGATGAAAAACAGATGAAAAGGATCGAAGCAGTAATGCTCTCTATGACCGCAAAAGAAAGAAAAAAACCTGAAATAATAGATGCTAGCAGAAAGAGAAGGATTTCAAAAGGATCCGGTACGACAATTCAAGAGGTAAATCAGCTTTTGAAGCAATATGAAATGTTTAAAAAGATGTTTAAATCAAAGAATTTAAAAAAAGGAATGAAATTACCAAACTTTCCAGTAGGAAGAATTTAAAATATATAATTTTAGGAGGATTATTAGTGGTTAGAATTCGTCTTCAACGTGTAGGTGCAAAGAACCAACCATCATATCGAATAGTGGTTGCAGAGGCAAAGGATCCATTAAATGGTAAGACTCAGGAGGTGTTAGGCTTTTACAATCCATTGCCAGAAAAAGCAATAGTAAAAATTGATGTAGAAAAATATAATAATTATATTGCAAAGGGAGCCAAGCCATCAGAAACAGTAGGAAAACTTTTTTCAAAATATGTAAATTCTGTAGGGTAATTTGACGGACTTTCTCGAAGTTCTTATTAAAAATCTAGTAAACAATCCTGCTGACGTAGTAATCAATGAATCTATAGATGGTAACAATATATTTTATGAAGTTTTTGTAAAAACTGATGATGTAGGAAGAATAATCGGCAAACATGGTCATATAATTAGCTCGATTAGACAGATATTAAAGGCATTGGGAAAGCAAAAAGGAACATGTTATTTCTTAGAAATTAAAGAACAAACATCTCAAACCTGAGAAATATAATTTGAGATCCTTTTATATCCTAACTCTTTTCCCTGAAATATTTAATAATTATTTTGCTACTAGCCTTGCAGATAAAGGACTAAAAAAGGGACTTTTTGATGTAAATATTATAAATATCAGGGATTTTACTAAGAGTAAGTTTAAAAAAGTTGACGATTATCCGTTTGGAGGTTTTTCGGGTTTAGTTTTGCAGGTTCAACCCTTAATTGATGCTTTAGATTTCGTTGAGAAAATTTGCCCTGGAGTCGTTTTTTTCTATCCATCTCCGAGAGGAAGCGTTCTAAAGCAAAAGAAACTTTTTGAAATTTCTGAGAAATTTGATAAAATATGTTTTCTATGTGGACACTATAAAGGTGTCGATGAGAGAATTTTTAAATTAAAAAAGATTGAAGAAATTTCAATTGGCGATTATGTTTTGAATTCTGGTGAAGTTGCGACAATGGTTTTATTAGACGGTTTGTTAAGATTGATTCCTGGATTTATTGGTAATGAAGAATGTATAATGGAAGATTCAATTTCAAATTGTTTATTGGAATCTCCAAATTATACAAAACCAAGAGAAATATTTGGTGAAGTAGTACCTGATGTTTTATTAAGCGGACATCATGAAAATATTAGATTTTGGCAATTAAAAGAATCTTTTAAGAAGGCGATAGAATCAAAGCCTTATTTGATTCTGGGTAAGAACTTGGATAAGTATGAAAAGACTGCTTTTGGCCAAGCAAAGGCAGAAATATTAAAAGAATTGTATTCTGGAGGTTAGAAATGTCACAGGAATTGATTAAAAAAGTTGAAGCTAAATTTCTTAAGGAAAGCGTACCTGTTTTTAATGTTGGCGATACGGTCAAAGTATTTGTCAAGGTTATAGAGGGTGAGAAAGAGAGAACTCAGGTTTTCGAGGGAATCGTAATTGCGAAGAAAAATGGTGGTTTGCAGGAAACCTTCATCGTAAGAAAGATGTCTTATGGTGTGGGCGTTGAGAAAAACTTTATGCTCCATTCATCTAATGTCGAGAAGATTGAAGTAATTAGAAAAGGTAAAGCAAAAAAAGCAAAACTTTATTTTCTTAGAGATAAGATTGGAAAGCTTGCATCACATGTGAAAGAAAAGTTTTAAGGTAGAAAATTGAAGAAAAAACCTTTTTGGAGAGAAACGCTTGAATCTCTTGTAATTGCTCTAGTTTTGGCTTTTTTTGTTAGAACTTTTCTTTTTCAGATATTTTATATTCCAAGCGGTTCTATGGAACCTACCCTGATGCCTGGAGATAGAGTTTTAGTTTCAAAAATTGATTATCACTTTGTTCCAATCCAAAGATTTGATGTGATAGTTTTTAGGTATCCGGTAGACCCTTCTAAAGACTTTATAAAAAGAGTAATTGGATTACCAGGCGATACGGTTCAAGAAAAAGATGGAGTTATCTATATAAATGGGCAAAAGTTAGTAGAAAATCATCCTATGTATAAGGATAACTTTAGCTATCCAGCTACAAAAGTTCCGGAAAATTATTATTTTGTATTGGGAGACAACAGGGGTAACTCTGATGATTCAAGGTTTTGGGGTTTTGTGCCAAAGCAGAATATTATTGGAAAGGCTTGGTTTATCATTTGGCCACCTGGAAGGATAGGGATAATTCCAAAATAATCGATTTTTTTCCATCGTTAGGGATTGATGAGGTGGGGCGGGGTGCTCTAGCTGGTCCATTAGTGGTTGGAGCGGTATACTTCGACAAGGATTATTATATTGATGGATTAAAGGACTCAAAACTTTTAAAGGATGCTCAGAGAAGAAAGCTTTGTGAGATTATAAAAGACAAGGCTCTTTTTTGTTCTATTGGCTGGGCATATCATTGGGAAATAGATAGATTAAATATATATAGTGCTCTAGTTCTTGCCTGTAAAAGAGCTATATTAAGACTTGACTTTTTTCCTGAAAAGACCTTTTTCGACGGAAGTTTGAAATTAAAAACTTTTCCTCTTAGACATATTGTGTTTCCAAAAGCTGACAATATTGTTCCCTCTGTTTCTGCTGCGTCTATTATTGCAAAAGTTGCAAGGGATGATTATATGATTAAAATTTCAAAATTTTATCCTGATTATTTATTTGATATACACAAGGGTTATGGTACTAAAGCTCATATTGATATTCTTGAGAGAAATGGTTTGTCAAATATTCACAGAAAAACATTTTGTAAATTTTTAGACAAACAAAGGCTGTGCTTTGAGTAGCCGCGACAAAGGTAACATATATGAGAGCATCGCTTGTAATTATCTTTTGGGTATTGGCTATACTATTTGTGACAGAAATCTATCTACGAACGTTGGTGAGATTGATATCTTAGCAAAAAAAGATGAAATATTGGTATTAGTTGAGGTTAAGGGTAAGAGTTCATATCAATTCGGCCATCCTTTAGAATTTATAACTAAAGGTAAGCTATTGAAGATTAAGAGAACTTATAATATGTTGCTTTCTCAAGGCTTATTGCCAGAACATGATGTGGTAAGAGTTGATTTGATTTATTTTAAACCGAACAGTGAGTGTGTGCATATTATAGGAGATGACTGGATCTTATGATAGCAAAAATTAAGAGTGTTACTTTAAATGGTTTAGATGCATATCTAGTAGATATTGAAGTTAGTTTTACTACTGGATATCCTGGTTTCACTATCGTGGGTTTGCCTGACGCAGTTATTCAGGAATCCAGGGAGAGAATAAAAACTGCAATTAAGCAAGTATATAGCGAGATACCTGTGAAGAGGATTACGGTAAACCTTGCTCCTGCAGACCTTAGAAAAGAAGGTTCTTATTTGGATTTACCTGTTGCCATGGGTATATTAGAGGCAGCCGGGATTATTAAAAAGGTTCCAGAAAATATGGCTTTTATCGGTGAACTAGGTCTTGATGGTCAGATTCGTGGGGTATCTGGGGCAATTTCTTTGGCTCTTGGAGCTAAAAATCTAGGTATTGAATCGCTTGTTCTGTCTGAAGAAAATGCACACGAAGGCGCAATAGTTCCTGAGATTAAGACGTATAGCTTTTCAAACCTCAATCAAGTCCTCGAGGTTTTTAGAGGAGATGTGCCTATTGAGAATTTTCTTGCAAAAAACGATACCGAAAAAGAAGATGAAATTATTTATGAGGTTGATTACTCTGATGTAAAGGGTCAGGAAAGAGCAAAGAGGGCAATGGTTATATCTGCTGCTGGTGGTCACAATATACTTTTAATGGGTCCTCCAGGCTCAGGGAAATCAATGTTAATGAAGAGATTTCCTACAATTATATCTGATCTAAGCGATGAAGAAAGCATAATTGTAACTCAGATTTATAGCCTGATAGGTGCTATGAAGAACAGAAAGAATCTTATAAGAAAGAGACCATTTAGAAGTCCTCACCATTCAATTTCACCTGCTGGTCTTGCTGGTGGAGGATCGCCTCCTAGACCTGGAGAGATGAGCCTTTCGCATAGAGGAATATTATTTCTTGATGAAATACTTGAATTTAGAAAAGATTTGATTGAATCATTAAGACAACCCCTGGAAGATGGACAAATTACTATAAGTAGGGCATCATCTTCCTTAACCTTTCCTGCTCAATTTCTTTTAGCAGCTTGTTCAAATCCATGTAAATGTGGATATTTTAAAGACAGGTTCAATCCCTGTACTTGTGCTATAAACGATATAAAGAAATATAGGAGTAAACTCTCAGGTCCTATCCGCGACAGATTTGATATTATGATGGAGGTGCCTAGACTTTCAAACGAAGAGCTATTGGGTATGAAGCCTGGCAAGACATCGGAAGAGATGAGGAATGAAGTAGTGAAAGCTAAAAATTTTCAATCAGTTAGAACAAATGGATTTACAAAAAATAATTCTGAATTAAACCCAAAAGAAATTAGAAAATATATAGTTTTAGATGATAAAGCAAAAAAGATTTTGGCTGCGGCATTTGATAATCATCATTTCTCTGCCAGAGCGTATGATAAAATATTGAAGCTTGCCAGAACGATAGCCGATCTAAGCGAAGAAGAAATAGTCTCTTCTCAACATATTGCAGAGGCTATTTCATTAAGGAATATAAAATGGGATCCTTATGACTGATATTGAATTATGGTTGATATTTTCTTTTTGTAAGGTTTCCTTTAAAAAAATTAAAGATAAAATTGACGATAAAAGTTTCCTAAATTTTTTTGCTAATGAACTTCTGAATAAAAATAAAACAAATTTAGATGAAAAAATTAGAAAAACCTTGTCATTTTCTGAAAAAAATAATATTAAATTAATTACATATACTTCCGAAGACTATCCCGAAAACCTAAGACATTTAAGCGATCCGCCGATTTTGCTTTATTCTAAAGGTGACATAAATTTGTTAAAGAGTTCAAAGATTTTATCCATTGTAGGTTCCAGAAGAGCTACTTCATACGGAAAATCTCAGGCATCAGAGTTTTCCAAACAGCTTACAAGCTTTGGATTTATAATTCTTTCTGGTTTAGCCAGGGGTATTGATGAGTTCGCACATAGATCGTGTTTGGAGGTAGGAGGCAAAACTATTGCAGTTCTTGGTAACGGGTTGGATATTTTTTATCCTCAAGAAAACAGGGAGCTCCAAATAGAGATATCTGAAAATGGTCTATTGCTCAGCGAGTATCCATTTCAAGAGAGTCCTACTGTATATTCTTTTCCACAAAGAAATAGGATAATAGCTGCTCTTTCAAGGGGTACACTTGTAATCGAGGCTGAAAAGAGAAGCGGTGCTCTTCTAACTGCTAATTTTTGTTTAGATCTTGGTAAGGATGTGTTTTCTCTTCCTGGCCCGGTAAGTTCTCCCAAAAGTTTTGGCACAAATACATTAATTAGAAATGGTGCTATTTTAGTTAGGACTTTTGAAGATATATTAGATGAATTTGGATATAAAATTGAAAAGGAAAAATATACAACTGAGCAAATCGATATTCTTACGCCCCAGGAGGAAAGGATTTTGTCTTTTTTGAATTCTTCTGAATTTACTCCCTTTGAGTTAATTTCAACTAAGATTGAAGACATTGCAGTACAAGATCTAATATTGGTTTTGACAGAGCTTACCTTCAAAAACAAAATTATAGAGCGTGGGGGGAGTTACAAGGTTTTATGAAAAACTTTAAAAATACTTTCTTGATATTGTTATCCTTTTTTATTATGATAGTTTTAATATTTTCCATAAACTTGTTTTTGAACAAAAAAAATAACGTTATATACTCTGGTAGCTGGTTGCAATCAGGATATAATCAAGAAGGCACTAGATACTCTGATGTTAGCATTCCTCTTCATCCTAAAATAAAATGGTCATATAATGCTAAGGGCTGGATTATTGGTTGCCCTGCAATAGATAATGGATTTGCTTATGTAAATGTTCTGGCCGGCGAACTTCTCAAATTAAATTTAAATGATGGTAAACTGGCATGGTCTATGGGCGAGGGTGGATTTGGGTCTGTAGCTATATATAAAGGTAGAGTTTATGCGGGCATGGTTGGTAAATATGGTCTTTCATCAATTGATCCACAAAATGGATATGTTAATTTTTCAAGTCCTTTATGGAGAGGGATCCGATCTAGTCCTGTCTTAGATGGCAATATGGTTTTCATAACCTCTTTAGATGGCAATATCTATTCATATAACGCAACTACAGGGAAAAAAATCTGGTCTAGATTCTTAGGAGAACACGAGATGGCTTCTGCTGCTGTTTCACAAGGCAGGGTAGTTGTTGGAAGTGAGGATAAGATTCTATACTGTTTGTCTGAAAAAAATGGCGAGATTTTATGGAAGCTAAAATTGTCAAATATTATCAGGGCTGATCCTGCTATTTTTGATAATAAAATTTATATTGGAGACTTTTCAGGCAACTTTTATTGCATAAATCTTGAAAATGGAAAAATTTTGTGGACTTACAAGACTGGCGATGCAATTGCAAATTCTGCTTCTGTTAATCCTAATGGAGATATTTTTCTGCCCTCTTTTGACGGTTTTGTATATGCATTAGATCCATCAGGAAAGTTATTGTGGAAGTTCAAAACAAATAGTTATCCATCCTCGTCTGTTACTACTGCTAAAGACAGCGTACTATTTGGCACTTATGAGGGAGGAATTTATGCTGTAAATGCATTAGATGGTAAATTGATCTGGAAAATATATGCAGGTGGGCCTATCAGATCAAATGTGGTGCCAATAAATAATATGATTATTGCTGGATCTGACGATGGAAAAGTATATGCTTTTACAGATGATGGAACGCTGCCTGCTGATAAAAAAATAATAGCCTATACACAAGATAAGGTCTCATCTGCAAAATTGGATGGTAACAAAGTCGTTATTCCTTCTGAAGATCTGAAATGTGCTGACAAAGTTGATGTTTTAATTTTTGGGGGTTCTATAGGTGCTCTTACTGTTGCGAAACAACTTAAAGATTCAGGTAAAAGTGTAATGATAATTGATAGCGCTCCATTTCTTGGTGGAAAATTTACACAGGGATTTTCCCCACTGCCCTTTTCTGAGCTTTCTATTGATTTTGGAAACTTTATAAGACATGTTCAGGATACATATTATAAAAATATTGCAAATGATAAGTATGTGGATACAGAAATATTAAAATTTGCTCTTGATAAGTTCGCAAGAGAAAACAAGATATCTGTTTTATTCCACTCATATCCCTTAAATGTATTTAGTAAGGATGGCTATAAATATACTCTATTTATTTCTAAAGGTGGTCACCAGATAATCCGCTCCAAAATAGTCATTGACGCTTCAAATAATTCTCTTCTATTAGGTACTGCAAATCCTTCTACTTTAGATTTTAATAGGGCAGTATTAAACTTTTCTGTAATAAATCCTAATTACAAGAATACCAATACTTCATTCAATAGCCAAAAGATTTTATCTTTTAGTGTAGAAAAACCGATAGACAATTCTAGCGAATACCTAACTGCTGAAGAATATCTTAGGAATATGTATGCAAACTATATTCTCTCAAATCATTCATTTGTTCCTGGAGTATCGCCAATAAGTTTAGTTTTAAAAAGACCTAACAATAAATTTAAAGAAATTCAAAATGGCGAGTTTTTATTGCCCGACAATCCTTATACTCCAGAGAGCGATGTAAAAGATATTCTAACTTCATTGCAAAATTCTGAATATAATAATCCCGAAGACTCTTTTCATGTGGACGAAGAAAAAATTCCAGTTTTGGGCAGATATGATGTCGTAGTTGTTGGTGGCGGTCCTAGCGGATTTGCTGCATCGGTTATGGCTGCCAGGAGAGGCATGAAGGTAGCTCTCATAGAGCAATATCCATTTTTTGGTGGAATGGGGACTGCAGGGGGAGTTAGCTATTTTGAACCTGGATCGGTAGGAGTAATTTTTGAGCAGTTGAGAACAAGACTCTATGGATCAAAAAATTTGCCAAATATTGGGAGACTTTTCGATACTGAGGTTGCAAAATCGATATATCAAAATATGGTTCACAGTGAAAAAAATATTACTGTTTATTTTGATTCTTTTGCGTTAATGCCTGTAATGGAGTCAAATAAGGTTTTGGGAGTGGTAATTAAAAGGCCATGGGACAGTGCAGCTATTTTGGGTAAAAGAGTAATCGATGCTACTGGTGATGGTGATATTGCAGCTAAAGCAGGTGTTAAATATGTATTTGGTAGGACATGGGATCACAAGATTATGCCCTTAACAACTATGTTTACAATGTACCCAACAGGTCCTAAAAGGGAAAAAGGAATATGGGTGCTCTCAAGCGGTAAAGTCCTAGTAAATGAGACAAGGGTATACGCAAACCCATTGAACATTGATAAATTCTCTAACGCAGAAATGATTGGTAGAGAGCAAATGTGGGATGACTTTTCAAAAATCCAAAAAAATTATGACTACAGGATTCTATCGTCTGGACCTCAAATTGGGGTTAGGGAGTCTCGACACTTTCTTGGAGAATATACTCTACAGGAAAAGGATATTCTTGTAGGAAGATATTTTTACGATGGTATTGCGCTATGTTTTTATGGAGTAGATATTCATAATCCCTATGGAGGTCCCGGAGGCTTTCAGCTGCCTATTATTCCTTATGAAATACCCCTAAGAACAATGATTCCCCAAGGAGTAGATAACTTAATTTTAGTTGGGAGAACCATTAGCGCACAGCCCCTTGCAATGGCATCTTTTAGAGTTCAGTCAACTATGATGAGCGTAGGCGAGGCAGGAGGACTTTTGGCTGCTGAATCAGTAAAATCAAACTTGCCTGTACAAGATGTGAGTGGAGCAAAGATTAAGGAAATTTTAAAAAGTATGGGAGTTTATCTACCATAGAATATGTTATATTATCAAGGTATACTTTTTTAAAACCAAATATTGTTTTAAGAATTAAATTTTAACAAGAAATGGAGAAGGTGTATGTATACTCTTACTGTTGAAGACAGTTTTTCATCGGCTCATTTTCTGACATGCAAAGGAAATGTTGAATACGAGCCTCTTCATGGTCATACTTTCAAGGTTAGTGTAGAAATATCGGGAGATGTGCTTGACGATTGTGGCATGTTAGTTGATTTTAGGGTGATAAAGAAAAAATTAAAAGAAATATTGGATGCTTTCGATCATAAACTTTTAAACGAAGTTGTTGCATTTAGTCCAACTTCAGAGAATTTATCGAAATATGTTTTTGATGAAATTGAAAAATTTTTAGAAAATCAAAATGGGATAAAAGTAAATTCTGCAACAGTATGGGAATCTCAAAAAGCCTGTGCAAAATATCAAAAAGAGGTGTAGATAGATATGAATAAGAGATCTTTTTTAGATTTAAAAGTTTTTGACAATCACTCTTTAAAAGAAATGGTTAAACTTTCAGATAAGCTATCGACAAATAGATTTTTACTTGGTGATGTCTTAAAACAAAAAATAATAGCTTTGATTTTCTTAAAGCATTCTACCAGGACAAGGGTTTCTTTTGAAGTTGCCATTAGAGATCTTGGAGGCAGTGCCCTGTTTCTTGGCAGGGATGAATTGCAGATCGGGAGAGGTGAACCTATAAGAGATACTGCCAGAGTTTTGAGCGGGTATGTTCATGGCATAGTAGCAAGGCTATATAGTCATGAATCCTTGATTGAGCTTGCAAAGTATTCAACCATACCTATTATAAATGCATTAACTGACTACAATCATCCTGTGCAGATTCTCGCAGACTTGCTTACAGTTTACCAGGAGTTTAAAACTTTAAATGTAAAATGGGCTTATGTAGGCGATGGCAATAACATCACAAGGTCTTTAGTAGAGGCTTCAAGTATAATTGGTTTCCCAATCTCAATTGCATCGCCACAAGGCTATGAGCTTGAACCAGATTTCAAAGAAATGTATAAGGATTTTGATTTTATAACCTTTACAAACGATCCAATTTCTTCTGTAAAAGGAGCATCGGTAGTATATACGGATACCTGGATCAGTATGGGACAAGAGGCAGAAAAAGAAAAAAGAATATCAGACTTCAAAAATTATATAATAAATAAAGAGCTTTTTTCTTATGCGAAAGATGATGCTATATTTTTACATTGTTTACCAGCCTATAGAGGTCTTGAGGTTAGCGAAGAGATACTGGAAGGCGAAAGATCCAGAGTTTTTAAAGAGGCCCACAATAGACTTCATAGCGAAAAGGCGTTGTTGTGGTCTATATATAGTGGATATCTATCTGATAAAATTTTATTAAAATAGTTTACGATGGAGGTAGCTCATTTATGAGATTCTTTATTATTTTGTTTTTAATGTTTGGTTTGCTATTTTCAACTAATTTTGCTTATGCAGAAAAAAATTCAAAGACTGAAGAAGCTCCAAAGGTAGACCAAAGCGCTCCTGATGTTTTTAGCAAGCTTGAAAACGTTCCTGATATGACCTTTAAGATTAATTTTGATTCATTTAAATATAAAAAGGCTACATCGGCAAATATTTATCTTAAATCGGGAAAAATTTTAATCAGCTTTAACGGTCCTCTATTTATAGGCCAAAAGACTCAGATCCTTGCTCTTAGTAAAGATAGATCTGTTTATTTTATGTTGCCAGTGCTACAAAGGGCAGTAAGGTTTGAGGCTGACAAATTTCCAAAGTATACAAAGGAATTGAATGAATTTTTCATATTGCCTACTTACGGAGAACAGGTTATGAAAGATAATAATTTTACAAAGATAGGCGAAGAAGAAGTAGAAGGTGAAACCTGCTATGAAATGCAAAAGAAGATTGAGGGCAAAGAATTAACTGTATGGGTTGGCAAATGGACTCACTATGTAAGAAAGGCAGATTTAACATCTACTAAGGGTACAACTCACATAACTATCACCGATCTTGTATGGGGTTTTCCTGTTTCTGATGATTATTTCAAAATTCCATCTAATATGGTGGTTTACGATTGGAAAAAAGAGTAAATAATTGTATTTTCCTTTTTTAGTTAATCTGACTGATAAAGCATTATTGATAGTTGGTGGAGGTAAGGTCGCTTATAGAAAAGTGCTTCTATTTAAGAAGTTTACCAATAATATAACTATTATGTCGCCCAAAATTTGTTATGAGTTGGAATTAGAAATTAAGAAATGCAACTTTAACTATTTAAATAAGTGTTTTGAAGAGGGAGATACTCTTGGCTTTGATATAGTTATTGCGGCAACTGATAATAGAGATGTAAACAAAATAGTATCTTTAGAATCCAAAAAATATAACAAGCTGGTAAACGTGGTAGACGATCCTGAGCTATGTGGCTTTATAGTACCATCTGTAATATGTGATAAAAACTTTTTGATAGCTTTTTCTACATTTGGCAAGGCTCCATCTTTATCAAGAGTTTTTAGAGAAGAGGCAGAAAAGAATTTTGACTCTGACTTTAATGCCATTGTTGAATATCTTCAGTCGTTGAGAGATAATATAAAAAATAAAAACTATTTACCGAAAGACAGAGAAAGAATCTTGATAGATTGCTCACGTAGGGCTTTTGAATACTTTAGAGAAGGAAAGAGTATAACAGAAATTAAGGCGATGATTGAAAATTGCAATTAAGATTATTAGGGCTTAATTATAAAAGTGCACCATTAAGCATTAGAGAAAAAATTTCTTTGCCAAATCATAACGAATTGATTTCAGGTCTGGAAAAGCTCTTTTATATAGTTGAACCAGATGAGGCAATTATAATTTCTACCTGTAATAGAACTGAAGTGATATGTGTGAATCCAAAGAAAGATATAATTGAATTCTTTTCGCACATTGCAAATATTCCAAAAGAGTCTATAAGAGATTATACTTACTCATTTTCAGACATTCAGGTAGCAAGGCACTTGTTTCTTGTTGCTTCCAGTCTTGACTCTCTGGTGGTTGGTGAGAGCCAGATTCTTTCTCAGATTAAAGATGCCTTACAAGTTGCAAATGAAAATAATTTCAGTAGTTTGGTATTGAATCACTTAATTTCTCAAGCTATTCGAGTTGGGAAGAGAGTGAGAACAGAGACAGAAATAGGCAGGGGAAATCTTAGCGTTGCAACTGTGGCAATAGATCTAGCTAATTCAATTTTTGGATCTATAGAAAAAAAGAAGATATTAGTGGTAGGCGCAGGTAAAATGTCTACTCTCTTCTTGAAAACATTGAAACATCACGGCGTTTCAGATATTTTTGTCAGTAATCGCAGTAGACAAAAAGGAGAAGAAGTTTCAAATGAATTTGGTGGAAAATTTTTGGAATTTGAAAAAAGGTTTGAAATTTTAAGTGATGTTGATGTCGTGCTCTCATCTACCGGTTCATGTGACTATATTTTTTCTTACGATCAGGTAAGGACAAGCACTAAGAAGAGATCTGATCCTTTGTTTATGATCGATATTGCTATTCCAAGAGATATAGATCCGAAAATCAACAATATTGAAAATATTTTTTTATATAATATTGACGATTTAGCTAAGGTTGTAGAAAAAAATAAGTCAAGAAGGTTGAAGGAAGTTCCAAGGATTGAAGAAATAATTGAAGAAGAACTTAAGATATTTAATCACTGGTGTTATCTTAATAAAATAATTCCAACAATTTCTAAGATAAGAATTGATGCTGAAAAAATTAGAAAGGGTGAGTTGGAGAAAACTCTTTCAAAACTGGAGAACAAGCTGTCAGAAAAGGAAATTGAACAAATAGATGCTATGACTAAAGCAATAGTGAAAAGAATATTGCATAATCCTACTGTTCAGCTAAAAAGGCATATTGACGACAAAAATTTAGAAAATATCATAAATATAACCGAGCTTCTCTTTAATTTAAATTCTGATTCATTATTATTAAATTTTGGTAAACATCAGGAGATAAAATGATTTTATTTGCCCTTGATACTCTATTCTTATCTTTCTTTTTCTCTATCTTAAACGTTTTTAAGAAAAATAGATTTTATATATATCTCGCAGATATTTTTTCTCTATTTTGCTTTGTTGACTTAGTCTATTTTATTACAAAGTCATATTTAATTACCGATAGTTTTTATATTAATATTTTTATTTATGAAAAGTTGATTTGTGCATTTCTGCTAATCATTTTTATCTATTTTAACAGTAAAGAACATTGGAGAATTATTGCATTGTTTGTTATGGCATTTGCGTCGTTCTTTCTTGTTCATTCAGCGGTATTTGAAATTTCAACTACTACCAGAGCCAGCAGCATCTATATAAATAGCTTTCCTCAAATTCTTTTGTTTTTTCATTATATATTTGCTTCTATTGCTCAATCTTTATTTTTATCGTCTTTTATTATTTCTTTCTTCTTCTTTTATGAGAGATGGAGGGTAAAAAATAAAAGATTCGGTCCATTTATAAAACTTCTTCCTTCATTAGCAGAATTAGACAAGAGGATTTTGCTTTTTATATCTTTGGGATTTGGTTTTCTGACTATATCATTGATACCTGGTTTTTTAATTGCAAAAGAAGTTTTTAAAAATTTCTATATATTTGATCCAAACAATTTATTAAATGTTACCTTGTGGTTAATGTTCCTAATATATATTGTAGTAAGAAAGAGAACAAAAGTTATGACTGAGAGACTTTCTTTGTTGATATTGATTTCAACTATATTAACCTTTTTCTCTATTTTTCTTAGCTACTTTACTGTAACATTTCACAATTTCAGATAAGGAGTGTACTGTTGACTAAAAAAATTATAATAGGCTCTCGAGGCAGTAAGCTTGCAATTACTCAAACTAAATATGTAGCAGAACAGATTGGAAAATATGATAATGAAATTGAAATTGAAATAAAAATTATAAAAACTACCGGCGATAAACTTATGGTTGCTCTACATAAGGCGCCAGAAAGAGGCCTATTTGTTAAAGAAATTGAGGAGGCCCTTTTAAATAAAGATATAGATCTGGCTGTACATAGTATGAAGGATATACCTTCTGAGAGCTCAGATGATCTTGCGATTTTTGCAGTCCCGATGAGAGAAGACCCATCAGATGCAATAGTTCCAAGAAAAGGTATCAATATTGACAGTATAAATGATATTTTGCCAAATTCTATATTTGCAACAAGTAGTCTAAGGAGGATATCTCTGATTAGTAAGCTGTCTGATGAGTTTAAGGTTGTTGACATTAGAGGTAATATTGATACCAGGTTGAAAAAACTCGACGATGGACTTTGTGACTATCTCATAATGGCTAAAGCTGCGCTAAGAAGGCTTAAGATTGAGAGACATTGTCTTACACTTGATCCGTTCGATTTTGTGCCAGCAGTTGGTCAGGGTGCTCTTGCGATACAGGGAAGAAAAGAAGACCTGGACAATTTTGCGGGAATAATAAAATTTTTAAATGATTTTGATACAAAAAGATCTACAGATATTGAGAGAAGAGTATTGGAATTAATTGGAGGAGGATGCCAGATCCCGTTTGGCTGTTATGTACACCCAATTAATAACAAAATTTTTAAAGTTGCAGCATTTATAAATAAATATGATAATATAAAACAAGTTTTATTTGAAATTGATTCTAATAAAAACAAAAATGAGGTTGCTGATGAAATTTATAAGAAACTTTTTTCATAATAAATTTTTCATATATTTTGTTCAACCTATTGTATTTGTAATTATAGTTAACTTGCTTTTCCTTAGCTCTGGGGCACAGGCACAGGAAAATACGTTAAGCTTGAAGTTGGGAAATGGGATGGTTGTGGTTTTAGGTGAACAACCATCGCTTAGCAAAATTAAGGAATTAATTTTAGCTAACCAGAAAAAATTTCAAACTGTTCAAGACCTTGCAGATTTTATCTCAAGCGAACATATAGAAGGGATTAAAGAAATTGGACTTTTTGTATCTGACAATCTTCAACCCGATGAAAATGTAAAAAAGATATTTGATGGAACATTGAAAGATGCTATTGATAAAGGTATTATTCCGTATTTGCCAGGAAATATAACTTTCTCTCAAACAAGAGAATTCCTGGAAAATTTCGGATATAAAGTAATATTTGGTCCTGGGGTTTACCCATTTGAAAGTAAACTAAACTGCGAAGTGAGGCTTGTGAGCTATGGTCTCAAGGCTGGAAGTTACATTGAAATTAATGATAAAAAATATTTCCCCAAAAATTTAGGCTATTTTCTAATTGCGATAGACCCGAACGATGGCAAGATAATTAGTCAGGGTAATTTTGATACATCTTTTCATCACAGAGAAAATGCCGCTTTAGTAGCTTATCTTCAATCAGTGCCAAAGAATTCGTTTTTGCTAGGCGTAATTAATGTAGAGGCAGTGAGAAAAATGGATAGCGATTCCTATACACTTTTAAACCAAATGGGATTGCATTTAGTTCCTCTTGGGTATTACGGTTGGAGTCATGCCTTCATTTTAAATGTAAAAAATAAGCAAGCTCTTGAAGATAGATCGGCAACCATATCAGAGTTGTATTATATTCCTCCCGAAAAACTTGATGAATCTGGTTTTATTAAGTTAATTAACAAAAAACCACTTCCAACAATCTATCTTGATGGTTTGAATTCTGATTCGAAAATTTTAGTTTTCTCATTGCCGCAAAATAGGAGGTTTTGATGTCTGAAAATAATAAAAAAGTAATGATTGTTGAGTCGCCATCTAAAACTAAGACTCTTTCGAAAATATTAGGAAAATCACTTAAGATACTGGCTTCAAAGGGGCATGTTCGTGATTTGCCAAAAACGCGGTTGGGTATTGATATTGACAACAATTTTGATCCCACATTTAGAATTATGAAAGAAAAAAGCAAACTTATTGAAAGTCTGAAAAAGGAAATTAAGGGTGCAAAGGTAGTTTATCTTGCACCAGACCCTGATAGGGAAGGTGAGGCAATAGCCTGGCACTTAAAAGAAGTTCTTAAATTAAAAGAAGGGCAGTACAAGAGAGTATATTTTAATGAAATTACTGAAAAAGCAGTAAAAGAAGCGATGAAACACTCTCGTGATTTGGATATAAAACTTATTGAAGCTCAGAAAACACGAAGAATTCTGGATAGAATCATAGGCTATAAGATATCCCCTTTTCTGTGGAAAACAATACAAAGAGGTCTTTCTGCTGGCAGAGTTCAGTCTGTTGCCTTGAGAATAGTAGTTGAAAGAGAAAGAGAAATTAGAAGTTTTGAGATAAAGAAATATTATACATTTCAAATTAAATGTTTGGATGACAATAACAAAGAGTTTATTCTAAAGCTTTGCGATAAAAAAAATAATCCAATTAAATTTTTTGATGAAAACGAAGCTAATGAGGTTTTAAAAAGGTTGGAAAATTCAAATCTAAATATAAATAGCTTAGATATAAAAGAAAAGAAGAAAAGCCCGCCGTTTCCTTTTATTACAAGCTCTTTACAGCAAGAAGCTCAAAGAAAACATGGTTTTAGTATAAAGAGAACGATGAAATTAGCACAAACGTTGTACGAAGGTTTGCAAATTGGCGATGAGGGCAGCGTAGGGCTGATTACATACATGAGAACAGATTCTTTTAATGTCTCTATGGAAGCTCAAGAAAATGCCAAAGAATTGATTTCGAAGTTGTTCGGAGAAAACTTTCACAAGAAATATTCTCCAAAAAAAATAAAAGGGAGCCAGGAAGCTCACGAGGCAATTAGACCTACCTCTATCTTTAGGCAGCCAGATGAAATAAGACAATATATTAATAAAGAATATTATCTTTTATATGATCTAATTTGGAAAAGGTTTATGGCTAGCCAAATGGCAAATGCTGTCTATGATGCTCTCGAGATAAAGGGCGAAGCCGATAGCTACTACTTTTTTTCAAAATTTATGAACTTGAAATTCCCGGGATATATGGTTTTGTGGGAAGAAGAAAAAGAGTTAGACGAGAATGATGAAATTTTTCCAGTGTTAACCGCAGGTAAGACTTATAAGATAACCTTAGTAGAAAAGATTGAGGGCGCTCTTTCTCCACCCCCAAGGTATACAGAGGCAAGTCTTGTAAAGAAATTGGAGGAGCTCGGAATTGGAAGGCCATCTACCTATGCTCCAACAATAATTACTCTGCAAGATAGAAACTATATTGAAAGAGAAGGAAGATTATTATTCCCTACAAAAATTGGCGAAGAAGTTACAGACATGCTGATTAAATATTTTCCAAACATTGTCGATTTTGAATTCACTGCAAAAATGGAAGATGATCTTGACAAGGTCTTCAATGAAGCAGATAGGATTAAACTATTAAGTGACTTTTACCAACCTTTTGAGGTGAGTCTGCACAATTTTGAAGAGAATTCAAACGAAATATTGAACTCTTTAACTTCAGAAAAAAAGTGTCCTATATGTGGATCTGAAATGAAATTAAGAATTAGTAAATTTGGCAGATTTTATTCCTGTTCAAAGTATCCTGAGTGTAAAGGGAAATTACCATTTGAAGATGCTCCTGCTGATGCAGATGGCAATTTAGAACAACCTGTAAAAAAAGTTAACGCTGCTGTTGAGGAATCAGATATTGAATGCCCTATATGTGGTAGCAAAATGGTTGTAAAAAAGAGTAGATTCGGAAAATTTTTAGCTTGTTCAAAATATCCAGAATGTAAGGGCACCTTGCCATACGGTAAAAAGGTTGAAAAAAAGTGTCCAAAATGTGGTGGGCAGCTAATTAGAACTTTCAGTAAAAAAGGTAGACCATATTTTAAATGCGTTAATAAAGAATGTGATTTTTATAGTTTTAAGTTATCAGATGTTGATGAGGGCACAGCCAAAAAAGTTCTGAAAACAAAATCTTAAATATATGTTTTTTGATAAGAATACTACCAGGATAAAAATAATAGGGGCAGGTTTAGCTGGTAGTGAGGCAGCTCTTTTTTTATCTAAAAGAGGGTATTTGATTGACTTATATGAAATGAGACCAAAGGTTATAACCCCTATTCATAAAACCGATCTGTTTGCAGAGCTTGTATGTAGCAATTCTCTTGGAACAACAAATATTTTTTCTGCATCAGGTTTGCTAAAAGAAGAAATGCGAATTTTAGGATCGAGTTTGTTAAAAATTGCAGCCGATTGTTCAGTTGAAGCTGGTCAAGCACTCGCAGTTGACAGGGAGAAATTTTCACAATACATTACTGAAAAAATTATTTTTGACCCTAATATAAATATTATTATAGATGAAGTAGAATTTATTCCAGAGAACAGTTTTGCTATTGTTGCTACAGGTCCTCTTACATCAGATAAACTATTTAAAAATCTCAGGGAATTTTTGGATGCTAAAGATTTATATTTTTATGATGCGACATCTCCTATTATATCTTTTGATTCTATCGATATGGATATGGCATTTTGTGCCAATAGATATGACAAAGGAGACAGCGCGTATCTAAATTGTCCTATGAATGAAGAAGAATATGACATTTTTTATGATGAGCTTATAAAAGCTGATAGTATAAAGGGTCACTTCCCGGATGAAGAAAGATATTTCGAGGGTTGCATGCCAGTGGAAGAATTGGCTCGAAGAGGTAGACAGACTCTTTTGTATGGTCCTATGAAACCGCGAGGGCTGATAGATCCAGGAACTCATAGACAACCATTTTGTGTCGTCCAATTAAGAGCAGAGAATAAAAGTAATACTTTATTTAATATGGTCGGATTTCAAACAAGATTGCCTTTTAAAGAACAGAATAGAATATTTAGACTTATCCCAGCTTTAAAAAATGCCGAGTTTGTAAGATATGGAGTAATGCATAGAAATATATATTTTAAGTCCTCTTCACTGATAAATGATAATTTGGAATCAAAAAAGGTTGAAAATTTGTTTTTTGCCGGGCAGATTACAGGAACAGAGGGCTACATTGAAGCAATCGCTACTGGTTTGTTAGCGGCTATAAATTTAGATTTAAAAATTAACAATAAAAAACCTCTTGTATTGCCAAAGACTACAGCATTGGGTTCTTTAATAAATCACATTATTAATGATACGACAGAAAAACCTGCCCCTATGCACGTATCTTTTGGCCTATTGGAGCCTCTATCTGTGGGTATAGGAAAGAAAATGAGATACGCTGAATATGTAAATAGGTCATTATTTGATTTAAATAAATGTCTTTTTGATTTACAATATAGCTATGAAGATAAGTAAATCACAAATCTATGAATTTTTAGATTATTTACAATTTAACAAATTGTACTCTCCAAATACTATTAGAGCTTATACGAATGACCTCTTTGACTGGCTTGGCTTTTTGGAAGGCACTCACAAAGATTTTAAAGAATTTGAAATAACAAGTCTAACCTATAATTGGGTAATGAATTCCTCAAGTTCTAAAGTTTTAAAAAAGTCTTCAATCTCGAGAAAAATATCGTCAGTAAAATCATTTTTAAACTATCTCTATAAATTTAAAATTATCGAGAATAAATTAGCTTTGACTTTGAAAACTCCAAAAAAAGATAAATTATTGCCTAAGTATTTGAATTCTTCTGAGGTATCGGATGTAATTAACAAAAATATTTCATCAGACGATTTTTTTGCAATCAGAAATTCTCTTATTGTTTTGTTATTTTTTAATACTGGTATGAGAATAAGCGAACTGAAAAGTGTAAAATTGGATGATATAAACTTAGATAGAAATGAAATAAAGATTGTTGGTAAGGGCAATAAGGAAAGAATTGTATTTTTTACAGGTTTGACTGGCGATTTCTTGAAGACCTATCTTGAAAAAAGGAGCAAGATTAAGACAGAAAACCGATATCTTTTTGTTTCGAGGTTGAAAAAGGGAATAAGCGAAAGAATGATAAGATATGTTGTTTCAAATATTTGGAATGAACAGACCGGAAAGAAAATTACGCCGCATCAGCTCAGACATTCTCTGGCAACCTATCTGCTCAATCAAGGGGTAGAATTGAAATATATTCAAGAAATCTTAGGTCATGAGAGCATAAACACTACAAATGTTTATGCTAAATTATCTGAGACGACTTTAAAAAAAGAGTATTATAGGTCATTAGAAAATTTGAAAAGTAATATTTGAGAGGAGTGTTAACAATCAGACTCGATAAATTCAGAAAAAATGATGAACTAAGATCTATTGAAATTACAAAAGATTTTTTACTTTATCCTGAAGGGAGTGCATTAATTTCTTTTGGTAACACAAAGGTAATATGTAACGCTTCAGTTGAGGATAGGGTACCACCCTTTTTAAAAGGCTCTGGTAGTGGATGGATTACTAGCGAATACAGTATGATACCTCGTGCAACTCAAGATAGGAACGTAAGAGAGAGCACATCAGGCAGGGTTTCTGGGAGGAATCAAGAAATTCAAAGAATTATAGGAAGGTCTTTGAGAAGTGCTGTGGATATGAGCCTTATTGGCGAAAGAACAATATATATAGATGCAGAAGTAATTCAGGCTGATGCAGGAACAAGATGTGCAAGCATCACTGGTGGGTTTGTGGCATTGGTGCTCGCTTTGAGAAAATTGAAAGATTATGGATTAATAAAAGTTAGCCCTTTAAAATATTATGTAGCAGCAGTATCGGTTGCAGTTTTGAATGACGAGGTTATATTGGACCCAAATTTTGAAGAAGATGTTGTTGCTGATGTGGATCTCAATATCATTGCAAATGAAAATAAAGAAATTATTGAAATACAAGGAACTGCTGAAAAAAAGCCATTTTCTCGTGAAAAATTAAATGAGATACTCTATATTGGCCATAGTGGAATAGAACAGATAATAGCTATTCAAAAAAAGGTCTTAAAACTTACTCGTTAAATTTTTATTTTGAGGTGTTAATTTGAATGTAAAAACTCTTAGCGTGGGCTATATAGGAGCAAATTGTTATATAGTGGAATTCGATGATAAAAGCATAGCTCTTGTGGATCCAGGCGACGAAGGCGAAAAAATTTTAAAAGAATTTGATGGAGATAATTTGAAATGGATTCTTTTAACTCATGGGCATGCGGATCATATAATGGCTGTAAAAATGATGAAGGAAAAGTTCAATCCTAAAGTTATTGCATCTATAAATGAAAAAGATATGATTGAAAATCCAGATCTCAACCTCTCTACCCAATTTGGAAAGCCTTATAGCTTTGAGGCAGATCAATATGTACAAGAGGGAATGATGAAACTGAACAATCAAGATGTAAAGATATTGGAGACTCCTGGTCACACTCCAGGCTCTGTTATCTATATAATTGAAAATTATATGTTTACTGGCGATACTCTCTTTAAAGGTTCTATTGGTAGAATGGATTTGCCAGGAGGCAGTGAAAAATTAATGAAAAAAACTTTAAAAAAACTATCTCTTATAGATGAAGATTATATTGTTTTGCCTGGACATGGACCATCTACCACTTTAAAATATGAACAAAAAAACAATTCTTATTTTTTGTCATTTATGTGATATTTTTATAACTTAGTTAGGAGAATTATATATAATTATGCCAAAGTTTTTAAGACTATCACCTTTTCAGAACGCATTGGATTTCTGTAATCTTTTCTCACCAATTGAAAGCTTTGAGGAATTAAATATTTTTGAAATTAACCATAGGGTGTTGTTTGAAGACATATATTCAAGATTTTCACTTCCTATAGCCGATCGTTCAAGTGTGGATGGCTTTGCAGTTTTTTCTGAAGAGACTTTTGGCTCGAGCGAGAACACTCCAGTGCTATTAAAATTCTTAGGTGAGCAAAGGGTAAGCGACCCTCCACTAACTATTGAAAATGGAGGTAGTGTAAGGGTTGCTACGGGCAGTCCGCTTCCACATAACTCAAACGGCGTAGTTATGATTGAAAATGCCAAAATTTCAGGTGAATATGTCGAGATATATAAACCAATTTCTTACTTTGAAAATGTATTAAGAAAGGGCGAAGACTTTAAAAAAGATAGCGTACTTTTAAATAAGGGCAAAAGGATTAATTTTAGAGATTGCGCTCTTTTGGCGTCTGCAGGTTTTGAAAAAGTCAAAGTTTATAAAAAGCCGCGTGTGGCTATAATATCTACAGGCGATGAAATTATATCTTATGATGAAGAGCTGACAATTTCGAAGGTATATGATGCTAATGGACCATTGCTCGTTAATGGTCTAAAAGACTGTGCAGATACATCTTTTTTAGGAATTATTAAAGATATGAAAAATGACCTTGAAGAAAAGATCAAATTTGCAGTGGAAAAATATGATTGTGTATTTATTTCTGGTGGGAGCTCAATTGGCGAGAGAGACTATATGGAGGAAATTATTGGTAATATCGGAGAGATTGTCTATCATGGCTTTCTTGTCAAGCCTGGAAAGCCGCTTTTACTTGGGAGAAGTGGAAAAGTTCCTATTATAGGGTATCCTGGCCATCCATTACCTGTGATGGTTCATCTAAACCTTATCGGAATACCAGTTCTAAAAAAGTTAGGCGGAGACAATAATTTTTATCCTAAATCTGAGAAGGCGATTTTGCGCGATCCAATCTTTTCGGTGCCAGGCAGAGTAGATCTGATAATGGGTTACAAACAGGACGATTTTGTGATTGCTCTTCTAAGTAAGTCTGATTACATTTTATCTGCAGTTAAAGCTGAATTTATAATAAAGATTCCAGAAGATAGAGAAGTTATATTGGAAGGCGAAGAGGTAGAAATATTTTTTTGGGACTGACATAATAATTCTATTATTTTTATTTATATAAAATAATTTTTAGGGGTGTGTAAATGGCGCGGAAATTGTACAGAAAGCTAATGGAGCCCAATCTCGCTCTGGGACTTTTATTAAAAGAAATTGAAAGATTGAATAAAGGTCCAATCGGTTCTGAACTGATAAAAACCTCTACTTCTGGCGGCAGAATCGCTAGCGAGAATATCGTAGCTAAGATAGCTAGTCCAAACTTTCAATCTTCTGCAATGGATGGTTATGCACTTGTTGCAAAATCTACAAAAGAAGCCAGTGTTCATTCTCCATTGACAATAAGTAAAGAAATGTACATTGAAATTGATACGGGCGACTCCGTTCCACATCCATATGATTGCGTAGTTATGGTAGAAAAAACCAGATCAAACGCTGATGGATCTATAACTATATTTGAATCGATGCATCCAGGAGAAAATATCAGATTGATAGGGGAGGACTTTAATCCAGGGGAAATAGTTGTTTTTGAGGGGCAAGAAATATCTTATTTTGAGATAATGGCGCTTCTTGCTACTGGAAATGACATAGTAAGTGTAAACAAAAAGCCAAAAGCTGTAATAATAGCAACGGGGGATGAAATTACAGATAGTTATGATAATATCGATAAAAATATGTATTTTAACTTTAACGGTCCAGCTATATCGTATTATCTTAAAACAAATGGCGCTCTTGTAGAAGAAACCCCTATATTACCTGATAAAATAGAAGTTTTAGAAGAATATTTAAATAAATATAGCGGTTTTGACTTGATATTGATGATAGGTGGCTCTTCTTTTGGCAGAGATGACTATACAGCAAGTATTTTAGAAAAAAATGGAAACCTTCTTGCGCACGGAGTTTATCTAAGACCAGGAAAGCCTGTGATATTCGGATCTTTCAATAAAGCAATATTTGTCGGTCTGCCTGGTTACTCTGCAGCGGGTGCTGTAGTACTGGACTACTTTATTAAACCTGTCTTAAATATGATGCTTGGCGCTGTAGAGTTTGTCAAAAATGTTCCTGTAAACATTTATAAACCTATAACTTCCAGTTCTGGTGAAGAAGAGAGGATCAGGGGACAGGTAGCAAAACTTAACGACAAAAGATATTTTTATCCTCTGGATAGGTCTTCGAGCTCGGTATCATCTTTACTATACGCTGACGGCGTATGCATTATGGAAAAAGGAATTCAAGGAAGCAACAGTCAGGAAAAATTTGACTTTATATTCTGGAAAAAAGATGACTTGAGCGAAAATTCTATTGTGGTCCTTGGCAGTAACGATCCACTGTTGCCATATATATCATCTAAACTATATAAAGATTTCAGGTTAAGAATTGTTTCTTCTCCTTCTGGGAGTTTAGCTGGAATTGCAGCATTGAAAGATGGGCTCTGTCATGTAGCCGCTACTCATTTATTTGATAACGTAAGTGGAGAATATAATATTCCATATATATTAAAATATTTTGATAAAGGTGATACAATTTTATTAATGCTTGCATATAGACAGCAGGGAATGATGGTAAAAAAGGGTAATCCCTTTAACGTATCAACCCTTGCAGATATAGTTACGAATGGACTAAGGATAGTAAACAGACAAAAAGGGGCTGGTACCAGAGTGCTATTGGATTATGAAATGAGCAAAGTTGGGATTAAGCCCAATCAGATTTTAGGTTATGAAAACGAAGTGTTTACTCATTATGCTGCCGCTACCAGCATACTTAGTGATGTGGCGGATGTTGCTTTTGGTATTCAATATACTGCAGATTATTTAGGCTTAGATTTTATCCCATGGAAAAAAGAAAATTTTGAACTTTGCATTCATAAAAGTAATTTAAATGATGTTAAAATTTCGCACTTAATTGAATTAATAAAAAATAAATCTTTTATTAGTGAGGATATGAAGATGACTGGTTATGATTTTTCTGATACGGGGAAAATTAAGGAGGTGTAAGGGTGACAGATTTATATGGAAGAAATATAGATTATGTCAGGATTTCGATTACTGATAGATGCAACTTTAGATGTATCTATTGTATGCCTGAGCAGGGTGTAAATTTTATTCCGCATGAAGAGATATTGAGTTTTGAAGAAATAGTCAGGACGATAAAAATTTTAAAAGAATTGGGCATTAAAAAAGTTAGGTTGACTGGTGGCGAGCCCTTAGTTAGAAAAAACATAGTAGGACTTGTAAAAGAAATATCGAAAATAGGTCTGGATGACGTCTCGCTTACTACTAATGGTTCACTTTTAAAAAGATATGCTAAAGATCTATATAAATCTGGATTAAAGAGACTAAACGTTAGTCTTGACACCTTAAGTTGCGAAAGGTTTGCAAGCATTACGCGAAAAGGTGCCCTTATAGATGTTTTGGATGGCATTGAAAAGGCTATTGAAGTAGGTTTTAGCCCTGTAAAATTAAATGTAGTTGTTATGAGAGGTATAAACGATCAAGATGATCTGATCGCTCTTGCAAATCTTGCAAGGGATAGAGAAATTCATGTAAGATTTATAGAAATAATGCCTATTGGAGATAGTGAACAAAAGGACAAATTTATTAGCTGTGATGAAATAAAAGATAATATTTCAAAGGTGGTTAAACTTGAAATGGTTACTGGTCCTTTTGGAAATGGACCAGCAGAATACTATAAATTTGATAATGCTAAGGGCACACTTGGCTTTATCTCTCCTCTTAGCAAGCACTTTTGTGCAAAGTGCAATAGAATAAGAATAACATCAGATGGGATGATAAGGCTGTGTCTATTCTCTGATGTAGAATACAACCTTAAAGAGAAACTTAGAGCAGATTTAGCAGATGATGATATAAAAAAGTTTATTTTGGACACGTTATCCTTTAAGCCAAAAGGACACCCGTATATTCAGGAAGCAAGAGAGATTTATCATAGAAATATGTCTGCCATTGGAGGGTGATATGTTTACACACTTAGATGAAGAAGGTAAGGCCTATATGGTAGACATTGGAGATAAGGTAGAAACAGTTAGGGTTGCTAAAGCACAGGCATTTATTCGTTTGTCAGATAAGACTCTGAACCTGATTAACGATCAGAAAGTTCCAAAGGGTGATATATTTTCTACATCAAGAATTGCTGGAATATTAGCGGCAAAGAAGACCTGGGAGTTAATACCTTTGACTCATCCAATACCAATTAATCAAATAAATATTGATTTTGAAGTTAAAGATAATGGAATCTTGATACTTTCACAGGCAAGAACAAGCTTTAAGACTGGAATAGAGATGGAAGCATTGGTAGCAGCTAACATTGCAGCGCTCACAATATACGATATGATAAAAGCTGTAGAAAAGGGAGCTATTATTGAAGATGTGAAGTTATTATATAAATCTGGTGGTAAATCTGGCACTTATGAATATGCCTGATCTGTTTATAATTAAACTATTAGGGGTGAGCTGATTTGGATAAAAAGATTACCTTTGCAGTAATAACCTTGTCTGATTCTGGATACAAAGGGGAAAGAGAGGATCTAAGCGGTAAAAAGATTATAGAAATTTGTACAAATAGGGGCTTTTTTTTGTCTTGCTATGAGGTTTTGCCAGATGAAAAAAATTTATTGATAGAAAAATTAATTGAGCTTTCAAATCAAAAAATAAATTTAATATTAACAACTGGCGGAACTGGGTTTTCTGATAGGGATAGTACACCTGAGGCTACTAAAGAGGTTATAGAAAAAGAAATACCTGGAATCCCTGAGGCAATGAGGAGTCTGAGCCTCAAAAAAACCAATAGGGCTATGCTTACAAGAGGTGTATGTGGGATTAGAAAAAAGTCGATAATGTTAAATTTGCCAGGTAGTTTAAAAGCAGTAGAAGAATGCCTGAGCTTTGTGATCGATCCTCTTGAACACGGAATTGACATATTAATGGGTTGGGATAAAAATTGTGCAAGAACTTGATAGCAGCAAAAGAAGCTATTCAGAAATAATTGAAGGACTTTTAAAGTATTTACCATCTGTTAGCTCTCAAGATGTTTTATCTGACTATTGTGTTGGAGAAATATTGATTGAAGATGTAATCTTGAAAGAAAATTATCCAAAAAACTTTGTCAGTAGATTTGATGGTTACTTATGCAAAGGAATCCCTCCATTTAAGCTGGTTAAAGAAGTGTATCCAGGAGACAAGCTTAATTTTTCCATAAACGAAAACACCTGTATTTTTTTTGCGACAGGCTCTTCAATTGAAAAAAATGACGAAGGATTAAAATTCTTTAAAATGGAAGATGTAAAAGTCGAAAATAACTTAATATTTCCTATATCAGTAGAAACTAAAAATAATTGGTTAAAACCAGGAAGTGAAATTTCTGGAGGGGAAAAGCTTTTTTCTAAGGGCAGAAAGATTTCTGTTAAAGACAGATTTGCTTTGGAGCTTTTGGGTATTAGGTCGATCAAGGTATTTAAAAGGCCTAAACTAAGCATAATTAATACTGGTAGCGAATTAATCAATACTCTTGATTTAGAAAAAGTTTTGCCCCTGTCAAGCTGGATAATTTCGCCTGTTGCACAATTTGATGGTTTTGAAGTTATTCAATCAGGCCCAATCGAAGATGATGAATCTCTTCTGGAAGAGGTTCTAACTGAAAATAAAAAAAGCGATATAATCTTGTTTATTGGCGGCACGGGTATGGGGAAAAGAGATCTTATAAGAAAGGTTCTAAATAAAAAGTCTAAGCCAGTATTTGAAAGATTTAACACACCGGTAGGCAAAAACAGCTATGCTTATTTATATGAAGATAGTCTAATATTAGGCTTTTCAGGAGTTGTGCAGGCAAGCGTTGCTCTTTATCATTTAATTTTGCGGAATCTGATATTTAAGCAGAGAGGATTGAAATTGGAAAATCTTGTTGATTTTTGTGATATTTCAGAAAAGCCTGGAATTGGCAGAAACAATTGGTATGTAAGTGAAAAGATTGAAAACGGTAAACTGATTCTTAAAAAAAGTAATTTCTTAAATTCTGAATTTGTCGGTTTTTATTTAGACGAAGAGCTATTTATACAGAAGACATATTTTTTAAACCAGGTTTTCTAATGATTTAAGAGCGCAAAATGATATAATAATCTAAATCGAGCTTATTTTATGTGATTCTTGTAAGTCCTATGTAGGGATCTGTTTTATTATTTTTTATTCACGGGGTGAGATTGAGATGAGGTTTTTTTTATCTTTTATATTTTTGTTTATTCTAACAAATATAGGAATTGCATATGCTGATACTCTGCCAAAGGTTCAAGATGTTTCTTATAAGACTACAGAAAATGGAGTAGAAGTTTTTGTCAATGTTCAGGACAATCCAAATTTTAATTATTTTAGGTTGCCAGATGGAAGAATAGTATTAGACATCGATAAATCAACCATTTCTAAGAAGGGCGATATATCAACCATATCTCCAATGGTAACTGGAATACATTTTGCTCAAAATACACCTGATAAAGTTAGAGTGGTTATTGAGAGCAATAAAAATTATCCATATATTGTTTCAAGAGTTTCAGGTGGCTTGGAGGTCAATGTAGGTAATTTCAAAATGCCAGATTATAGCTCAAATAGGATTTTAAATAACTCTTCTGCCACAAGGATTCAAAACAATTCTCCTATTACTCAAAACTTGAGAACAGGATTTAACCAAACTCAGTCAGACATAGTTGGCAATTCAGATGTGAACAATCCAGGTAATCTAAGATCTGTTTACGGGGGATTCAATAGCTATAGAGATATAAACTGTGGCATATATGCTGCATATTACAATATTATTAGAAAACCAGGTTATTATAATGGTGGTAATGAATCGATTAAAAAAATTATTTATACCTGGGCACCGCCTACAGAAAATAATTCATCTAACTATCTAAATAATGTAATTATGTATTGCAACAGATCTGGCCTAAATATAAATGAAGATACAAATTTTTCAAGTTTATCATTAGAACAACAAGAAATACTATTAAGTGCTATATTTAATCAAGAAGGAAATGAAGATTGGATAAACACAACAAAAAACCTTTCATTCCAGCAAAGAATTGCCTTAATTAATGATTCAATATTACAACATTCGACACCAAATTATATTGCTTCAAATCCGACTGAATCGGTTCACCCTGTGACCAATTCTACAACCAATCCTACAACTGAAACAAAAAACACTAAGCATTCATCCTCAGGTGTAGGTGGTATTTTAGGCAAAGCTATTGGCATACTTGGAAATATTTTTTAAAAATTCGAATCTAAACAATTTACAAATAATATATTAATTGCTATTTTTCTTTTTTATTAAGATTGGCAAAAATAATTGGATGGTGATAAATTGGATTCTAATGTCATAGTTGCTCTTGACCTTGATGATCTTGAAGAGATTAATAAAAAGATTAAAGAGCTTTCTCATCTTACGAGCTGGTATAAAATAGGTTATCAGATGTTAACTTCTATCGGTATAAGAGAATCTGTAAAGATTGTAAAGTCGTACGACTGTAAAGTTTTTTTAGATATGAAACTTTATGATATTCCAAATACTGTCGCTAAAGCTGTAAAGAATCTTGCGGATCTGGATGTTGATATGCTGACCATTCACATTAGTGGTGGTTCCAATATGATACGAGAGGCCCTGAACAGCATTGATCCTGAAGGTAAGACAAAGCTTTTGGGTGTCACTCTTTTAACGAGTTTCTCAAAAGAAGAGGCCAAAAAAATTTATAATTTAAATGATACTATAGATATAGTAAGAAAATTTGTAGAAATTGGTTATAATTCTGGATTGAGAGGCTTTGTTTGTAGCCCTCTTGAGTTAAATGTATTGAATAAAGAATTTTCAGATTGTTTTTTTGTCGTGCCAGGGATAAGACCTTCGTGGAGTCTTAGAGACGATCAGGAAAGAATTGCTACTCCATACCATGCAAAATTGGATGGTGCGACGTATATTGTGGTAGGAAGACCTATACTTAAACCAAACAATAATCTTACTTCATCGGAAGCGCTAAAATCTATTATTGAGGAGTTTGATAAATGAACGACAACAATGAAATTTTAGAATTTTTAAAAAAACATAATGCAATTGTATACGGCCATTTTCTATATACATCTGGTAAGCATGGAGAGGTGTATATTAATAAAGACGCTATATATATAAAGCCAAAAGTAATTTCAGAGCTTTGTTTGAAGATATCAAAGATGATAAACGATGTGGATTTTGAAGTTGTTTGTGCTCCGACAATTGGAGGTGTAATACTCTCTCAGTGGATTGCATATCACAGTTCAAATTTAAAAAATTCTGAGATCTTTTCTGTCTTTTCTGAAGAGGTAGATGGAAAAAGAGTTTTAAAGAGAGGCTATGATAAAGTCGTTGAGAACAAAAAAGTAATAGTGGTAGATGACATTCTCACTACAGGATCGTCTATAAAAAAGGTAATAGATACTGTTAGAGACTGTAAAGGAATTGTTCAGGGAAGCGCTTGTCTGGTCAACAGAGGCAATGTAAGTGCAGATACTATTGGCTCTCCCTTTTTAAAAAACCTTCTTAGTATTGATTTTCAATCTTTTGATCCTGAGGATTGTCCCCTTTGCAAAAGTCAGATTCCTATAAATAGAGAGTTAGGAAAAGGCAAGAAAATAAAGAATTTATGATCTCTGATGAGAAATGGCGATTTAAATTTATATCAAATATATTTAACGCCGATGTTTTTTTGATAGATATTTTAGAAAATAATAATTTTAATATTGAGCCAATAATTTCTAATAAAGAAAATACAACAATATCAAAAAAATTTTTAGATTTTATAGAAAAAAATCAAAACAAAGATTATAAATTACCTTTTTCCTATAAAGAAAAAGGACACATATATTTCGAAGAGTATTATTATTTAGATTATCGTACATACATAATGTTTAAGTGCAATATTAAAAATGTGCCAAATTTTAAACAATTTAATGATTTTAAAAATACCTTAATTCTTGGATCTTTGAATGCAAATCCTTGTAAAGATCTTTTTTCAAGCTCTATTTCAATTGAAGATGGAATTGTTATTTTAGATGAAAATTCAAATGAACTTTATGCATCTTCTAATGCGAGGCTTATTTATACCAAAGCTACCAATATTACTGAATTTTCTAAAAGCGATACATGGAAAGAATTTTTTTCAAAAAATAAATTTATGAATCCAGGTATATTTTCAAAAACGCTGAAAAATGAAAATTTTATGGCTCAACTATTTTTTTTCCCTCTATATAAAGAAAATATTTTAAAATTCTTTATAGTTATCGTAAAAGACCTTTCAAAAAACTTACAGCTTGAATTAGAAAGAGAAAAACAGATAAATACTATGAAAGAAATCCACCATATGATTAAAAATAACCTTCAAATAATTAAAAGTATAATAAATATAAAATCAAGAAGACTATCTGACAAAGAACTTATAGATGATATATCAATAAAGCTTGAGTGTCTTGCCAGGGTGCACGAGCAATTGATAAATGTCTCTGAGGAGGTCTCTCTTAAAAAGTTGTTAGAAAGTCTATTTAAAATTTTAATTAATTCTGGAAATGAAAGACTATATATTTATGGCGACCTTGTGGGGGAATATCAAAAAATGCTTCTTTTAATACTTGCGCTAATAGAGTTGATGCAAAACTCAGTAAAGCATGCCTTTTTAGAAGATGAAAGATCAAAGATATTTGTTTCAATAAGAAATACCTTTGAGCATGTTAGAATTACCTATCTTGATTTTGGATACTACAAGGACAATGGATCTGCCAGGGGATATGGCAGTGATCTGGTAAAAAGTCTTTTGATAGATGGCTTGAATGCCTCTTATAAAAGATTGCCAACTATTAATGGCACATTATTTGAGATTATTTTACAGAAATTTTGATATAATCTTTTTTTAAATATTTCAAAAGAGGTGAAGTGTGGCAGGTGAGATGAGACAATCTTCGAAAAATAAAAATCCTATAAAGGTTTTTATTGCGGATGATGAATTCTTGATTAGATTAGATATGAAAGAAGAATTAGAAAAAGAAGGATTTAAGGTTATTGGCGAGGCAAAAGATGGCGCTGAGGCTCTCTCTGAAATAAAAAGATTAAAACCTGATGTTAGCATTATTGATATTATGATGCCTCATCTGGATGGCCTTAAGATTGCTGAAAGGTTAAAAAACGATGACTTTGGAGCCATTGTTTTCTTGACTGCCTATAACAACCAGGATTTTATTGAGAGGGCGTCCAAAATTGGTGCTTTTTCGTATTTATTGAAGCCCTATAGAATCGGTGAGCTAAAAAGTGCGATTCTTTTTGCGTATGAAAGGCATAACGAGTCTAAGAAACTAAAAGAAAAAAATACTGAGCTTGAAGAATCTCTGAAAGCTAAAAACTCTCTTTATAGAGCAAAGTTATTTATAATAGAACAAACCAAATTAAGCGAAAATGAAGTTCATAAAAGAATGCAAGAATATTCTATGAATAATAGGATCTCAATAGGAGAGCTCTCTGAAATTATTTTGAAATCTAAGAATATTCCAGATGAAATTAAAAATCCTTAAATAATTTAGGGTATGCTTCGTAGCCTATCTCGTACAAGTCTGAACCGATTTCTTCACAGTTAGGATGATATCTGATATTAGAAAATTTATCTATTAATTTTACGATAATCAGATTTGATATCCATATATAAAGAGAAGACAAGATAAAAATAAGAAAAATTCCGAAACCATATAGTATGCTTAAAATTATTATAAAAGATAATAAACTTAATATGATGGGCACTATCAGGAAAAGTGGGTCATCAAATAAAAATTTCACTTCAATTTTATTTTGAATATAAATATTTATAAATGATATTAGAAATGATAAGGGGAATACTACATAAAAGGGGTTAATCAAACTACCAGATACAGAAAAAATCATAAAAGTAAAAAGTGATGATATCAATATCAACGGATCTATCTTTTTGGCCATAAAGATAGATGATAGTGAGCTACCTAAGATGGATAAGGAAAAATTTGAAAAAATAAATTGAATCCAATCTGGATTACTTTCTTGAAAAAAGCTTATTGTCGAAAATATAAAAATCAATGACCCAAAGTATATAAAAATTATATTATTTCCTGGTATCGCAATAGACCTTCCATCTTTTGTAAATCTACCGATACGCGGTCCTATAAGCTGGCTGATTGACAGGCACGATATCGATGAGTAGAGAGCCACTAAGAAGATAAAAAGAATCTGATTTGATTGATAAAGGCTGAAATATTTTAGTAGCAGTAAAAACAAGAAATAAAAAGCTGGATAGAAAAGTAATATTTGTAATATCAAATATATAAAAATAGTCTTTATTGAAGTTTTTTCAATAAATTGAGTAGTGATTATCGATAGTGAAAGTAGAGAAAATATAAAATATATGAAATTAATCTGTATGTTTAAAATATAAAAAAATATCATTGGCAAAAAATCTAAGGCGCTCAGTATAAGATATATTGTAATTAGCGTAAGG